>OBJS01000048.1_pt1 | contig 73624 bp, 66 predicted proteins | sample 1519851 | NCBI WGS metagenome assembly OBJS01 (sample SAMN03019806, study PRJEB22545) | beach sand metagenome | biome: beach; feature: sea beach; material: beach sand | place: USA: Municipal Pensacola Beach, FL | collected 2010-10-20 | depth 25-47 cm m
TAAACGTAAAACTCCGCCAGGATGTGGACACCGGCATGAAGGGCAGCACCTACGCGTAACCGCACGCGGCACATCCGTTTTCAGGCCGCGTCATACGCATGGCGCGGCCTTTTTCGTCAATTGACCCTGTGTTCCGCGATCCAAAAGCTTAGCCCATGGACTATGATCAGGGCGATATCGCCGCAAGGTATGATACGCGACGAGGCTATAGCGCCGACGTGCTGCGGCAATGGCTTGAGGCGCTGTCAGACCGGGTTCCCAAATCCAAAATTTCGCTTATTCTCGACCTGGGGTGCGGGACGGGGCGCTATTCGCAGGCCTTGGCGGGCCATTTCAGCGCGAAGGTGCTGGCGCTTGATCCGTCTCAGCAAATGCTCGATCAGGCGCGCCGGAAAGCCGGAGACAGCCGCGTCACCTATGTACATGCTTCCGGCGATGCGCTGCCGACCGAAAGCGGTACGGTCGATATGGTGTTTATGTCGATGGTGGCCCATCACCTGCCCGACCTGTCTGTCACTGCCCAAGAGAGTCATCGGGTGTTGCGGGATAGCGGCCATTTGTGAACGAATAATATTTGACCACCACCACTAGGTCGCGTTGAGAGACGCAGCAAGTACGTCCATCCTGTCGGCACCGAAGTAGATTTCGTTGCCATGCCCAAAAGACGGAACTCCGTATACCCCTGCAGCATACGCCGCCTGGGTGTTCCGCGTTAGTAACCTCAACGCACTTGCCTCCGTCTCATGAGACATTTCGACCAACGAACTTTCGCCTATCAGCCTTTCAAGCACACGTTCATCTGAAATATCCCGGGCATCTTCCCAAAGCGTTTTAGAGGCTCGCTCTATGAATTCTGTTTGATCGAGACCACGCCTTTGCAGTTCGGTGGCAACGCACATCGCGCGTTTGGCCTGCGGCTTGAAGGAAAATGGCCCGCCCAGCGGAATATCCCAATACTTTGACATTCTTTGTATGTCTGCCATCACATGCGCGCGTTTGGGCGGCGCAAGCGGGTCTTGGTACTTAGCCCAGGGCTCACGATCTGCCTGCAAATTCAGCAAAATATCAATTGAGACCGGCGTGTATTCCAGTTCCGCGCCGGCGGTTTCCAATACAGTGCGCCGGCGCCACGCAAAAAAGGAATAGGGGCTGCGTAGATCGTAGTAGAACTTGATTTTTATCACCGCATGCACCCCAAACCGCGACCCTATGACAGCCTGCGCTTTTCACGCTCGAACCTTAGCGTAACGCTGTGGCATGCGTCCGTCGAGTTTGCTGACCTGCGATACGGTCAGGGACGTGGACAAGCTAAGTTTGCGGATCGATCCCTTTCAGTTTTGCCGTTTCGGCCAAGGTGTAGGCAATGGAAAAACCGGGTAGATAAAAGGCGTGTCGATTTGCCGTGCGTGCCGCACCGCCGCTACATTTCCGATTGCTTCTGCATGGCGCAGCGGCCGGGCGCGCTGGCCATGAACATACCCGATTTCACCATGCTTTCCATGGGCAGGGAAGCGCGGAGCTTGTCGGCGGTTTCCTGATCCGTGGTGATCATGGCGATCACCATGGCGCGCTCATCGCTATTCAGTTCCGTCTCGGCCGTAACGCCGATGCACTCGCACACCTGGGATGGCACGTTCAGCTCCTGGTCGCACAGGCTGACGAGCCTGGCCCGCTGGTCGTCCGACGAATCGCCACATCCAATCAGAAAGATGACCAGCGCTGCCGCCGCAACCGTGTGTTTCATAGCGATCCCCTAAAACTCTAGCTCCAGCCCGTCATAGGCGGGGATAACGCCGTCGGGGAGTTCGCGCTCAAGCGTACGGTAGTCCATATCCACATGCAGGTTGGTCACGACCCCAAGCTCGGGCTGTGCACGCGCAAGCCATTCAAGGGTGCGTTCAAGATGCGTATGGGTCGGATGCGGGGTATAGCGCAGCGCATCGACGATCCAGCATTTCGCCCCCGAGATTATCTCGAAGGCCTCATCGGACAGGCCGACCACATCGGGGGTGTAAGCAAAATTGCCAATGCGGAAACCGGTGCAGAACGCGCCACCGTGATCCACCTCGAACTGATGCGCGGTGACCGGGCCGCCCGGCCCCTCGATCGTTGCCGGCACGCCCTTGCGGATCAGATGACCGTTCAGGATTGGCGGATAGCTGCTGCCCTCGGGTTGCGCAAAGCAATAACCGAACCGCCCGTCAAGCTCGTCAAAGGTAATCTCATGCGCATAGACATCGATCCGCTTGCGCATATTCATCACCACCATGCGCAGATCATCGATCCCGTTTGCCTGATCCGCATGCGAATGGGTGTAAAGCACGCCATGCAGTTCCCCTACGCCGGCGGACAGAAGCTGCTCGCGCATATCGGGTGATGTATCGACCAGAACATTGGTCACACCTTCCGGCCCTGAACGCTGCACCAGGATCGAGCAGCGGCGACGCCGGTTGCGCGGCTCATCGGGGTCGCAATCGCCCCAGTGATCGCCGACCCGCGGCACTCCGCCCGACGATCCGCTTCCCAGGATCGTGACCTTGAGTTTTGGCGAAGCTGCTTGTGGGTCGTTCATTCTGCCGCACTCCTTTCAGGCCGGTGCGCGCGCGAAAACAGCCGGAAGAAATTATCCGTCGTCAGATCGGCAAGCGCTGCCGGTTCCATTCCCAGCATATCGGCCACATAGGCTGCCGTATGGGCGACATAGGCGGGCTCGTTGGTTTTGCCGCGCCGGGGCACGGGCGCAAGGAAGGGGGCATCGGTTTCCACAAGCAGCCGCTCATGGGGGATCTGCCGCGCCGTCTCGCGCAGATCAGCGGCACTCTTGAAGGTGACAATGCCTGACAGCGAGATATAAAGCCCAAGATCAATGGCCGCGCGCGCCAGTTCAGGCCCCGCTGTAAAGCAGTGGATAAGCCCCGGGAACGCGCCTTTATCGGCCTCTTCACGCAGGATCGCGATCGTATCCTCGTCAGCATCGCGACTATGCACGATCAGCGGCAATCCGGTTGCGCGCGCCGCCGCGATATGGGCGCGAAAGGCACGCCGCTGCGCCGCGCGCGGGGCATTGTCGTAATAATAATCAAGCCCGGTTTCGCCGATCCCCACGACCTTGTCCGACCCCGCCAGCGTGATCAGCGTCGCCGCATCGGTGTCAGGCTCGCTTTCTGCCTCATGCGGATGAATGCCAACGGTGCAGAAGATATTCGGGAACCGTCTTGCGACCGCCTGAACCTGCGCGAACTTCGTGACATGGGTGCAGATCGTCACCATCGTGCCGACGCCTGCGGCTTCGGCGCGCGCAACCACGCCGTCAAGGTCATCGGCGAATTCCGGGAAATCGAGATGGCAGTGACTGTCGACAAGCATATCCGCTCTCAGCTCTCCGTCTCATCATCGACAAAGCGTGGAAACACGCCTTGCGGTTTTGGCAGTGCGGTTTGCGGCACAAGCCGGCCAGCCGTGCCCAACCGGCTGAAGTCACGCGCGCCAGCGCCAACCGCCAGTTGATCAAGCAGCGCAGACGCACCATCGGGGATCACAGGCTGGGCAAGAATTGCGGCCTGCCGCACACATTCGATCGTCACATAGAGCACCGTATTCATCCGGGCGGGATCGGATTTGCGCAGCACCCAGGGTTCCTGTTCGGCGAAATAGCGGTTCGCCTCCCCCACAACACGCCAGATTTCGGCCAGCGCGAGATGGATCTCGAACCTGTCCATATGGGCGCGCGCCAGTGGCAGCGCCCCGTCCGCGCAATCAAGCATTGCCTGATCCGCCGCACCCAGCGCGCCCGGCTCCGGCACCGCGCCGCCGCAATTCTTGGCGATCATGGATAGCGAACGCTGCGCCAGATTGCCCAGATCATTGGCCAGATCGCTATTGGTGCGATTGACAAGCTGCTCATGGGAATAGTTGCCATCGCTCCCATAGGGCACTTCGCGCATGAAGAAATAGCGCACCTGGTCAAGCCCGTAACGCGCGATCAGATCGGTCGGGCTCACCACATTGCCAAGGGATTTGGACATCTTCTCGCCCTGGCTTTGCAGGAAGCCATGACCGAAAACGCATTTGGGCAACGCCACCCCCGCGGACATCAGGAAAGCAGGCCAGTAGATCGCATGAAAACGGACAATATCCTTGCCGATGATATGCGCAGCCGCAGGCCAGTATTTGCCGAACTTCTCGCCATCGGGATAACCCAGCGCGGAGATGTAGTTGGTGAGGGCATCAAGCCACACATACATCACGTGACGCGCATCGCCAGGCACCGGAATCCCCCAGTCAAAGCTGGTGCGCGAAATCGACAGATCCTTCAGCCCGGATTTGACGAAGCTCACCACTTCATTGCGGCGGGTATGCGGCAGGATAAAATCGGGGTTCGCCGCATAATGCGCAAGCAGCTTGTCCTCATAGGCGGACAGCCGGAAAAAATAGCTTTCCTCCTCAACCCAGCTGACCGGTGTGCCGGTCGGGGCAAGCTTTTCGCCGTCGGGCCCGTCGACAAGCTCGTTCTCGCCGTAAAAGGCCTCGTCGCGCACCGAATACCAGCCGGCATATTTGTCGAGGTAGATATCACCCTTTTCCGCCATCTGTTGCCACAGCAATGTAACAACCTTGCTGTGGCGCGCCTCGGTCGTGCGGATGAAGTCATCGTTCGAACAGTTGAGCCGCGCCACCATTTCCTGAAATTGCGGTGCGTTGCGATTGGCAAGTTCGGCCGGGCTCATCCCCTGCTTGCGGGCCGTCTGTTCCATCTTCTGGCCATATTCGTCCGTGCCCGTCAGGAACATCACATCAAAGCCGTCAAGCCGCTTGAAGCGGGCAATGACATCGGTTGAAATCGCCTCATAGGCATGGCCGATATGGGGCGCCCCGTTGGGATAGGAAATCGCCGTCGTGATATAGAATGTTTTCTGGTCCGTCATATCCGCGCTTTACCTGGCCGAAGCTTAGCGCGGCTTGTTCCGCACCAGATCGGCAAGACTTGTAAATATATTCAAAATCACCTGTTTACGGTCGAGATTGACCGCATCGGCCCGGGCCGCAAGCTGGCCGATGTTGTCCCACACCTCCAGCCATTGATCAAGCGGGGCAGCAGCGCCAAGCTGTTGCATCAGGGCGATTTCAGCCTTGTCCGCCCCTTCGGGAAACGCACCGGTCGCCTGTGCGCGCATCATATCGGCAAGCCATTGCCGCAACAGCGTGACAAGGCTGCGATAGGCCGCCTCGCCCTCACGTCGCGACAGGCGATCCCCAAGCGCGTGCAACGCAATGATATCAGGCTGCGGCAACTGCGCCAGAAAGCCCGTCAGCTCGCGATACACATCAACGCCCCCCTGATCGGCAAGCGCCAGCGCCGCCCCCGGACTGCCACGGCCCAGACGGGTCAGCGCCGCCAGCGTGGCTGCATCGCTGTCTGGCAAATGCTGCGCCAAAAGCTGCTGCATCTCGCTATCGCCTAGCGGCTGCATCGGCAGTTTCCGGCAGCGTGAGCGGATTGTCGGCAGCAACCGCCCCGGCGCATGGGAAATCAGCAGGAAGAGCGCACGCTGCGGCGGCTCCTCAAGGATCTTGAGCAAGGCGTTCGCCGCATTGGGGTTCAACTCATCGGCGCTGTCCACGATACAGACGCGCCAGCCCCCCTCCCCCGCGCTCATCGAGAAAAAGCTGCCTGCACGGCGCACCTCATCGACCGGAATTGCGGTCTTGAAGCGGGCGGGTCGGGCGCTTGCATCCCAGGGCCGGCGCAGCAGCAGAAGATCGCCATGGCCACCGGTTGCAACGCGCCGATAACAGGGATGCCCCTCATCAAGCGACAGATCGCGCGGCACAGCACGACCCACCCCATGGGCCAGGACAATACGCGCCACCCGATAGGCAAGCGTCGCCTTACCGATGCCGCGCGGCCCGGTCAGCAGCCACGCATGATGCATGCGACCGCTGGCAATGGCCTCGGCAAAGCACGCCAGCGCCGCGTCATGCCCGACCAGATGCCGGGTTTCGCGCGGATGCGGAAAATCGCCGATCCTGTCCGCTTCGGGCAGGTCGGCGGGTTCCTCGATCTGCCGCGCCCGCGCCATCCTCAGATCCCGAACCGCGCGCGCACCGTCGCCCAGATGGCGGCGGAAACGGCGTCGGGCGAAGGTGTGGCGTCGATAACGGCGCATCGCTCCGGCTCGGTTTCAGCAATATCGCGAAACGCGGTGCGCAATCTTTCATGGAACGCAAGCCCGCGCCCCTCGAACCTTTGTTCCCCGTCGCCACGGCTTTGCGCACGGGCCAGCCCTTCGGCAACCGGCAGATCAAGGATCAGGGTAAGGTCCGGCTTTGGACTGTCATCCCCCAGGGCAAGCGCCGAAAGCGCCTCGATCGCAGGCCGGCCAAGCCCGCCGCCCGCCCCCTGATAAGCAAGCGTCGAATCGCTGAACCGGTCACACAGCACCCAGGCGCCCCGCGCCAGCGCGGGAATAATCAACCGCCGCAGATGATCGCGCCGCGCGGCAAGCAGCAGCAACAACTCGGTCATCGCATCCCATCGGTCGGCCCCGCCTTCGACAAGCAGGGCGCGGATCTGTTCCGCCCCTTCCGAACCGCCAGGCTCGCGGGTAAAGACGACCTGTTTGCCGGCATCCTGAAGTGCGGTGTGCAAGGCACGCAATTGCGTTGACTTGCCACTGCCCTCGCCCCCTTCAAGGGTTATGAATATGCCCGCATATCCGGTCATGCTATTTCCGCCTGCACTGGCTTCAACCGCTCGACGCGCCCCAGAGCAGATAATTGAAAGCCGCCGAAATCCGCCCGAAAAAGCCGAGCTTGCCGGCGGACTCTCCCGCAAGAACCGGTATCTCGATCGGCGCCATCTCCGGCGCTGTCAAGCGCAGGGTTCCGATTTGCGCACCCTTTTCGACCGGTGCGGGAACCGGATTCTGATAATGCAGCTTCGCTTCCAGCCCCTGCCGGACATCGCGCGGCAAGGTCAGCCGCAACTGGTCAGCCACCACAAGCGGAATGTGATCCCGATCGCCAAGCCAGACATCCGCCTCATCGACCGTCTGCCCCGCGCTTAGCAGGGTGTAATTATCAAATTCCTGAAAGCCGATATTCAGCAGCCGGCGCGACTCTGCGGCACGCTCCCGGTCGCTGCCCAATCCGTTGACGACAGAAATCAGCCGCCGTCCGTCGCGTTCCGCCGACGCAACAAGTCCATAACCCGCAGATTCGGTATGGCCGGTCTTCAGCCCGTCGGCCCCGCGATAGCTGCCCAGCAGCGGATTGCGGTTGGGCTGCCGGATTCCCTGCCAGGTAAACTCGGTTTCCGCAAATAATGCGTAATAATCGGGATAGTTACGCACCATGAAGCGCGCCAGGGTCGCCAGATCGCGCGCCGTCATCTGATGCTCGGGATCAGGCCACCCCGTGGCATTGCGAAAAGTCGAATTGGTGAGGCCGATTTCCCGCCCGCGCTCGGTCATCATGGCAGCGAATGTTTCCTCATCCCCGGCGATGCCCTCGGCAATCACAATGCACGCATCATTGCCTGACTGGATAACAATGCCGCGCAACAGGTCGGCGATGGAAATCTCCGCCCCCACCATGACGAACATTTTCGATCCGCCTTTGCGCCAGGCTTTCTCACTTACCGGAAAAGTGTCATCCATTGACAGGCTGCCATTGGCAAGCCGGTCAAACACCATGAGAATCGTCATCAGCTTCGACATGGAGGCGGGCGGCATCAATTCATCCGCCGCATGCTCGTATAATACCGTCCCTGTTTCAGCATCCATCAGGATTGCTTCACGCGCCTTCGTGGTGATGTTCAACGCCTGCGCCGGAGCTGCAAGCAACATAATCGCGACCGCGATAGCCACGCCGGTGAGCAAGGAGCTGAAAGCGGAAGAGCCCGCATTACCTTGTTGCTGGCCGAAACCCATTGTGACAGAACCCCTCCTTCTTATTCGCATTACAAACATAATCGCCTGCGCCAGAGGTGAGACCCCGTGGTGAGGCGGCCTAAGCCGGGACAATCTAATCGATAATAATCCGGGCACCTGGATGTCCCGCTTTCATCACCTGCTCGAGCGCCACATCGGCAGCCTCGACCGTTGCCAAAGGCCCGACACGCACGCGGTAGAATTGCTGCCCGTTGACGATTGCCGGGCTGACCCCGACAGACGGGGCGTAAGGTGCAAGATTGGCGCTCAGCCGGTGCGCGTTGTCAGGATTTCTGAACGCGCCGGCCTGAACAAATAGCTGAGTCGTTGCGGGCACCGGTCGTAATTCCACTTCCGGCGGCACGGAAGCGCTTGTCGTCTTCACCGGCAGCGCCGCAGGCTCGGCCGCGGCATTCGTCGGCAATGCCGCGCTTGTCACGGATGCTCGGGGTGCTGCCGCGATCACCCTTTCCTCGGCGCGGGTAACCGGCCGCTTCGCGACAAAGGTTTCGCGCGGCTTTTTGCCGCCCGGTTCGATCAGCTGTACCCGCACACGTGCAATGCCTTGCTGCTTGAAACCAAGCAGTTCCGCCGCGCGCCGCGAGACATCGATAACACGGCCATGCACGAATGGACCGCGATCATTGACCCGTAACACAAGCGACCGGCCATTCTCCAAATTGGTGACACGCACCTTGACCGGCATCGGCAATGTCTTATGCGCCGCGGTCAGCGCATCCATGTTATACACTTCACCATTGGCTGTGTATTTGCCGTGAAACTTCTTGCCATACCAGGAGGCAATGCCGGTTTCGTCATAGCCCGGCTCCTCTTTTGGATAGTACCAGACACCAGCCACCTTGTAGGGGTTGCCGACCTTGTAGACACCCCCCTGATCATCGCGGGTCTGGTGCGATGCGGTCTTCACCGCATGCGACATGAACCTGGCTTCCGCACAACCGACAAGCAGCAAAACCGCCACCGCCAGCGCGGCAAGTCCCATTGTCCGTGTTGTTCCCCCGAGATGATTTATCGCCGCAATTGGCGGTTTATTTATCATGTCAGATCTTGTCCAAACCGCGCTTCTGGCCTCACCTGAGCCGATCTGAAAGCGTACCCACCGTCAGCCCGTAAAAATGCGCGCAATTATAGCGCAGAATAGCATGATAATTCTTGTAGACCATGAAAACCGGCCCGGTTTCACCATCTGCCTGAACAAGCGAGCCGGGCAGATTACGCGTCGGCAGGTCGCGCCCGTCCGCGCGCCTGACACCCATGCTTTGCCATTCATTCAGCCCGCGCGACATGCTCATCCCGTCAATCGCCCGGCAGCCCGATTTCTTGGTGCGGCGCATCAGCGCCAGCCGGCTTGAAAAATCTTCCGGCACCTTCACCTCGCGCCCCCAGGTCTGATCGTCGGACCAGCCATGCCGCGCCAGATAATTCGCAATCGAGGCAAACACATCACCCGGATTGTCCCAGATATCGCGCTTCCCGTCACCATCCCAGTCCTGTGCGAAATTCATATAGCTCGACGGGATAAATTGCGGTTGCCCCATCGCCCCGGCCCATGAACCATTCAGCTTGTCGAGATCGGCATAGCCCTTATCAAGCATATGCAGCGCCTGCAGCAGTTCATTGCGGAAGAATTTTGACCGCCGCCTGTCCCAGGCCAGCGTCGCCAGCGCCGGAATGACCGGCATGGTCGGCTTGACCGCGCCATAGCGCGTCTCGATGCCCCAGATCGCGACGATGAAACGCGGCTGCACACCGTATTTCTCACCGACCGCGCGCAGCAATTCGCGGTGCTCGGCCATTTTCTTGCGGCCAACCGCGACATTCGTCGGGGTCACGACCCGCGACAGATAGGTATCGAATGTCAGAACAAATTCGGCCTGATTGCGATCACGCTCAACAATGCGCGGCACCGGCGCGACATCGGTAAAGGCTTTCTCCACAAGGGCCGGCGAAATGCCGTCCGCGATGGCGTCACGCTTGAACTCGGCCAGCCAATCGGCAAAGTCGGGTCCGTCCTGGACAGCGGGCGCGGCTGTCTCATCGGCGCCGTTCGGTTGCGCGGCGGCGGCAACAATGAACACACCCTTTGGCGCGACCCCGACAACAGCCCAAACAATCACCGCAGCAATAGTCCACAGGGCAACTCTTACGGGACGTTGCATGCTCACCTCACCAGCAAATTCATGATTTGTCCCTAACGCTTGTGCCACGCGGGACGGATTGACGCAATGTAGCAGATCACAGTTGCGAATAGTCGGGACCGAAAAAGGCGGAAACAAGGCAGCACGCAATCAACGCATTGCCCGCCAGCCCGGCAATTGCTAAGTAACCGATTGTGATGGATGGGTGGCCGAGTGGTTGAAGGCACCGGTCTTGAAAACCGGCAGGCGGGCGACCGTCTCGTGGGTTCGAATCCCACCCCATCCGCCACCCGCTTTTCCTTTGAGGACAGTTACTCGATGACACAGCCGCACAATAAGGTCGGCTGTGCGGGGATTAATGTGAATATCTTTCCTTCCATCCATCCACGACAGTAAGGAAAGCTTGACAGATCCGCCACAATAGCGCATCGTCCGACCCATGTTGCGCCGCAGCGTGAGCATTTTGCGCCCCTATCCGGGCCGACAGCGCGCAACGAATTTCAGTTTCCCCATCACGCAAGGTTCCTGACGCGACGGCTGGACAGCACGGGCAACACCCGTCTGCCCGAAAACCGGCGCGCCCCTGTCACAGGCCGCCTGTTCGCGGCCGATTATCGCATTGCTGTGCAGGCACGGATGCCGCCGGCAATGCATGAAGGATATGAATTGTTAGATTTTGACATGCTTGGCCTCGCGCCAAAGCTCGATACCGCACTGCAACGCGCGGGTTTCACACAGCCAACCCCGATCCAGAATGAGGCGATCCCGCTGGCCCTGGCGGGACATGATATTCTCGGTCTCGCGCAGACCGGCACCGGCAAGACCCTGGCTTTCGGTCTGCCGCTCATCAACCATTTATTGGCGCAACCTGGCAAACCCGCCCCCAAAACGGTGAAGGCACTGATCCTTGCCCCCACGCGGGAGCTTGCCAATCAGATCGCCGATAGCCTCCGCCCACTGACCGCCGGATCGAAATTACGCATTGCGACCGTGGTTGGCGGTCAGTCGATCGGCAAACAGATCGGATTTCTGTCGCATGGCACCGATATTCTGGTTGCCACGCCGGGCCGTTTGATCGACCTGATGGATCGCGGCGCGGTCAATCTGGGCTCGGTGCGGCATCTCGTTCTGGATGAAGCCGACCAGATGCTTGACCTTGGCTTCATTCATGCGCTGCGCAAGATCGCGCCACGCCTTGGAACGCCGCGCCAGACGATGCTGTTTTCGGCAACCATGCCAAAGCAGATGGAGGAGCTGTCGCGCGCCTATCTGACCGACCCCAAGCGGGTACAGGTCGCGCGCCCGGGCAAGGCCGCCGATAAAGTCACCCAGTCGGTGCATTTTTTGACGAAACAGGAAAAGCCCGCCAAGCTGCGCGAGATCCTGTCGCAGGATCGCGCGGCACTGACGCTGGTCTTCGCCCGTACCAAACACGGGGCGGAAAAGCTGATGAAGGGGCTGGTGGCCGACGGCTTCAACGCCGCCTCCATCCATGGCAACAAGAACCAGAACCAGCGCGACCGGGCAATAAAGGCCTTCCGCAGCGGCAAGATCAACGTGCTTGTCGCAACGGATGTGGCCGCGCGCGGTATTGATATTCCCGGCGTTGCCTATGTCGTCAATTACGAACTGCCCGATGTGCCCGACAACTATGTTCACCGCATCGGACGGACAGCACGCGCGGGCCGCGAGGGAGAGGCGATTGCCTTCTGCGCGCCGGAAGAAGCCGATCTGTTGCGCCAGATCCAGAAGCTGATGAAATCCGATATCGCAGTGGCCAGCGGCACACAGCCCATTGGCAAAAGCGGTGAAACACGCAGGAAGCGCCCCGGCGCATCACGCCCCAATGCCCGCAAGTCGGCGAACGGGTCCGCGGCCAAGCCGCCATCCAAACAGCCACGGTCGCGGCGAAAGCCGACATCGAGCTGGAGCCGGGCGGGCGATGGCACCCGCGAACTTCACGCTAGTCGCTGATAAAACGCCGCAGTCGGTCACTATGGCGGAAGAAAAACTTTTCCAGCTCGACCAGAACCAGCACCGACGCGGCGACAGGCACAATGACGGCCCAGCTTGCAAGATCAAGCGGCTGGGTCGCAAACAGCAACTGCATGGCCGGCGTATAAGTGAAGATCATCTGAAAGATCAGCACGATGGCGACCGCTATCAGGACGGCAGGGCTGCCAGATAACGCGGCCGGGCGAAATACCGAAGCCAGGCGGAACCGCGTGCAGAACAGATAGAACAGCTCGAACATAACGAGCGTGTTGACCGCGGCGGTGCGCGCAAGCTCTATCCCCGCCCCCTGGTCGCGCAACCAGACGAACACGCCGAAGGTTCCGCTCACCAGAATGAGCGAGACAAAACAGATCCGCCAGATCAGAAAGCGCGACAAGATCGGCGCGGCACGCGCACGGGGCGGCCGGTGCATGACATCATCCTCCGCCGGCTCGAAGGCAAGCGCAAGCGCAAGCGTAACCGCGGTAATCATATTGACCCACAGGATCTGTACCGGGGTGATCGGCATCAGCCGGCCAAGGGCAATCGCCAGGACAATCGTCAAGGCTTCACCGCCATTGGTGGGCAGGATGAACATGATCGACTTTCGCAGATTGTCATAAACGGTGCGCCCTTCCTCGACCGCATGGGAGATTGAGGCGAAATTATCGTCCGCAAGCACCATTTCCGCGGCTTCCTTTGCCGCCTCGGTTCCCTTGATGCCCATCGCGACACCGACATCGGCGCGTTTGAGCGCCGGTGCATCATTCACGCCGTCCCCGGTCATTGCCACGACATTGCCGGCCCGTTGCAAGGCCTCGACAAGCCGCAGCTTGTGCTCAGGGCTTGTCCGCGCGAAGACATTCACGGCTGCCGCCTGCGCGGCCAGGCTGTCTGGCGATAGCTCATCAAGCTCGCGCCCGGTCAACACCTTGGCACTGTTTTCAAGGCCAAGCTGCCCGGCAATCGCGCTTGCCGTCGCCGCGTGATCACCGGTAATCATCTTCACACTGATGCCCGCCTTGCGGCATTGCGCGATGGCGGCCACCGCTTCCTCGCGCGGGGGATCCGCCAACCCGAACAGCCCGATCAGAACCAGCCCCTGTTCCACATCGGCAAAACATAAATCGCCTTTTCCGGCAGCGGCATCACGGCTGGCAAGCGCGAGCACCCTTTGCCCGCGGCCGGCAAGCTGCTGCATCGCCTCATGCCAATAGTCCGTATCAAGCGGTTCATCCCCGCCCTGGCCGCGCTGCAATTGGCACATCTCCACAATACGCTCAGGCGCGCCTTTGACATAAATCTGCGCCGCGCCCGTATGATCGTGATGCAGGGTCGCCATGAAGCGATGCTCGGATTCAAAGGGAATGACATCCTTGCGCGGACAGGATTTTTCCTCGAACGTCGGGTCAAGCCCTGCCTTTCTTGCCACAACGACAAGCGCGCCTTCCGTGGGATCGCCCGCGACAGACCATTGTCCGTCAACCTCGCGCAATTGTGCATCCGAACACAGCATCGCGCCGCGCATCATCTCGGTCAGCAGGGGGCGGTGATCGGGCAGAATGTCGCGACCATCAAGCAGGAAACTGCCGACAGGCGCATAGCCAACGCCTGTCACCTCGAACCGGTGGCGCGCGGTAACGACCGCCTGCACCGTCATCTCGTTCCGCGTCAGCGTGCCGGTCTTGTCAGAACAGATAACACTGAGCGAGCCAAGTGTCTCGACAGCGGGGAGCCGGCGGATAATCGCGTTTTGCGCCGCCATGCGCCGCACACCGACCGCAAGGGTGATCGTCATGATCGCGGGCAGCCCTTCAGGGATCGCCGCAACGGCAAGACCGACCGTCGCAAGGAACATCTCGCTTAACGGATAAGCCTGAACGAACGCGCCAAAGACAAATGTTGCCCCGGCCAGCAGCGCAATCCCGAGGGTGAGCCAGCGACCGAATACCGATAGCTGCGCAAGGAGCGGCGTCGTCAGATACTGCACCTCGGCCAGCAGGGCGCTGATCCGGCCAATTTGCGTCGCGGCACCCGTTGCGACCACGACGCCGGTGCCCTGGCCGCTGGCGACCAACGTGCCGCTATAGGCCATCGAGAAGCGGTCCCCCAGCTCCGCACCTTCGGGCACCGCCGCAACCTGTTTGTCGACCGGCAGCGATTCGCCTGTCAGGATCGCCTCCTGCAACTTCAGGTTTTTCGCGTGGCTGAGCCGCAAATCAGCGGGCACCTTGTCGCCTGATTGAATAAAGACAAGGTCGCCGGGCACAAGCTCTTCCGCCGCGACAGCGACCTTCCGGCCATCGCGCATGACGACCGCCTGCAATGACAGCATCTTTCTTATCGCCGCCAGCGCCTGCTCCGCGCGGCCTTCCTGCACAAAGCCGATCAGCGCATTGATCACGAGAACGCTCAAAATCACCGCCGTGTCGAGCCAATGGCCAAGCAATGCGGTCACAATCGCCGCGGCAAGCAGCACATAGACAAGCAGATTATGAAATTGCAGCAGCAACCGCATGAGCGGGCCGCGGCGTTTGGGCGGCGGCATCCGGTTCGGACCGAATTCGGCGAGCCGGCGCGTCGCCTCCTCCCGGTCCAACCCACGGGCACCCGAGCCAAAATCACGCAGCACCGCATCCGCAGGGATTGCATGCCAGTGTTGATCCTGCTGGAAACGCATACAGACAAATCCCGACAACGCAGAATACTGCGTCCTTATAGCACGAACTCTCCGATCACGGTGAGGAAAGGCGTGGCGAAGTCGCGAAGCTTCGCGGCACCCACCCCGTGGATCATGGCAAATTCATCACTGTTTGATGGCTTGCGCCGCGTCATATCGATAAGGCTGCGATCGGGAAAGACCGCATAGGCCGGCACCCCGCGCGTTTGCGCCAGCTCAAGCCGCAACCGCTTGAGCGCGGCGAAAAGCTGCGCATCGGCTTCGCCCAGATCTTCCGCCCCGCGCTGCGATCTGGGTGCTTTTTCCTGCCTTTGCCTGCGCGGCGGGCGATAGTGGAATTCGCCCTGCCCTGCCATAAGACGCGCGCCTTTCGCGGTGATTGCAAGACCGCCAAACGCCGCAACTTCTGTCGACAACAAGTCAGCAGCGAGCATTTGCCGCACAAGCCCGCGCCATTCGGGTTTTGCCACACCGCGCCCCGCACCATGGATGGCAAGCCGGTCATGCCCGGTATCGCGCACTTTTTGCGTATCCGCCCCGCACAGCACATCGACAATATGCGCCGCGCCGAACCGTTGCCCGGTCGCCTCCACCGCCGCCAGACATTGTTGCGCGAGCGCGGTCCCGTCGGAAAGTCGCGGCGGATCAAGACAATTGTCGCAATTGCCGCATTGCACCGGCGCGTCGCCGAAATAGCGCAACAACGCCTCACGCCGGCATTCGGGCGCCTCCGCATAGGCAATCAGCAGATCAAGCCGTCTGTGTTCACGCTGCTTGTGGTCACTGTCGGTATCTTCATTATCGATGAACATGCGCCGCATGCGGATATCGTCCGCGCTGAACAGCATATGCGCCTCGGCCGGGGCCCCGTCACGGCCGGCGCGACCGATTTCCTGATAATAAGCTTCCATGCTGCCAGGCAGATTGACGTGAAAGACATAGCGCAGATCCGGCTTGTCGATCCCCATGCCGAACGCGATCGTTGCCACCATGACAAGCCCCGATTCGGTCATGAACCGGTCCTGATGCCGGCTGCGCAGCGCCGCATCGAGCCCTGCATGATAAGCCAGGGCCGGCACATCATTTTGCTGCAGGAAAAGGGCCGCCTCCTCAACCATTCGGCGCGACAGGCAATAGACGATGCCGCTATCACCCTGCCGCTCTTGCACGAAGGCAAGCAATTGCCGCTTCCAGCTTTCGCGTTCGCAGACGGCAAGCTGAATATTGGGCCGGTCGAAGCCGGAGACGAAAGCCCGCGCCGGCCCGCCATAGAGCCGCGCGCTGATATCATCCCGCGTCGCCGGGTCGGCCGTTGCGGTCAGCGCGGCAATCGGCACATCGGGAAACTGCGTGCGCAAGCTCGACAACGCTTCATATTCGGGGCGGAAAGCAGGCCCCCAGCGGGAAATGCAATGCGCTTCATCAATTGCGATCAACCGCACCGGAAGCTTGCTCAGCGCGGCGAGCATCGGCGCGGTCATCAGCCGCTCAGGCGCGAGGTAGAGAAGCCGCACCTCCCCCGCCGTCACACGGTGCCACACCGCCACATTGTCAGGACGCGGTCGCGCGGAATTGATCGTCTCAGCCGCCACGCCCGCGAGCTTGAGCGCGGCAACCTGATCTTCCATCAAGGCGACAAGCGGTGAGACGACGATCGTCAACCCGCCAAGCACAAGCGCGGGGATCTGAAAGCACAGCGACTTGCCCGCCCCGGTGGGCATGACAGTCAGCACATGCTCCCCCGCAAGCAGGGCGCTCACCACTTCTTCCTGCCCCGGGCGAAACCCGTCAAATCCGAAAGTCTGTTTAAGAACGCGCCGCGCCGCGTCCGCGCGCATGGCGGATTGCGTCATGGACATGAAAATACCCGGACGAATAAACTTGGCAGAATCACTTTCCGGCCCCTCCCTGCGGGCAGTATAGGGGCCCGGCCTGCGATCACAATGTTGATAGCGGATGGTATAAGCGCGAAGGATAAAATGGCCGAAAATATGGTGCGCCAACCCGAAGCGGCGCAACCGTCACGCTGCTTTGTCTATGTGCTGGGTAGCGGCACTGGCGGCGATATTCGCACCTATGTCGGCTGGACGACCGATCTTGCGCGACGGCTTGCGGCACATAACAGCGGCACCGGCGCACGCAGCACACGCGGCCGGCAATGGGAACTGCTCTACGCCGAATGCTATCGGAACAAAAGCGACGCCATGCGGCGCGAATGGCACCTCAAACGCGACCGGAAGTTTCGCGCGACCCTCAGACAATCCGTGTTTCCATGACCTTGCGCAGCACCGTTGGTGCGATGCCTGCCAAGCCATTGCGAAATTCGTAAGGCGGCCACATATAGGTGAGCATCGTCAGGCTCTTGCATTGAGAAAGGATCATCATGGTGCAACTGGTGGGAATCGCAGGCAGCCTGCGTAAACAGTCTTATAATCGCGCCCTGTTAAATGCCGCGGCAGCGCAGCTTCCGGCCGCTCATCGGATCAGTATCGCTGATATTACGGATTTCCCGCTTTACAGCGAAGATATCGAGAATGAGACAGGGATTCCCGCTTCCGTCGCCGCGGTGAAAGCCGCGATCTCGGCGGCGGACGGCATCCTTATCGCAACCCCTGAATATAATCACAGCATACCGGGCGTCCTGAAAAACGCGCTCGACTGGATTTCGCGACCACCGCAAGATCAGGCCCGGGTGCTTCACGGCAAGCCCGTCGCACTGATTGGCGCGACAATCGGCAATTTCGGCACGGCCTTTGCGCAAGACGCGTGGCTGCCGATATTCCGTGCACTGAAAATGCAGCTATGGGGCGATGGCGGCCCTTTCTATCTGATGCGCGCAGGCGAGGCATTCGGACCGGACGGGCAATTGCGCGACGCGGATGCCGTGAAGCGTCTGGCCGCCTATATTACGGGCTTTGCAACGGCTTGCGAACATATGCAAGCAGGAGAGAAATGAGATGGGGCGTCTGGTTGACGGGGTGTGGAAAGACGAATGGTACGATACCGCGAGAACCGAAGGCCGGTTCGAACGTGAAGACGCGAAGTTCGAGTGGGGCATCAAGCCGCCAGCGGAAGGACAGATATCCGAGGCTGCGCGGCAAGCTTCCTTAAAGGAACAAACCCCTTTTATCGCGGAGGCAGGCCGTTATCATCTTTACGTCTCGCTCGCCTGCCCATGGGCGCACCGGACGATTATCTTCCGTCAACTGAAAGAGCTTGAACCGCTGATCGGGATGACGGTGGTGCATCCGCATATGCTTGAGAATGGATGGGAATTCGACGACGCAAAGGACCCGCTTTACGGCTTTTCCTGTCTTCACGAGATTTATACCAGGGCTGTACCCGACTATAGCGGGCGGGTCACGGTGCCGGTGTTGTGGGACAAGCAGACCGAAACGATCGTCAATAATGAAAGCGCGCAGATTATCCGTATATTCAACAGTGCCTTCAATGGCCTGACCGGCAATGATGACGATTATTATCCTGCTGCCCTGCGCGCCGAGATCGATGCGATAAACGACCGGGTCTATCACACGGTGAATAATGGTGTGTACAAGGCCGGATTCGCCACCGCGCAGGCGCCTTATGAAGAGGCGTTCGCGGCATTGTTCGATACACTCGATTTTCTGGAAGACCGGCTTGCCGGGCAGCGTTTTCTTGTGGGTGGACAGATGACTGAAGCCGATATCAGGCTATTTACCACCTTGATCCGGTTTGACGCGGTCTATCACGGGCATTTCAAAACCAATTTGCGCCGTATCGCGGATTATCCGAACCTGTCAGGCTATGTGCGCGATATCTATCAGACCGGCGCGATAGCCAGCACCGTCGATATCGGGCAAATCAAACAACATTATTATGTCAGCCAGACCAAGGTGAACCCGACACAGATCGTGCCGCTTGGTCCCACGCTTGATTTCACCCGGCCCCATGACCGGGCGAAATTAGGCTGAGACGTCGCGCGGGCAAATGCGCGCCCGCGCGTCACAGCTTGATCAGAGCAGCTCCTCAGCCAGGACCCGCATCCCTTCGGGGCGGATACCGGCAGCCAGCATCGCGGTGATCTGCTTGTTCTTGGCTGCCTCCTTCCAGGCTTGCAGCCGGTCGCGCACCCTGTCCGCCGAGCCAAGCAGCGCAATCTCGTCGCACAGCTTGTCAGGCACATTGGCTGCCGCTTCCGCCTTCTTGCCGTCAAGGTAAAGATCCTGGATGATTTTGGCCTCCGCCTCGTAACCAAGACGCTTGGCATAGTCATTGTAGAAATTCTTGTCGCGCGCGCCCATCCCGCCGATATACAGCGCAAGAAACTGCTTCACCGGCATCCGGCACTTATCAAGATCATCACCCATGATGACATTGGCAAACGGCATGACATCGAAATTCGCCATGCTTTTGTCGCCGCCGGCCTTGGCAAACCCTTCCTTGATCGGTCCTTCGAAAATATCGAACCGTTCGGGATTCATGAAGACCGGGATGAAGCCATCGGCAATTTCGGCCGCGGTGCGCACACCGGCAGGCGAAATCGAACCGGTCACGATCTTGAGTCCCGGCTTGCCGTGCAGGATGCTTTTGAGCGGCTTGCCAAGCCCGGTCGTCCCCTCGCCTGTCGCGGGGATCTGGTAATGGAACCCTTCATGGGTCAGCGGTTCCTTGCGGTCGAGGATTTTCCGGATGATCGAGATATATTCGCGGGTCCGGGTGAGCGGCCGGCCATACGGCACGCCGTGCCAGCCTTCGATCACCTGCGGGCCGGACGGCCCGATGCCAAGGATAAAACGATCCCCCGACATGGCCTGCAGGGTCATGGCCGTCATCGCGGCCATTGCCGGCGTACGGGCAGGCATCTGCATGATGGCGGTGCCAACCTTGATTTTCGTCGTGCTGGCCAACAGCCAGGCCGCCGGCGTTACCGCATCGGACCCCCAGGCTTCGGCTGTCCATACGGAATCAAAGCCAAGCGATTCCGCCTGCCGCACCAGATCCACCTGATTGTCGAAGGTGCCACCGGAATATCCAAGCGTCATGCCGATCTTCATCGCGTTCCCCTATCCTTTAATAAGCTGCGGGCGCACATTCGCGACGCCCTTTCCTGCCTTGTCATATTGCATGCTAAGCCATACCGCCCCGGCCGTGCCAGGCGCAAGCATAACCGGCCAGCTTTTGGGGCCTATCCCGTCAGCCGGACAAAACAAATGTGTTGCAGGATGGCCCCGCGGCGCAAACGGGGCAAAGGTCGCAAATGCTGTCGTTCAGTATTGGTGCTCGGGCAGGCGCACGACAAGGCCATCAAGCTCGTCGGTCACCTTGATCTGACAGCAAAGCCTGCTGCTCTCATTCACATCCGATGTGAAGTCGAGCATGCTTTCTTCCATTTGCGAGCGCTCGCCGGTCTTGTCCGTCCAGGCGTCGTCCACATAGACATGACAGGTCGCACAGGCGCAAGCACCGCCACAGTCACCGTCGATCCCGGGCACCATATTCTGGGTGGCCCCTTCCATCACGGATAACCCGTTTTCGACATCGATGACATGTTCGGTGCCGTTGAACTCGATATAGGTGATTTTTGCCATTTTCTAACCGCTCTTAGACTGTTGGCCGCTGTATATGGCAGCCTCTGTCGCAGGTCAATACACATGTATCAACAGGCAACAGTGTGACTTCAGATCAAACATTACGTTGCTGATCGTTTATCCTACTGTGCGGATAAAGTCAGCCAACAAGGGCCGGTTTCTCCCCATCGGGCTATTCTGCCGCATGCTTGCCGACCTGCCAGCTATCGCCGGCAAGCGCCTGTTCGGCCCATTTCCAGGGGGCCTCTTCAAGCTCGGTCGCCATGGTGCTGTTCCAGCGGTTGAGGAATCCGAACAGGGAAATCACCGCGACGATTTCCACGATCTGTTCATCGTCGAAATATTTCCGCATCTCCGCGAATTCTGCATCGCTTACCGCATTGGGCACCTGCCCCGCGCCTTGCGCCACCCGCAGCACCGCGCGTTCGGCATCGCTGAACAGGGGGCTTGTTTCATAGCCCCAGACTGCCTCGAGCTTTTCCTGCGAGACACCGGCCGTATGGGTCGCGCCATGGGCGGTATGCGCCTGGCAATAGCTGCAACCGGCGGAACGGCTGACCATATAACTGATCAATGGCTTCAGCCCGTCGGGCAGCTTGCCCGGTCCATTGATCGCGGTGAGCAATCCCAGAAAAGCCTGCAGAATTTCGGGCCGCCGGCCCATGGTGAGCAGACTATTGGGAACAAATCCCAGAATGCTTTCAACCATCTCAAAAAACTGGCTGTAATCTTTCAGCTTGTCCCGATGAAGTGGATCGATCCGCGGCATCAGAGCCTCCCTTTCATATTTGCCTGCTATTGCCCGTCAATATTTCCCGTTGCGATATTCATTGCCGGCGTAACATTGCTGCCGTTCTCCTGCCGCTTTTCTAAAGCGCGGATGCCTGCGCGATTTCATATTTTGTGACGTCACGGGAGAGAATTTTCAAATCGGCCATTCCGGTCTGGAAAGTCTTCATGTGCGGTGTCCGGAAATGCGCTGCGAGCGCTTCATCGGACACCCACTCCTCGAATATACGCAGGACATTCTCATCCTCGATATCGGCATAAAAGCTGTAGGCATGGCAGCCATCTTCCGCGCGGCTTGCGCGCGCCATGTCCCGCGCCAACGCAAAGGCGCGATCACGACATTCCGGTGCGATACGAAAAATTCCCGATATGACGAGCATTTCTCCCTCCCTTTCCACGCTGCTTCCAGGCTCTGGCTATTTTCCTGTCAGCTTGCCATAAAGCAGACTGTAAGCGAATGTTTATTGCCCGATACCGGAGGTTGCCAATGCCCGAATATAAACTTGCAAGCTATGATTTTTCCGGCCGCAAGGTGATCGTCACCGGCGGCAGCGGCGGCATTGGCGGGGCGTTCGCGCGGGGTTTCCGGGATGCAGGCGCCGATGTGACGATCACCGGCACACGCAGCAGCGCGGCTGACTATCCCGGCGAGGATCTGACCCGCATGCGCTATCTGCAGCTTGATACCCGCGACGGTCCAGCCATTCTCAAGCTTGCATCCGAGTTCGACAGCCTTGATGTGCTGATCAACTGCGCCGGCAATGCGCGTCCCGGCGGCAAGAGCGAGGCGGATCCCGAGATCTTTGCCCAGACCGTCGATATCAATCTTGTCGGCAGCTACCGGTTTTGCCAGGCATTTCGCGATGCCTTGAGCGCGGCAGGCGGATCGATCATCAATGTCGCCTCGATGAGCGCCTATGCCTCGCTGCCGGGCGTGCCGGGATATGGGGCAAGCAAGGCCGGCATTGTGCAACTGACCATGGCACTTGCCGAAAGTTACGCCCCCAGGGGAATCCGGGTGAACGGCATCGCACCGGGCTGGATCCGCTCGAAAATGACAAAACCCGTGGAAGCCGACGATCAAGGCAGCGCCGCAATCCTGCGGCACACCCCAATGGGCCGCTGGGGCGATCCTGACGATATGGCGGGCCCCGCCCTGTTCCTCGCATCGGACGCGGCAGGCTTTGTTACCGGGGTGACGCTACCGGTGGATGGCGGCTATAACGCGGTGATGTAGGATAAAGGCACGGCACCACCCCGAACAGATTATGCCTGCCAGGCCGCCCATAAGCTGATATCTGGCAAGCGGCAAACAATTAAGACTTCCGGAGCGCCCTTATGCCCAGCGCGGCTGAGCGACAAATCGATGCGATCGCGACATTTGCCAGAGAGCAGATTGCCGGACGGCGCGCGCTTTATGATGAAACGGCGGAATTCCCGCACGCGCTGTGGCAGGCGATGGGGGATGCCGGTATTCTGGGCCTTGGCGTTCCGCGCGAATATGGCGGTGGCGGCGCGGACTACCGGACATTGATCCTGGCGGGCGAAGCGCTGGTCCAGGGCGGGCGGAATTTAGGGCTGGCTATTGCATGGCTCAGCCATACGCTGATTTCCCGGCTTATCATTTATGGCCAGGGCAACAAGGCGCAGCGCCAGCAGTTTTTGCCCGCGCTTGCCGCGGGCCGGCTAACCCCGTCGGTCGCTATTTCCGAACCTGATGCAGGCGCGCATCCCAAAAGGCTGACAAGCCGCGCTGAACGCGGTGACACCCATTGGCGGCTGAGCGGCGAAAAAGCCTGGCTTACCAACGGGCCTATCGCGGGTCTTTATGTGGTGCTAGCGATCAGCGATGTGATTGCCGGGCGCAAGCAGTTCAGCGCCTTTCTTGTACCGCGCGAGACAGCGGGGCTGACGCAAACCCAAGCTGGCGCGGTTGATTTCCTGCGCCCGGCGCGGCATGGGGGTCTGCGTCTGGACAATTGCGCGGTGCCTTTGGAGAACTTACTGGGCCCGGAAGGCACGGCATTCGAGACAATCTCCAAACCATTGCGGGAGGCCGAAGATGCCGTCGCGCTTGGCACCGCGCTCGGCGGTCGGGCGGCACAGCTTGAGTTGCTTGTTCAGGCGCTCGAAGGCACGCAGATTGCCTTAGCCCCCGAGCCATTGGAAACACTTGGCGCGCTTTACGCACTGCAAGAAGCAACCCGCACGATTGCATTTGAGGTCGCAGAACAACTTGATGGGCGCAAACAGGGCGACCCGACTGCGCTCATTCTGGCGGCACGGCGCCTGTCGCGCGATTTTCAAAATGATTTCGCGGCTTTTCTGCAAGCGCTGAACTTGCCGGAATCCGCCGAAAATGCGGAATTATTTCGCCTGACGCGGGATATGGTGAAGTCAGGAGGCTTGGCCTCCAACGTAGACCGCGCTAAACAGGGGAAATTGGCTAAATCTATGATCATGAAAGTGGGAAGAACGTGACGGTGGCAAAGACGAGTTTCGATACGGACGGGCGCATGGATTCAATCGACAAGATCCATGCGGGGTTCGAAAAGCTGGGCTATATCACTAGCGCCCAGATCGCCACCTCCATTTATCTGGCGCGGCATCTGGCTAAACCCCTGCTGGTCGAGGGCCCTCCGGGCGTTGGCAAAACGGAACTGGCGGTCGCGACCGCCAAGTTTCTCAACCTGCCGCTTGTCCGGATGCAATGCTATGAGGGGCTTGACGAGTCCAAGGCACTTTATGAATGGAAGTATGGCAAGCAGCTGCTTTACACCCAGATTTTGCGCGAAACGCTCGGCGAAGTTTTGCAGGGTGCCAAGGGGCTTGCTGAATCCATGGACCGGCTGCACCAATTTTCCGATGTGTTCTTCTCGGAGCAATTTGTCGAGGAACGCCCGCTGCTCAAGGCACTTCGTGCTGAAGCAGGCTCGGTCCTTCTGATTGACGAACTCGACAAGGCCGATCAGGAGTTTGAGGCATTCCTGCTTGAGCTATTGTCGGATTATCAGATCACAATCCCCGAAATCGGCACGGTCAAGGCCAAGGTTCCGCCTGTCGTCTTCCTGACGAGTAACAATACCCGGGAACTGAGCGATGCGCTGAAACGCCGCTGCCTGCATCTTTACATTCCATTTCCCGGTACAGAGCTTGAAAACAAGATCATTGCCGCACGCGTGCCCGATGTTTCGGAAACCTTGCGCAAGGAGCTTGTCGCCTTTGTTCAGGAACTGCGTGGTCAGGATCTGAAGAAACTGCCTGCGGTCAGCGAAACGATCGACTGGGCGCGGACACTCGTTCTGCTGCATGCCACCACGCTTAATCAGGACATGGTACGCGACACACTCAATGTTATTCTGAAGTTCCAGGATGATATTGAAACGGTCGAAGCTGAATTGACCACATTGACCAATGAAGCCCTGAAATCGGCAAGTCTGCCGGCGGGGGCATCCTAGGAAACGCGACGGGGCAGGATCGGGAGCGCCGAAATGGACCAGACATTAGGCAACTTCATCAAGGCATTGCGTAATTCCGAGGTACGTGTCTCCAGCATGGAGGCGGTCGACGCGCATCATGTGGTCGATCTGATTGGCTATCGCGACCGCGATATGCTGAAAAACTCACTGGCGCTTGTCCTGCCCAAGACCCCTGAAGAAAAAGCGATCTATGACTATACGTTCGATCGTTTTTTCGCGTTCCGAAAACTCGATGAACAAGATCCCGATCAACTGGATGACACCTTCAGCCCCGAAAATATCGTCCCGAGCCTGTCAGACGAAATGGGCGAAGGGGCCATGGGGGAAGGCGGCGGCGGTGGCGGTCAGGGTTGCTCCGCACAGGGCGGCGGCGAGGGTGAGGGAATTCCCGATATAACCGATGCTGTTGAGACGGCAGGCAAGAAAGCCGATCAGCAATTATCGTCGCTGTCGCGGATGCTGCTATCTGGCGATCGCAACGCGCTGGCGCTGGCCATGGCGGAAGCAGGCGATGCCGTCGGGGTCCGCAATATCAGGATATTCACGCAGAAAGGATTATTCAGCCGCCGTATCATGGAGCATATGGGGCTGAAGGCGCTGAATAACGATGTGAACGGCCTGAAAAAGAAGGCTGACCCGGACGCCAAGGAGCTTGCCGAACGGTTGCGCAAAGGGCGCAATTATCTGATGCAGCAGGTCCGCGACTATGTGGAGCAGCAATTCATGCTGCATGCGGATGTCGATGGCTCGCAATTGCGTGAGGAAGTATTATCGCAAGTGCGGCTCACAAATATCGAGCGGCGCGATTTCCGGCAAGTGCAGATCATGGTGCAGAAGATGGCAAAACGCCTGATCGCCCTGCATTCGCGGCGTCGCAAGATCTATAATCGCGGCCAGCTTGATATCCGCAAGACGATGGCAAAGAACCACGCCTATGACGGTGTGCCATTCGATGTACGCTGGAAGGCTGTCAAGGTGGACCGGCCCAAGGTCATTGCAATTTGCGACGTGTCCGGCTCTGTCGCCACTGTCGCAAATTTCATGCTGATGTTTCTGTACAGCCTCAATGAAGTGATGCCGAATGTCCGCTCCTTCGCCTTTTCCGCGCGGCTTGGTGAAGTCACCGACCTGTTTGCCGAAGGCAATGTCGAGGATGCGATGACAAAGACCCTGCATGAATGGGGTCAGGGCTCAACCGATTACGGACAGGCGCTCAATGATTTTGCCGATATCGCATTGAATGAAATCGATAGCCGGACGACGGTCATCATGCTGGGCGATGCGCGCAGCAATTACGGCGATCCGGGGTCAGAAATCATGAAAAAGATCTATGACCGCGCGAAATGGGTCATGTGGCTTAATCCGGAAGAAAAAAACACCTGGAATTATGCCGATTCCGTGATGCGGAAGTTCACGCCTTACTGCCATCAGGTGCAGGTGTGCAATTCACTCTCCCATCTGGAACGGATCGTCAGCTCCGTCTTGCGCAGCGCAAGCTAACGCTCTTCCCCTCTCTGCCCGCGTTATCAGCGCGGGCTGCCCAACTACGCTGTTACAGCGTACGCATGCGGTACGCGTGGGACGATTGCGCTAATCCGGGGCATTACCCCAATTCGTGCCCCAATCGGCCGCATTGCCGCTTTCCACAACACTATAAAGCGCAGGCCCGACCCCGACACGCTGTCCCCCGTCACGCGTCAACGGCTTGAAAGCGAATGCGACATGCCGGCGGCTGGATTTGTTCAGGAACAGATCGAAAGGCACATTCATATAGAAGCCTTTGTCGAAACTGCCTTCCCCGAAATCCGCCGCAGAAACATTGGTGAATGTCGCAAACAGGCCAAAAGAAATGCCTGAATCAAATCGCCGCGAAATATCGATGGTTGCCCCCTTATCCTTCGCCAGATACCGGCCGACATGCAACTGTGTGAACAAATCATAGAATGGCAGACGGTAGTAGATCGAGGCATGACCTTCGACCGTATCGTAATCCCTGAAGGATAAGAGCTGATCGAAGTCCCGCTGTCTGACCCAGTTCAGCGTACCGCCAATCGCGATCGGCGATTGATCGGGCCAGTAAAGCACTTCGCCGCCAACGCCCCCATACATCCATTCGAATATCCCCGCAGACAGGCGTGTATAGAGATAGTCGGCCGGGTTTGCGATGTAATCCATCTGCAAGTTGGAAATATGATCGCGCCCTTCCTGAAGGTAACGGCGGATCAGGGTGCGCACCTGTGGCAAGGCGCTTGTACCTGCGGTTGTCAACTCATCGAGATTACCGGCGACGAACTTGCCCGCCGTCCCGCGCACCGACAGCCCCGGTGCCAAGCCAATGCGCGCTGACAGGGCGATATTCAGATCGGCCAGAACAAGACCATCGACACTTCCCAGATGCTGCCGCAATTTCGGACGAATAAAGTACTGAAAATTGGGATAGGTCTGGTCGTTCTTCAGTGCGGTTATACGGATCGGATCAACTGCTCGGGAACGTTCAACCCCGGAATTTGCCACAAGTTCAGCGGTACCAACACGCCCGACAGCAAATTCTTCAACATCTTTTCTGGCAAGACTGACGCGATCACCTGCAACGTTTTCGATAACAAATACAATTGTAATATTCTCGATGTCCGCAGGCAGTTCATTCGCGGCAATCCGCGCGATGCGCATGATATTTTCATGGCTTTGCCTGTAGCGGAGTTTCGAGACGTAGATGGTCGCCTCACGGCGTTCCAGCGCGATTGATTCCGCCCCGAACCCGACTTCCGCCAATGCATCAAAAATCGCGGTTGCAACCTGTTGCTTTCTGGCAAGCAGCTCTGGCGTATCAGGCAGCGGGCCCGCCTTATTTTGCGCCACACTACCATCGCGCATCACGGCGATTGTCTCCTGCGCGTCAGCCGGCCCATAAGCGATCAACGTCACCTCGCTCACCATGGGGGCAAGATGTGTCAGAACATGTTGCGCCACATGCCGGGCCTGCTGTGTCTCAATGGCGTAGGATGAGCGTACAGTTACCCAGGCACGCTCCCCGGTAATATCAAACGCATCGATCGCAAGACCCATTTCCGCAACCGCGGCAAACAACCGATCCGCCGACTGCGCCTGCGCAACTTGTTGCCGGCGAATTTCAACCGGTGATGTTGCACGATAGGCCGGATCCGCGCTGACTAGCCAGATGCTGGACCGCCCGGCGCCTGCCAAATCCAGAAGCGCCAGGGCATCCTCAGGCTTAATACGTGCCGGATCTGCGCCTGTCAGGGTTACGATCGCGCTGGCCGCGATATATTCAATATCAAGTATGTCTACGCCGGACGCTGAAAAACGCGCGAAAACCGCATCCACCCCGGTGCTATCATCTGCTTGCACAAGCGAGGGCGGTGGCTGACTGACGGTGACAGAAACAGGACCGCTGACCGATGCATAGCGCGGCAAACGCTGTGGTTCTCCGGGCCCCACCTGCTGTGGCTGGCCTTCTGTCTTGTCCCAAGCTGCCGGACGCGGCTCCACAGCTTTCGGCACCGGGTCATTCTTCAACATGCCTGTCTCATGCATGTTGGCGCGAACAGCAACGCGCGCCATCAATGCATTCCCGCGCTCCCACCCCATTGAGAGATTGAGGAAATCCCAAGGCCGGTAGTTGAACCCGAAATTGATCGGAGAATCACTGGTGATGAACTGATCAACGACTAAACGGCTTTGTGGCGAACTATCAAATTCAGCCTTCAGTGTAAGGCCCCGAAATGGGGTGTAATATTCCACACCACCGAAAAAGCCGATATTGCGCCCACGGAACAGCGTGCCGAAATTAGCTTCGCCGCCAAGTCCCTCAAATCCTGGCCGGTCCCGGAACCCGTCTGAAAATTCGGCGAAAGGGTTGGAAAGCTGATTACGACCCGAAAAAACGCCCCAGCCAAACCCGCCTGTAAAATCGAAATCGCGATAACGTTTGCTCGCGACGATATACTCGCCACTAAAAAGCCCCGTACCGATAAAATCCTGAAAACCCAAGACAATCTGCGGGTTATATTCGCCTTCACGCAACAATCGCAACTTCAGATCGAATCCGCGATCTAAAAAGCTTTCCGTCTCGCTCGAACCGAAAATACCTGTAAAAAAGTCCTTGTTTGTCGGCACGGATGACGTTGGCGGCTGCCCATTTTCGCGGCGCTTGTCGGTATATCGAAAGGTTAACTGAACCGCAGGGAAAATCTGCCAGGACAGAAAGTAGCGCCGGAACGGGCTGACATATGACACACCGGTATTGAATTCACCATCTTCAGCCATGCGTGCCGTAGGCATATTCATCAGGCCCGTGGGACCAAGGTCATTCGGCGAATGCGGAAACTCTTCCGCCCTGGCGGTTAAGGGCATTATGGCGAGCGCAACCGCAGACAAGACAATTGTCCTCAAGCGGCGCGACAGATTATCAAACAATGATCCCGGCACTTGGCGGTATTACCCCGAAATATTGCTTGAATCTGTAATCAATGCCTTCTGGCCCCCTGCTGCTTGGGATGTTGCCCCTTCTCATAGCAAACACAGTTCAACCTCGCTATAAAGACTTTGGCAAGAATCTCCTTTGTGAGGCAAAACGTTGCCTAAACACGTCTGTTTCGTCGCGAGAACTTCACTCTATGGCCCAGCGCGCACCTTCGACCCGGATAAGCCGACGATTATTCCTCGCAGGCTTAACATCCCTTCCGGTGGCCAGCTGCGGCAATCAGGGATATCTGGATTCGCTTGTCGATACCGGTCGCTTTCTCACAACCGGCCTGCCTGGCGAGGAATTGAGCCGCCAGTACATTTCTGATTTACCCTATGCCACGATGCGCGCGCGCATCGGGAACGGACCGCCGGTTCTTGTCGTGCTGAATACCGCACGAAACAATAATCTGATCTGGCTGACAGGCGATAATATCTCTTTAGTGACCCGCGCGGGACGGATCGTCACGGTGATTGGCATCCCCAAGGCCGTCGTCGAAACGGCCTACCTTACCCCTGATCCGCTTGCCAACAGGCCGCATTTGATCAGGGATGCCGTCAATTTTTCACATACGCTTACGATTGCCGAAAAAGCGCAAAGAAAAACCTACACAATTGATTCGACCCTTGAACTTGCGGGCGAAGAAACCATCGAGATACTTGAGCTTACCTTCGATACGTTTGTCCTGCGCGAACGATGCGAGGCACGTTACGCAAACTGGCAATTCGAGAACTATTATTGGGTAGACAGGCAAACAGGCTTCGTCTGGCGGTCGCGGCAATATATTTCCCGCGAGTTTCGCCCCATCAGCACGGAAATTCTGAAACCCGCTGCTGTATAAGCAACTCACTATAAGCGGCTAACCGCCGCTTATTTCCAGCCAGCTGTCTTCATCGATTGTTTCCACACCAAGCTCTTGCGCCTTTTTCAACTTCGACCCGGCTCCCGGGCCGGCGACGACAAGGTCGGTCTTTGCAGATACCGCACTTGAGACCTTGGCGCCGAGCGCTTCGGCCCTTGCCTTGGCCTCACTGCGCGTGACCTTTTCAAGCTTGCCTGTAAAGACGATTGTCTTGCCCGAAATCGTCGATTGCTGGCCGGATTGCTTGAACTCCTCGATATCGATCAGTTTGAGAAGCTCACCGATTTCGTCACGATTATGCGGTTCTGAAAAGAATATTTGCAGCGCGTCGATCACCGCGGGCCCGACCCCGTCTATTGCCAAAACTGCGTCACGAATTTCGCTTTCCTCGCATTCGGCTTCGTCAGCCAATTGCTGCATTGCCGAGATGAACAGGGCCCCCGTTCCGAAATGTTTCGCCAACAGCCGCGCCGTGGTCTGACCGACATAGCGAATGCCCAAAGCATAGATAAACCTCGGCAATTCGATGCGCCGCCGCGCCTCGATCGCGGCAAACAGATTCTTTGCCGATTGCGCGCCCCACCCTTCACGTTGCCGCAATGGCGTCAATGAGCGTTCATCACGCGCGGCCAGCGTGAAAATATCCGATGGCCGCTGCACAAGCCCCGCCATGTAAAACGCCTCGACCTGCTTGCTACCCAGTCCGTCGATATCGAATGCATCGCGACTGACGAAATGTTTAAGCCGCTCGACCGCCTGCGCCGGACAGATCAGCCCGCCGCTGCAACGGCGAACGACATCCGTCTTGCCGGTATTTTTGTTGATTTCACGTTCTGCGTGGCTACCGCAAGCGGGGCAAATCCCGGGAAACTCGAAAGGTACGGCAGATTGTGGCCGTCTTTCGGGCAACACACGTACGATCTGGGGAATGACATCACCGGCGCGCTGCACAATGACCGTATCGCCAATACGCACATCCTTGCGGGCGATTTCATCCTCGTTATGAAGCGTCGCGTTCGACACGACGACACCGCCAACCGTGACCGGTCGTAATTTCGCAACCGGCGTCAACGCGCCTGTACGCCCGACCTGTATGTCGATATCCTCAAGCACCGTCTGCGCCTGTTCGGCGGGGAATTTATGCGCGATCGCCCATCTGGGCGCACGTGAAACGGCCCCCAGACGCTGTTGATAGTCAAGCCGATCGACCTTATAGACGACCCCGTCTATATCATAGTCGAGCTCCGGCCGGAGGGCAGAAAAATCCGCATACGCCGCAATTAACGCGGCAACATCCGCACATCGGCGCATCATCGGGTTAGTCGTGAAACCCCAATTGGCAAATGCCTCGATGACTGCCATCTGCGTGTCGCCTGGCACCGCATCCGCCTCCCCCCAAGCATAGGCAAAGAACCGCAAAGGCCGCGCAGCGGTAACTTTCGAATCAAGTTGCCGCAACGAACCGGCCGCCGCATTACGGGGATTCATAAATGCCTGTTTGCCTGCCGCCTGCTGCCGTTCATTAAGTGCCGCAAAATCGGAATGCGCCATATAAACTTCGCCGCGCACCTCAATCACCGCCGGCAGATCATCACCTGCCAAATTGTCCGGAATATCGGCAATTGTCCGCAGATTGGCGGTAATATCCTCCCCCACCAATCCATCGCCGCGCGTTGCGCCACGCACCAGCCGACCGTTTTCATAGCGTAGATTCGCCGACACCCCATCGATCTTGGGTTCCGCCGTCAGAACCAACGGGTCGGCATCACCCAGCCTGAGAAAGCGTCTGACGCGCTCGTAAAAATCAGCAACATCGCGATCGTCAAATGCATTATCGAGCGACAACATCGGTCGTGCATGCGGCGCTTTCTTAAATGCATCAAGCGGCGCGGCCCCAACACGCAAGGACGGGCTGTCAGGGCGTCGCAGTGCGGGAAACCGCGCCTCGATCTCGGCATTCCGGAGACGCAGGGCATCATATTCCGCATCGGAAATCGCGGGCGCGTCCTGTTGATAATAGCGATTGTCATGCGCTTCGATTTCGGCTGCCAGACGCGCAAGCTCTTCTTCTGCCTGCGCCTGGGTCAGCGCCGCAACCGGTATGGATTCTGTCTTCACGATTATTGTGCCAAAGTAAGTAGACTGTCTGCCGCAACGCGTGCGGCATCTGTGATTTCCGCCCCTGCCAGCATCCGCGCAATCTCCTCGCGCCGTTCCTCGGGCGCGAGCTTGCGAACTGCTGTAATCGTTTCATCTGTACGCTGAAACTTCGCCACATGAAAATGCCCAAGGCCCCGCGCTGCCACCTGCGGCGAATGTGTTACCGCCAGAATTTGCACGCTATCGGCAAGTCTGGACAGACGATCCCCAATTGCATCAGCGGTCGCACCGCCGACCGCAGCATCGATTTCATCGAATATCAACGTCGTTACCGTAGACGCCTTACTCAACACAACACGCAAGGCCAGCATGAAGCGCGATAATTCCCCGCCCGATGCGATCTTTGACAATGGGCCGGCTGGCGCACCGGGATTTGTCGCGACCTGAAACGCCACATCGTCGAGCCCATGCGCGCGTGGCTGTTGATCCTTTGCGTTTGTAACGCGGGTCGTAAAACAGGCCTTGTCAAGTTTCAGGGGCGCAAGTTCAGCCGCGACAAGCGTATCAAGTTTAATCGCCGCAGCCTGCCGTTTTTTCGACAGCGTCAACGCCGCATCCCGATAGGCGGCACTTGCGGCTTCCACCTCGGCATGCAGCCGTTCAAGTTCGCCCACCCCGTGATCAAGCCGGCTCAATTGCGCGATCGCCGACTCGTATAATTCCGGTAATTTGTCGACCGCAACCTTGTGCTTGCGCGCCATCGCCCTGAGATCAAACAGCCGCGCCTCGACTTTTTCGAGCTTCTGCGGTTCGAATTCCAAGGATCTGCAAGCTTCCTCAAGCAGCGCACGCCCCTCAATCGCCTCGGAACAGGCACGGTCGAGCGCCTCTATTGCAGGGTCAAGCCTGCCCCCCGCCTGCGCGGCAATACGCTCAAGCCGCCGCAAGGCACTGGCCAGCAATCCATCCGCGCCGATATCGCCGCCTGCACTTGTGCCGGAAATGTCGGCCAATGCGCCCTGCATATCACCGGCAAGTTTTTCGGCATTCATCATAAGGGCGCGTTCGCGGGCAAGCGTATCTTCTTCCCCGATCTCAGGCGAAAGCGCATCCAGCTCGTCCACCAGATGACGCAGATAGGCTTCTTCCGCCCGCGCCGCCGTCAAGGCATCCTGCGCTGTGGTAACCGCGGCCGTCGCCGCCGCCAACTTTTCATAGGCGGCCTGGCAATTGCGCAAGTCGGCCCCCAAACCGGCAAAGCTGTCGAGCAAGGCCCGATGACTTGCGGGATTGAGCAGACCATGGCTGTCTTGCTGGCCGTGCACTTCGACCAACATTGCGCCAATCGCGCGCAATGTCGCGATGCTTACCGGCTGATCGTTGATGAATGCGCGGCTTCGGCCTTCAAGTGTCACGACACGGCGCAGCAGCAGGGCCAGGCGCCCCACAGCATCCTGATCTTCGCCTGCCACCATCCCTTGTTCCTCGAGCAACGGCCATACGGGATGATCGATGTCCAATGCGAATTCCGCGGTCACCGATAGTTGCTGACATCCGGACCGGACAAAGCCGCTATCGCCGCGCGCGCCTGTGGCAAGCCCCAATGCATCCAGTAATATTGATTTGCCGGCGCCGGTTTCACCGGTCAGCACAGTCAGCGCGCCGCCGAACTCGATATCAAGCCGGTCGATGAGCAGAAGGTCGCGGATCGACAGTCCGACCAGCACCTAGCATCCCCTATCCAAATCCATCGAACGCACGACTGATCCAGGACTTTTCATTCTTTTCAGGTCGCAAATTCCGACCGGTCAGCAGCGCATAGCTGTCTATGTACCAATCACTGCTGGGAAAGTTATAGCCCAATACCGCCGCCGCGGTCTGCGCCTCGTCAATGACACCAAGCGCAAGATATGCCTCTGTCAACCGATGCAGCGCCTCGGGCGTATGAGTCGTGGTCTGATATTGTGCAATGACGGCCTTGAACCGGTTCAGCGCCGCCAGCAACTCACCACGCTTGAGATAATAGCGCCCGACCGCCATTTCCTTGCCCGCCAGATGGTCACGCGTCAGATCGATCTTGAGGCGCGCATCCCTTGCATAATCGGTACTCGGGAAGCGGCGGACAACTTCCTGCAAGGCACGCAATGCCTCACGGGTCATACGCTGATCGCGCCCGACATCGGAAATCTGTTCATAATAGCTGACGCCGATCAGATAATAGGCATAGGCGACATCACGATTGCCAGGGTGCAGCGAAATGAACCGCTGCGCCGACAAAATCGCCGTATCATATTCGTTCATCTGATATTTGGCGTAGGCAGCCATCAGCATCGACCGGCGCGCCCAGACCGAGTAAGGATGCTGACGCTCTACCTCGTCAAACTGCTCAGCCGCCTGAAAATAGCGTTTCTTCTGCAGTTCATCGATTGCCTGATTATAAATAACCTCGACGGGTCGCTCGACATATTCGACCTCTTTCGGGCCCGCGCTATTACAACCGGCAAGCAGCAGCAAACAGAATGCAACAGCACTTGCTGCAACAAATTGTACAAAATCTGATTGTCTCAACCCTATTGCGCGGACCATTCTCAACCGAGCTACAATTCCTGATGTATCGACACATTGCCTGCTGCTTCCGCACAAATACAGGATGTGTGACTATTCTGCGCCCTTGTTCCCAACGCAGACATGCCAAGGGAAACAAGAACCAAGCTAGTTCTGATGATTCTTACCGCAGTGCCCGCCCGGCGACAAGCAGCAAACTTTTTGTGAAAATGGTCAGGCCCTGACAATACCGTGCCTAGGCAGCGACGCCCTGTTCCAGTAATTGGCCCGGCGCGACAAACTTCATGCCCGTGACCGTGCGGTTTGTCAGTTCCCATTTATCCGCATTGGCGAACAAGACACGCAACAACTTGTTATTCATCGCATGTCCTGAGCAGACGCCATGAAACTTACCGATAATGGCATGCCCCGCCAGATACAGATCACCAATTGCATCCAGGATCTTATGGCGGACGAATTCGTCCTTATAACGCAGGCCATCGCTGTTCAAGACGATATCCTTGTCCAACACGACCGCATTATCGAGAGACCCGCCCCGCGCCAGGCCGAGCGATTGCATATATTCAAGGTCCTGCAGAAAACCGAATGTCCGTGCACGGGCAATTTCGTTCTTGAAACTACCGGTTTCCATATCGATTTCGTAGGACTGCCTGCCGATTGCGGCACTATCGAACTCGATTTCCAACTCGACCGAAAAACCATCATAAGGGGCAAGCGTGACGCGCTTGCCATCCTCTTCAAAGGTGATCGGCTGCAAAATACGGATATAGCTGCGCGGTGCGTCCAGTTCACAAATCCCGGCACATTCAAGCAAGAACAGGAAGGGTTCGGCGCTGCCGTCAAATACCGGCACTTCCGGCGCATCCAGCTCGACCAATACATTATCGATCCGCAGCCCCGCAAAGGCCGACATCAAATGCTCAACGGTTGCGACACTTACGCCCTGGCCATTGACAACCGTGCTACCCAATGTCGTGTCGCCGATGGCATCAAAACGCGCCGGTACCAGACAATCGGACCGTTTCCGCCCCTCGACGCCAACCAGATCGCTGCGCAGAAATACGATACCGTGATCCGCATCCGCGGGGTAAAGGGTCATCTGCACGGCTTCACCCGAATGCAGGCCAATGCCGGTGCAGCTAACGCGGTTCCGCAATGTCGTCTGAAAGACGCCGCCAAACTCTATCTTACCTGCTTTTTCCAACCCCTCGCCCAACACCGCACTCCAATTCCTTGCAACCGCAAATCAAGGCACTGACAACATGCACCCGCATATGCCCCGGGAAATTCACCCGACAGGGCCAGTCACTGCCGATACTCAACTACGCAAGACCACCTGAAAAAACTGCAGACTGACCGAATTACCAGCATCTGCGAATCACCAAGATTCATGCGTTGTTATTTGCTACCAGCCCCACCTAATTGCCTCAAATCACTCTTTATTTCGTTTTGTTACGTAAAATATCGGCCCGCAGCCCAATCGTCTTGAAGCTGCGGGCCGACCTGTCAACTGTTTCGATCAGCCCGCTGTGCGCCGCAGGAAAGCGGGGATTTCCAGCTGCTCGATTTCTCCGGGGCTTTTCTGCTGTGCCGCCGCGTCGATATCGGCTCCCCGAGCTTGTGTGGCCGGGGCCGGGGCAGTCGCCTTTTTTGCCTGCATATAAGGTTCAATCCGCGATTGCTCAGCAGGTTCGGTGGCCGCCACTTCCCGCGCCCGCTTGCGACGCCCGAACAGGCCCATCCGTTCCAGGAAATTGCCGCTTTTGCCGGACCTGTCCAATGCCGCATCTGCCTCACCATGGGCGGCAGACTGTCCGGCAAGCGGATCATGGGTCACATGATGACCAGGCGTTTGAACAGTTGTCGCGGCCGGCATGACAAAGCCGGTGGTTTCCGCAGCCGCGACAATATCCATTTCCCCGCGCGGCGGGGTTGCAGGGGCAGATGCCTGGGCCGCGACCGCCGCCTCGACCTCTGGCGTGACAGTCGCACCCGCTTCTGGCTCAACCTGATCCACAGCCATAGCCGCCGCACCGTTCCCGGTTGTTTCGCGGATCGTCTCATCACCATCCGCCTGATCCGCGGCAGCCACCGCTGCGGTCGGATCTGCCTTCTGCTGAGCGTCAGTTTCTGCCTCTTCCGCCGTTTCTGCCGCAGCACCATCCGCTACAACGCTGAGGCCAGGCATTTCGGTCTGGCCGGCGGCATCTTCGCGGACTTCAACAGTTGGGTTTGACACTGCAAGGGTTGGCTTCCGGTCTTTCGCTGCCAGATTGTCGACCCCTGTCGCCACGACCGAAACACGCATCCGGCCTTCCAGGTTCGGGTCAAGCGTCGATCCGACGACGATATTGGCTTCCGGGTCGACTTCCGCGCTGACCCGGCTGGTTGCCTCCTCGACCTCGAACAATGTTAAATCCGCGCCGCCGATGATGTTGATCAGAACGCCCTTGGCGCTGGCCAAGGAAACATCTTCGAGCAACGGATTTGAAATTGCCGATTCCGCGGCTTCGGTCGCGCGGTTTTCGCCTTCCGCTTCACCTGCGCCCATCATGGCCGCGCCCGCACTGCCCATCACGGCGCGGACATCGGCGAAATCAAGATTGATGAGCCCCGGAGAAATCATCAGATCGGTAATCCCGCTGACCCCGGAAAACAATACCTGATCCGCCATGCCGAAAGCTTCGGCAAAAGTGGTCTGCTTGTTGGCCACACGGAACAGATTCTGATTGGGAATGACCAGCATGGTATCCACATGCTCGGCCAGTTCCGCCAATCCTGCCTCGGCAATCCGCAGGCGCCGCGCGCCCTCGAACTGAAACGGCTTTGTTACAACCGCGACCGTCAGGATACCCAACTCACGCGCCGCACGGGCGATCACCGGCGCCGCACCGGTCCCGGTACCGCCACCCATGCCCGCCGTGACGAACACCATATGGCAGCCCGACAAATGATCGATAATTTCCTCAAGCGCCTCTTCCGCAGCGGCCTTGCCGACTTCGGGATGAGACCCCGCGCCAAGCCCCTGAGTCGCGGTCTCGCCCATCTGGATGCGCCGCGCCGCGCGCGATTGCGCAAGCGCCTGGGCATCGGTATTGGCGACAACGAATTCGACGCCTTCAAGTCCACAATCAATCATATTACTGACGGCATTGCCGCCCGCACCACCGACACCGAAAACCGTAATCCTTGGTTTCAGTTCGTGCTGTTCCGGTACACTAAGAGAAATAGCCATGTTTAATCCTCCAACCTTTTGCCCGCCTCAGTCATCACACTCACTTGAGCTCGAAATGAGATACCATCGGCATCCCGTTACAAATTCTGTCGCAGCCATTGCCCGACACGCGCCAGCCGCCCGACGGGCAACTGCGCTGTTTCCGTTTCCACCAGATCGCCATTTTCAAGCGGTCCGTTCATCGCAAAGCTGATCAGCCCCGCAGCAGTTGCGCTGCCGGCGCCTTCCACCGAAGAAGGCAACCCGTCCAGACGGATCGGCCGGCCGATCCGTACCTGACATCCCAAAATTTCCGCAGCCAGCTCACGGACCCCCGAAAGCTGGCTTGCGCCACCTGTCAGCACGACTTTCCGGCCCGCGACTTCCTGCATGCCCGACGCAACGATCCGATCACGGATAAGTTCAAACGTCTCTTCCAGCCTGAACTGGATGATGCCGTTCAGAATCGATCTGGGAACATGATTTGCGCTGTCGCGCTCTTCCTCGCCGATACAGGGAATGTCGATCATCTCACGTTCGTCAGACGGGCTGACCGTCGCGCTGCCGTAAAGCGCCTTCACCCTTTCGGCGGTCGCATAACTTGTCGACAGCCCATACGCCACATCATTCGTGACATGCATCCCGCCAACCGGCACATGATCGATATGGATTAGGTTCCCCGCAGCAAACAATGCGATCCCGGTTTGACCGCCCCCCATATCGATGCAGGTAACACCAAGTTCGGTTTCATCCTCGACCAGGCAGGACAAGCCCGCCGCATAGGGCGAGGCAACACAACCGACGATTTCCAGATGACAGCGTTCAACACACATGGCGAGATTGCGCATCGGTCCGGCAAGCGCCGTCACGAAATGCAAACAAGCGCCAAGCCGCATGCCAAACATGCCCCGCGGATCAGCAATCCCCTTATTGCCATCCAGCGCATAGCCAACGGGGATAGCGTGAATAACATGTCCCTCCGGATCGCGGTTACGCAGCCGTGCCTGATGCAACACTTTCTTCACATCGACTTCACGGACTTCCGGCCCCGACAAGGTTACTTCCGCGCGGGCCATATGGCTCTCAGGCTGTCCACAACTGATATTGACGGTAACGCGGTGGACCGTCTCATCAGCCATTCTTTCGGCCTTGGCAACAGCGGCGCGGATCGCGCTTTCGGCTTCCGCCATATTGACGATCCCGCCCGCACGCACGCCGCGCGCGGCATGACTGCCGACACCGATGATCCGTGGTCGCCATCCACCCCGCCCGCGATCCTGCTCGACCCGGGCGATGAAACAGCTGATCTTGGTGGTGCCGATGTCAAGCACCGAAATCAGGCGATTACGCGCAGGCTGCATTCTCATGACCACCTCCGCATCGGATTTCGTGACAGCCGGGCCTCGCGCCCCTGAGGGCCTATCCGCCGGACGCGCCCTTCGCTCAACCGCACGATCACCTGATCAGGCAAACGCAGATCGACAACCTCGACATCACGCCCCAACAGCCCCTCGCGCGCCTCATATGCCGCAAGTACCCGCCATGCTGTCTGCGGATCAGCCTCAGGCAGGCGGATATCGATCCCGTTTTGCAGCCTCAGGTCCCACCGTCTTCCGCCGATACGGATTGCTGCCGCCACACGGCGTTGCAGCCACCGCTCGCGCGACAGCATCGTGAGCAAATCGGACGCAGCCTCAGCAGCCCCCTTTCCGACGACAAGCGGCAGATGCACATACTCAGGAACATCTTTCTCGGTAATCGGCGCACCGAGTTGATCGACAAGCACCATCCGGCGATCTATTTGCCAGATCGCGATCGGCCGCCGTTCCTCGATTTCAACATGCAGGGTATCTGGCAGCTTTCTGATGATCGTGGCACGTTTGACCCAGGCAAGCTTTGCGAGCCGCTGCTGCGCGGCGGTAATGTCGGCATGCAGAATGGAATCGCCCACCGCGACATTCAGCGCATCCAGAATTTCCGTTGTTTCTGTTTGCGCGCGCCCGGCAACCGTTACCGACCGGACCGACAATCCAAGATCGAGTAAGGTCTGACGGACATATCGGCTGCTTTCCTGTTTCAACAAGTCGATATAGCCAAACTGCGCCGCCGCAATACTGCCCAACCCGACGCACACTGCCAGCAGTGCAATTGCTGCGGCAAAACCCGTACGCGGGTAAGCACGCATCAGGCGCAAAAATGCACCCACGCGCCCATTCCGGCGCGCGCCCGCTTTTGCCGTGGCCTTGCGGTCGGTCGATTTGCGGAAAAAATTCAGCGCGCGCATGAAGCATCCTCCACCAGCCACTGACAGAGTTGATCGAATGTGATGCCGCAAAATTCCGCCTGCTCGGGAACGAGCGAGGTGGGCGTCATGCCCGGTTGCGTATTGATTTCAAGCAGATAAATGCCCTCAGCCCCTTGCGCGGGATCATATCTGAAATCTGCGCGGGTAACGCCACGACACCCTAATATCCGATGCGCCTGTTCAGCGATCGCACAGGCCTGCGACGCGATATCCGCATCCAGATCGGCGGGCAGAATATGCCGCGAGCCGCCGCTCGCATATTTCGCTTCATAGTCGTAAAATCGCGTCATTGGCTCGATTTCGGTCACCGCCAGCGCCTTGCCATCCATAACCGCAACGGTAATCTCACGACCGGGAATAAAACGTTCGACCAGTGCCATGTCCCCGAACTTCCAGGCCTCGCCCGAGAACATCGCGGGCAATTCATTCTGCCCTTCCTGGATAATCGCGACCCCGACGCTTGATCCTTCTGTCACCGGCTTCACGACACAGGGAAAATAGGGAAGTTCCCGGCTGCTGAGATCCTCATACGGAATAAGCTGCCCTTCAGGGCATTTTATCCCGTCCGCGACAAACAGCGATTTCGCAACCTGCTTGTCCATTGCGATAGCGGATGCCTTGACGCCGGAATGGGTATAGGCAAGCCCCATCACTTCAAGCATGCCCTGCACACATCCATCCTCGCCCCACCGCCCATGCAGCGCATTGAAGACGATATCAGGCGCGATATCGGCAAGCCGCGCAGCCAGATCAGGCGCCGCATCGATTTCCGTGACTTCATATCCACACCGGCGCAAGGCGGCCGCGCACTGTGCGCCTGAAACCAGGCTCACTTCCCGTTCCGCCGACCAGCCACCCTTCAGGACGGCGATATGTTTTTCGCCGCCGCTCATTTCGCGCCTCTTGACTGACCCGCGGGCAGACCGATCCGCCTGATTTCCCAAACCAGATCAATCCCGGAATTCGCCTTCACCCGCTCACGCACCAATTCGCCGAGCGCCTCAAGCTCATCAGCGGTGGCCCCACCCGTATTGATCAGAAAATTGCAGTGCTTTTCAGACACCATCGCCCGCCCAAGCCGCAAACCCCGGCACCCCGCCGCATCGATCAGTTCCCAGGCTTTTCGGCCACCCGCGAGATCGGCGGGCGGATTGCGGAAGGTGCTGCCGCCGGTGCGCTGATTGACCGGCTGCGCGTCGGCGCGGGCGGCGGCCACCTCCGCAAGGCGGGCGGAGATCCGGTCTGTATCGCCCGGCACGCCCTGCAAGACGATATCGGTCAGAATGACATCATCGGGTATCGCACTGTGCCGATAGGAAAAATCCGCTTCTGCCGGGCCGAACTGGATTGAATTCCCCTGCCTGTCGATACCGGACGCCGAAACAAAGATATCGCTTATCTCACCGCCATACGCGCCGGCATTCATCTTCACCGCACCGCCAAGCATGCCGGGGATACCGCGCAGAAATTCAAACCCGGCAATCGCCGCATCGCGCGCCGCCACCGCCAGCTTGACATCCATTGCGCCCGCACCAACCCGGATACGATTGCCCGGCAAGACCTCGATCGCGGCAAATTCAGCACCAAGATGCACAACCAGGCCCGGCACACCACCTTCGCGCACCAGCAGATTTGACCCCGCACCGATAACGCACACCGGAACGCCCGCGGGCAACGCGGCCAGGCAAGCGGACAATTCCGTTCTGCTTTCGGGGCGATAGAGAAGCTCGGCCGGGCCACCGGCGCGAAACCAGCTTAACGGCGCAAGCGGCGCATGCGCGGCAAGATTACCGGCTATATGCGACAGCGCATCGAAGAAATCTGGCCTGTGGGTCATGAGCGCATTCATCCCGCACCTGCCTGACATGCTGTCTCATTCAACTCACCGGGCAGCGCATTTGCCCACTGGGTCACGCTGCCCGCGCCAAGACACAGAACGATATCGCCGGGCTTCGCCTCGTCTCGGATAATTCCGGCCAGTGCACCGGCGTCGGGCAAGGCAATCACATGCCGGTGCCCGTGATCGCGCAACCCCTGCACCAGCCCGTCGCGATCAATCCCGGGGATCGGGGTTTCGCCTGCCGCATGGACATCGGCCACAATCACCGTATCCGCATCGTTGAAGCAGGTGCAGAATTCCTCGAAAAGCTCGGACAATCGGGAATAGCGATGCGGTTGCACCACGGCGATAATCCGGCCGCTGCAGATTTCCCGCGCCGCCTGCAAAGCCGACGCGATTTCCACGGGATGATGACCGTAATCATCAATAATGGCGCAGCCATTCCAGATGCCTGTCTGGGTAAAGCGGCGCTTGACGCCTGCGAAATCACGCAATGCATCGCGCGCAACATCCCAGGAGATACCAAGCTCGCCTGCAACAGCCAGTGCCGCAAGGCTGTTACGCACATTGTGCAGCCCGGGCATCGGTGTGCGGATATTGGTGACCTTGTCAACTTCGCCGCTAAGCCGGTCCGTGATCTGAAGGTCGAAATTCGATCCCCCGGCTTGCGTACAGATATTGATCGCCCGCAAATCCGCCTGGGGCGAGGTACCATAGGTAACGAACCGACGATCGCGTACCCGTCCGATCAACGCCTGAACTTCGGGATGATCGATGCAGACAATTGCGCAGCCGTAAAATGGAATATTCTCGACAAAGGCTTCAAAAGCCGACCGCAACCCGTCAAAACCGCCATAGAAGTCGAGATGTTCGGGATCGATATTGGTCACCACCGCAAGCGTTGCAGGCAGTTTGACAAATGTGCCATCGGACTCGTCCGCCTCGACAACCATCCACTCACCGGTGCCAAGCCGGGCATTGGTGCCATAGGCATTGACGATCCCGCCATTGATCACTGTCGGATCGAGCCCGCCCGCATCCAGCAGACAGGCAACAAGCGATGTTGTCGTCGTCTTGCCATGCGTGCCCGCAACCGACACGCACCATTTCAGGCGCATCAGTTCGGCAAGCATTTCCGCACGGCGCACAATCGGTAAAGAGCGTTCCCGCGCGGCCAGCAATTCGGGATTGTCGGGGCGGATCGCAGACGAAATAACAACCACACCGGCGGCCCCCAGATTATCCGGCGACTGACCAATCGCAACCGATATACCGAGCGCGCGCAACCGCGCGACATTGGCATTTTCCGCCGCATCGGAACCCTGCACCTCATAGCCGAGATTATGCATGACCTCGGCAATGCCGCTCATTCCGATGCCACCGATCCCGATGATGTGCACAGCGCCGATATCGAAGGGGATCCTGCTCATATAACGGCCCTTTCCATCACATTGCCGGCAGGGTCGCCGTCCGGGCACAGCATATCGGGGCGAGCGTCGGCGGGCACCCGGCGCATCACCATATCGGCCAGCGCCTCAGCCGCGTTTGGACGCCCGAGCATACGCGCCGCGGCCGCCGCCGCTTCAAGCTGTTCGGGATGGCGGAACAGTTTCTGTAAAAGCTTTGCCAGCGCAGCGGGCGTCATTGTGCTTTCTTCCAACAGCCATGCAGCACCTGCCTGCACAAGCTGGCGCGCATTCTCCAGCTGCTGCTGATCCGCGTGATGGGGATAGGGCACAAGGATTGACGGACGCCCCGCCACCGTCAGTTCACTGATGGTTGTCGCACCGGATCGCGCAATCACCAGATCCGCGCTGGCAAGCGCTGCGGGCATATCGCGAATAAAGCTATGCAATTCGGCTGTAATCGCGGTGCGGGCATATTGCTCTTTGACAGCCGCCAGATTTTCCTCACGGCATTGCTGCAAGATACGCACACGCCTTTGCACCGCAAGCGGCAAACTTGCCAGCGCCGCAGGCACCATATCGCTGAATATCTGTGCCCCCTGACTGCCGCCAAAGACAACGATATTGACAGCATCATCATCGGTGGGCGCTGTGTAGGGAATAGCATGGCAGGATGCAATTTCCGCCCTTACAGGGTTGCCCGTGACCGTGATTTTTGCCGGGTCGGCCCCGCCAAGCCCCGACAACCCGTCGACAGAGGCAGCAATCGCATGGACGTATTTCGCCAGCAAACGGTTGACCCGGCCCAACACCGCATTTTGTTCGTGAATGACAGTCGGGATACGCAAAATCACCGCCGCCAACAATCCTGGCAAAGCCGGATAGCCGCCGAAACCAACAATAATCGCAGGACGATTACGGCCCAGGATCAACAGGGATTGCAACGTTCCCCAGGCCAGGGTGAATGCGGCGGCAAGCTTTGCACGCAATCCGCCCGATGGATTACGCGCGGCGATCACGGATATGTTTGCCGCACCAAATACAGTCGCATATGCCGCCCCCCGGCGATCGGTGATCAGACCGATCGGCACGCCGCGACGGCGCAATTCCTGCGCCAGCGCCTGCGCGGGGAAGATATGCCCGCCCGTGCCGCCTGCGCACAGCATCACGTAACCGGTGGTCTTGGGAGTTGTCATTCGCCCCTCCCCACCGAAACGCCGCCAATACCGATACCTGCGCGTTTACGCAGCAATGCAAGCAGCATCCCCACGGTCAGGGAAACCGCAAGCAGGGAAGAACCGCCATAGCTGATGAACGGCAGCGTCATGCCTTTTGAGGGCAGCAGATCGAGGCTCACCCCCATATTGATTGCCGCCTGCATCCCAAACAGGAAAATCAGCCCGAATGCCGCGATCTGCACGAAATTGTCTTCGCTGACAAAAACCCGCGCCAGACCCCGCAGGACGATAAACGCAAACAGGCCGACAAGCAGCAGACAGACAATGCCGCCAAATTCCTCGCCCACCACCGCAAAAATATAATCGGTGTGCGCATCGGGCAGCACCCGTTTGACTTCGCCCTCGCCTGGCCCCTGCCCCAACAATCCGCCGCGCGAAAACGCATCGACAGCCTTGTCGACCTGATAGTTATCGCCCGACGCCGGATTCAGAAAGCGGTCTATTCTGTTGGTGACATGCGGCACGAACATATAGGCAAGCATCGTACCCAGCGCCATGACAGCACCGCTCATCACGATCAGGATACGCGGCATGCCCGATACAAAGAACATGACACCGAAGGTGGCGGTAAGAAGCACGGTCTGACCAAAATCGGGTTGCGCCATCAGCAGCAATACCGCGCCGGCCCAAAGACCACAGGCAATCCAGTATCCTGGCACACCGCTACCCCGGTTTTGTTCCGCGAACATCCATGCCATGACAATGACAAGAGCCGGTTTCAGGAACTCGGACGGCTGCAAGGACATGCCCGCAACTGAAATCCATCTTTGCGCGCCATTCCGTTCCGCCCCGAACAACAATGTGGCAATAATGCCAAGTACCGACAGCAGAAAAATGGCCAGCGCCACCCGGCGAATATTCCGAACAGACAAGGTCGACATGCCGATCATCAGGATGATGGCGGCCGGCAGAAATATGAAATGCTTACGGACGAACAGATAAGTCTCAAAGCCCATCCGTTCCGCATAAGCCGGGGAGGCCGCAAAGGACATCAGAATACCGAAAACGATAAGTGCACTCGCCGCGCCGAGGATCCACCGGTCGACAGTCCACCACCATTGGCTGAGAATGCTGGTATCGGTGCGGGCAAAGCTGCTCATGCCGCTCCCCCTTTGACCTGGGCGGCCTGCCGCAACGCATCAACCGATGCGCAGAAAGCCGCCCCGCGCGCCTCGAAATTCTCGAACTGATCAAAAGACGCGCATGCGGGCGACAGCAATATAACAGCCTCATCCTGCCTGGATGCATCCGCGAAAGCCGCTGCCACCGCATTCTCCAGATCGCCGCAAATCACATGCGCGACATCGGCGAGTGTGGCCGAGAATGCTTCTGCCGCCTCGCCAATCAGATAGGCTTTTGCAATGCGCGGGAAAAAAGGTTTCAGCGCATCAATGCCACCTGATTTGGCAACCCCGCCAAGGATAAGGAAAATATTCGTGTAACATGACAGCGCGCGCGCGGTCGCATCCGCATTCGTTGCCTTTGAATCATTCACAAAACGGACATTGCCGATGTGACCCAGCTGCTCCATCCGATGGGCAAGGCCCGGAAAGCTTTCGATCGCCGCACAAATTTGCCCGCGGGCGATACCGAGCGCACGCGCCGCGGCATAGGCCGCAGCCACATTCTGCCAATTGTGGCGCCCCGGAAGGTGCGGCAGGTCGCGCAGATCCATCTGCGGATGAACGGCACCCGCTTCGACCTCACACAACGTCCCGTCGCGCACAAAGACACCCTGCGCAATCTCTCCCCCGGTTGACAGGGACACAACCGGCCGGCCATCCGCATGCAAATCATCACGGATATGCCGACTATAGCTGTCATCGACACCGACGATACAGGTGCCGGCAGCGGGCATACCGTCAAAGACGCGGCTTTTCGCGGCCACATAGCCGGCCATATCCCCGTGCCGGTCAAGATGATCGGGCGTGATATTCAGGAGGATCGCGATATCGGCTTCGCTACAGCGCGTCAGGTCGAGCTGGAAGGACGATATCTCGACCACATAAACCCCTTGCTCGGGTAGCGCGGGTAATTCCAGCACCGCCGTTCCGATATTACCGCCAACCGCAACCGGCAATCCCGCCGCCGCGACAATATGGCCGAGCAGCGCCGTGGTCGTCGATTTGCCGTTTGTGCCGGTAATCAGCACAAGCCGTGTCGGTTCCGTGCGTGCCGCGCGGGCGCGGGCAAACAGCTCGATATCCCCCAGAATTTCACACCCAGCCGCACGCGCGCTGGCAATCACCGGATGCGGCTTGGGGAAATGCAATGGAATGCCCGGACTGACCACAAGGCTTGCAACCTCTGACCAGGCAATCTGCGCCGGATCATCGATCACTGCCGCCGGCCCGAGGCATTGCCGCGCCCGCTCACGTGCCGCAGGCGCGTCATCCCAGGCAAGCAGCGTCGCCCCGCCCGCAAGCAAAGCATGACCAGCAGCGATTCCCGTGCGGCTAAGCCCGAGCAACGCAACCTTCCGGTCAGCATATGTGGCGATCTTGATCAACAGCTACCTCAATTTGAGCGACGACAGACCGATCAGCGCCAAGATCAGCGCGATAATCCAGAAACGAATGACAATGGTTGGTTCGGCCCAGCCGCGTTTTTCATAGTGATGATGGATCGGCGCCATGGCGAAAACCCGCTTGCCGGTCCATTTGAACGAGGCGACCTGAACGATCACCGATACCGCCTCGAGGACGAATAGCCCGCCGATGATGGCAAGCACGATTTCATGTTTTGTCACAACCGCAATCGCGCCCAAAGCGCCGCCGAGCGAGAGCGACCCTGTGTCGCCCATCATCACCATGGCCGGCGGCGCGTTGAACCACAGAAAACCAAGGCCCGCGCCAACCATCGCGCCACAGAACACGGCCAGCTCACCAGTGCCGGGGACCGAAACGATCTGCAGATAGTTACTGAACACCGCATTGCCGACGAGATAGGCGATCAGCGCGAAACTTGCCGCTGTGATCATGACCGGCATGATCGCAAGCCCGTCCAGCCCGTCGGTCAAATTGACGGAATTGGAGGTGCCGACAATCACGAAGACTGCCATCGGCAGGAAGAAAATCCCCAAATCGATCAGGCCGTTCTTGAAAAAGGGCACAACCAGAATATTGGCATGTTCCTCAGCAGCGATTTGCCCGATCCACCAGACAGCACCGACGGCGATCGCAATTTCCAGCAGCAACTTGATCTTTCCCGGAACGCCGCGGCTGTTACGCTTTGTCACCTTCAGATAATCATCGGCAAACCCGACAAGCCCATAGCCAAGCGTCACAAGCATCACAGCCCAGACATAGCGGTTGGACAGATCCGCCCAAAGCAAGGTCCCGACCGTCAGACCAAGCAGGATCATGAAGCCGCCCATTGTCGGCGTTCCGGCTTTGGTAACGATGTGACTTTCGGGTCCGTCCTCGCGGATCGGCTGACCTTCGGGCTGCAACCGTTTGAGATGCCTGATGATAGCCGGCCCGAACAGGAAGCTGATGAACAGCGCGGTCATCAATGCACCACCGGTCCTGAAGGTCAGATAGCGGAACAGATTGAGCGGCCCAAACTCATCCGCCAGCGGAACAAGAAGATTATACAGCATCTTCAATACCCCGCGGTGCTGCTACCTGCCCTGTTTCCGAAAACGTCAAAAGTGCGGCCACAACCCGTGACATGCCACTGGAAAGCGACCCCTTGACCATGACGATGTCGCCGGGACGCAAACCGTCGATCACAGGCTTTGCCAGTTCGGCGGCATCGGACTTATGCGCGCCCTGCATCCTTTTGGGCAGGGCGGCATACATCGCCGCCATTTCCGGGCCGGCTGCAAATATCAGGTCAATTTTCTGCTGCTGCATTATGTTGGCAAGTTCCAGATGATAGTCTTGGCTATGGGTACCGAGTTCGGCCATATCGCCGATAACGGCGATCCGCCTGCCGGATTTTTCAGGTGACTGATGCGCCAGATTTTCGATCGCGGCGCGCATCGACGCGGGATTGGCGTTATAGCTGTCATCGAACAGGGTGAATTCGCCGGTGGCCAACTGCAATTGATGGCGCATGCCACGCCCTGCGAGCGATGCAAGATTTCCCAGCGCCAGACTTGCCAGGGCCAGATCCTGATCGCAAGCAGCTATCGCCCCCATCACCGCAAGGCTGTTCATTGCCCAATGGCGCCCCACCAGTCCGATTTTATATGTCGCAGCCTGACCCAGAATTGTTGCGGCGACACAAGTGCAGTGACTGTGCGGCACGGCCTTCTGCAACCTGATGTCGGCTTGCGCATGAGATCCGAAACTCCGGATCATGCGCGCCTTGCCACCGGCCCGCGCCGCCAGCAGATCAAAGAACTCGCTGTCGCGATTGATCAGCGCAACACCGTCAGATTTAAGGCCGGCAAAAATCTCCGCCTTGGCTTCGGCAATTTCTGTCACTGACGCAAAATGCCCGATATGCGCTGCCGCAATCGCGGTAATGATCGCAACATCAGGCTGGACAAGACGCGACAGGGGGGCGATCTCGCCGGCATGATTCATACCGATCTCGAAAATACCGAACTGTGTATCGGCAGGCATCCGCGCCAGGCTCAGGGGCACGCCCCATAAATTATTGTAGGATGCGACCGATGCATGTGTCTTTCCCACCGCGCCGAAAGCCGCGCGCAGCATTTCCTTCGTGCCGGTTTTGCCCACACTGCCCGTCACCGCGATAATCCGGGCATCCACACGCTGCCGCGCAGCAACAGCAAGTGCGTTCAGCCCTGCAAGCGTATCGGCAACGATCAGCAAAGGCGCATCGGCCGGCACATCTTCGGGGATATGATCGACCAGCGCGCATACCGCGCCATTGGCAAGCGCATCCTTGACGAATTTATGCCCGTCCTGTGCGGGACCGCGGATCGCCACGAACAGATCGCCAGGCTCGACCGTCCGGCTGTCTATCGAAACGCCACTGGCCGTCCAGCGCTTGTTGCTGTTCCCGCCTGTGGCCGCGATCGCCGCGTCAGATTGCCAGAGCGGTTCACGAATGCTCATGCGCACCTCCCCGATCTGCGTTTTTCACGGCCTCCGCCGCCAGACAATCAGCCGCAACCAACCGATCATCGAAGGGTTCTGTCCGGTCGGAAAATTGCTGACCCGTTTCGTGCCCCTTACCGGCGATTACCAGCAGGTCGTCAGCCCCCATCTCTGAAATCGCCAGGGCAATCGCCCCACGCCTGTCATCGAGATCCCGCGCAGACGGGCACTGCGCACAGATCGCCGCCCGGATCGTTTCAGGCTGCTCCGACCGCGGATTATCGTCGGTCACATAAATTTCGTCGGCAAGCTGTTGCGCAACGGCGCCCATCATTGGCCGCTTGCCCCGATCCCGGTCCCCACCACAGCCGAACACGAGACGCAATCGCCCCCGACAATGCGGCCGTACGGTTTCAAGCACCGCGCGCAAGGCATCGGGCGTGTGCGCGTAATCGACAAACACCGGCGCACCGAGGCTTGTCTTGCCAACAAGTTCCAATCGCCCAGGCACCGCAACAAGTGCGGGCAAGACGCCAAAAACATCTTCAGGGTCTTCCCCGCAGGATATGACAAGCGCGGCTGCCATCAACGCATTCATCGCCTGAAAACGCCCCGGAAGCGCCAGATCGATTTCCCATTCACGGGTGCCCAGACCAATACGCAAATGCTGACGCTCGCCCGCAACCTCGCAGGATAGAAGACGCAGATCGCCGAACCGGCCGCCGACGGACACGATCTGCTGCCCGCGTGCCCAGCTCAGGGATTCCGCTTCGGAAAACACTTCGGCCTCTCGGCTCAAAACGGCCGCGCCACCGGGTGCCAGCACTTCCCCGAACAGGCGCAGCTTGGCGTACATATATGCGCGTTCATCCGCGTGATAATCCAGATGGTCGCGTGCAATATTGGTCAAGGCCGCCGCACGCAACTGCATGCCGTCAAGCCGGTATTGCGCAAGCCCGTGGCTCGACGCCTCTACCGCGACATGGGTCACCCCCTGCGTGGCGAGAGCGGCAAGCTGGCTGTAGAGAATTTCGGGCGGCGGGGTTGTATGGACATAAGTTTCCGCCGCGATCCGGCAATCGCCAAGCACGCCAAGCGTGCCGATACTTGCCGCTTTGCGCCCCAATGCCAGCCAGATCTGCCGCGTGAAATCAACAATCGAGGTCTTGCCGTTGGTTCCGGTCACAGCCACTGCAATTTCCGGCTGCGGCCCATAAAACCGGGCGGCGATCCGCGCCAGCCGCCGGCGTGGATTTGAATCGACGATAACCGCGACGCGCGAATTATCCGAAAGCAGCGGGCAATTGCGCATCACCTTCGGAGACACAAGCAATGCCGCCGCCCCCCTGGACAGGGCATCTTCTATATATTGGGCGCCATCGGTCTTGCTGCCCGACAATGCCGCGAACAGATAACCGGGCTGCACCGCGCGACTATCCGTAGCGATACCGGTGATGTCGATATCCCCCTGAAACGCCCGGGCGCGATCTGCGGATGTCAGTTCGGCCAGCCGCATCGTTATTCCACCCCGCGCATGGCAGCAAGCTGCAACGGATCATCATCAAACCGCGGACGCACGCCAAGGATCGGCGCAATCCGACTGATGACCGCGCCCACCGCGGGCGCAGCCGTCCAGCCACCGGTTGCGTAATTATATGTTTCAGGCCGGCCCTGCGGCTCGTCGAGAACGACAAACACAAGATAGCGGGGTGCTTCGGCGGGAAAAATGCCGACAAAGGAAGACAGTTTTGCATTCTTCGCATAGCGTCCGCCGGCGGCTTTGTTGGCGGTGCCGGTTTTACCGCCAACCGAATATCCCGGCACATCCGCACGCGATCCGGTACCGTCCTTCGAGGTGACAGCCAGACGCAGCAGGCGGCGCAAGTTCAGACTTGTCGCCTCGGATATGACACGTTCGCCCAGCCCGTCATCGTCGGCCAGCCGTTGCAGGATCGTGGGATAGACACGCCGGCCGCCATTGACAAGCGATGCAACGCCGGTGGCCAGATGCAAGGGGCTGACCGCAATCCCATGCCCATAGGCAACCGTCATGGTCTTGGCATCACCCCAGGGCTGCGGAACAGGCGGCACCATCGCGCCGGGCAACTCGATTGGCAACCGCTCAAACATGCCCAGCCGCGACAGAAATTCCCGCTGCCCCCGCGCACCGACCTGCATTGCCATTTTCGCTGATCCGATATTGGACGAATGCAAAAAGATTTCGGTGACGGACAAAGGCCGCCGTTCGGGATGATAATCGCGTATCCAGAAGCGCGACACGCGGATGGGGTCTGTCGCGTCATAAATATCGTCAAGCGCGGCAAGCCCCGCATCAAGTGTCATGCCTGTCGTGAATATTTTAAAAGTCGACCCCAACTCGTAAAGCCCGCTGGTAACCTGATTGAAGTAGCGTTTCTGATCCGGGTCTTGCACATGATTGGGGTCAAAATCAGGCAAGGATACGAGCCCCAGCACCTCGCCATTGCGGACATCCAGCACCACCCCGGATGCGGCCACAGCGCTGAAATAGGCCATGGAATTCCGCAACTCGTCATGCAAGGCATGCTGAACCCGCAAATCAAGCGAAAGCCGCAACGGCCCCTCGCCGGCGGCCAGCAGATCATCATAGGATTTCTCAACCCCGCTCAGGCCGCGATAATCGTCGCCGGTATAGCCAACCACATGACTAAAAAGCTCTTTAGACGGATAAATACGCTCCAGTTGCCGCTGAAACCGTAGTCCCGGAATACCAAGTTCGTTGATCTGCTGCTGCTGCCACGGGCTGAGCCGGTCCGCGATCACCGCATACCGGCCGCTATGATTGATTACCCGTTCCGCGCGATGCCGATCAAACCCTGGAAGGGCATTGACAATACGATCAAGCGCGGCCGCCACATCAGGCACCTCGCGCTTATCCAGCTCGAGCGCGGCAACGATCAGGTTGGTTGCGATGACCTGACCGTTCCGATCGGTAATCTCCGCCCGCGGGATCGTGCCCAGCGCGCGATGCATACCCCCATCGCGCGCGAATTCAACCTCGCCGGGCAGCGACAGATCGACAATGCGGCCTGCAATGGCGCCAAATATCAACAGAAACAGCCCCGCAACGATGATGATCCGGTTGCGCCCCAACTCGATCGCATGATTAACGCGCCCGGTGATAACAGGCTGACCATTCGCACCCGCCATATCTGCAGGCACATGGACCCGCCGACGTATCTCTTCCCGGGCGATCATCCGCCACCCCCTGCGGCATCGGATTGCCGCTGCAGACGTAGCGGATTGGGCCGCGGCGCACCGGGCATCACCGCCGTATAACGGCTCAGCAGATCAAGATCGGGCAGCCGGGGCGGCAGACTTGCCATCCTCACGATCTGCCCCGCCTCGATCGGCTGCAGATTGAGAAATTCCGAACTCAGCTCCTTCAATCTTGCCGGCCGGTTCAGATAACTCCATTCCGCCCGCAAGATAGCGATTGCCTCTTCTTCCTTGGCGATGGCGGCGCGCAGACCTTTATTATCCTGCTGCATCTGTTCGACGGTATACTTGCCGTAATAGACGCCCGCCGCGATCCCCAGCACCAAAAGCAACATGAAAAGAACGATAAACCGGCTCATGTCACTGCACCTCTTCCAACAAGTCGGCAACGGGATCGGGCATCGGGCGCCGGCTGGGTTGATGCATATCCGGCCAGGCGGGTGCGGCAGTCCGCGCCGCTGCCCGCAGCCGGGCCGACCGCGCCCGGGGATTGGCTGCAGCCTCTTCCGCGCCCGGCTTTTTTGCGCCGCGCCACAGCAACGCAAAAGAAGGCGCGGGCAAATCACTTTCGACCGGCGGCAGATGTCGTGACCCCGCCCCCTGTGCGCCCGCACGCTGCACCAGAAACTCCTTCACCAGCCGGTCTTCGAGGCTGTGAAACGACACGACCGCCAGCCGCCCTTCGGGACGCAGCACCCGTTCGGCGGCGCACAGCGCATGGTAAAGCTCCCGCAGCTCATCATTGATGAAAATCCGCAAAGCCTGAAACGTGCGGGTTGCGGGATGCTTGCGACCGGCACCCCGCACGATTTCAGCGACAAGCGCGGCAAGCTCGGCTGTGCGGGTCAGCGGCTGTTCCGCACGACGCGCGACGATCCTGGCCGCGATCTGCCGCGCACGCCGCTCTTCCCCGTAATAGTAAATGATATCGGCCAATACCTGCTCGGAAAGACGATTGACCGCATCTGCCGCGCTTGGCCCGGTATCGCCCATCCGCATATCAAGCGGGCCATCCGCCTGAAATGAAAAGCCGCGCCCGGGCTGATCGAGCTGCATCGAGGACACCCCGACATCGAGCGCCACCCCATCCACCTGCGACAGACCGGCATCGCAAACCCTGGCTTCAAGCTCGGCGAAACGGGCCTGCATGAATTTGAACCGCGTCGGATAACGCGCCTGTAACGCATCGGCCGCAGGCCGCACCGCCGGGTCTCGATCCAGCGCCAGCACAGTGCAATCCGCAGCCTCCAGAATCTTGCGGCTGTAACCGCCAGCACCGAATGTACCATCGACATAAACGCCGCCCGCGACCGGCTGCAAAGCATCGACAACTTCCGCAGACAGAACCGGTATATGGGGTGCCGCTACCGGCTTATCTGCATCCGTCTTCTGATCCCGCCTACCCATTTTGGGGACCCTGCGGAACAGCGTCGGCAAGTTGCTGCTGCGCCTGACGCGCAACAAGACCGGAAAACTGTTCGCGCGCCTGGTCCCGCACCTGGGCGGAATATTCGGCGAAAGTGTCGGGGTTCCACATACTGAAGCTGCTGCCCTGACCAACGAACAAGACTTCTGTGTCGATATTGGCATAGGCGCGCAAATGCGCAGGCAAAGTAATACGGCCATCGGTATCAGGCGTCAGCTCGGCCGCCTGCGCGTAAAACGCGATACCCAACGCGTCGATCTCGCCCGCGAAGGGGGCAAGCGGGTCCTGCATGCCCATGAATTGCTGCATTTGCTGCGGCGTCACGGCCTGCAACCAGGGGCCGGCCAGCGACGGAAAGCAGATAAAAGGATTGCTGGATACGCTTGCGTCAGGACGCAACAGCCCAAGCGCGATGCGAATATGGGCCGGCACGGAAAGCCGGTCCTTCCGATCGATCTTGTTGACTGTGCAGGACAGAAACCCAGCCACGCCGCAAACCCTCTATGCGTTCTTCACGACAGGCGACGGGCTGAATATTTTTTGAGACTGATTTTTGTGTCGGTAACGGGTTGCGACATCATTGGCCACCCTACCCGCGTTCTACAAATGCCTCATACATCACGCCCACGCCTCCCGATGGAGTAACTATGGGTATACGATGGATATCGCATGGATATCAAGTGGGATTTGATGGGAATTCCTCGAATTTCCCGAAAAACATTGATATTGATCACATGTTCTTTTTCTGTTCTTTCCACCTTAGACGCAACATTGCAAATTCCACGCAACCAATTTCCAAAACGACCGGTTTTCCCCGTTATTGTCCCCTTACGCCTCCAGCGGACCAGACAGGCAAACACGCTGCGGCTGACTGTTTCCCACCCGATCCCCGATAGCGACGCAAATATTTTCCCATCAGTTCCCCATGCTGTCCCGGTTCACCGACTGCGGGGAATAGCCGCCCGATGCAAATATCCCGGTCGACTGCCGGATTCTAGGCAGGACGCAGCGTTTCCGCAAGCCCGCCGCGTGCGCCACCCTCTTTCAGCGCACGCCCCAGAACAGTCAGGCCTCGCAGGACTGCGCTGATTACGCCGCCCTGCGAGGCCTGTTCGATGTCGGGCGGAAGCGGCAATCCACTCCCGCCCGAAGATTGCGGGTTGCCGCTAGTCTTTCAGCGTGCACTTGCCATTCTTGATCACCGTCACGCCGCGTTCCTTCACCTTGCATTCGAAGGACAGGACATTGCCGTCGCGCCAGGTGTCGACGATGATCGTCTCGCCCGGGATGACCGGCGAGGAGAAGCGCACGTCAAAGCCCGTGATCTTCGTCGCGTCATAACCGCAGACATTCTGGATGATTGCGCGGCAGGTCGTGCCATAGGTGCACAGCCCGTGCAGGATCGGGCGCTCGAACCCGGCGGCCTTGGCAACAGCAGGATCGGCATGCAGCGGATTGCGGTCGCCGCACAGACGGTAAAGCAGGGCCTGACCCGGCAAGGTTTCGGCCTCAAAGCTCTGATCCGGTGCGCGATCGGGCACCGCATGAGGCACAAAGCCGCCTTCCGACGGGCCACCGAACCCGCCATCGCCACGCGCGAACATGGAACTTCCCAGCGTGAACAGCGGCTCGCCGGTTTCTTTAAGGCGCGCTGTCGTTTCGGTGCAAACAACCGCGCCCTTGTCCTTGCCCTTGTCCACGGCCGAAATCACCCGCGAGTCATGGATGATCGTACCCGCGGCAGGCAACGGACGGTGCAGCTCGACCCGCTGCTCCCCATGCAGAACCATCAGGAAGTTAATACCGGCCCCGGCCAGCATCCGCCCGCCGGTCGGCAGGACGACGGCCATGCTCGGCACGGTCTGGATATTTTCGGTTTTCAGATCTTTTTCATAGACGAACGGCAGTTCGCGCTCATCCATCGGATCGCGCCCGAAACCGACCCCCAGCGCATACAGCATGGTGTCGCGGTCGCGATAGCTCGATTCCAGCCCCTCTACCTTGAGCGACATGATGTGATCGTAATCAATTGCCATTGGTTTCTTCCCCTGTTGGTTCTTTGACGTCTTGGCCTAGGAAAACGCGAAACGGCGTGACGGGCAAGCCCGTTATCGTCGCGCGCACGTCTAATGCTGTTTGCGCACAGCACCACATGCTACAGATATGCCCGCAAGCTGGCGAAACGCGCAAGGGAGAAACAGGAAAATGGGCTATCAGGCAATCGAACTGCAGATTTCGGACAAGATTGCGCATCTGCGCTTCAACCGGCCCGAGGCGCTGAATGCGATGAACAAGGATATGTGGCGCGAAATACCCCGGGCGGTGCAGCAGATCGATGAAGACGGCTCGGCCCGCGTTATCGTGCTGTCATCCACCGGCAAACATTTCACTGCCGGCATGGATCTCAGCGTATTCGGCGGCCCCGGCCCCTATAAAGACGCGGAAATGGGCCGCAAACGGGCGCACTTCAGGCAGGATATCTTGCGCATTCAGGAATGCTTCAATCTGTTCGAACGTGCCCGCATGCCGGTTATCGCGGCGGTTCAGGGTGGCTGTATCGGGGCAGGCGTCGATATGATCACCGCCTGCGACATGCGCTATTGCACGCGCGATGCCTTCTTCTGCATTCAGGAAATCAATATCGGCATCACCGCAGATGTGGGCACCTTGCAGCGTTTGCCGAAACTCATTCCAGAAGGTATCGCCCGGGAGCTCGCCTATACCGGCCGGCGGATGCCCGCCGCCGAAGCCCGCGATTGCGGCCTGATCAACCGGATCTTCGATACGCAGGAAGAAATGCTTGCAGGGGTGATGGAGATTGCAGGCGAGATTGCCAGCAAATCACCGCTGGCCATCTGGGGTTCGAAAGAAATGCTGAATTACGCGCGCGACCATTCGGTGCAGGATGGGCTGAACCATATCGCGACCTGGCAAGCGGGCATGTATTTCTCGCAGGATATGAAGGAAGCAATGGCCGCCCAGAAAGAAAAGCGCGCACCCGATTTCGACGATATCCTGCCGGTACGTGGCGGCATGCTTGACTGAGACACCTCGGACAAGGCCCCATCGCCTGGCCGGTGACAGCTCAACAATCTCCGGCCAGACACAAGGCTTCTGCTTCATCCAGCTGGGGCGTTTAGTCGGGCATTACCCCGTCAGATAATCGCCCCCGCCGCCCGCAATGCGGCAATGTCCGCATCGCTGCATCCGGCTTCGCGCAACACCTGCTCGGTATGCTCGCCGACCTCGGGCGCGCGGCGCGGCTTGACCTTGCGCGCACCTTCGACCCAGATCGGACTGTCGATGGTCTTGACCGATCGCGCACCGGGCAGATCCAGGTCGACCAGCATATTATTGGCCAGCACCTGCGGATCAGAGACCACATCGCAATTGCGGTTGATCGGCCCGGTCGTCACCCGGTTTTCAAGCAGCACCTGACGCCATTCCGACCAGTCTTTTTCAGCAAACACAGCATCAAGCGCCGCCGTCAGCCCTGCGAGGTTTTCCTGCCGCGCGGCCGCTGTCTCATAACGGGGATCGGTGACAAGATCGGAACGCCCGATGGCCCTGGCGAAACTTTCCCAGCTCGCATCGTTCTGCAGCACCGCCACGATAAAGGCACGGCCATCACGGCACTCATAGTGATTGACCAGCGTTTGCGGACTCACCTCGGGCTTGTCGGGATCAAATACCTGCACACCGCACAGCTCCGCCTGCAAGGCCACGGCATTTGACCAGATTCCATTCGCCAGCAGCGAGGTGTGCACGCGCCCGCCCTTGCCCGTCCGTTCGCGGCGATAGAGCGCCATCAGGATCGACGACAACATGCCCATCGAGGTCACCATGTCCCCGGCCGCCGGGGGCATGACCGTGCGCGGTGCGCCATGGGCACGGGTATATTCCATCAGCCCCGATCGCGCCCACCAGGATGTCGCGTCATAGCCGGGCTTGCTCGCTTCCTCGCCCTGCTCGCCATAGGCGGTCAGGGAGGCGTGGATCATCCGTTCGTTAAGCGGTTTGAGATCCTCATAGCGGATTTTCAGACGCTCCTGCACATTGGGTGGCAGGTTCGTCAGAAACACATCGCATTCTGCGACAAGCCGCTCGAACGGCGCGCGGGCGTCAGGCTTTTTGAGATCAAGCGCCAGGCTGCGCTTGTTGCGCGCCACATGCAGCCAGGAATAGTTGAGATCGCAATCGGGCATTGCCGTGGTCATCGGCAGATAACGATAGAGATCGCCGATTCCCGGCGGTTCGATCTTGATCACATCGGCGCCAAAATCCGACATGATGGTGGCCGCGGCCGGGCCGGCGACGAAGCTGCCGAAATCAAGGACCTTGATCCCGTCCAATATCGGTTCCGCATCCTGCATCCCACATCCTCCCACTTTATTTTTGTCGCATCCGCGATTTTGCCGGGCACTTGCAGGAAGTGTAACCCCGGCTTGGCACAAGCGGCAAAGAAAAGCGGTGGATTGGGTAGTCCCATATCCGGGAAAGTGGCGTTCACTGACCGGGAAACGGAACGGGGCGGGCGAACACATACAAAAAGCCGGGAGATGATACGCATCTTCGTCCCCGGCTCTACTATTCTTGTGTCTTGACTGATGTCTTGGCTGACTTACCCGAATTTACCGCCTGAGGCGGCGCAGTTCATACTGCGCGGAAACGGGGTCAGATCCCACCGCCACGGCACGCAGTCACAAGGCAGCCGCGCCGGCGATGACGCGCGGAATTACGCGGCGCGCGCTTTCTGAATCAGTTCGGCAAATGCGGTCACACGGTCATTGATCGGCGCATAGCTGTCTTTCGCCATGCTCATCGTCATGTCGTTGATCTTGGTCGCCTGATTGACGAATTGATCGAACATGGAGCGGGTATAGTCGGTTTGCAGGGTAATGAATTCCTGCATCGTCTTTGCCGACATCATCGCCTTGCTGGCTTTGATGCTTTCGTCCATCGTGTGCTTGGCAAATTCGAGGTTTTCACCACTCAACTTTTCCAGCCCCTTCGCTGTCGCGTTCATGGACTGCATCCACGCTTCCATATTGTCCTTGCTCATATCGACGGTCCGCTCAGCACCCTGCTGAACAGCTTCCATGGTTGACTTGTCAAAACCAGGGGTTGTTTCTTTAGCTTTGGTCGGCATCAGTTAAATTCTCCGGATGTGGGCAGGTCCATCCCGGCCCGATTAACGTCGCGAAACATATTGTTGCACTGCAACATACCCAAAAGATATATCGCAGATGCACGAAGTCAAGTTAATTTTTTGTGCAGCGCACAAAAAAACTGTCTGGAATAGTTATTTAGAAACAATCGTCTAATCAATTGCCCTATTGCCCGACCAAATGATTGTTCCGCACCTGCACACGAAAACGCACCTCCCTGCGCTCCCGCTCACCGGCGGTCTGGGCGTAAGGCTGATCCGGCAGGGCACGCGGACGGGCAAGCGGTTTCGCTATCGGATCGATCGACCGTAGCAGCGCCAGGAATGTGAGCGCATCATGGGTTTCGGGTGTCACCTCAAACCCTGTCAGGCGGAATGTCCCCTCTCGGCATCCCATGACAACCCAGAAATAACGATCCGAACGCAGCCAATCGCCCTCACGTTCCGATTGCGCGACATTTTTCCAAATCGCAGTTTCAAGCTTTGCGAAAATATCGGGCGCGATCCGGATCTGCGCGGTCTGTGTGGCATCACCGCCGTTCAACCGGTCGAGATAGGCATTGAAGATCGGGGCCGGCGCGAAAACCTGTGCCGTCAGTTTTGCATCAACGGGCACCCCGACACCCTGCGTGCCGGGTAAAGCTCTGGCGGCAACGATATCATAGCTGCGCACCTGCTCCGTCCAGCGCGCATTGTAAATCAACCGGTATCTGTTGGTCGCACCCTGCGTGCAGGCAGCGCGCAAATCATCCCCGTTCATATAGCTGAACCAGGTAAAAACCCGCTTGACCGGATCCTCGGTTACCCCCCGCGCCGCGCAGCCCTGGACCAGCAGCAAAATGGCGCAAAGCAGCAAAATCAAACGCCCCGGAAAAACCAATTGTAAAACCCGCTGCATTGTCGAACCCCCGAGCCTTGAGCAGCACATCACGCCGCGATATTGACATTACAACATCTATGTAATGCATACGCATTCCCCCGCAGCACCCCGTATACTATAAGATATGCTGTAACCGCTGCGTATTCGCGCAACCATATTGATCGGCTGCGCCGCCCAAAGGCAGTCGCAAGACTGCCGCCATATACCATCTGTTGACCGGATTATTTTGTGACTTCCCCTGCATCCGTTTCTCAAGAATCCCAGGAATGGGAAATTCCGACCGTCCCTGTCTGGTCCTACTGGCTGCTGTTTGGCGGCCTGCTTGCGGTTGGCATCGGGCGATCGGTGACGCTGGCGGTCCTTGCACCGATCGGTCGCGAACTGGGATTGCTTGAAATCCAGATCGGGGCGATTTCGACCTGTACGGCAATCATGTTCTTTTTCGGCGGACCGTTCTGGGGCAGACGCAGCGAAAAGATGGGCCGCCGTCCGGTCATGGTGATCGGGTTTCTGGGGTACGGCGCAACGACAATCGCCTTTGCGCAGGTTGTGGAATGGGGCCTGACCGGAACCGTCACCTTGCTGCTGATCTATCCGCTGATGATCCTGACCCGCGTCGCCTTCGCCGCGCTGTCGAGCGGCGTTTTCCCGGCCGCCCAGGCCTTTGTCACGACAACCACGAAAGTTGAAGACCGGACGTCGGGCATCGCGTTGAATTCCGCGGCATTCGGACTTGGCAGTATTCTCGGCCCCGCGCTTGGCGGCATTCTTGTCTATATCAGCTTGCTTGCGCCGCTCTATGTCGCCGCGCTTCTTGCGCTGACATGCGCGCTGCTGATCTGGTGGCTGTTACCCGAGCCGCCACGCCGTCCGATGCCCAAAGGCGGCAAGCCATTGCGGTTTTTCGATCCGCGCATCCGCCCGCAATTGCTGGTCGGCTTTTGCGCCGCCTATACCATGGCCACAGTGCATCAGGTTGGCGGCTTCTATTTTCAGGATATTCTCGGCACCACGGCCGCACAGACCGCGCAGCGTATCGGCATGGCGCTCGCGGCCATGGCGATTGTGTCCATGGGCATCCAGTTTCTGATTATCCGGCCCTTCAAGCTACGCCCCAAGACCTTACTGCGCTGGGGCGGGCCGCTGACCTGCGCGGGCGGTGCGGTTTTGCTGTTCGCGGGCAGCTTGTGGGCATTGATCCTTGGCATGGTGTTGGCGGGAATGGGGCTTGGCATGACGATGCCCGGCAATGCGGCGGCGGCAAGCCTTTCGGTTGCGCCGCACGAACAGGGCAGCCTCGCGGGCATCACAATGGCCGCAAATTCGCTGGGATTCGCCCTGGGGCCCATATTGGGCACCGCGCTTTATCAGATTGCGCCACAGATCCCCTATATGGTTTCGCTTCTGATTACACTCGCCGTCGCGATCTATGTCTTTATTTTGCCGATTCCGGACCCGCGAGACTACAAAGCCTGACTTTACACAGAATTGCATTTGACACGGCGCGTTGCGCACGTATATTACCGCCCACTCGCGGGCCTTTTGGGGCCCGCGTCGCTTTTCGCATTTCTGTAAGCACAAAATTCGGGATTAGTTGATGTCCAAGCGGCAGCAATCAAAGTACAAAATCGACCGACGCCTTGGCGAAAACCTCTGGGGTCGCCCCAAAAGCCCGGTTAACAAACGTGAATACGGGCCAGGCCAGCATGGTCAGCGCCGGCGCAGCAAGCTGTCTGATTTTGGTATTCAGCTGCGCGCCAAGCAAAAGCTGAAAGGCTATTACGGCAATATCAGCGAGAAGCAATTCCGCCGCACCTATGAGGAAGCCTCGCGTCGCCGTGGCGATACCGGTGAGAATCTGGTTGGCCTGCTGGAACGCCGGCTGGATGCGATTGTTTATCGTGCAAAATTCGTCCCGACCGTCTTTGCCGCACGGCAATTTGTCAGCCATGGCCATATAACGGTGAACGGTCAGCGCGTCACGGTGCCGAGCTACCGGATTTCCGAAGGCGATGTGATCGAGGTGCGCGAAAAATCCCGTCAACTCGGCATGGTGCTTGAAGCAACCGAATCGGCGGAGCGGGATGTACCGGAATATCTCGATGTGGATAACCGGGCGCTGAAGGCGACTTTCGTCCGCACCCCGGGGCTTGATGAAATTCCCTACCCGGTGATGATGGAACCCAATCTGGTCGTCGAATTCTATTCACGCTGAACAGTTGCACTGGTCGCCCGGTTCTCTTGGATAAACCGGGCGGAAGCCAATCGCCATACTGGCGGCAACACCATACAGGCCGCAAAATCAAGACAAGCCGCTTTGCCGCTTGTCTTTTTTATTGGGGTATATCCGCGTGCGGCATTGGCGCCGTTTCCAGCATTAGCAATCCACACGCGCCGCGGTCGCCGCTATTCGCGAACCGGCTGCCAATTCCGCGAACGCCGCTGCGTTGACAGGATTTCGGCCATCGTCATCTTCGCGGATACCCGCTCCCGGCTGCTTCCCCGGATATCGAAGAAATCGCGCCGTAACGCCTGATCATACCAGAAATAGGAATCGGGATAATCACGGTCGACCCCGACCCCGTCTTCCAGCATGACGGCCATATTGTACTGCCCCGCCGGCGCACCCTGCGCTGCCGCGCGGCGATACCAATAGGCCGCCTGACCAAGGTCCTGTCGTACCCCGGCGCCCATGTCATAAAGCGTGGCTAAATCGAACTGCGCATGATAATTGCCGGCATCCGCCGCTTTCTTGTACCAGAAAGCCGCTTTTTCGTAGTCCTGCGCGACCGTGACACCATCATGAAACAAGGCACCAAGCCGGTATTGCGCATCGCGATCGCCGGCCTCGGCAAGCGCAAGCCAGACATCATGCGCCTCTGCGTAAAAGCCGCGCCGGTACAGATCCTCACCGTCGGCATAACTCATCGCTTGCGCAGAAACAGTACTGAACAGAATAGAAAGCAAGGCAATGCCGGATAAAACCGCACGCCCAAAACCGCCAAACATCCCCATGGCACGCACTCCATTTCTTGTGTGCCCACCCCGCAAGACATTATTGCCCGAAAGGCGGGCGCTTGCACAGTCTGTTCACAAGAACGTGAAAAAAGCGTATCAGCTGGTGGAATTGTTGCGATAGGCGGCAAGCGCTTCGGGCGTATCGAGATCGAGAAAGATGCTGCGGTCGGGGCTTGGTACTTCACAAACCGCCTCGGCATATTCACCGATCAGATGCCGCGCGCCGACATCCCCTGACACCTGCATCATTTCAGGGAAAAAGCGGCGACCGAACAGCACCGGATTACCCCGCTTGCCCTCGAATGTCGGAACGCAGATTTCACGCCCCTCTTCAGGATCAAAGGCGGCAATAAGCCGCGCAAGATGATCGGCACGCAGTTCGGGCATATCGCCAAGACAGATGATCGCCCCGTCCACGCCCGCACCAAGTGCGGAGAGCCCGGCTTTCAACGAACCGCTCAGCCCGTCCGCATAGTCACGATTATGGACAAGCGTCAGCGGGAAGTCCGCCACCGCCGCGCGTACCCGGTCGGCCTCATGGCCGGTGACAAGCACAATCGGACCGGCTTTGCTTTCGACAACCGCCCGCACGATCCGGGCGATCAGCGGTTCACCGTCAATTTCTGTCAGCAGCTTGTTGACCGCCCCCATCCGGCGCGACTGGCCCGCTGCGAGTATGATTGCCGCGATTTTCGGTGCTTTGCGAACCACAGTCTTGCCACCCGCGCGCGGTTGCGGCCGGCTGACGATTTCCTTCAAAAGCCCGCCGCCGCCCATTTTCATGATATCCTCGGCCCGCACCCGCAGCCCGGCGACAAGCCGCTGCAATACCCAGTCAAAACCGTTCAGCTTGGGGGAACGCGCACAACCGGGCAGCCCGATCACCGGCACCTCCCCATGCCGGCCGAGCAGCAGCAGATTACCGGGGTCGACCGGCATGCCGAAATGCTCGATCGCCCCACCCGCCTGCGCGATCGCCGCGGGCAGCACGTCGCGCCGGTCGACAATCGCCGACGCCCCGAACAGGCAAATCAGGCTGCACCCCGCATCGCGCAACGCGGTAATTTCCGCCGCCACATCGGCCACCTTGTGGGGGCAACGCCGCTCGACGATCGCATGACGGCCAAGTGCCGCGAGCCGCCCTTCAAGACCCTTACGATTCTTCTCCAACAAGGATTGCTTGCCATCGGGCAGGAAGGTGGAAACAAGCCCCACCTTCTGCGCGCGCCAGGGCGCGACCTGCAACAATCCGGCCTGCAATTCGCGCAGCAGCGTTTCACCGCGCGCCACCGCCGCGCGCGGGGCAGCGAAGGGAATGATCTTCACCGTCGCGATCATCTGCCCCGCAACCACCGGCTCGAACGGCGCAACGGTTGCAATCGTCAGGCTTTCATCAAGCATATTGAAGCGATCAAGGGCCACCGTATCGACCAGCGCAAGCCCGTCGCAGGCAGCGCTCAGATTTGCGCGACCGGTAAAAGGCGCGGCACAATCAACGCCCGTGCCCGCCGCCGCGTGCGCAAGTGCCGCCGCGGCCTCATCCTCGGGCATGTCATCAGGGGTAAGCCGGGCGGCCACCACCTGCGCGATGCCGGCCTGCTGCAAAGCCGCAATATCCCCGGCCGACAGGACGCGCCCCTTGGCAAAACGCTGCCCGTCAAGCTGCACAGAATGGGCTAGGATCGCCCCAATTGCCGTATTGACGGCTATTTCCCCGAATTCCATATCACCCCGGATCTATCACAATGCCCCGCCGCGCAGCCGGCTGACAATTTCGGCGAGGATGGAAACAGCGATTTCAGCGGGGCTTTTCGCCCCGATGGCCAATCCGACCGGACCGTGAATACGCTCAAGCGCTGCGGTATCAAAGCCCGCGCGGCGCAACCGCTCAAGCCGCGCCGCATGTGTCTTTTTGCTGCCAAGACAACCGATATAGAAACAATCGCTCGACAGCGCCCCCTGAAGCGCGGCGTCGTCCAGTTTGGGGTCATGGGTCAGGGTGACAATCGCTGTGCGCCGGTCAGGAGCAAACTCGGCAACCCCCTCATCGGGCCAGTCATGGCGCAACGCAACACCAGGGAAACGCGACGCGGTGGCAAAAGCCCGGCGCGGATCGACAATCGTCACATCAAACCCCGCGATCACCGCCATCTGGGCCAATGGCTGCGCGATATGCACAGCCCCGACAATGAGCATGCGCAATGGCGGATTAAACACGTTCAGGAACACTTCGCCCGCGGGCGTATCGACAATGCGCCCCTTATCGTCCCGCGCTGCTGCAATCGCTGCCGCGCCGAGCGGGTCCTGCGGATCCGCGAGGGCGGGGTCGATTACCCTTTCTTCCCCGTTTGCCAGATTGGTGGCAAGCAGGACCGGGCGTTTTTCCGCCTTCGCTGCGAGTATCTGTTCAAGCGTATCGCGTTGCATCGGGGTCAGCCCAACCGTTCGACAAAGACGCGGATCTTGCCGCCGCAGGCAAGCCCCACCTCCCAGGCCCGGCTGTTGCTGACGCCGAATTCAAGCAATTTCGGCGTGCCTGATTCGATAATATCCTGCGCTTCGACGACGACCGCCCCCTCGATGCAGCCGCCCGAGACCGAGCCGATGAAGGCACCATCGGCGCGCACTGCAAGCTGACTGCCGACCGGGCGCGGCGCAGACCCCCAGGTTTCAACCACGGTGGCAAGCGCAACGCCGTCGCCTGCGCGCTGCCAGTCAGCCGCCTGCTCAAGAACCTTATCGTGATTTTCAAGTGCCGTTTCACTCATGACCGTTCTTCCTGTCACCCATGCTCTGTACCCTGTGCCGCCTGCACCGATTGCCGCCAAAAGGGCGCGCTATCGTCATAAGGCGACGACCCGCCGCCGGTTTCCGCGCGCAGGTCAGCGCGATATTTCGCAAGCCCGAACCCGGGTTGCGGGCGCGTCATCGCCGCAGCCAGGGCACTCAGACTATCAATATTATGGGCCGGGCGAAACTCGTCCACATGCGGCAAAATCGCTTTTATACCCATCGATCTGGGCGCGAAGTCGGCATAGCGCAAGAGCGGATTGAGCCAGATCAGACGGCTGCAGGAACGATGCAGCCTGTCGATTTCAGTTGCGATATTTTCCGCCCCGTCCCGGTCAAGCCCATCGGTAATCAGGATGACGACCGCCCCATGCGACAAGACCCGGCGCGACCAGCGCATATTGAATGCACGCAGACAGGCGCCGATCCGGGTCCCGCCGTCCCAGTCAGGCACCCGCCGCGCCACCTCATCAAGGGCAATGTCCACATCGCGTCCGACAAGATCGCGGGTAATATTCGTCAGCCGGGTGCCGAAAACGAAACTATGCACCCGCTCGCCCGCTGCCGCGAAACCATGCATCAATGTCAGCAGCATAAGACTGTAACGGCTCATCGAACCTGAAATATCGCACAGTAACACGATCGGGGGCCGCACCGTCCGAACGCGTTTGAAGCGCGGGCGGAACAATCCGCCTGCCCTTGCACTCGCCCGCAGGCTGGCAGGCATATCGAAACGTGCGCCCCCGCTCGCGGGGCGGAAACGGCGCGTGCGGATGAGCGGCAGAGACGCCGCGATGTCGCGCACCGCCCGTTGCGCCTGACGGAGTTCGGCGGCGCTCATCTGCTCGAAATCCTTATTCCGCAGCTGCTCTTGCGCTGAAAAGCTGAGCATCACCTGCGGCGTTTCCTCCCGATCCTCATGCCTTTGAGGCACGTTTCGGGGCAACAGCGCCTCGCTCAGCCGCCGGAACAGCGCCTGCTCGTTCTGCGCACTGGCGGGCAATTGCACCTGCGGCAGCATTTCGGCAATCGCGCGTTTCAGAAATGCCGGGTCGCGCCAGAACAGTGCAAAAGCCTGATCGAACAGGGCCGTATCCGCATGCCGTGCAATCAATGTGGCATGCAGCGCCCAGTAAACATCATCGCGCGCGGGCAAGCCGAGCGCGCGCACCGCCGCCACTGCCAGCCGCGCCCGGTCAGGCCCCACAGAAATGCCCGCTTCACGCAGGAGCCGCGCAAAATGAATGATGTTTGCGGCAAGCGTTCCCGCACGATCAGGCACAGCACCTGTTGGCGCTCCACCAACGGGCCCGGCGCGATCAGCCACCATCGTCCGCCTGCGGCGAAGGGTTGCCGATCTGTGCCAGAATTTCGCTCACCGTCTCGCCGCCAAGCGCTGCCATATCATCCTGATATTTGAGCAGCACCCCGAGCGTGTCATGCACCGTATCGGGATCAAGCGCGTGCTTGTCGAGCGCGGTGAGCGCACGCGCCCAGTCGATGCTTTCGGCCACTCCGGGCAGCTTGAACAAATCCCGCTGCCGCAATGCCTGAACGAATGCAACGATCTGCGCTGACAGGGCTGCCGCTGCCTCGGGCACCTTTTGGCGCAGGATTGCAAGCTCACGCGCCGCGTCCGGATAATCGAGCCAATGGTAAAGACAGCGCCGCTTCAGCGCGTCATGAATTTCACGCGTGCGGTTCGAGGTGATGATTACCAGCGGTGGTTTGGTGGCACGAATCGTCCCGATTTCCGGCACCGTCACCTGAAAATCCGACAGGATTTCAAGCAAATAGGCCTCAAAAGGCGCATCGGCCCGATCAAGCTCGTCAATCAGCAATACAGGCGGGCCGTCGACATCGGGACTGAGCGCCTGCAGCAACGGGCGACGGATCAGAAACCGTTCGGAAAAGATATCGCGCCCCAGCTCCTGCCGGTCGCTCACCCCTTCAGCCTCCGCCAGGCGGATTTCGATCATCTGCGCCGCATAGTTCCACTCATAGACAGCGCTTGCGGTATCAAGCCCCTCATAACATTGCAGCCGCAGCAGATGACGGCCAAGCCCGTCCGCCAGGACCTTGGCGATCTCGGTCTTGCCGACACCTGCCTCGCCTTCCAGAAACAAGGGGCGGCCAAGGGTCAGGCTCAAGAACAAGACCGTCGCAAGCGACCGGTCTGCAATATAGCCTTGCGCCGCAAGCAATGCCTGTGTTGCCGCAATATCGGCGGGGAAGTCAGTATCCATTCCCCGAGATTAGTTTGGTGGCGGTTTTCCCGAAAGGACAAAAACACAAAGGGCGGAGATCAACCTGTCCGCACATCTTGCCACAATAGAAATGCAGCTCGCTGCAATGCCGGAAAAAATCAGCGGATTTCGGGCTCTACATGGTTCATCGCGCTGAGCCGCAAGAGCCGCACCTCACCGCTTTGCAGAATCTCGGAACGCACCGCCCATCGCCGTGTTTCAAATGCCAGTGCGCGTCTGAGATTAACCTGTTTTTCCGCGTCCGCCTCCTCGGCGAGCAGCTCTTCCATCCGCCGGCTAAGGGTCCGGAAGCCCGCGCTGATAAAGTCTACCTGCTTTGCTGAAATATCTTCGGTCACGCAGACCTCAAGGCTGGCTTCGGCGAGCGCCGCCTCGTAATCATCTTTCGTCCAGAAGCAGCTTTCCAGTTCGGCATTCTCATTCCACGCCCTGACGACCCCCTCACTCGGGGAATTGGACGCAGCGATGTAATCTGTGATGAGCAACTGCCCCTTTGGCTTGAGCGTCTGTTTAATCTCGCCAATCAACCGCTTTTTCGATTTCCCTGCCAGCACATGCAGCAGCTCTTTCGACAAAACGCAGTCAAATTTTCGCTCGGGCAATTCAAGGGTTTGCGGGTCGAACTGCGCAATTGGAACTTTTTTCGACATTCCAGCCATTTTTGACTGTTCCATCCCTGCACTGACCCAATCCTCGCGGGTTTCATAGGCCGTGACCCAGATACCGTATTCTTCACTGATCGCACGCGATGGACCGCCAAGCCCCGCACCGATGTCAAGCATGCTCATCTCGGCAGTCAGGCCAAGATAGGCAGTAATTTCGCGCATGAAATCAGCCGGCCCCGGCGACACGCATCCCGGTCCCCAAAGCTCCTGCAGAACAGCCGCGCGGGCCGTCAGATCCTGTTTGAAACGCGGCGCGGAAATAACACGCGGCTCGTCCGTGTCCCGATCCGGATCGTCGGCCTGCTCGTCAGTTGAATTCAAGTCATAGCCATGCCACCAGGCGGCCAGTTTTTGCTTGAACCCTGGGACGCGGCCGGATGTCTCTTCCAACATGGCCTTCACGTCGAATTCCCCGGTATTTATCCTTCTTACATCCCTACTCCCTTGCGTGAGGCTAACAAGGGTGACTTAACAGAAGCTTAAGCGCGATCAGGGAAGCGGTTGCAGACCGGCACGCAGATCACGCTTTTCATAGCCAGACGGGAGCGGCGCAGCCGGATCCTGCGCCCAGGCAGCAATATCGCGCCAGACGATTTCAGCCTGCAGATCGCGCAGCAGCATATGATAGCCATCCGAATAGATTGCCGTCCGGCGCGGCGGCGGGAGTTGTCCGGCCACAACGTCAACCGGCACTTTGGGGATCAGCTCATCGCGGGCACCGTAAAGCAGCAAACTGGGTAATTTCACATGCCCGGCCGACTGGTAAGCACGCTCCATCAACTCAACCAGCCCATACACCGCATCGGTGCGGGTCTGCTTGATGACCAATGGATCTTGCCCCAGCGCCCGCAGCATCGCCAGATTGTCGGACGCCACGATACCAAGCCCCTGCCCGCTCATTTTGTTGCCCGGCACGGTATGCGCCGCCAGCCACAGAGCGCCACGGTAAACAGGGTTGAGGCTTGACCAGCCCCATACCGCCGGCGCGACGAGGATGATCCCATCGGCGGCAACAGGCGGATCTTCGGCAGCCGCCGCCAACGCCACCGCACCGCCCATACTGACGCCGAGCAGATAGATCGGCAGCCCCGGATGGCGATCGCGAACCAGATCAATCATCGTGCCGGCATCCGCGACCAACCGCTCGTCCCCGGGCCAGATTCCCCGCATCGGCGCACTGCCAAAGCCGCGCTGATCATAGGCGTAAACGGTTATATTGTTTTCAGACCACCAGCGCCCCGCATCATCAAACGCCGCGCGGTAATCGTTGAAACCATGCAAGGCGACGATGACCGCGGCCGGATTGGCCGCAACATGCCGCCGCACCTTGAGCTTCAAGCCATCCGCCGTCAGATAATGGGTATCCGTCAATGCAGGATTGAAACGCGCGGGACCCGCTTCCTGCACACGCGGCGCGCAGGCCGCAAACAGCAGCAGCACCCAAACAATACCAATCCTGAGCGCCACCGTCCCAAGACGCGCGCCGCGCTGACAGACCCTGCCGCAAGACCCATTCACGTCGCAGGCTTCCTCATATCAACTGCCGCACCCGCTCGCGCAGATAAGGCAACAGATCAGTCTCAAACCAGGGATTGCGCTTCAACCAGCTATTATTGCGCCAGGACGGGTGCGGCATTGGCAAGGCTGCCGGCAGATAATCGCGCCAGCCGCGCACCGTCTCGGTAAGGTTTTTTTGCCGCCGCGCACCCAGATGCCAAGCCTGCGCATATTGCCCGACAAGCAGCGTCAGCTCCATGGCAGGCAAGGCCGCGAACAACCGCGCCCGCCAGAGCGGCGCACATTCCTTGCGCGGCGGAAGATCACCGCCCTTCGCATCGAGCCCGGGAAAGCAGAACCCCATCGGAATGATGGCGACCTTATCGCTGTCGTAAAAGGTTTCCGCATCGATCCCCAGCCAATCGCGCAGCCTGTCGCCGCTCGGATCCGTAAAAGGGATACCGCTTTCGTGAACGCGTGTACCGGGTGCCTGTCCGACAATACAAATCCGCGCACGACCGGCAACCTGCAAGACAGGGCGCGGCTCATGGGGCAATGCCTCGGCACAGGCGCGGCATTGCCTGATTTCCCGGACAAGCGCTGGCAGAGATTCGCGCATTCAGGCGGCCAGCACCTCAAGCTTGTCCGCCACCGCCAGTGCACGCGGCACACTGACCGGATAGTCAAGCAGCATCTGCGCGAATGCCTTGCCCTGCGGATCGTTGCGCAGGCTGGCCGTGCCGCCACCGCCAAGGACATTCTCAAGCAGGAAATTGAGACCGTGCACACCGGGCAGATCGAAACGGTGCACCGCCCCTTCCAGGATATGCGCATAGTGACTGGCGACTGCCTGTTCGGTCAGGGTGCGCCTGATCCAGGGCAGATAGTCCGGCCGCCGGGCGATGATCCCGACATTGGCGTGATTGCCCTTGTCACCGCTGCGGCCATAGGCCAGCGCGACAAGCGGCACCGTTACCATCCCCGATGCATCATCGCCCCCGACATCGGCCGCCTCCGCCTGCTCGCTACTCTCGCGCAGCATGGCGGCATCAAACCCGCCCTCAAGGGGAACGTCCACCGGCAAGATATTTCCCTCCACATGCACCGCGACCGGCAGCTCGGCTTTCGGCACGAGGCACGAAAACAACCGCACCACGGGTGACACTTTCGGCCGGTTACCGGCCATCCCGCAAATGCCGGGCGACATCGCGGTCGCCGCAGACGTCGATTCGCGCACCAGCATATTGAGCGCCTGCGTCGTTTCATGTTTCGCGGCAAGTTTCAGGATCACCTCGCGCGCACCGCGGGCCCGGCTGTGAGGGCCATAGCTGCCCTCCGCCCCCAGAATTTCGATGCTCGTTTCGGAAAAATCAGGTTGATTGCTGTCGCGCAGCATTTGGCGGCAGCGTTTGAGGATGGCCTCCCCTGTCCGTTCCGCCTTTGCCGCCGCATCGATCCCGCCGATGGTGTGATAGATACCGACGCGGAACCCGTCTTCATAGGTGGCCGACACCTTGTAGGTCGGGGTGGGCGGGCGGCCTTTCGCATTGGCGACACGGACCAAATCGCGGTCCAGCTCGTCGATCGTGACCTGCGAGAAATCGCAGGTTACATCGGGCAGGAAATAGGCGCGCGGGTCGCCGATCTCGTAAAGCATCTGTTCAGCAACCGTGCCAAAGCTGACAAGCCCGCCTGTGCCGTCGGGCTTGCTGACGACGAAACTGCCATCCGCTGCGACTTCGGCAATCGGAAAGCCGATATTGTCCCAGTCGCGCGACAGGTGCCAATCGGTATGGATACCGCCTGTCGCCTGCGCGCCGCATTCAAGTATATGCCCTGCCAGACTGCCACCGGCGAGCGCGTCATAACTGTCAAGCGGCCAGTCAAACTCATAAATACAGGCGCCGAGCGTCACCGCGCTGTCGACGCAGCGCCCCGTCACCACGATATCGGCCCCCTGCGCAAGCGCCGCGGCAATTGCAGGCGCCCCGAGATACGCATTCATCGACATCAGCTTTTCGGGCATGTCGGTGCCGTTGAACATTTCGCGGATACCGGCGGCACGCAGCCTGTCTGCCTGATCAAGGATATCGTCGCCGGTCACCACCGCGACTTTGAGATCAAGCCCAAGCTCCTTGATCAGCGCCTCGATCGCCTGCCCGCAGGACAGGCAATTCACCCCGCCGGCATTGGAGATAATCTTGATGCCGCGCTGCGCCGCATCGGGCAGGATCGTCCGCAACACGCCTGATACGAAATCGAGCGCATAACCCGCCTCGGGTTTCTTCGCCCGCGCGCGCGCCATGATCGACATGGTGATTTCCGCCAGATAATCGAAAACCAGATAATCGACAGCGCCATCTTGGATAAGTTGCTGCGCGCCCAGCGCGGTATCGCCCCAGAAACCCGTGGCCCCGCCGATCCTGATTGTTTTTTCCGCCGTCATCTCACCTGCCCTTTTAACTGTTACGCGCCGGGCCTTTGCCCGGTCCTTGGCTATTGCGCGGTATTATAAGCCGCAACCGAAGGCCGCGCAGCAATTGCGGGAGAAATTTAGTGGACAGGCGGGTGCAAGGGAAAATCACGAAGCCGTCAATTTGGCGATTTTCTATGCCCGCCCCCCGGCCAGATGCGGGAATCAGACAAAAGCAAATAAAATCAACGGTGCTTTCAAGCGATGGTGGCCGCGGCCGGACTCGAACCGGCACTCGGTATTCCCGAGGCAGATTTTAAGTCTGCTGTGTCTACCAATTCCACCACGCGGCCTGATTTTTGGCTTTATGCCCGACATCGGGCTATGCAGACGTCGCTTTATGCGATGAAGGCTCGCTTTATGCAATCTATTGAATGCGTTGCAAAGCATTCATTTCGCGAAGCGGCCTGAGCGGTTACAGGCCGCATCAGCACGCCGTGCCACACCGCAAGGGCTGAAACCGATGGCCGCCACGGACCATGCAGGCAAAAAAGGCGGGAGGTTTTAGATCGGAAGAGCACACGTCTGAAAAAACCTCCCGCCTTTTTT
>OBJS01000049.1_pt1 | contig 72957 bp, 70 predicted proteins | sample 1519851 | NCBI WGS metagenome assembly OBJS01 (sample SAMN03019806, study PRJEB22545) | beach sand metagenome | biome: beach; feature: sea beach; material: beach sand | place: USA: Municipal Pensacola Beach, FL | collected 2010-10-20 | depth 25-47 cm m
CCGACGTGCCGACCGGCACGCTGACGCGGCGCTGCCAGGGCATATTGAACAGTTTCGCCATGGACGTACCGCTTCTGATGGGCGGCATCGCGACATGGCTGATCGAAAGCGGTGAAGCCGCCCGGTTTGCGGAAAAGCAGGCTGAAGAGATGGCCGCGCGGCAGGCGATGGCGGCGCAACGGCTTGCCGGTCATCACTTCCAGCATCATCGCGCCGCGCTGCATTTCTGGTTGCAACTGCCATCGCAATGGCGCACCCACAGCTTTACCCAGGCCTGTCTTTCACAGGGGGTGCAGATTGGTCAGGCTGATGATTTCGCGGTTGGCCAGACACAAGCGCCCCATTGCGTGCGGCTGGCGCTTGGCGCCCCGCGCAGCCGCACCGAACTTGCGACCGTGCTCGATACGGTTGCGTCACTATTGAATGAGCAGCCCCAGGGCGACATTCCCGGCGTTTAGGCGGCAGCTTTCGTTTTCCGGGCGATCTTGGCGAGCGCGCGCATCAATTGCCGCGCGCCGGAAAGCCGTGCATCCGCCGTCTCCCATTTGCGCTGGAAGACCAGCTTGTGATCGGGTCTGAGCTTTGTGGTACGCGGCTGGCTGGCGATAAAATCGACAAGCCCGGCGGGATTGGCGAACTGATCATTGCGGAATGTGAGGATCGCGCCCTTCGGCCCGACATCAAGCTTTTCAACCCCCGCAAGACGGCATTGCTGCTTGATCGCGACGATCTGCAGCAGATGCTCGACCTCCTCGGGCAACGGGCCGAACCTGTCGATCAGCTCCGCCGCGACCCCGTCGATTTCAGCCGCATCGTCGATATGCGACAGCCGCCGATAAAGCGACAGGCGGACATTCAGATCCTCGACATAACTGTCGGGGATCAGCACGGCGGTGCCCAGATTGATCTGCGGCGACCAGTGTCCATCCGCCTCCGCCTCGCCGGACGAACCCCCTTCCCCGCTGCGCAGCGCCGCGACCGCTTCCTCCAGCATTTCCTGATAAAGCTCGAACCCGACTTCCTTGATATGGCCCGACTGTTCATCCCCGAGCAGATTACCCGCGCCACGAATATCGAGATCATGGCTCGCCAGGCTGAACCCCGCCCCAAGCGTATCGAGGGTCTGCAAAACCTTGAGCCGCTTTTCGGCATTTGCCGTAATCGGCTTTTTGGGCGGCAGGGTTAGATAGCAGAATGCCCGGATTTTCGAGCGCCCGATACGGCCGCGCAACTGATAAAGCTGCGCCAGCCCGAACATATCCGCACGATGCACAAGCATGGTATTCGCGGTCGGAATATCGAGGCCGGATTCAATGATCGTCGTACTGATCAGCACGTCATACTGACCGTCATAAAAGGCAGTCATAATATCGTCGAGCTGGCCAGGCGGCATCTGTCCATGGGCAACGACATATTTCACCTCAGGCACATATTCCTTGAGATATTCTTCCGCCTCGGGCAGATCGGCAATACGCGGGCAGACATAAAAGCTCTGCCCGCCGCGATAATGTTCGCGCAGGATCGCCTCGCGCAGGACAACCGGATCGAACGGCATGACGAAAGTCCGCACCGCCAGCCGGTCTATGGGCGGGGTCGCAATCAGCGACATTTCGCGTACGCCCGTCAGCGCAAGCTGCAAGGTGCGCGGGATCGGCGTTGCAGTCAGGGTCAGCACATGCACATCGGCGCGCAATTGCTTGAGCCGCTCTTTATGCGCAACGCCGAAATGCTGCTCTTCATCGACAATTACCAGGCCGAGATTTTTGAATTTCACATTCTTGGCAAGCAAGGCGTGGGTGCCGATCACGATATCGACCTGACCCTCTGCCAGTTCCTTTTTGGTCTGGCTCGCCTGTTTTGTCGAAACCATGCGCGATAACTGCGCAATCCGGACGGGCAAACCGGCAAACCGTTCCTTGAAGCCACGAAAATGCTGCCGGCTTAACAGGGTGGTCGGCACGATCACGGCCACCTGCTCGCCATTCATCGCCGCAACGAATGCGCTGCGCAGGGCAACCTCGGTCTTGCCGAAGCCGACATCGCCGCAAATCAGGCGATCCATCGGCCGGCCACTTGCAAGATCCTCTGTCACGGCCTCGATCGCGGCCATCTGATCTTCGGTTTCGTGATAGGGAAAGCGGGCGCAGAATTCTTCGTATGCGCCTTCAGGCGGGTGCACGGGCACCGTATCGCGCAAGGCGCGCGCCGCCGCGATCTTGATCAATTCCGCGGCGATTTCGCGGATGCGCTGCTTCATGCGTGCGCGGCGCGCCTGCCAGGCGGTGCCGCCCAGCCGGTCAAGCTGCACATTCAGCTCGTCAGAGCCGTAACGTGACAGCAGTTCGATATTCTCGACCGGCAGGTAAAGCTTGTCATCCCCGTGATAGACAAGCAGCAGACAATCATGCGGGGCGCCATTGATATCAAGCGTCTCAAGCCCGCGATAGCGGCCGATACCGTGATCGACATGCACGACCAGATCGCCCATGGTGAGGCTTGACGCCTCGGTCAGGAAGTTTTCCGCCCGCCTTGCGCGCTTGTGCCGGCGGACAAGCCGGTCACCGAGAATATCCTGCTCCCCGAGCAGCAGCAGCGCGTCGGTCTCAAACCCGTTTTCAATGCCCAGCACGATCAGACCCACCGTACCGGCAGGTGCTGCTTCCGCTTCCGCCCAGCTATCAGGATAGACGATCGCCGCAACCCCGTGATCAGCCAGCACCGCGCCCAGCCGCTCGCGCGAGCCGGTGCTGTAAGCAGCGATCAGGACCTTTTTTCCCGCCTGCTGGCGTTCCTTCAGATAATCGCGCACCGCCTCGTAAACATTGACGTTTTCCTGCTTGCGCTCGGGCCCGAAATCGCGGCAATGGCGGCCGCCCGCATCGATTCCCGCACGCCCTTCGGGAACCTGATAGGGGGTGAAGCTGCGTGTCGCAAAGCCGGCCAGGACGCCGTGCCATTCATCTGGCGCAAGATAGAGCGCTTCTGGCGGCAAAGGTTTATAGCCCGGCGCACCACTTGCCGCCCCCGCAGGCACATCGCACCGCGCGGCATAGTAGTCGGCGACCTGCTCAAGCCGGCTTGTCACCGCTTCCTGCGCCATATGATCAAGGGTGACAATCGTTGGATCGGGCAGATAATCGAACAGGCTATCGAGCTTTTCATGAAACAGCGGCAGCCAATGTTCCATCCCCTGATATTTGCGCCCGGCACTGATCGATTCATATAGCGGGTCGCCATCGGTCACCGCGCCAAAGCGCGCGACATAGCCTGAACGAAACCGGTGGATCGCCACATCGTCGAGCAGGATCTCGGAAACCGGCATCAGGGTGAGACTTGGCAGTTTACCGATGCTGCGCTGGGTCTCGGGATCAAAAACCCGGATGCTTTCCAGCGTATCGCCAAAGAAATCGAGCCGCCGCGGCAAATCCGCGCCGGGCGGAAAAATATCGACAAGTCCGCCGCGCACGGCGAAATCGCCAGGCTCGACCACCGTGCTTGCGCGGGCATAGCCATTGCGCCCCAGATAGGCGGTAAGCGCCTCGATATCCACGGATTTTCCGGCACGGGCGATGAAGCGATCCGCCTCCACCATCGCGCGGGCAGGCACCCGCTGCACCGCCGCATTCACCGTGGCGATGACGATCAGCTTGCGATTGTCCTCCTCGGGGTCGACAAGCCGGTTCAGCGCGGCCATGCGCTGACCGCTGATTTCCGCGTTGGGGGACACCCGGTCATAGGGCAGACAATCCCAGGCGGGAAATCGCACGATCTCGACATCGGGCGCAAAATAGCCAAGCGCTTCCGCCGTGGCGACCGCGCGCGGAGCATCGCGCGCAATGTGCAAGACCGGCTGCCCCGTCTTTCGCACCAGCGCCGCCAACACCACCGCATCAAACCCTTCCGGCGCGCCAGCAACTGTCAGCGAACCGGAATCCGCGAATAATTCTTCTTTGAATTCCAATGGATTAACTTGTGTATTTGAACTTCATTATAAGCGTCATGACGGGCCCGTTCCGATCTGCGGGCAACGGCTCACGCCGCGAAATCCAGCCATAGAGCATCGGGTCTTCCAATTCGAGTATCGCCTCATATTCGGCAAGTTCCGCAGGCCCGAATTCGGCAAGATGGGTGTCGGCGAAACGGCCCATAATCAGATCCATCTCCCGCATGCCGCGATGCCATGAGCGGTAGCGCAAGCGCTTGCGGTGAAGTTCGGTTTCGCTTTCTGCCGTCATCCTGATCATCCTGCTTCGCCTTGGTCCGTCGGTTAGGGCACCGCCAATAGGCAGGCGTCCCGGCGTGCCGATGCGCGCCCGGTTCCCAGTCACCACTACTGCTTGATATAGTCCGATGCGGTGACATCGCGCCACCCCCAATCGCGTGCCTGTCGCGTTTCGATCCTGCCTGAGCAAAGGAGCTGCCTGCCATCATGCGCCCGGAAATATTGTTCCCGCTTTTTGCCCCCGTGACGCGGCTGCCGGGCGTCGGGCCGAGGATCGGCAAGCTGATCGAGAAACTTGCCGGACCGCATATCGTCGATCTGTGCTGGCATCTGCCCAGCAGCGTCATCGACCGGCGCTATCAGCCCCGGCTTGCCGAGCTGACACCGGCGCAGGATGGTCAGGTGGCCACATTGCGCCTGACAGTCGATGCGCATCGCCCGCCACCGGGGCGGCGCGGCCCTTACCGCGTCGCCTGTACCGATGGAAGCGGGCAAATCGATCTGATCTTCTTCCATGCGCGCGAGGATTATCTCCTGCGTTCCCTCCCACTTGGGGAGATGCGGATCGTCAGCGGCAAGCTTGAGCTTTATCGGGGCACCTTTCAGATGACCCACCCCGATCACATCGTGACAGAAGCCGAATTCGCTGCCCTGCCAATGGTCGAACCGGTCTATCCGCTGACCGGCGGGCTGAACCCGAAACCGCTTGCAAAAGCGATCCGTGCGGCACTTGCCAAAGCGCCCGATCTGCCTGAATGGCAGGATGGGCCCTGGCGCGCGCAGCAAGGTTGGGGCGACTGGAAGACATCATTGCTCGCCGCCCATGCACCGCAGACAGCCGCCGACGTCAGCAGCGATCATGCCGCGCGCAGCAGGCTTGCCTATGACGAGCTGCTTGCCAATCAGCTTGCCCTGATGCTTGTCAGGCGCAGTATGCGGCGGCAATCGGGCCGGGCGATCCAGGGGGACGGCCATCTGCGCGACAAGGTGATCGCCGCCCTGCCCTTCCGGCTGACCCCGTCGCAGGAAATGGCGCATGCCGAGATTGCCGGCGATATGCGCAGCGGCGGGCGCATGCTGCGCCTGCTGCAAGGCGATGTCGGCAGCGGCAAGACCATTGTTGCGTTGCTATCGATGCTGATCGCGGTTGAAAACAAGGGACAGGCGGCCATGATGGCGCCGACCGAAATCCTCGCCCGCCAGCACCATGCGACCATTGCCCCGCTCTGCGACGCGGCGGGGGTGAGCGTCGCACTGCTGACCGGTCGCGACAAAGGCAAACAGCGCGATCAAATTCTTGCCGGTTTGGCGGACGGCACTATTCAGATCGCCATGGGAACACATGCCCTGTTCCAGGAAGATGTGCGCTTCCACGATCTGCAGCTTGCCATCATCGACGAGCAGCATCGTTTCGGGGTGCATCAGCGCATGCTGTTATCGGAAAAGGGAATCCGCACCGTCGACACACTGGTGATGACGGCAACCCCCATTCCACGCACCCTGACCCTGACCGCCTATGGGGATATGGATGTCTCGCGGCTGCTTGAAAAGCCGCCCGGCCGCAGCCCGATTGATACCCGTGTCATGCCCATCGACCGGATCGATGCGGTGATCACGGGTCTTCACCGCGCGGTCGCGGCGGGCGCACAGATTTACTGGGTCTGCCCGCTGGTCGAGGAGTCGGAGGCTGTCGACGCGGCCGCCGCGGAAGAACGCCACGCTGCCTTGCGGCAGATTTTCGGGGACCGGGTCGGGCTGGTGCATGGCCGCATGAAAGCAGCTGAAAAAGATCGCGCCATGCAGGATTTCCAGGAACGACGCACCGATATTCTGGTTGCAACCACGGTCATCGAGGTTGGGGTCGATGTGCCCAACGCCACCATCATGGTGATCGAGCATGCGCAGCGTTTCGGCCTTGCGCAACTGCATCAGCTACGCGGCCGTGTTGGCAGGGGCAGCGGAAAATCGACCTGCCTGCTGCTCTATCAATCGCCGCTTGGGGAGATGGCGCGCGCACGGCTTAAAATCCTGCGCGAAACAGAAGACGGTTTTCGCATCGCGGAAGAGGATTTACGGCTGCGCGGCGCGGGCGAGGTATTGGGCATCCGGCAAAGCGGGCTGCCTGAATTCCGTATCGCCGATCTGCAAACCCATGAAGAATTGCTGGCCGCGGCGCGTGACGATGCGCGGATGATCGTCGACCAGAACCCCGAACTGAGCGGCGCGCGGGGGGAAGCGCTGCGCATCCTGCTATACCTGTTCGAACGTGACGCGGCCGTGCAATATGCCCGGTCGGGCTAGGACTGCTCCTCACGACTGAATTGCAGCTTGCGCAACGGCTTTTGCGGATCCGGGTGCCAATCGGGCACCACCATGCCAGCCGAAATCACCAGCTTCGCGGCTTCCTCAACCGACATATCGAGGATAATGATATCCTTGCGCGGCAGGAACAGCAGGAAACCGGATGTCGGATTTGGCGTAGTGGGCACGAAAACACTCGCCAGATCTTCGTGCGACCGCCCCTGAACCTCACCATTGGTATTGGCTGTGATGAAGCAGATCGACCATATGCCCTTGCGCGGATATTCGATCAGCCCGGCCTGCCGGAAACTGCCAGCCGATTGGGTGGCCACAGTTTCGAAAATCTGCTTCAGCGCCTTGTAGATATTACGCACCACCGGCATGCGCGCCACGACCCGCTCACCATAGCCAAGCAATGTCCGGCCAAAGAAATTCGCCGTCAGCGCGCCAAGCAAGGTCAGCAACACAACCATGATCAACAACCCAAGCCCCGGGAAGCTCAGGCTGAAATAGGATTCAGGATTATATCTCTCCGGGATCAGGGGCTTGATCGTTTCATCGACAAAGGAGATCAGCGCCCAGGTCAGATAAATCGTAATCCCGATCGGCGCAGACACCACAACGCCGGTCAGGAAGTAGTCGCGCAACCGTTTGGCAATACCCCGCTTGGGCGCAGGCGCAAGAATCTGCACCCCGTCAGCATCTGTATTGCCGTCCATATCCGAATTTGCCGGCTGATCCATTTCGGGATCGATGTCATTCTTGTCAGTCATACTCGCTCTTATCTGGGCATTATATGCGCCGAGTATAAGGGCTCGCGCATCACAAGCGATTTCCTCATACCCGGCTCACGGATTACTATCGCGCAAAAAGCGCCCATCACGGCGACAACATACGAATTGCGGGGAAGACAGGAAATGCCACAAATTACGGTCGAAAGCAGCAACCATATCGCGGAAGTGACGCTGACCAATCCGCCACGCGGCTATCTGAATAACGAGAATGCCACAGAATTACTCACCGCGCTGGAGAAATTGGCGGCCACCCCGGAGATTCGCGTCATCATTCTGACCGGCGGCGTGCCAGGGGTATTTATTCGCCACTACGATGTCGGGGAAATCGTTGCCATGGCAAAGGTGGCGCGCCGCGCACAGCAAACGCAGGCGGGAGAGACACCGGCTGCGGTTGCCGCCGTGCATCAGGCGATCAGCCTGATCGACGGGATGGCCAAGCCCGTGATCGCGGCAATCAATGGCTATGCCCAGGGCGGCGGGTTCGAGACCGCGCTTGCCTGCGATATTCGTATTGCCGAGGCTGGCGACTATCGGATCGGGCTGCCAGAAACCAATATCGGCATCTTTCCCGGCGCAGGCGGCACGCAAAGGCTGCCGCGCGTCATCGGCATGGCGCGCGCGCTGGAAATGATCCTGCGCGGCCGCACGGTAGATCCTGAGGAAGCGGCACAGATCGGTCTTGTACACGAACTGACCCGACGCGGCGGCGCGCTGGCCCGGGCGCGGGAAATTGCGGCGGAAATCGCGGACCGCCCGCCGCTGGCGGTCGGCATGGCGAAACAGCTTGTCAAATCGGCGCTCGACCGGCCGGTTGCCGAAGGCGTGCTTGAGGAACGCGAAATGTTCGACCGGATATTGCGCGAGGACGACACGGCCATTGATGCGATGCGGTGGTTCCTCGATAATGGGGAAGATATCAACCGCCGCCCGCCGGGAGGCGGTTGATCCGCAAATCACCATCCGTCCGAATTGCCACTGAGCGGGATTTCAATGAAACGCTATCTTCTTTACGGGCTGATCAGCCTTGCCATCATCGGTACGGTTGCCTTCGGCTTCCGGCGTGAAATCCTGATGTATATGATTACCCCGGGCGACGAATTCGCAGCCTATCAACCACCGCCCGCCCCCGATTACGCGGATCCGGCGACATGGGCCGCGCATCCCGATCGTGCCGATAACGCGGATCTTGTCCCCCCCGTTAGCGGTGCGGAGAACCGGCAGGCATTGGCGAAAGTCGATGTTTTCTACATCCATCCGACGACCAACTATCGCGGCAATGGCTGGAATGCGGCGCTGGACGACCCGCGCGTCAATCAGATTACCGATCAGGGCACAATCAAGCATCAAGCGAGCGCCTTCAACAGCTGCTGCCGCATCTTCGCACCGCGCTACCGGCAGGCAACACTCGCCGCTTTTATGGCTGAAGCCGGGCAGAATGGCCGGCTTGCGCTGGAACTGGCCTATCAGGACGTGCGGGCGGCATTCGATTATTATCTGCAGCATGAGAATGGCGGCCGCCCATTCATCATAGCAAGCCACAGCCAGGGGACACGCCACGCCTACAAGCTGATCAGCGAGACGATCAACGGCACGCCGCTTGCCGACCGGCTTGTTGCCGCCTATCTGATCGGCTTTCCGCGCCAGATCACGGATGATGGCAGAATGCTAGGGCATTGGCAGGTCTGTGACGCGCCAGCGCAAACCGGCTGTATCGTAAGCTGGAATACGATGCTGGAAGGCGGCGATCCGACACAGTTCCGCAACGGCGTGGCGACAAACGGCGCATTGGATACGCTGCCGCGAACCGCGCCCGATGGCCAGATCGCCTGCGTCAACCCGCTTAGCTGGCGCACCGACAATGCCCGTGCCGGGCGACAATCGCATCTTGGGGCAATTCCGTTCAGCCGCGATGCCGATAGCGGCATTCCCGAACCACGGCCAGAATTGCTCGAGGCATGGTGCGAGGACGGTTTCCTGTTTGTCACCGACCCGGGGGACGAATTCCGGATCCTGCGCATGCCTGAAGGCAATTACCATAACTATGATTACAATCTGTTCTACATGAATATCCGCGAAAACGCGCTCACACGCACAAACAGCTTTCTTGCGAATCCAAGGAAAGCTGCGTTTGCGCATGAATGAACGACAGCGACAGGTATTCTTGAGCATCGGCACGCGCTAGAGGCGCGTGTCAGGCCGCGCATTCAGGCGCGAACCGACTGTGTACGCACGAACAGCAATCCGGTGACTGTACCCTCACCCATCATTTGCTGCGCAATTTCCAGCAGCCTGTCGCGCAGCGTCAGCACATCGACATTGCCGGAGGATTTATTCTCGCGCGCAATCAGGTAGGTTTCGCGCAGAAATGCATCCTGCAGGCGGGGGATCTTCCCATTGGCTGCTTCGGGATCCGCATCGGGGGCGAGTTCCATCTTCAATGTCAGCAGAAGATATTTGGTAACCCGGCGCCCTTTCATCACGGGTGCGGCGAGGTTGGGCAGATCAATATAGATCGGTGCTGGCGCTGTTTCGGCGGGCTCTTCAGCCCGGGCCGGGGAACCGGCCAGGAAAAAGCCCGTCAGCACGAGGATACAAAAAGCGATAAGGTGGTTTTTCGGCGGCGATTTCATAGCGGCCATACTGTCGTAACGATCTTAAGAAGCCGTGTATTATCTCAGATAAGGCACCGGTATCAGCGACCGCCTGCCCAACCCCAAAGCGGCTGAAACTTCAAGCTCAGAAATGTTGAAAGCCTGTGCTGGAAAGCGGCAGCTCCGCACCATCTCCGTCCAGGAAACGGAGGGACTTAACTTCTGTGATTATGCCTATTTGACTGATGGTTACACCAACCTCCTTCGCGATTGATATAACTTTTCCCTCTGCCTCAGGCGGTACGGTAAAGGCAAGTTCGTAATCGTCGCCCCCCGCAATGATATCGAACCAGTCAGCCGTAGCTTTGTGGCGCATGACGCGCGCGGCATCGGACAGCGGCAACGCATTGAGGGCAATTTCCGCCCCGCATTGCGATTGCCGGCAGATATGACCAAGATCTGCGGCCAGCCCGTCTGAAATATCAATCGCCGCGGTTGCATGGGCGATCAGGCGCGGCCCAAATGCTGTACGCGGTCGCGGTAGCAGATAACGCGCGCGCAGATGTCCCGCTTCCGCTTCGCTTAAATCCGGCGCGACCTTTCCCTGCCGCAGCTTGAGCCCGAGCGCTGCATCGCCAAGCGTCCCTGACACAAAGACAAGATCGCCGGCTTGCGCGCCATTACGACGCAACATCCGCCCAGCCGGTACCCAGCCCATCGCGGTAAGCGACAGGCAGATAGGGCCATCGGTCGATACCGTGTCGCCCCCCAAAAGCCCGATGTCAAAGCGCGCCTGATCATCCGCCAGACCCTGGGCAAACGCCGCCACCCACGCTTCTGAAACCGGCCGCGGCAGCGCAATTGTCAGGATATAGCCATGCGGCCGCGCACCCTTGGCCGCCAGATCCGACAGATTGACGCGCAATAATTTCTGCGCAATGGCGTCAGGTGGGTCATCGGTAAAAAAATGCCGGCCGGCGACCGCCATATCGGCTGTCACGACAAGCTCATGCCCGGCTTCGGGGGGAATGATGGCGGCGTCATCGGTAAGGCCGAAGCTATTCGCATCGCGCGCCGCCAGCGGCGCGAAATAGCGCGCAATCAGATCGAACTCGCCAGCACCTGTCATTGTTGCAACCCCGATGAAGCTATCCCGGTGGCCGCCGTCGCATGCGGTCGCAGCGCGGCCTCAGCTTTTCTTCGGCCGGTCACCGGTTGTAAAGAATTCAGGTCGCGCGGCGCGTGCCAACCGATCAAGCACACTGTTTGCAAATCCAGGCTCACTGCCCGAAAAGAAGGCGTGTGCCACATCGACATATTCGCTGATGATCACTTTCAGCGGCACATCAGGCCGGCACAGCAATTCAAAGGTCGCAGCCCGGATAATTGCACGTAATGTCGCATCGATCCGGGGAAGCGACCAATCCTGGCTTACCGTCGCGGCGATCAGATCGTCAATCTCATCCTGCCGGCCGACGACGCCGCGGACAAGCAAGGCAAACCAGCTCCGGTCAACGGGTGGATAGCTGATGCCCTCAATTTCCTGATCGAACCGGACAGCGATGAATTCCGCAATCACGCGATTGGCATCCGCACCGCCCATTTCCATTTGATAAAGCGCCTGCACAGCAGCCAGCCGCGCCACGGATCGGGGCGGTTTGACTGCAAATTCGGCGACAGCGACAGCTTCGGTTTCATCAGAAGGGGTTGGCATTTTTCTCAATCCGCACCGAATTGCCGCCGCAAGTCGATCATCCCCAAGCATGCAAGGGCAAAATCGCGCCCCTTATTCTTGTCGGCGACCGATGCGCGCGCCCAAGCCTGCTCCCTGTTTTCAACCGTCAGGATACCGTTCGCAAGCGCAATGCCATGTTCAATCGACAGATCCATGAGGCCGCGCGCCGATTCCGCGCAAATCGTCTCGTAATGGGTTGTTTCGCCCCTGATCACGCAACCAAGCGCGATATAGCCGTCATATTGCGGGGCGACCCCCGCATTGCTGCGCGCGCCCATGGCAATCCGTATCGCAGCGGGCAGCTCAAAGGCGCCGGCAACTTCATAGCGGTCATAGCTTGCGCCTGCCGCATCAAGTTCGGCCAGCACGCCAGCCGCAAGCGCATCGGCAATATCCTCGTAAAACCGCGCCTCGACGATCATGATGCGTGGCGGTGTCTGCATGTGTCGTTTCCTTTTAAAGCGGTGCATCCGCGTCCACGCCATGCGGCCCGAACCGGCAGAACGCCTGCCCTGACAAGCCGGTCACAAATGAACGGCCCGGCTCAACCGTTTGTCCGTTGTCGCGTTAGTCCATCGGGGTGATGGGCATCATATCGACAATCCGCAGCCCGTAACCTTCAAGCCCGATAATATGCCGGTTGCTGCTGTTGGACAGTAACTTAATGTCCTTAACACCAAGGTCGACAAGAATCTGCGCGCCCACGCCATAGTCGCGCAGTTCCGTACCGCCACCACCCGCGCCGCGCATCAAGATATCGGAAACAATCGTCGCCTTGGTATCGCGGATCAGGACGATAACGCCACGGTCCAGATCGTCGATAGCCTTCATCGCACCATGCAACAGCCCGGTATGACCGCTTTTTGCGCCGAGCAGGTCGTCAAACACGTTAATAGCGTGCATCCGCACAGGCACAGGCTCGGGCCCGCTGATATCGCCTTTGACAAGCGCCAGATGCTCCGCATATTCCACAACATTGATGTAGACATAGAGCTTGAACTTGCCGCCATACATGCTGTCCAGCTCGGCTTCGACAGCCTGGTGGATGATCCTGTCATGGCGGCGGCGATAGGCGATCAGATCGGCAATGGTCGCAACCTTCAGCCCATGGGTTTGCGCAAAGGCGACAAGATCGGGCAACCGCGCCATCGTCCCGTCTTCATTCATGATTTCGCAGATCACACCCGCCGGGTTAAGACCGGCAAGCCGTGCGACATCGACCGCTGCTTCCGTGTGGCCTGCGCGCACCAGCACCCCGCCATCGCGCGCCATCAGCGGAAAAATATGGCCCGGCGTCACAATATCGCCGGCCCCCTTTGTGGGATCGGTAGCAACCGCCACCGTATGCGCCCGGTCATGCGCGGAAATACCGGTCGTGACACCGTCCTTCGCCTCGATCGATACGGTAAAGGCTGTCTTGTGCCGGTCCTGATTGTTGGATGCCATCAAAGGCAGCCCCAGCTCCTTGATGCGCCTGCCCGTCATGCTGAGACAGATCAGCCCGCGACCGTATTTCGCCATGAAATTGATCGCGTCGGGGGTCGCCATCTGCGCCGGGATTACAAGATCGCCCTCATTTTCCCGGTCCTCATCATCGACCAGAATAAACATGCGCCCGTTGCGCGCATCCTCGATCACATCCTCGATGGGCGACAAAAATTCCTGCAACTCATCATGGGTGAGTTCACCTGCTCCGGGTGTCATATCGGCCATTACAGCCCCTCCACTTGCTTCAGACGCGCGACATAGCGCGCCAGCGTATCGACCTCGAGATTGACGCGATCACCGATTTTCATGGTCCCGAACGTCGTTTCCGACTGGGTGTGCGGGATAATATTGACGCCAAATCGGGCGTCGCTGACCTCATTCACCGTGAGGGATGCACCATCAAGCGCCACAGAGCCTTTCTCCGCAATGAAGCCGCGCAGCTCCGCAGGCGCCTGGAAGCTGTAGCGCAGGGAAGAGCCTTCGGGCCGGATATCCTCGATCACCGCGATCCCGTCCACATGACCGCTGACAATATGACCGCCAAGCTCATCGCCGATTTTCAGCGCCCTTTCGAGATTGATCCGCCGTCCCTGCTGCCAGTCGCCAAGATTGGTGCGCGCCAGTGTTTCAGCCGAGGCATCGACAGCAAACCAATTCTGGCCTGCCTCGTTTCCCTTATCGACGACGGTCAGACAAACACCCGAACAGGCGATGGATGCACCAATATCGATGCGCGCCACATCATAGGCCGTATCGATCACAAATCGGGTATCGCCCCGCTGCTCACGCAGCCGAAGCACCCCGACATCGGTTATGATTCCTGTAAACATGTCTCAGTTGTACTGGCGTCGCCGATAGGTTTCCAGCAGATCCTCGCCAAACTGCGCCACCGATTCGCGCAAAAAGACCGGCGAATCCGCAAGATGGTCGAGCCCCAGCGGCGCGATGGCCGCAATGCCGTCACCGCCGATCAGCTTTGCCGCACGGAACCAGACAAGCCGATCAACAAGGTCCGCACCAATCAGGGTAGCCGCCAAAACCGCACCGCCTTCAACCAGAACGGAATTAATGCCCCGCTCGCCCAACGCGCGCAGCATCGCATCAGGCTGCATATGTCCATCGCTCCCCGCAGGCAGCCTGACCACATCGATCCCGGCATCGCGATAAGCACCAGCGCGCAACCGGTCCGCATCATTGCGGATAAACATCAAGCTTGGCTGCGTCGCAGCGCCGCGGACAAATTTCGACGTCAATGGCAACCGCATTCGGCCATCGGCGATGACCCGCAAAGGTGAACGCGCCTCCAGCCCGGCAAGCCGGCAGGTAAGCTCGGGATCATCGACGAGCGCTGTATTACTGCCAACCATGATGGCGTCGTGGGTCGCGCGCAACAAATGCGTCCGTGCGCGCGCCGATGCCCCCGTGATCCATCGGCTTTCACCGCTATGGGTTGCGATCCGGCCATCAAGCGTTGTTGCGACTTTCAGCGTCACAACCGGACGATCATGCCGGCAACGCGACAGAAAGCCAGCATTCAACAACTCCGCCTGCTCCGCACAGACCCCTGTCTGCACCGTAATCCCCGCCTCACGCAACAGCGCGAACCCCTTGCCCGCAACACGGGGATCCGGGTCCTGCATCGCCGCGACGACGCGGCTGACCCCTGCATCAATCAGCGCCTGCGCACAGGGGGGCGTCTGCCCGTGATGGGCGCAGGGTTCAAGTGTGACATAGGCCACCGCGCCGCGCGCAGCAGTACCGGCGCGGTGCAGGGCTTCTGTCTCCGCATGCGGCCGGCCGCCGGGTTGCGTCCAGCCGCGTCCTAAAATCCGCGGGGTGGAGTCGGCGCTTGCAATCACGCATCCGACCGCGGGATTAGGGGCAACATTACCCACGCCCCGCCGCGCGAGATTAAGGGCAATTCCCATGAAATAATTATCAAGCGATGTTGGAAATCCGGTCATCGGCAACTACCGGTGGTCACAGGGCACAGAAAACCCCCGTCCCTACTCTTCTTCCGGCTGCGGTGCGATATCGCCGATAAAATCTTCGAAATCACGGGCTTCGCGGAAATTCTTATAAACAGAAGCGAACCGGACATACGCCACGGGATCAAGATTGGCGAGCCCCTCCATCACCAGTTCGCCGACATGGCTTGATTGGACCTCAGCCTCTCCCATGCTTTCAAGCCGCCGAACGATACCGGTTACCATCCGGTCAACCTGCTCTGCATTTACCGGTCGCTTGCGCAGCGCGATTTCGACCGAGCGCATCAGCTTGTCGCGGCTGAACGGCGAACGCCGGCCATTTTTTTTCAGAACCGTCAGTTCGCGCAGCTGCACCCGCTCGAACGTGGTGAACCGTGCGCCGCAACCAAGGCATAGACGCCGCCTGCGGATCGCCGACTGATCTTCGGTCGGTCGCGAATCCTTTACCTGTGTTTCTTCGTTTCCGCAAAACGGGCAACGCATGCGCCTGGCCGCTCCTTACCGTGATGTAACGATCGCTGACGATTCACCTGAGCATATTAGACCAGGCTAATCCGGTTTAGCTATAGATCGGAAACTGCTCGCACAATTTGATGACCTCGGCACGCACTTTCGCCTCAATCACCGAATTGTCGTCCGGATTGGCCCCAAGCCCGTCCAGCACCTCGACGATCAGCTCGCCGATCTGGCGAAACTCGGCAATGCCGAAACCGCGGGTGGTGCCAGCCGGCGTTCCCAGGCGAACCCCCGAAGTAATCGCCGGTTTTTCCGGATCAAAGGGAATGCCGTTCTTGTTGCAGGTGATATGCGCGCGCTCAAGGCTTGCTTCCGCATCGCGACCTGTCACGCCTTTAGGGCGCAAATCGACGAGCATCAGATGCGTGCTTGTCCCGCCCGAAACGATATCCAGCCCGCCGCTCACCAAAGTTTCCGCCAATGTCGCGGCATTGGTCGTCACAGCCGCTGCATAATCCTTGAATTCGGGACGCAACGCCTCACCGAATGCCACGGCTTTGGCCGCAATCACATGCATAAGCGGCCCCCCCTGCAAGCCGGGGAAGACGGCGGAATTGATTTTCTTCGCAATCTCTTCGTTATTGGTGAGGATCATGCCCCCACGCGGCCCACGCAGGGTCTTGTGCGTGGTTGTGGTCACCACATCGGCGAATTCGAGGGGGTTTGGGTGCACACCACCAGCAACAAGCCCCGCGAAATGCGCCATATCCACCATCAGATAGGCCCCCACCGAATCGGCGATCTCGCGGAATTTCGCAAAATCGATAATGCGCGGATAAGCAGAACCACCGGCAATAATCAGCTTCGGCTTATGCGCATCCGCCAGCGCCGCCACCTCATCGAAATCAATCAGATGGTCCTGCCGCCTGACGCCATATTGCACCGCATTGAACCATTTGCCCGACTGGTTGGGCGGGGCGCCATGGGTCAAATGCCCGCCGGCGGCAAGGCTCATCCCCATGATTGTATCGCCGGGCTTGATCAGCGCCTGATAGACGCCCTGATTGGCCTGCGCCCCTGAATGCGGCTGCACATTCGCAAAACCGCAGTTGAAAAGCTGACACGCGCGTTCAATCGCCAACGTTTCCGCCACATCGACAAATTCGCAACCGCCGTAATATCGCTTGCCCGAATAACCTTCGGCATATTTGTTGGTCAGAATCGACCCCTGCGCTTCCAGTACTGCCCGCGACACGATATTTTCCGATGCGATCAGCTCAATCTGGCCGCGCTGCCGCGCCAGCTCATCCTGAATAGCCCGCGCGATATCGGGGTCGCGTGCGGCCAGCTCCTCTGAAAAAAAGCCGGAATCCACGACCGCCCCCATGGAATTTTTGCCTGCATCTGCAAGTGTCATTGATGCGTCCTTTTCAGACTGAGAAAGGTTCAAATGATGGATCGAAATTGTAATGTTTCGCGTATCGGATATACCGGCAGCGGACGGCGCATCACCCTCTTTCAGCCAGCACGCGGTTATTATCACAGCCCCCTGGCACACGCTAGGCCGGCATGTCGATATTTAAGTGTGTATATCGAAAATTTAGTACTTCAAAGTTGCGAAGAACGGGAATTGGTTTACTTATACTTAACTGCAAATGATTTAATATTTGCAATCTTATGTTTTAATACCCCATATTGGGGCCGATCATCTTATCAACCAACTCGTTCATAGGTCATTCGGTATGTCAGAAGAAAAAATCATCAAACCTTCTGAAGATGAAACTTTGCATTTGGCGGTGGAAATTGTATCGGCCTATGTCAGTAACAATAAAATTGCCTCGGAAGATCTGGGAAACTTTATCCAGTCAGTTCACGCCACCTTGGCGAATATCGCTCAAAAAGATTTGATAAGCGAAAACGAAGCACCAAAGCCGGCGGTTTCGGTGCGGAAATCTGTCACGCCCGACTATTTAATCTGTCTGGAAGACGGTAAAAAGCTCAAGATGCTGAAACGTTATTTGCGAACCAATTACGACATGACGCCGGAAGAATATCGCCTGAAATGGAATCTGGACCCGGACTATCCGATGGTTGCTCCCAATTATGCGAAACAAAGGTCGGCATTTGCCAAGAAAATTGGCCTTGGCCGAACCGGCGATAAAAAACCGACCAACAGTTGACCTCCGGCCCCAGGTGCCGACGCTCTGCGCCTTCCACTCCGCTGAAATAACTTAGCTGTCTTGCAGTGCCTGCATGAACTGCTTGATCCGCCGGGCATTTGCGCCGAGGTCGCTTTCTCCGACCCGGCTGGCGGAGCGGATATCAATCTTTGCTGCCCCGGTTTCATCGGTGGTGATCCGAATTGCGATATCGTCCTTGAATCCGAACAGCAGCGTTTCATCGACAGCTTCGATATGGCCGGTTTCGGGATCGGCACTAACGATCTGCCACCCCAGTTCTGCGGCCACTGATGTTGCCTTCTTGAATGCCTGTGCTGGTGAAAGCGGCAGGACCAGCGGTGCAATATCGGGATAGGCCTCCTGCTGCAAATTTGCGACCGGCGGGCCGGCATAAGTCAGATCGTTCTCGGCTTCGGTCCGTAATGCCGCAAGCGCGTCGAATTGCGGTGGGTCCTGCGTATCGGTTGTAATATCGTGAATTGGCGGCACACGCAGGGCGGCGGGCAAGAAGAAAGCGAGCGGCAGCAACAGGATTACCGACAAGGTCAGGCCTGCCACGGCCCTGCCCCGCCCGGCCCTGCCCCCATGGCGCGTCCGCATCAAACCGACAAGACTGACAAGCAGCGCCGCGAGCGCGAGCAGCTGTCCGATGGCGAAAATGCCAAATCCCGTGAGCTGCGCGACGATCCCCATACGGGCGCTGAACACGCCCGCAACGATGACCAGCATTGCGATCAATGCAAAGACAAAGGCAACGCCCGCCATGACCGAATAGCGCCTGTCTTCGCGCCTTGGATTTCCATTCATCTTCTATCGCCTTCCGAACGCAATTTTCGCCGCACAAGATTTGAAAGCCGGATTAGCCAGATTGCACGAGCACTATAGCGGCCGAATCGAAAATAGGCAGCATCGGCTAGACACATCGTCTGTAGACAATGGATGTCTGTAGACAATGGATTTTGCCCGAACATCGCGTCTATTACGACATTTTTGCCTTGGCAATCTGACGCTCGAGCTTGCGGACCGCATTGGTTGTCAGGATATGCCTGCCAGCCGAAGCCGGTCCGACAATCGACACTTCCATCCCTGTAACCGGATCGAGCGCGGATACCTTCACACTATTGCCCATGGCAATAAATTCGATGAGGTATTCCGGCTGTTTTTCCGCCGGCATGCCTTTCCCGCCCGGTTTCGCCGCCAATCAGGCGGCGCGTTCCAACTGATATTTGATCCAGACTTTGTCCAGTGCCTGCACAAGCTGCGCCATCATCTGATCGCTATGCAGCGGCGTTGGCGTAAAACGAAGCCGTTCTGTGCCGCGTGGCACCGTCGGGTAATTGATCGGCTGCACATATATGCCGTGATCATACAATAATTCGTCGGAGATCTGCTTGCACAAGGCCGCGTTACCGACAAAAACCGGTACGATATGACTGACCGAGGGCATGACGGGCAGCCCTGCCTCGCCTAACAATGTCTTCAGCCGCGCCGCGCGTTCCTGATGACAATCACGCAATTCCTGATTCTGTTTGAGATACCGCACACTGGCCAGCGCACCCGCCGCAAGCACGGGCGACAGGGAGGTGGTGAAAATGAAGCTTGGCGCGAATGACCGCACAACATCGATGATATTTTCATTACCGGTGATGTAACCGCCCATAATGCCAAAAGCCTTGGCGAGCGTTCCCTCGATAATATCGATCCGTTCGGCAGCCTGGTCCCTTTCGGATACCCCGCCACCGGTATCGCCATACATGCCAACCGCATGCACTTCATCGAGATAGGTCATCGCGCCATGCTTCTGGGCCACATCGCAAATATCATGCAGCGGCGCGATATCGCCATCCATGGAATAAACTGATTCAAACGCCACGATCTTCGGCGCATCGGGATCGAGTGCGCTCAATACCGCATCGAGATGGGCGACATCATTATGCTTGAAGATCTTTTTCGGGCCGCCGCCATGGCGAATACCTGCGATCATCGACGCGTGATTAAGCTCGTCAGAGACAATCGTCACGCCGGGCAGGACTTTGGCCAAGGTGCTCAGCGTCGCCTCATTGGAAATATAGCCCGAAGTGAACAATAGCGCGGCTTCCTTGCCATGCAGCCCGGCCAGTTCGGATTCCAGCAATGTATGATAGTGGTTGGTACCGGAAATATTGCGTGTGCCACCCGACCCCGCACCCACATCATGCAATGCTTTCTCCATGGCATTGACGACCGCCGGGTTCTGCCCCATGCCCAGATAATCATTGCTGCACCAGACGGTGACTTCGCGCTGGCCACCCTGCACGTGATGCCAGGCACGGGGGAATTCACCGCGACGGCGGGAAATATCGGCAAAAACCCGGTATCGCCCTTCCGATTTGACCTGTTCAAGCGCCTGCGAAAAATAACTGTCGTAATCCATCAAATATTCCGCAACTTCTTCCGTTCCGTCGTCCACCACCAAATAAGTGCATTAGCACAATAACCTTGCACAATCTTTAGTGATCACGCTGTATCTTGCCTAAAGACCGCATCTGCCGGGCCATTTGGACGGACCCGAATGCGCGGCTGACAGTAACGCTTTCTGCCCCTGTGCACAAATACACCTTTTGTCGCGCCCCTATTATCATCAATACCGAACATTTGCCCGGACGGCAGGGTTTCAACGTCCTTGAAGTTGACAGTCAGACGGCTTGTCATTTGCCGGGCATTTAATCGATGCTACAGCATTGCTCGCGCCGAATTCCCGCGCTAACAGATAGCGAACATGAACTGGCATTTGTTTGCTTGCCGAGAGAAGGAAAACCCGACGATGACGCACCCGGAAACAGGATCAAAACAACCTCTTGCCGCGGCGGCATCCAAATCCGGGTTCCAGTGGAATGATCCGTTCCTGCTGGCCGACGAGCTGACCGAGGAAGAGCGCATCATTCGCGACAGCGCGCATGCCTTTGCTCAAGACTGCCTGATGCCCGGCATCGTCGAAGCGAACCGGCATGAGACATTCGACCGGGAGATCTTCCGGGAAATGGGAAATGCAGGATTGCTGGGTCCGACGATCGAGGGTTATGGCTGCGCGGGGGTGGGTTATGTCTCCTACGGGATCGTCGCGCGCGAGGTCGAGGCGGTGGACAGCGCCTACCGTTCCTGCATGAGTGTGCAATCGAGCCTCGTCATGCATCCGATCCACGCCTACGGAACCGAAGAGCAGCGCGAGAAATATCTCCCCAGGCTTGCCAGCGGCGAATGGATCGGCTGCTTCGGGTTGACCGAGCCTGACCATGGCTCCGATCCGGGCAGCATGATCACCCACGCCAGGAAAGTAGATGGCGGCTTCCGCCTGACCGGCGCGAAAATGTGGATCACAAGCGCCCCGATTGCCGATGTTTTTGTCATCTGGGCAAAGTCCGAAGCGCATAATGGCGATATCAAAGGCTTCATCCTGGAACGCGGGATGGAGGGGTTAAGCACCGCGAAAATCGAAGGAAAATTCTCCTTGCGCGCCTCCCCCACCGGCTCCATCGCGATGGATGAGGTGTTCGTGCCCGAGGAAAATTTACTGCCGAATGTGGCTGGCCTGAAAGGGCCGTTCGGCTGCCTGAATAATGCGCGCTATGGCATTGCCTGGGGCGCATTGGGCGCTGCGGAATTTTGCTGGCAAGCGGCGTTGCAATACACGCTTGACCGGAAACAGTTCAACCGACCGCTTGCCGCCAATCAGCTTATTCAGAAAAAACTCGCCGATATGCAGACCGAGATTTCCATTGGTCTGCAGGCCTGCTTGCGCGTGGGCAGGTTGAAAGATGAAGGTCGGGCGACGCCGGAAATGATCTCATTGATCAAGCGCAACAGCTGCGGCAAGGCGCTGGACATCGCACGGACCGCCCGCGATATGCATGGCGGGAACGGTGTGTCCGATGAATATCACGTGATCCGGCACGCCATGAATCTCGAAGCAGTGAACACCTATGAAGGCACCCACGACGTACACGCTTTGATTCTGGGTCGCGCCATGACAGGTATCGCCGCTTTCTCGTAGACCGCGATACCGCACCGCCTGCACAGCCCGCACACCGTCAGGTCTGACTTTCCCCGGGCGGCGTACTGTCCTGCCATTTACCGCGGGCTGACAGCACCTGCTTGAGGACGGCTGCCTGATCCGTCATCAGGCCATCGACGCCGAGATCAAGTAGCCGCGCCATCTCGTCAGGACAGTCCACCGTCCAGACATGCACCTGCAAATTGTGCCGATGCGCCGCCGCCACAAAACGGCGCGTCACGATTGGAATACCGCGATAGCTGAGCGGTACCTGCGCACAGCCAGCCTGAAACCCGCCAAGCGGCAACCCGATACTGTGCCCGGCCAGCCGCCACACCTCGCCCGGTCCCATGCCGGTACAGATTTCATCCCCCAGTTCGCGGCGTATGCGGCGATTGCGGCGGTCCGAAAATGAGGTAATGCAGACCCGCCCGACCGCATTCAAATCCTTCAGGGTATTTATCAGCGGCCGCACCGCCTGATCGGATTTCGGATCAATGTTGAGCCTGATTTCAGGCCAGCTCGCCAGCACATCCTGCAACAGGGGTATCGGCGCATGCCCGCCAACCCTGGCTTGCCGCACCTCCGCATGCGGCATCGCCGCGATACGGCCACGCCGGTCGGTTACACGGTCCAGCTTGTCGTCGTGAAAAGCCAGCAGGACGCCATCTTCTGTTGCGTGGACGTCCGTCTCGACATAGCGATATCCCAGCGCAACCGCATGCGCGAAAGCTTCCATCGTGTTTTCAAGCTGATCCCCTGCCCCACCGCGATGGGCGAACGCCAGGCAGCCATCATGTTCAAGAAATGCAAATTTGGGTGTGATGCGGGTCATTCGTCTGAATTCTGGGACATTATTGCCCGACAAGCAGGATAAGCCATCTTCTATTGACGAGCCACCGCGATATCGATTGGATAGCGCCCATGCCGCTTACCCTTCTTTCGATTAATCTGGCCGTCACGCTCAGCATCATGTTTGGCCTGTGGCTGATCTCGCTGCGCCGCAACGATGTTTCTATCGTCGATCTTTACTGGGGGCCGGGCTTTGCCGTGGTTGCCTGGATATCGCTTCTGACCGCACAGACCGATAGCAATTTGCGTCATTGGCTTGTCGTCGGGCTGGTCAGCCTGTGGGCGTTGCGACTGGCGGTGTATCTTGGCTGGCGCGCGCGCAATCACGCAGACGAGGATCCCCGCTATGCGGCCATGCGGGCCGGGCGGGGCAAGGCCTTCGTGTGGCAAAGCCTTTATATTGTCTTCGGACTGCAGGGAATGTTGATCTGGCTGCTGTCTTTCCCGCTGCAATTCGGGCTGACAAACGGACAAGCATTTAACCTGATTTCGCTCGCCGGCGCGGCAATTGCGCTGTTTGGTCTCGTTTTTGAAACAATCGCCGATTATCAGCTTGCGCGGTTCAAGCGGCAGAATCCGGCAGCCGGCGCCTTGCTGACAGAAGGCTTATGGGGCCTGACACGGCATCCCAATTATTTTGGCGAAACCTGTTTCCAATGGGGGCTTTTCCTGCTGGCAGCAGGCCATTGGCCCAGTGTGTGGACGGTCTGGGCCCCGCTGTTGATGACATTTCTGATCTTGCGGATATCGGGTGTGCGGTTGCTTGAGGAACAGCTATCGATGCGAAAACCCGATTATGCGGAGTATCAGCGTCAGACACCGGCATTTATACCGCGTTTGAGCAGGCGGCAAACTAATCAGCCCATCCATGGCAGCTCTGATAACACAGGCGAATAGCTGCGCGACTAGGGCGTTAAGCGCCCGGCCCAGAACCGCTCCAATCCACGCAGAACGTCATTCACCTGACCAAGCTCCGCTGCGCCGAACCAGTGCTCCGATTCCAATGCCTGGCACTGTGCCAACAATATTTCCTCAACAAGTTGCCGGACAATCTGGCCATCTTCTGTCAGCTTGACGGTCACCGACCGCCGGTCGTCGGGCGAGCGCGCATAGTCGATGAAACCGAGATTGACCAGTTTCTTCAGATTGTAAGAGACATTCGACCCCAGATAATGGCCACGGGACCGCAGTTCCCCCGCGGTTAGAACGGAATCGCCGATATTATACAGTAACAACGCCTGCACCGCATTGAGCCTTGCCGGCAGCCTGCGCTCCAGCTCCACCTTGAGAACGTCAAGCAAACGCCGGTGAAGCCGCTCGATAATCGACAACAATGTGCCGAATTCAAACATCGTCTGCTGCCCCTCCTCGGTCGGCAGCACCAGATCTATTTCTTTTGCATCAGAACCATTCATCACTTCTGGGTACATTCCGCAGTCATTGACACGCCAACCAGCCGAGCCACTTGAATTATGACCCGCATCTATTAATTGCTATCCTGCCTTCCTAGTGGACAAATAAGGTAATAAAGTGGCGATAATGATAAATCATGCTGATCTAAAGCGGCCGAAATCATGGTGACTGATACGACTTTATTAATAAATATCCGCATTTTCAGATCTATGCTCTCCCTAATATCACCCAGTCTGTAATGAATATCACTATCAGCATAATTTGCTAGACTTTCACATCTGCTTGTAACTGCGTAACAAAGACAAATACTCAAAATTGTGTATTTCTATTGCGTTGAAATCAGTCGGGCCGGCATGACATGACCGACTACCAGACAGGCTTGATGAGTATCAGATGATCGAAAAGGAAACATTTGGCCGCAGACAGCAGGCGATTGAACAGTTCAGACGCTCAGCCGGGTCGCCTGAACTATTCGGCAAAAGCCAACAACTGGCCGATTATTGGTTCAACCTGAAAAAATCGGGGCTATTGCCCGAAAAGAAAACCATCAATCCCCGCGATCTACAATCGCTCCTGCCGCAAATTGTCATGTTGGAACGCGATGAAGCTGGCCTGTTCAAGGTCAGACTTAGCGGCACAGGCATTACAGAATTGTGGGGAATAGAACCGACAGGCAAGGAGTTTCTTGCCCACGCTGCATTGCAGAATCGCGATAAAGTCCAAAGCTTGCTGCAATCCGCCCTGCAGCAGCCATGCGGGCTGATAATGCGATACGATGACCTTTACACTGATGGCCGGCTGATTCAGACCGAGTTCGCGCTATTTCCGATAAGGATGTCCGCTAATCAGACGCAGATTTTATTCGGCGTCATTTCCGCCGCCGATCATGAAGAACAAAGCTGGCCTCAACCGCTGCTCGCAACCGCTTTCTACCGTATCAAGAATTTCCAGTTTGTCAGTGTCGGTGGCGGCACCCCGACACCGGCAGATGATTGCTAGCGGCGCAAGGCTCGCAACCCCGAAGTTACGGTCGATCCTGACCACGCAGAAAGCGGATAATCGCCGAAAAATCAAGATCCCCGTTACCCGCGGCATTGAACATGCTGTAGATCGCCTGCGCTTGGGCGCCAAGCGGGGTGGCGGCATCGTTCTGCTGTGCCGCCTGCTGTGCCAGCCGAAGGTCCTTCAACATCATGGCCGCCGTAAATCCCGCCTTATAATCATTATTCGCGGGCGATGTCGGAACCGGCCCAGGCACCGGGCAATAGCTTGAAATCGACCAGCATTGCCCCGATGCATTTGCCGTCACCTCAAACAGCTTGTCATGATCAAGGCCCAGCTTTTCCCCCAGGACAAACGCCTCGCATACGCCGATCATGGTGATCCCCAGGATCATATTATTGCACGCCTTGGCGGCCTGCCCGTTGCCAGGCCCGCCCGCATGCACGATCAGCCGCGATACCGGCTCAAGAAACGGTCGCGCCCGCTCAACCGCCGCATCATCCCCTCCCATCATAATGGTAAGCTGCCCGGCCTCCGCGCCGCCAACACCACCCGATACCGGCGCATCGACCATCTGCACCCCCTGATCGGCAGCCGCGCGCTGCACCTGCCGCGCCGTTTCCACATCAATCGTCGAACAAACGATCAGGACCGCATCGCCGGTGCTTGCCAGCGGGGCATCGAACAATCGATCAGGACCGCATCGCCTGCCCCGCTGGCAAGCACCCCCTCTTCCCCGAGATAGACACGCCGGACATGATCGCCGGCCGGCAACATCGTGATAACCGCATCGGATCCACTTACCGCAGCCGCGATCGATGGCGCGATTTCTGCCCCGTCGGCAGCGGCCTCCTTGCAGGCGTCCGGCGACAAATCAAACGCCTGCACCAGGTGCCCTGCCTTCAGCAGATTTCTGACCATGGGCCGCCCCATATTGCCCAAACCGATAAATCCGATTGTCGCCATGCCGTATCTTCCCTGATTTGTTGTTATTAACGCGACGTTCCGCCGACAGAGCCGAGCATCAGCTCTTTTTCACCCAATGATGCGAAATAGGCATCGACTGCCGCCGCATCGACGTCGACAAGCCGGCCGGGCTGCCACCTCGGCGTCTGGTCCTTATCGATCACGGTCGCGCGAACCCCTTCGTAAAAGTCGGCGCCGACGATAAAGCGGCTGGCGATGCGATATTCCATCTGCATGCAATCATCGAAATCGAGCGTCGCCCCCTTGCGGATCTGCCGGAAGGCGACTTTGGTGCTGGTCGGGGATTTCGACAGGATCGTTTGTCGAACCGTCTCCGCCCATTCGTCTGATTCCCGTGCCAATGCGTCAAGAATGCCATCAATGGAATCGCCCGAAAAAATCCGATCGATATGGTCACGCCGAGCTGCCAGAGACGGCGCGTCCGGCGCGGGCTGCGAAAACCGGCCAATGACCTGGTTCACAATTTCCGCTGTCGTACCGGCTGCAAAATTGGCCGCAATAAGTGCGTCATAAAGCGCATCAAGCGCATCTGCCGGAACGAAATCGGTTGCGATGCCAGTATAGACAGCATCAGCCGCACCGATCCGCGTGCCCGTCAGTGCAAGGAACAAGCCGGTTTCCCCCGGACAACGGGACAGAAAATACGACCCGCCGACATCAGGGAACAGGCCAATGCCTGTTTCAGGCATGGCAAAGCGGATATTTTCTGTTGCGACCCGGTGGCTGCCATGAACCGACACGCCAACCCCGCCGCCCATGACAATCCCGTTCAACAGCGCGATATAGGGTTTCGGATAATGATGAATGAGCGCATTCAGGCGATATTCGTCATGATAAAAGCGATAAGGGTAATCGTCGCCGGCCAGACCGCTGTCATAAAGACTGCGAATGTCGCCGCCGGCACAAAAAGCCCGCCCCGCGCCACGAATAATGACAGCCTTGACCGATGTATCGGGTAGCCAGCCGAGCAGCGCCGCCTCGATCGCGTGGCACATATCAAGTGTCAGCGCATTAAGCGCCTCGGGCCGGTTCAGGGTAATCACCCCGCAGCCGCCTTCCACTGCAATATCGACGCCGGTATCGCGCGCTGCTTCCCCTGTCATTGTTACCTTGCCCTTTATTCGCGAAACAGTTCGCGGCTGATGATGACACGCATCACCTCATTGGTGCCTTCAAGTATCTGATGCACGCGCAAATCACGCAAATGCCGCTCAAGCGGGAAGTCCCGAAGATAGCCATAGCCGCCATGAATCTGCAGCGCGTCATTGACAATCTGAAACCCCGCATCGGTTGCGAAACGTTTCGCCATCGCCGCGAATTTGGTTGCATCGGGTGCGCGGGCATCAACCTTCATTGCCGCGCTGCGTAACAAAAGCCGCGCGGCTTCAAGGTCCGTCGCCATATCGGCAAGCTTGAAGCGCAGCGCCTGAAAGTCGGCCAGCGGTTTGCCGAATTGCCGACGTTCCTGCATATATTGGGTGGCAAGCGCGATAGATTCACCGGCAACGCCAAGCGAACATGCCGCGATATTGAGCCGCCCGCCATCCAGCCCCTGCATTGCGATTTTGAAGCCGTCACCTTCCGCGCCCAGACGGTTTGCCACCGGCACACGGCAATTGTCGAACAGCACCATCGCAGTAGGTTGACTACGCCAGCCAAGCTTGCGCTCCTGCTTGCCAAAGTCGAGGCCCTGCGTATCTTTTTCCACAACAAGACAGGAAATACCCGATGGCCCCTCGCCCCCTGTCCGAACCATACAGACATAAAGGTCGGATGTGCCGGCACCGGAAATAAATGCCTTGCCGCCATTCACCACATAATAGTCACCATCGCGTTCGGCACGGGTGGCAAGCGCGGCGGCGTCCGAGCCCGCGCCCGGCTCGGTCAAACAATAGCTTGCGATCAAATCCATCCGGCACAGTTGCGGCAGCCAGCGCTGCCGCTGCTTCGCGTCACCGAACCGGTCGATCATCGCGGCCGCCATGTTATGGATCGACAGGAAGGCGGCGGTCGCCGTGCAGCCCGCCGACAGGCTTTCAAAGATCAGTGTCGAGTCAAGCCGGCCAAGCGCACTGCCGCCAACATCCTCGCTCACATAAATCCCCGCAAATCCGAGCGCCGCTGCCTCGCGCAGGACATCGACCGGAAAATGCGCGGTCTCGTCCCAATGGGCAGCATGTGGCGCGAGTTTGTCACGCGCAAATGCCACGGCGACATCGCGAAACGCCAATTGATCGGGGGAAAGTTCGAAATCCATGACAAATTTATCCTGCAGCCTGATTGCAGGTGATAAAAAAGCGCACTCTTACTGTCAATTCAAACTGTATTCAGAAAGCACATTCACGGCACTGACAGTTCAGCAGGTGATATCGGACAAGTATTTTATAATGATTTTTTAACAGACCTAATATTATATTAGTGGCATTAGCATAATAATTTCAGTACGGTATGAGATGCAGGTTTTTTTCAGTTCAGGGATGAATCAAAACAGGCGGCTACGGTCAAACGATCGGCAATGAAAAACAACCTGCGCTTGTTGTGCCGTCCGTTAGCTCAGATACTGACTGCAATCAGCGATCCGCGCCAAATTCGCGGCCGGCTTTTTTGCCAGATGAGGCAAGTCAAAACCCAGCTGATATGAAAAACTCGTTTGGATTGACAGAACGCAACCAATTAACCACAGCGATGAAGCGTCACTGGCTGGACTGGTTAATTGTCCTGATGCTGGCTATTGCATTCTGGCACAGCACGCCCAAGCCTGTCCTGCTGGGTTGTTTGGGCGCAATTCTGATCGCTGTTGAAATTAACAATTTTATCTTGTGGCGTTTCCGGGAAGATACGAAACACGAGGAAAAAAATCTCGTCTGGCTTCGGCTGATCCAGATCGGCGCCTTTCTGTATGGCAGCGTCTGGGGCATCGCATCGGTTGTTCTTTTTTACTTCTGCGATCCGCAAACCGAACCGGTCCTGCTGATCGGTCTCATTGCTGTCGTGGGCATCTGGTGCCTGTCGCACGCATCCTCTTCATTCCTGATCCACCTGTTCGCCCTGCCTGCCGGTTTGCCGCTTCTGACGGTGATGACATTTCAAGGGAGCAATACAGAGCTTCTGATCGTTGCAATCGCCGTTATCTTTCTTGGTTACGGCATACGCCTTTTGCGCATCGTCGATTCAAACTACCGCAATGCACTTATGACGTCAGCGCGACGAAAGGCTGAAAGCGGCCTGTCGAGCGAACTGCAAACCCTGCTTGAACAGGATAGAGCCAGACTGCAATCGCTGCTTGACGCGGTACCCATCCCGATCGTTGTCAGCAAGCGCAGTACAGGGGAACTGCTCTACATGAATAAATCCACCGTCAAGGTGATGGGGCTCAAGGAAGCGGTGCGGCCGGGTACGAAAACAACCGATTTCTTCAAACGCCCCGAGGAGCGGGAGCGTCTGGCCCAACAACTAGCCGACAATGGGGGCATCGCCGATTTTGAAATAAACCTGCGGCGCGCGGACGATAGCGATTTCTGGGTTTTATACTCCGCATCGCAAATGATTTACGACAGGGTGCCCGCGATCATCGGCGTTTTTGTCGACATCACCTCGCGCCGCAAGGCGGAAGAGGCCTTGCGCGAAAGTGAAGAAAAGTTCCGCCTGTTTGCCGACCATGCCCACGATATCATCCTGATGTACGATATGGAGGGTATCTGCCTTTACGTCTCTCCGTCGGTGCAATCGCGTCTTGGCTACCATCCCGATAAGGTAATTGGCAAAAAAATTCAGGAATTCGTCCATCCCGACGATCTGTCCCAACTGATCGACAGCGAAAGAGACAGCCTGAAATCACAACCGGTCGACTATACGCACCTTTATCGCGTCCGGCATGCGGACGGGCATTGGGTCTGGACCGAAACCACAAGCAGCCCCGAACGTGACCCCGATACAGGGCGGGTCAAGCATATCTTTGCCGTGACGCGCGATATCACGGACCGAATCCTGTATGAAGAGGAATTGAAAGAGGCGCGGGAACGTGCGGAAACGGCCGACCGCGCCAAATCCGAATTTCTGGCGCATATGAGCCATGAAATCCGGACACCGCTGAATGCGGTTATCGGATTTTCGGAAGTGATGCGGGACGAACTGTTCGGCAAGCTGGGCTCACCGCGCTATGCCGAATATATTCAGGATATCCACAATAGCGGAACGCATTTGCTGGCGCTTATCAACGATGTCCTTGATCTGTCGAAAATCGAGGCCGGAAAATTCGAGCTGCTCGAAGACAAAGTCGCCATTAACGATATTGCCGACACCGTCTGCCGCATCATTTCGGAACGGGCCAAAGCGAAGCAGATTTCAATCGTCACACACTTGCCCGATGAGATCTATCTTTGGTGCGACCGCCGGGCGATCACACAAGTGCTGATCAATATTCTCGGCAATGCGGTGAAATTCACCCCTGAAGGCGGTGAAATTCAGTTTGACTGCCAAATTGTGGCAAACGGCGATTTGGTTATCCATGTGACCGATAATGGCATTGGCATCGCGCAAGACGATCTGCCACGGGTCCTTGAACCCTTCGTCCAATCACGCGCGAGCGTCGGCGTCGCTGCCAATGAAACAGGCACGGGATTGGGCCTGGCGCTATCAAATTCACTGATTGAAAAACATCAGGGCAAACTGGCGTTGAGCAGCACCTTGAATGTCGGCACCCGTCTTACGGTTACCTTGCCTGCGGCGCGGGTGGTTGAAGCAACTCAGGGATTGCAACATAGCGACAATATCGCGTTGCCGCGATAAGCTTCACGCAGCCAGCCCTGCCCTGCCTGTATGTCTTTTCCACATGATGCGGAAAAGATCACTGAGCAAGTTTGTGGATTCTTGCATCGATTCTTGAACATCGGCCCTTGCATATAGTCAGGCCACTTAACCATAGCTTTGAATTCAGCCCGTACAGCGAAATGGTTAACAAATTTGCACTCGCAGAGCGTTAAAAATTCGTGTATTCTGTTCTTGTTAAAGCCGTAAGTTTTACGGAACACGCATTTCGATATCATTGAACGGGACAGCTTTTATTACTGTTCCAACCATTTTAGCGCAAGGCGGCTGCTTTTCGCCTGAATATTGGTAAAAGAGATAATTCAAGTCCATGGCTATGCTGAAACCAGCCTTGGCAACAGCACATTTTCAAATGCCGAAAAATGTTCAGTATTACTGGATTGATTGGCTGATTATTATTGCTGTTGGCCTTTCCTTTTGGAAAGACGTTCCGGATTCGATTTTACAGATTACCTGCGCTGCGGCAGTGGGTGGTATATTGGTGCATCGTTTCATCTGCGCCAAGTTTCTGCCCGGCAAGGGACGGGAGCCTGCGCAGGGCTTACTCAAATGGGTACAGCTTGCCAGTTTTGCCATTGCGGGTGCCGGCTGGGGGTATTTTCTCACATCACTTTATGCATTTAAGACGCAGTCCACAGAACCGGTCCTGCTGCTTGCTACATTGGTGATATTGGGCAGTTGGACATTAGCAAATATCTATGCCCGCCATGCGCTATATCTATTCATTGCCGCAATCTGCGCGCCGCTTTTAAGCAGTGTTTTCCTCGAACGCGACCCCTATCACCTGGTAATCGGGAGCCTGATGGTCGCATTGCTGTTTATCTGCTTAAAACACGTCCATTCACTGAAAAGCGGCTGGCAGAGCAACTTGCAGGAATCCGCCCAGAAAGAGCAGGAAATCAAATCCTCGAAAGAGCTGAAGGCGCTGCTTGAAAAGGATCGCGCGCGGCTTCAGTCGATCCTGGATGCGGTTCCCTTGCCAATCATTGTCAGCAGAAACGCCACGGGCGAATTGCTGTATATGAACAGAACGACCGTCGAAACCCTGGCGCTTGAAGAAGCAGGCACTTCGGAAACGATCTATACGGATTTTTTCGTCGACCCGATCGACCGCCATCGCCTTGCAGACGAGGTTGCCCGCAAGGGCGCGCTATCGGATGTAGAAGTCAATTTGAAACGCGCCGATGGTACCGGGTTCTGGGCGCTCTATTCTGCATCGCAGATTCTATATGACGGCACGCTGGCAATCATCGGTGTATTCGTCGATATCTCAGCAAGGCGGGCGGCCGAGCAGGCATTGCAGCAAAGCGAGGCGAAATTTCACCTGTTCGCCGAACATGCAAAAGACATTATCACAACATTCGACATGCGCGGGATCTGCCTGTTCGCTTCGCCTGCAATCGAGGAAATTCTTGGCTATACCCCCGCAGAGTTCGTCGGCACGGAATTCCAAAGTTACGTCCATCCCGATGATATCGCCGCGACATTCGCAAACGACTTTCCGCAGCTTTCGGTTATCAAACCAGGCGCCAATCACGTCTATCGCATACGCCACAAGGACGGGCATTGGGTCTGGACCGAAACATCCGCCAGCACCGAACATGACCCCGAAACCGGCAAGCCGACACACCTGTTCGCGGTGTCGCGCAACATAACCGACCGTATCCTGTACGAACAGGAACTGAAGGCGGCGCGCGAACATACTATTGCGGCGGACCGTGCCAAATCCGAATTCCTGGCCCATATGAGCCATGAAATCCGCACCCCGTTAAATGCGGTTATCGGCTTTTCCGAGATCATGCGAAATGAAATCTATGGCAAGCTCGGCGATCCGCGTTACGTGGAATTCATGGACGATATTCATGACAGCGGGACTCATCTGCTGCAACTGATCAACGACGTACTCGACCTGTCAAAAATCGAGGCCGGAAAGTTTGAGCTGCTGGAAGACCGCTTTGCAATTGCCGTGATTGCGGAAACAGCATGCCGCATCATCCGCGAACGTGCCCGCGTGAAAAACATCACGATCGAAAGCCTGATGGATAACAATCTGTACGTCTGGTGCGATCGCCGTATCATGACCCAGGTGTTGCTCAATATTCTTGGCAATGCCGTGAAGTTCACCCCCGACAGCGGTCACATCACGTTACGAAGCGAAATCTGCCCGGCTGGAGACCTGAAAATCCATATCGCCGACAACGGCATCGGAATTTCCGAAGAAGATCTGGCGAAGGTAATGGAGCCATTTGGCCAGGCCAACCACTCCTCCACGATGCCGGCAAATGATTCGGGCGCCGGCCTGGGGCTTGCGCTGTCGCGTTCCCTGATGGAACAGCATGATGGCACCCTCGAAATCGCAAGCAAGCTCAATGAGGGCACAACCGTCACATTGTCATTGCCCGCCGCGCGCGTGGTTGAATACCAAACTCCGAAGCTTGTTGCGATGCGCAGCTGAGCCCGAACACCCGACCGCCAACTTTTTGTATCCAGGCGTAAAATCGCTTAAACAATCTGTCTTAACCGGCACATGATTGTGCCGTGCCTGAACGATGACCCGATTCGAGTTGAGACGTGCAAGATAAAAGCTTTCTGCCTGCATTCCCTACAACGCGGCTACGCCGAACCAGGCAATATGACTGGTCGCGCAGAATGGTCGCGGAAACCCGGCTCAGCCCGGATAATCTGATCTGGCCGATTTTTGTCTGTGAGGGCGCAAATCAACGGCAACCAATCCCCTCCATGCCTGGAGTCGACAGGTTATCGGTAGATCTGGTAGCTGAGGCTGTTACCCATGCAAAAGATCTGGGAATTCCCGCAATCGCCCTGTTCCCGAATACAGATCCCGCACTGCGCAACGCGGAAGCAAGCGAGGCGTTAAACCCCGACAACCTTATCAATCGTGCAACCCGCGCCATCAAACAAGCCGTACCCGATATCGGCATCATGTGCGATGTCGCACTTGATCCCTACACAGACCATGGACACGATGGACTGCTGATAGACGGTACAATCGACAATGATGCGACAGTGGACATACTCGCGGCCCAGGCGTTGGTACAAGCGCAGGCCGGCTGCGATATCATCGCGCCATCGGACATGATGGATGGGCGGGTCGGCGCCATCCGCCAGCATCTTGACCAGCACGGTTTTTCAGATGTTCAGATCATGGCCTATGCGGCGAAATACGCTTCGGCATTTTACGGGCCGTTTCGCGATGCGGTCGGGTCATCATCAACACTGATCGGCGACAAAAGAACCTATCAGCTCAACCCGAGCAACAGCGACGAGGCCATGCGTGAGGTCGCCCTCGATATCGCGGAGGGCGCTGATATGGTGATGGTGAAGCCGGGCATGCCCTATCTTGATATCGTCCGGCGGGTCAAAACCGAATTCGGCGCACCGACCTTCGTCTATCAGGTATCGGGCGAATATGCGATGATCTGCGCAGCGGCGCAAAATGGCTGGCTTGAGCGACAGCAAGTCATGATGGAGAGCCTGCTGGCATTCCGGCGCGCAGGCGCGAATGGCATTCTCACATATTTTGCGGTTGAAGCAGCAGAACTGCTCCAGCAACTCAATTCAGCCTAGCTCGGGGTGGATTTCAACGAAGGTATCAGTATGAAATCCATTAAAATTCGTTTGCAGCGCATTGGAATAGGCACCGATATCACGAATTTCAATCCAGTCACCTTCCGCCATATCCACAGGCAAGGCGAATTGGCTGGGAGCAACATCGCTTGAATCGCAGGTCGGCCCGAATAATGTAAATGGCTGCAGCTCGTCTGAATGCGGCTTGCCCATACGTACCGGACGCATCGGCGGAATGATGCCGCCATAGACCAGTTCGGACAAACAGCCAAAAACCCCGTCATTGAGATAGAGCCTGTCATCCTTGCGCAGATGCACCTGAACGACAAGTGAGGCCGCCCGTGCGACGATTGCGCGGCCGGGCTCGCAGATGAGCGGGATCTCCCCACTAAAGCCAAACTGTGCCGATGCCTTGCGGATTTCATCGAAATAGTCACCAAGCGGTGGCGGCGTCTGTTCCATCCCGCAAGCAGGGAAACCGCCCCCGACATTGATATAGGCGGGTGTCACACCGGATTTATCGATGACGTCGGCGACAATCTCCAATGCCGTCCTATAGGCTTTCGGCACAACGCACTGGCTGCCGACATGGAAAGACAAGGCCGCTTTATAGCCCCGTGCGTCCACCGATTGCAGCAACTCGACCGCCATCGCCGGATCGGCTCCGAACTTGGCTGATAGATCGAAAGTCGCAACACCCGACGGTGTACGCAACCGTACCTGAATGGCGGCATCCGGTTGCGCTATCGCGGTCAGCTTATCAAGCTCGGCGGGGTGGTCGACGACGAAATCGCGAATACCAAATACCCGCACCGCGCTTTCAATTGCCGCCCGTCCCTTTACCGGATGATTGAAATAGCAACTGACATCGTCAAACAATTCATTGATCAGTGCAATTTCACCAAGTGAGGCGGTATCGAAACTTCTTATACCCGCACCATAAATCGCAGACAGCATCAATGGATGCGGATTGCACTTCACCGCATACATAACCTTGCCAGGAAACCCGCTGGTAAACTGACGCACCACGTCAGCGCATAAATCCGGCCAGAAACACATCACCGGATAAGAGGGATTAAGCGCCATCAACATATCGTCAACGGAGGGATATCGGCGCAGTTTATTTTTGCTGGCCACCGCCATTATTCTCCAATCGTGCAATCAGGCTGGATGTATCCCAGCGTCCGCCGCCCATCGCCTGCAATTGCGCATAAAACTGGTCGACCAGGGCCGCAACGGGTAATTGCGCGCCATTGCCGCGCGCCTCTTGCAGGCAAATCGCCAAATCCTTGCGCATCCAGTCTACCGCGAAACCAAAGTCAAATTGGTTAAGCGCCATGGTTTCATGACGATTTTCCATCTGCCAGGATTGCGCGGCCCCTTTGGAAATCACCGAAACGACCGCTTCGAGATCAAGCCCCGCCGCGCGCCCGAAATGAAGCCCTTCGGCAAGCCCCTGAAGCAGCCCTGCAATACAGATCTGATTGACCATCTTGGTCAACTGACCTGCACCGACCGCCCCCATCAAGCGATGGTTTTGCGCATAGCATTCGAGCAGCGGGACAATACGCGCGAACGCCTTCGCCTCACCACCGGCCATCACCGTCAATACGCCATTTTCGGCACCAGCCTGTCCGCCCGAAACGGGGGCGTCGATGAAGTCAATGCCCTGCCCGCTTGCAAGCGCATGCAACTCCCGCGCAACAGTGGCGGAACAAGTGGTGTGATCGATAAAGCAGCTACCCGTCTTCATGCCCGCGAATGCGCCATCTGCTCCCAGCGTAACGGCACGCAAGTCGCTATCATCGCCAACGCAGGCGAAAACAAACTCAGCGTCACGCACAGCCAATGCCGGGGTCGGCGCGCCTCGCCCGCCATGACGCGCGACCCAACGTTTCGCCTTTTCAGAATTGCGGTTATAAACCGTGACGTTATGGCCCGCCCGTGCTAGATGCCCGGCCATGGGAAACCCCATCACGCCCAAACCAATGAACGCAATCTGCGCGCACATTCGCGACTCCATCGAAATTTATGATACCGCGTCTCTGTTTAGTGCAGCCGCGATGATCAGACCAAGCGTTAATCGCGGCTAATTCAGGCCACTTTGTAGACGCCCCTTCGCCCCCAACCTGCCATTTGAACAAATTGCTGACGAGTTTCCGGCACACCCCTCGAAATAGAGTTCCAGATCGCCATTTGAGCGCTGGTTCAGCTCATAGCAATTGACCGCGCCATAATCTACCACCATTGCCCGGTGACAAAACTTGTTGCCATCAATCCACCATTTCCCATCGCCCTTGAATTTGCGGGTCGACGTTTCCTCCCGGTGAAACGTCTTGTAATGGAAGTAAACAAGCTGAACACGGGAGGTGCCATCGGGATAGAGATGGATTTTCATATCCATCAACCGGTTGCCGGATGGAATATCCAGGCGGCCCGCCGTCAGATTAAGCGTTCGCCCGGAAAAAGCTGCGGAAATCTCCTGCCCTGTCAGGGCCGTTCCGGGCCGGTTCTTCTTGCTTTCATCCGCCGCCCCCTGCTCACCGCTCTTCTTGGGCGCGGATGCCTCCTGCGGCTCCGGTTTCACAGGCTTTTCCTGCGGCACTTCCTTTGCCGGGGCAACCGGGATCGCCGCTTCCTCGGTCACCGGAATCTCGACTGCCTCCTCAACCACTATTTCTTCTGGAATCTCTTCCTGAACAGTGAGGTCAGACTCAACCTCGAAATCATGATCGGTCGGCACATCCAGGATCGGATCACCCGCGGCAAGCTGAAAGACAATATCGCTGCCGCCGCCAATCCCCAATGGGCCGCCAAGGAATATCGCCTGCCCGCGCAAGGCAAACCAGACCGCAAACAAGGCGTGAAGCAGGACAGACAGCAGCAGAAATGCCGCAAAATGCTTTCTTGTCGGGTTTTCTAATGTCGCACCTGACACTGCCATTACTTCCGTTCAGTAATAAGACTGATTTCCTCGACATCGATTTCGCGCATCTGCGCCATGAGTTCGATGATGGTTTCCGCATCCGCATTCTGATCGGCTTTGACCTGCACCGACCTGTGCCCTTCCTTCAGAAAAAAGCTGCGCAGCATGAAAGGGGCAAAACGGGCTTCGATAATCTGATCGAAAATATAGACGAACCCGTCATCGGCGACATAGATGGTCACCGCCTCCGGCGGCTTGATCTCGTCCAGCTCGCCCACCGGCAGCGTCACATCCACAGGCTCCGCCTGCTGCATCGTTCCCGCAAGCAGGAAGAAAATCAGCAACAGGAAAACAACATTGATGAGCGGGACAACCGCCTCATAAGTCCGGCGCTTCTGCTGACCCTGAAAATCGATCATGGGGCTGCGCCCTTCCCTTTCAGCAGCGACCGGGCGTCGGCTTCTTTTTTCATGGCAATGTTGGTTATGCCCGCGCTCCGCGCTGCTTCGACCGCGGCAATCAAAAGCTGCGTCTTGGCGCCAGGTTCCGCAATCATCACCACGGTAACCTCATCGGCCGCGACAGCGATTTTCTCCATCTCCAGCTTGAGCAAGTCAGGGGCGATCGTCCGGCCGTCGATCGAAATGCTGCCTTTGGCGCTCAACAATACAGGGACGAGTTCAAACTGCTGCTCGGTCGACTGGCGCTCTCCCGCCGGTGTAACAAAACGCAGGATTTGCGTATCGCTGAAGGTGCTGACCAGCATGAAAAAGATCAGCAGCAGAAATACGACGTCTATCAACGGTGTCAGCGTCAGCCGCCGCGAATGGCGTATCGGTTCCTCAAACAAGGCCAACTGCCCTACTCCGCTGCGTCCTTGGCAGGCTCGGCAATCAGCGCCTCATCCTGACGGGTATGCAAGGCCGCAATCAGCCGTGCGGATACGTCACGCATTTCCTGCCGGAATACATCCAGCCGGCTTTCGAAAAGATTGAGCGCGGTGACGGCCGGAATCGCCACGGTCAGACCGACGGCAGTGGTCAACAACGCGACCCAGATACCACCGGAAAGAATTGAGGGATCGACCTTGCTGCCGGCTTCCTCCAACGCCTGAAAGGCGCCGATCATACCGATCACCGTGCCAAGCAAGCCGAGCAGCGGCGCGACATTGCCAATCACCTCAAGCCAACGGAAGTAAGACTGCAACCGGGTCAGCAGGTTACCGCCAATCCGCGCAATTTCATCCTCGACATCCTGCTCGCGGACATTCCTGTCCCACTTGACCGCGATACCGGCTTCCATCAGCCGGGCGATCGGCCCCTGCGCCTTTTGTAATACTTCGCGAGCGGCATTCAGGTCACCATGCTCAATCGCCTGCAATGCCGGTGCGATATATGCCTCCCGACGTTGCGCCCGCCCGTAAACACCCGATTTATAGAATTGCGCGATCTTCACCGCGATAATTGCAAACGCAATAATTGACAGGAAGACCAGTATCCCGACGATCGGACCGCCTTTCGACAATACAGGCATGGTTTCATTGAAAGCTTGGACTAACCCGGCGATCATGCGCTCACTCCCGAAGGTTATTCTTGTTTTGCCCGCCTATGTCTTAGCGGTGAGCAATCCGATAATTGCATCATAGACAAACGTAACAATCAACATGAAATGACATTTTGTCAGCCAGACTTTTGACTGAATATTATTAACTGGCAGCTTAGACTAATATTGCAGCAATTGAAATCCATGCAGAGATTCAGCCGCGCATAACTATGACCATAAATATCAATGACATAGAAGCAGCCGCCGAGAGAATGCAGGGGGCCATAATTCGCACCCCCACACAATTCTCACACACCCTGTCCGCAATCATCGGGGTCGAGCTTTACCTGAAATTCGAGAATCAGCAATTCACCGCCTCTTTCAAGGACCGTGGTGCGCTCAACAAACTGTTATCACTGTCCAATACCGCCAGGAAATCGGGGGTCATTGCCGTATCGGCCGGCAATCACGCACAAGGGGTTGCCTATCACTGCGAGCGGCTGGGCATTCCCGCGACAATTGTCATGCCCCGCAATACGCCATTCGCCAAAATCCGGGCCACGGAATATTTCGGACCGAAAGTTATGCTTTCGGGTGACAATCTGTCTGAAGCGATGCGGACAGCGGAAGCACTGATCGCCTCGGAAAACCTCACCTTTATTCCGCCTTTTGACGATGATGCCGTAATTGCCGGCCAGGGAACGGTTGCCCTTGAGATGCTTCAGGATGTACCCACGCTTGATACGCTGGTCGTTCCTGTCGGCGGCGGCGGGTTGATCGGCGGCATGGCGGTCGCGGCGAAATCACTCAAACCATCACTCGAAATCGTCGGGGTGGAAGTCGAGGCTTATAGCGCCATGCATGCCGCCCTGCATAATGCCCACGCCGAATGCAGTGGCATCACCCTGGCGGAAGGCATTGCCGTGAAAGACGTTGCACCGCGTACGATTGAAATTGCGCGCAAGCTCGTCCGCGAGATTCTGCTGGTCAGCGAAAGCGACATCGAACGGGCAATCACCTTATTACTGAATGTCGAAAAAACAGTTGCCGAAGGTGCCGGCGCGGCGGCAATGGCTGCACTCCTGTCTCATGGCGACAAGTTCGCCGGCAGGAAGGTCGGGGTTGTCATCAGCGGCGGCAATATCGACCCGCGGCTGCTGGCCTCCATCATCATGCGCGACCTGCTGCGCGATGGCAGGATCGCGAATCTACGGATCGAGATTGAAGACCAGCCAGGCAGTCTCGCCGAAATCGCCCGGCATATCGGTGAGGCCGGGGGCAATATCGTCGAAATTCTGCACCAGCGCCTGTTTCTGGATGTGCCGGCCAAACGCACCGAACTCGACATGATGATCGAGGCGCGGGACGCCGCACATATGGAGCAGATTATTAACGCGGTCAGGCAGTCAGGCTATCCAACCCGAATAGTTGAGGCAGTGGCGGGGCAGCCGCCCCGCTCGCCCGCAAACTGACACCGCGCTCAGGATAAGGATTTATATCCACCTCTTTGTAACACATGCGGGCGATCACATTATAACACCAGCGGACCTTCGGGATTGTCGGAACGGCCGAACCGGCGGACCAGCCCGACATAAATAATGTGATCGCCCGCATCATGCCGTGCTGCGACATCACAATCGAAAATGGCAACCGCATCCGCAATAACCGGGCAGCCGGTTTCCCAGATTTCATGCGCCACCCCGTCCATGAACGGCTCGCCCTTTTTTGCAAACCGATTGGACAAATCCTGATGATTTGCCGCCAGCACGTTGATCGCAAAATGCTCGCTTTCCTCAAAAGTGCTCAACCGGTCAGAGCCCTTGTCGATGCACCACAGAATCATCGGCGGCTCCAGCGAAACAGAGGAGAAGGAATTGGCCGTCATGCCAATGGCTTTGCCATCAGCTCCCACAGTCGTCACAAGCGTGACCCCGGTGGTGAATTCTCCAAATGCATTGCGCAACTCGCGCGGATCGACAGACGACATGAAACTGGTCCCCGTAAATGATAGCGTATGCCCTCACCTATACGAGAACCTAGAGGGTGAAAGCAATGCCCGCAATTGGACGCGATACGCCGCCGGAAAGACACTGTTAACCGCAATCGCATAGTCTGACGCTGTTTTTCGAGCAGGCAGATTCACTCAGCCCGCTTGCCAGATATTATTTCGAGTAGCGGCCATGGCGGATAACGCAAACGAACGCCCGATAATTATCAAGAAAATCAAGAAAAGCGGTGGCGGACACCATGGTGGTGCCTGGAAGGTCGCCTATGCCGATTTTGTGACAGCGATGATGGCGTTCTTCCTGTTGCTGTGGCTGCTGAGTTCGACCAGCAAGGCGCAAAAGGAAGGGCTGGCCGAATATTTCACCTTCGCTCAGGTCAGTCAGTCGACAAGTGGTGGTAACGGGATGCTGGCAGGCGCAAGTCTGAGCAGTGGTCAGGGAATCGGCGAAGGCTCGCCTTCAGTGACGTTCCAGCTTGCCGCACCCGAGCCGCCAACTGCGGATGCCGACTCCGACAGCCGGCCCACCGGGCCGCCTTCCTTTGACTCTGATTTTGCCGAGGTGGCGCAAGACCAAACCACAGATACCGTGACAGACGAAACGATCAACCAAGCCATAGCAGACCGGGAACGCCGCATTTTCGCGGAAGCCGAAAAAGAACTCAAACAAGCCATCAGCGAGATCGAGGAGCTTTCCGAATTGTCAGGACAATTGATCATTGATCATACATCCGACGGGATGCGCATCCAGCTTGTCGATCAGCTTGGCCGGGCCATGTTCAAACCCGGTACGGCCGATCCTTATCCACGCACCCGCGCCATGTTCCGCGAAATTACCAAGGTCATCAACGAACTTCCAAACCGTGTCGCGGTGTCCGGACATACGGACTCGCAGCCATTCCAGGGCCGCGACGGTTTCGGAAATTGGGAGCTGTCCTCCGAACGCGCGGCTGCAAGCCGACGCATCCTGCAACAATCGGGCGTCGGTCAGGGCCGCTTCTTTTCGGTCGTGGGCAAAGCCGATACAGATCCGCTTTTCCCCGATGATCCGGGCAATGCCGCCAACCGGCGTATCTCCATCACCCTGATGCGTGAAGCGCCGGTATTTGCGCCCGCATTCAACTGAACCAGAACCGGCGACCGGCAGTTGATTTTAGTACCGCGAACGATTGACAGGCAGCGGAAACCCGGTAGATGCACCCTGACAAAGCCAGCGTGTTATTTGAACTGCTCTTGCCAAAATTGCATTCTCCCCTATCTGCTTAAGATTGCGCAACAGACGGATCGGAACAGATGATCAAGCTGCAATTCGATGCAGACCCCGCACAGATCCCGGACAAGTCACAAGAACAGGCTGCCTCCGCCAGATCAAATAATAGCGTTGGAGACAGCGAAAGCATTCTGCTGCGCCGGGTATGTGCTTATCTGATCGATATCGCCCTGCTCGGGCTGCTGGGAATTGTGGCAATCCCTGTGATGGGTATTTTGGGACTGATGAGCTTCGGGCTGCTATGGATCGGGATCGCACCGCTGCTGCTGGTGCTGATTTTGGGTTATGACACGCTCTGCTGTGCCGGACAGCGTCAAGCCACGGCGGGAATGCGCCTGATGGGCCTGCGGATGCAAAGCAAGAGCGGTACAAATATCACCCCGGGGCAGGCATTCATGCAAAGCGCGGGATTTTATGTGTCGATCGCGCTCACAAGCTTCCTGATCCTGGGCGTCGCATTCCTTAATGCCGAGCGGCGCTGCCTGCATGATTTCGTCAGTGGCACCACCTTCACCCGTCTGACCTGACGCGCCGTGGACGGGTGACTTCACACCATTTGGCTCAAACATCCGACATCGCGCGCGCGCTTACCTGCCGGCGCATTACAGCCCGGCTGTCGCGCCGATGCGTAACCGCAGCACGCTGCAACCTTGCCCTATCTGGCCGGTTGCGGATGCGAATGGCCGCTCAGTGATGTGTGGCAAGCCACTCGCGCGCCTGACGCTGTGCCTCGGCGATTTCCGCAGCACTCATTTCCCGCGCCAGTTCCGCCCGCCAGTTCACCGCTTCACGCGAACCGTTCACCGCGGCGACATTCAGCCATTTATGGGCCGCCACCAAATCATAGGGAACGCCCCGGCCGGTTGAATAGCTGACACCCAGGCGAAAACAGGCCTCAACCTCACCTCTTTCGGCAGCAGTGATGAAATCCCGATCAAATTTTCCCATGGTCTTCCACTCCGTCTATTCTGATCTCTCAGAGCCAGTTGCCCCGTAGGTACTCAAAGCGGATGGCGAACAGACACTAGCCTCTGACAGTAAGAATTATCGGATCGGCAATGCTAACCAGAGGTAAATGAAAGAAATATTTTAGGTTAAGAAAACAGGAATTTTCACGCCTGAAAAAACACCCTTACAGACCGGTTTTTTGTAAATATTTCTGACTCTTATAATATCTTTTTGAGAAAGAAAATGATTCTCAGATTAATTAATTACAACTAAATAATTACACGCAATGGCTAATTATTTTTAGCTAGATTTATTCGCCAGCTCTGCCTGTCTTGCGCGCATCAGTGCGTTCATCTCCTCGGCAAGCTGCGGATTATCCCGGATCAGCTCCGAGAGCTCATAGGCTCCCAGAAACAACAAATCCACCTGTGTCAAAGCCCGGAATGTGCTGCGACCGGTTTCCGCCCCAAACAGGGCGTTTTCGCCAAAAAAATCACCGCTACGCAATACCGAGCGCATACCATTTTCGCCTTCTATTTCGACCTCACCGCTGGAAATCAAATAAAGGCCACGCAACTCCTCGTCCTGTGCGACGATAACGCCACCCGGGCGCACGGATCTGGCCTCAAGCAGCCCCACAATACGCGCAATCGTTTGTCCATCGACATGCCGAAAAACCGGCACCCGCGCGACCATTCCCCAGGTTACCGCAAAATCCCGCAGGTGAATTTCGTGCGCAAAACCGGTCGCAATTATCCCGATCGGCAATGCAAACATGCCCAGCCCGAGCAACATGACAATGCCGCCGATAATCTTGCCGACGGGCGTCAGCGGGACGATATCGCCATAGCCAACCGTCGTCAGCGTCGCAAGCGCCCACCACATGGCATGCGGGATGCTGCCAAATGCTTCGGGTTGCGCTTCTGCCTCCACCGCATAAATCAAGGCCGAAGAAACAAGCAGCATGCCCACCATGATAAGCAATGCGGCGGCCAAAGCCCGCCGCTCCGCCATCAGGACCCGGCCAAGCGACACCAGCGCGGGTGAAAAATGCGCAAGCTTCATAAACCGCAGCAAGCGGAAGATCCGCATGACGCGCAGATCAATGCCAATCAGAAATTGCAGATAAAACGGTGCGATCGCGATCAGATCGACCAGCGCAAGTGGCGTTGTTGCATAATGTAACCGCGCGCGCAGTGGATGCATGTCCTGCAATGGCGGGTGTTCCACACATACCCACACCCGCAAACCATATTCTATGGTGAAAACCGCGACGGAAAACCACTCGAAATAGGTGAAATAGCGACTGTAATCCCCCTGAAACGCGGGCAATGTCTCGATACAGACGGCAATAATATTGGCAACAATCAGCCCACCAATCATCCAGTCTGTAACCTTGCTGGCCAGATCAGGCGTCCTGCCGGTTTCAAGGATATGATAAAGACGCCTTTTTATCTGTCCCGCCATGACGCCTCCGGCCTGTGCGGCCACTTATCCTGCGGCCTGCTTCTCGCTCAAGCTATGTCTGATCGCATCGATTGCGGCGGCCGCCTTATCGCCATCAGGGCCGCCCGCCTGCGCCATATCAGGGCGCCCGCCGCCGCCCGCGCCACCCAATTGCTGCGCACCCAGGCGAACCAGTTCAACCGCATCAAAGCGATCGGTCAAATCGTCGCTCACACCCACCGCGATCCCGGCCTTGCCGTCATTCACCGCAATAAATACCGCAATGCCCGACCCCAGGCTCTGCTTGGCCGCATCGATCAACCCGCGCAGTTCCTTTGCAGGCACATCATTCAAAATCCGGGAGACAAAACCAACCTCCCCGACCCGCTCGACCGGCGTTTCAGCAGATGCGCCCGGTTGCGCCTGACCGCCCGCCGACGCATCGCTCAAGGCAAGCTTCTTGCGCAGCTCGCTCACTTCCCGCTCAAGCTTTTTACGCTCGGCAACAAGCGCCGCGACCCTGGCGGCCAATTCATCCGGCGCGGTTTTCAGCAATTGGGCGGTTTCCTGCACGATATCGTCGCGTTGCTCGAGAAAGGCGCGGGCCGGCTCCCCCGTCAGCGCCTCAATCCGGCGCACACCCGCCCCCACAGCGCTATCCCCCAATATGTGAAGCAACGCGATATCACCGGTGCGCGCAACATGCGTACCGCCGCAAAGTTCCGTGGAATAAGCTGTCATATGTTGCGCATCGCGGCCCATGCTAAGCACCCGCACGGCTTCGCCGTATTTTTCACCGAACAAGGCCACAGCCCCCGCCGCAATCGCTTCTTCCGGGCTCATGATGCGGGTGGTCACGGCATCATTCTGCCGGATCACTGCATTCACCTCGGCTTCGATCTGCTGACTTTCCGCATCGCTGAGCGGCTTATTATGCGAGAAATCAAACCGCAGCCTGTCCGCCTCGACCAGTGACCCTTTTTGCGTCACATGATCACCCAGCACCCGGCGCAATGCGGCGTGCAGCAGATGCGTCGCCGAATGATTGGCCCTGATCCGGTTCCGGCGCGCCACGTCGATCCGCGCTTTCACAACATCGCCGACCCGCAAGCTTCCGCCTGTCAGCTCGCCGATATGAACATGCAGTTCCCCCAAAAGCTTCTGCGTATCACGGATTGCGACCCGTCCACCGTCCGCCCCCTCAAGCACGCCGCAATCGCCAACCTGCCCGCCCGATTCAGCGTAAAAAGGGGTCTGGTTAAGCAATAGCGCAACCTCGGCACCCGGCGCTGCGGATTGCACCTCCTGCCCATCGATGACGATGGCGCTCACAAGCGCTTCGGCTTCATCGGCTTCATAGCCCAGAAACTCCGACGCGCCGACCCGTTCCAGAATGCCGTACCAGATGGCATCGGTTGCCGTCTCGCCCGATCCCGACCATGCCGCGCGCGCATCCGCCCGCTGTTTCGCCATTGCCTTTTCGAACGCATCCGTATCCACGGAAATCCCGCGGCCGCGCAAGGCATCCTGGGTGAGATCAAGCGGAAACCCATATGTATCGTAAAGCTTGAATGCCACCGCGCCGGATAATTGCTCACCCGCCGCCAACTCCGCGGTTTCTTCATCCAGAAGCTTCAAACCACGATCAAGCGTCTTGCGGAATCTTATCTCCTCAAGCTCGATCGTCTCCTCGATCAATGGCTGTGCCTGCCGCAACTCGGTGTAATGGGTGCCCATCTGGTCAACCAATGCGTTGGCAAGTCGCCATAAAACAGGCTCATGCGCCCCCAGCATTTCCGCATGTCGCATGGCACGACGCATGATCCGCCGCAGCACATAGCCGCGCCCTTCATTGGATGGCAGCACGCCATCGGCAATCAAGAATCCACTGGACCGCAAATGGTCCGCAATGACGCGGTAGCTTGCAATATTGCTGTCATCGGGCGCCGCACCGATTGCGCCCTGCGCCGCGGAAACAAGCGCTGCCATCAAATCGGTTTCAAATACGTTATGCACGCCCTGCAGGACCGCACCGATCCGTTCGAGCCCCATCCCGGTATCGATCGACGGCTTTGGCAGCACAATCCGCGAACCATCGGCCATCTGCTCATACTGCATGAATACGAGATTCCAGATCTCGACAAACCGGTCGCCATCCTCATCGGGACTGCCTGGCGGCCCTCCGGGCACCCCCTCCCCGTGATCATAGAAAATCTCAGAACAGGGCCCGCACGGTCCGGTGTCGCCCATTGACCAGAAATTATCCGATGTGGCGATCCGGATAATCCGCTCCTCAGGTAAATCGGTTATCCGTCGCCACAGATCGAAGGCTTCATCATCCTCCGCATAAACGGTCACGCAAAGCCGCGAAGCGGGCAACCCGAATTCACGGGTGACAAGCTGCCAGGCAAATTCGATCGCGGCGTCCTTGAAATAGTCGCCAAAGGAAAAATTCCCCAGCATCTCAAAGAATGTCAGATGCCGGGCGGTATAGCCGACATTATCCAGATCGTTATGCTTGCCCCCAGCGCGCACACATTTCTGCGATGAGGCCGCACGCTGATAGGCGCGCTGTTCCTGACCGGTAAACAGATTTTTGAACTGCACCATCCCGGCATTGGTGAACATCAATGTGGGATCGTTACGCGGCACAAGCGGCGCGGCGGGGACAATCTCATGGCCCTGCGCCGCGAAGAAATCCAGGAAAGTGGCGCGGATATCACTCAGGTTTGACATGAAAGCCTTTATTGCCTGCGGCCTTCAGCGGCCATGAACGGATGCGGCGGTTTTACCCCCGCCCCCGTTTTCTGTCCAGCGACAGCAAACCCGCCCGATCTGGCCCGCGACATCCGCCCCGGCGGTATCAGGCGGACGCTTCGTCCACTTCGCCTTTGTCAGCATCCTCTGCATCCAACGATCCGGCCAGCGCGTGATCCGCGATCAACCCGGCATTACGACGAATTGCCAGCTCGATTTCGTCGGCAATATCAGGGTTTTCAAGCAGAAAACGCCGTGCATTCTCGCGCCCCTGCCCAATACGCTGGCCATTATAGGAAAACCAGGAGCCGGCCTTTTCCACGACATTGCCCGTTACCCCGAGATCAAGCAATTCCCCCATCTTGGAAATGCCCTCGCCATACAGAATGTCGAACTCAACCTGCTTGAAGGGGGGCGCGACCTTGTTCTTGACGACTTTCACCCGCGTCTGATTGCCGATTACCTCGTCCCTGTCCTTGAGCGCCCCGATCCGGCGAATATCGAGCCGGACCGACGAATAAAACTTCAAGGCGTTGCCACCGCTCGTTGTTTCCGGACTGCCAAACATGACGCCGATCTTCATGCGGATCTGATTGATGAAGATCACCATGCAGTTGGAGCGCGAAATCGACCCTGTCAGCTTGCGCAAGGCCTGGCTCATCAAGCGCGCCTGCAAACCAACATGGGAATCCCCCATCTCCCCCTCAAGTTCTGCCCGCGGCGTCAACGCCGCAACCGAATCGATCACCACAACATCGACTGCTCCGGAACGCACAAGCGTATCGGCGATTTCAAGCGCCTGCTCCCCCGTATCGGGTTGTGAAATCAGCAATTCCTCAAGATCAACCCCCAGTTTCCGCGCATACCCCGGATCAAGCGCATGTTCAGCGTCAACAAACGCGCAAACACCGCCCTGCTTTTGCGCCTCCGCCACCACATGCAATGTCAATGTGGTTTTACCCGACGATTCAGGCCCGTAAATTTCCACAATCCGGCCACGCGGCAGGCCACCGATCCCCAATGCGATATCAAGCCCGAGCGAGCCTGTCGAAATGGCCGCGATCTGCTCGACAGTGCCGCCCTGGCCGAGCTTCATTACCGAGCCCTTGCCAAATGCCCGCTCAATCTGACCCAGCGCCGCTTCCAGCGCCTTTTGCTTGTCCATTCCGCCCTCACCAACCACGCGCAGCGATGAATTTGCCATTTCAGCTATCCTTTCATATTTCACATGCATCTGACAGGCGTAATCACCCCGGTCAGCAAAGGCGCGATGACCACCTGTCGGCCACGCCCCGGCACAACACCTCTTGTACCTATTTTGTTCTCAAACAGGGTGCATGTGTCAAGTCTTTTTAAAACAAACCGATTTTCAGTTTGTTTTTGATATGTTCCGAACCGATTTACGGAATGGGTGCCGCGGCACCTCGTTATGCGGTTCAGCGTTTTACCTGACTGTCAATCATACGCCGAAAACGCGGGGAGAAAGGCGGTCGTGTCATCCGGGCCAGATCGAATCGACGCCCTTGCGCGAATACCGCTTTCGCATGGCTGAACTGCCTGAAACCATCAAAGCCGTGATAGGCCCCCATGCCGCTTGGCCCGACACCGCCGAACGGCAGATCCTCCTGCGCGCAATGCATCAACACATCATTCACCGACACGCCGCCCGAGGTGGTGTTAGCCAGGACGCGATCCTGTTCAGCCCTGTCTTCCCCGAAATAATAAAGCCCAAGCGGGCGCGGCCGCGCATTGATATAGTCAACGGCCTCATCCACATCGGCATAGCTTTTCACAGGTAGCAGCGGGCCGAAGATTTCCTCCTGCATGATCTTCATGTCATCTGTGACATCAAGCAGCAGCGTCGGCGGTATCTTATGGTGCGGCTGCTGCGTGAAATCCTCGTCAGCGGGATTGATCTCAACCAGTTGCGCGCCCTTTTCCGCAGCGTCACTCAGATAGGATTGCAGGCGGTCATAATGGCGCTGGTTGATGACAGAGGTGTAGTCAGGATTGTCCTTCAGGCTTGGATACATGGCCGCGACGGCCTGACGGGAGGCGGTGACGAATTCGTCGCGCCGCGCCTGCGGCACCAGAACATAATCAGGCGCAAGACAGATCTGTCCCGCATTCAGCATCTTGCCGTTCATGATGCGATCGGCGCTTTGCTGCATATTGGCCGATTGCCCCAGAACAACGGGCGACTTCCCGCCCAGCTCCAGCGTCAAGGGCACCAGATTATCCGCGGCAGCGCGCATCACATGCCGGGCCACCGCTGTCGCCCCGGTAAAAAGCAGATGATCGAAAGGCAATGCACTGAAGGCTGTGCCGACCTCAGGCCCGCCAGTGAACACCGCCACTTCCTCCTCATCGAAGGCCGAGGCGAACATTTCGGCCATCAGGGCCGAGGTCAGTGGCGTAAATTCGGACGGCTTGATCATCGCCCGGTTACCAGCGGCAAAAATACCCGCCAACGGCGTAAATGTCAGTTGAACGGGAAAGTTCCAGGGACTGATGATACCGACCGTGCCAAGCGGCTGATATGCGATATAGGACCGCGCGCCTGCCAGATTGAGCGGAAACATCGTTTTGCGCCGTTCGGGCCGCATCCATCTACGCAGATTCTTCTTTGCCTGCTTGAGACCGCCTAAACAGCCATAAACATCGGTAATCAAACTCTGATCCGGGCTGCGATGCCCGAAATCCTCGCGCAATGCCTCGCAGATCCGATCCTTGTAATCCACCAGCAAACCGATTGTCCGGTCGATACGATCGATACGAAGTTCCGCCGAAGGGGCGCCATCGCGACTATGTGCACGCTGCTGTTCTTGCAGAACATCCCGCATATGCGCATCAAGTGAATCCGGCATCGATTTCCTCCAGCCCCAAACCCGTCGGGATATGTATTTCTCGTTATACTCAGATAGGCTCATACATTACTGAACAAAACTGACGCTTACTTTACAAATAGATCGGCGAAATAATATCAAAACAGAATAAATGGCATTGCAAATATAAGACAAGGCTTATTCAGGCAACTTATCCCGACGCTGCCAAGACTTGCAGATTAACAGCTAATTAGGAATTTTCTATTATAACCTTTTATGGGGATGCGGAGGCACTTTCGCGCTGATGGATACCGATCTTCGCGCTGATGGATGCTGATCCAAAAGTGGCAATCGAACTGCGCTGGGGTATTGAGATGCATGCTGACAATGCTGGCCAATACGGCCAAACCGCTATGGATTTAATGGCGCGCTTTGAAATTCCACCAACACCGCACAACTATCTGGTCTGGTACAGCTACGCCGCGAAGGAAAATGCGGCTTTACTGAGAACGATTGATATTCTGATCGCCGACGGCCGCACATTTACCGATGCCTGGTGCGATGATCTTTATTTCCAGTTCTTCGGACAGGCCGACGATGCGGCCATTCTGTCAGCGCTTGCCGAAAATATGGAAGAATCCCTGGCCGGAACCATTGCCCAGATCCTTGAAGCAAGCGCGGATACGAGCCAGTTCGGCAGCGCATTGAGCGACGTCAAAGGAAAGCTTAACGCATTGACCGACGCCAAGGATGAGACCAAAGCGCTTGTCGCTGCATTATTGACTGCCACGCAGCGGATGGAACGCCGCACATTGAAGCTTGAGCAGCAACTCAATCAGTCAAGCAGTCAGATACAGGATTTGCGTAATGATCTTGAATCCGTCCGCACCGAAGCATTGACCGATCCGTTGACAGGTATCGGCAATCGCAAGGCCTTCGATAATTACCTGCGCGAAAAGGCCATGCATGCGATGGAGGAAGGCAGCGATTTGTGCCTGATCCTTTGCGATATCGATCATTTCAAAAAAGTAAATGATCAATGGGGTCACCAGATCGGCGACAAGGTGCTGGAACTGGTATCACAATGCCTGACCGAAACCGCCGGCAGTCAGGCAATCTGCTGCCGTTATGGCGGTGAGGAATTTGCATTTATCGTTCCGGCCCAACAACTTCAGCAGGCCTGCGATCTGGCCGATATCCTGCGACTGGCGCTGTGCGAGAAATGTGTCATGAACCGTGCCTCGGGTGCCTCGGTCGGCACCGTGACAATGTCATTCGGTGTGGCGCAGTTTGCCTTCGGAGAACCGCTGCCAAGCCTCATCGAACGTGCCGATACCGCGCTCTATGCCGCCAAACATAATGGCCGCAATCAGGTGATGAGCGAAGCCGACATCCCCAAAGAACCCGGCGATCAGATAGCGGTTGCCGGCTGACTTACGCCGTCTTGGCCGCCAGGTGCCAGGCCTGTCCCAGATTTGATCGCACATTATCCTCGCGCTGATATCGGTAACGGCTTGCCATGTGATAGGCTAACGTTACGCAAAAGCAAATCGGGCCGGGAGGAAACATCATGCCGTTTGAGCAAATCCAATTCGATTGCAGCGAAGGCATCGCGCGCGTCGCCTTCAACCTTCCTGACAGCCTGAATTCCCTGACCCGGCAGATGCTTGCGGAATTCGACGCAGTGCTCGATCAGTGCAGCCGGCCGGACAGCGGCATACGCTGCCTGCTTGTCACCGGCCAGGGCCGCGCCTTTTCCGCGGGCATGAATCTGGCCGATCCGGGCGGGCCGAAGCTTGATCTGCCCGATGGCGGGCATGTGCTGGAGGCCGCAATGTCCCCCATCCTGCTGCGGATGCGCGAGCTGGACGTGCCGATCGTTACCGCACTGAACGGCCTTGTTGTCGGCGTATCGGTCGGGATCGCATTAATGGGTGACATTATCCTTGCCGCCCGGTCGGCCTATATCCTCCAGCCTTTCGCCAATGTCGGACTCATACCGGACGGCGCATTGACCTATCTGATGCCCCGGCTTGTCGGCAAGGCGCGGGCTTTCGAACTTGCCTATTTCGGCGACCGGCTGCCCGCCGAAAAAGCGCTGGAATGGGGGTTGATCAATGCCGTGCATGACGACGATGCACTGCAAGATGCGGCAGAGGGCTTAGCACAAAAACTGGCCCAAGGGCCGACCCGGCTTTACGGGATGACGCGGCGCGCCATCTGGCAGGGCTATGACAATAATTTCAATGACCAGCTCTGGGTGGAACGCAATATGCAGCGTACAGCCACCCGCACACAAGATTCGCGCGAGGCGATGCGCGCCTTCTTCCAGAAACGCACCCCCAATTTCACCGGCAATTGAGGAGCCCGGCCATGCAATGGCAAAATAGCGGGGCGCGTTACGGGGTGCCCGCGCAGACACTGCATTGGGGGATCGCGCTGCTGCTGCTGATCCTGTTTCCGCTCGGCTGGTATATGACCGGGCTGCCGCTTGGGCTTGAGAAATTCGAGGCCTATCAGCTGCATAAATCACTGGGCCTTGTGGTGCTTTCGGTAATGCTGTTGCGGCTTGCCTGGCGCTGGCGCAATCCGCCGCCACCTGCCCCGGCTGGGCTGCCCAGCTGGATGCGGCTTGCGGCAACATTCACACATTTTGCGCTTTACGGAACGCTTTTCCTGCAAGTGGGGCTTGGCATCGCCATGAGCTTCAAAGCCAATGCCCCGATTGCTTTTTTCGATCTGTTCAGCCTGCCCAATCCACTGACCCCGGACAAAAAGGTGGCTGAATGGCTCAGCACGGCCCATAGCTGGACCGGTAACGCAATCGTGAGCCTGATCGCATTGCATGCAGGGGCCGCGCTTTGGCACCATTTCGTGCGTCGCGACGATGTGTTGCGCCGTATGCTGCCCTTCGGGGCCAACGCACGAAACAGCAGCTACCCGCCCACAAAGACAGATTAGAATGCGCCGCAGGAATCAATACCTCGCCAACGCCTTGTCCGGGTTCACGCCATTAGCAGCCCTGATTGTCTGGGTGTGCCTGCTTGCCATACCGGACCACGCCCAGGCAGAAGAATGGCGCTGGCACATGCTGCCCGAAAGCACGCTCACATTTACCTTTACCCAATCGGGAAGCGCGCTTGAGGGCCGCTTTGCGCACTTCAGTACAGAGATAAACTTGAACCCCGCGGCACCGGAAACCGGCGCGATCAGCGCCGTCATCGACGTAACAAGCATCAATACCGAAAACAGCAATCGCGATACGCTGCTGCAATCGGCGGAATTGTTCGATACCGGCCGCTGGCCGCAAGCGGTATTCACCACGAACAAGATCACGCGCGAAGCAGATGGCAGCTATCTGGCCGATGCGACCCTTACGATCCGGGATGTGAGCCGCCCGGTTGTCCTGCCCTTTACCCTGGATATTCAAGGGCAGCGCGCCATCGCAAAAGGTGCGCTCACCATCCTGCGCAGTGATTTCGGTATCGGTCAGGGACAATGGGCCGGTACCGATATTGTCGCCGATCCGGTGACAATCCATCTTCTCATTCACGCAAGCAAACAGTCCTAACCCGCACTGAAAGGAACAGCATCATGCGTCCATTCCGGTTCCCGCGAAAAGCGGCAGTTTTCATGGTTCTGGCGGCATTTGGCCTTATGACGCAACTGGCATCGCCCGCCCTTGCTGCCTCAGAACGGTTTGTATTCGACGACACCCATACCGATATTCTGTTCGCCGTCTCGCATCTTGGCTTTTCAAAGACTTATGGCCGCTTCAACCGTTCCGAGGGGCTTATCGTTCTTGACCAATCCGCCCCGGAAAACAGCACGGTTGAGGTCACAATCGACGCTAGCAGCATCGATACGAACCTCGAAAAACGTGATGATCATCTGCGCGGCGGGGATTTCTTCGATGTGCAGGCGCATCCGACGATCACTTACAAAAGCACGGCCGTCACCCTGACCGGTGAGAACAAGGCCAATGTTACCGGCGATCTCACCATGCTGGGGGTGACAAAGCCAGTGACGCTTGATGTAACGCTGAACAAGACGGGGCCAAGCCCGGCAAGCCCCGACAAGATCGTTGCGGGGTTTTCAGCAACCGCCACATTGAAACGGTCAGATTTTGGAATGACCTATGGCGTGCCCGTTCTGGGTGACGAGGTCGAGATGATTTTCGAGATCGAAGCCTTCAAGCAACCCTGAGGAATGCGTGCGAAGGATCAGCCACGCCGTTTCCCGGGTTTTCTGCGTGCCGCGGCGCGGCGGGCGGCGGCAAACGCCCCCGCCGCCCAGCTGATCAGCGCATCCGGATCATCAAAGATATCATCGGGCGCCAGATAAAAAGACATCGCAATCTGCCGCCCGTCGCTGCGCTCGAAAATAAAGGGCGGCCGATCCGCCGCCTCGAATGCGGGACGGTTTTCTTCATCCACCTTGAGATAGATCTGCTCATCGGCGATGAGCCCCATCATCACCCCTTGATGATAGATCCCGCCGCCACCGAACATGGCACGCACATTGACCTCGCCGAACGGTGCAAAAAGGTCGGCAACAAACAGTTTATAGGATGAACTGACACTCAATTGCGCGGCTCAGGCAGTTTCCACCCGGAAGGATTCGCCGCAGCCGCAGGTATCGACCGCATTGGGATTATTAAATACAAAACCGGATTCAAACCGATCGGTCTCATAATCCATTTCGGTACCGATCAGAAACAGCACCGCCTTTGCCTCAATCAGGATTGTGACGCCCTTATCTTCCACAATCTCGTCAAGCGGGTCGGTCTCGGTGGCATATTCCATGCCGTAGGACAGCCCCGCGCAGCCTGTATTCTTTACGCTGAGCCTGACCCCGACGACCGGCTTGTCCGATCGTGCGATAATTTCCTTCACCCGCGCCGCGGCGCGATCCGTCAGGGTGATGGCTTTGGGACGCGCGCGCCGTGCCGGCGCGGCAGTGCTGTCGATGATATCCATAACCGTCTCCTTGCTTCCGCCCCTCAGAACATATCAAGCGCGACCCGCGCCTCATCGGACATGCGTGACGGATCCCAGGGCGGGTCGAATGTCATACGCACATTGACGCCACGCACCCCATCCACCGTCCGCACCGCATCCTGCACCCAGCCAGGCATATCGGCCGCCACCGGGCAGCCCGGCGCGGTGACCGTCATCTCCACCTCGACCTGGCCTGCCTCGTCGATATCGAGCTTGTAGATCAGCCCAAGTTCATAGATATCCACCGGGATTTCAGGATCGAACACGGTCTTGATGGCTGCCACGATCGGATCGTGCAGCTTGTAGGGGTCCACCTTGTGCTGAGGGCTGCTGTCCACTGCCTCGTCGGCCGACGGCATACCGTTCTGAATATCCATATCCTTTTCCGTTCCGCTCATCATGCAAACAGTTTACGGCAATCTTCAAGCGCGCGCGCAAGTATGTCGATCTCCTCGCGCGTATTGTAAAGCGCGAAAGAAGCACGCGCGGTTGCCGTGACACCAAGATGTTCCATCAAGGGCTCGGCACAATGCTGTCCCGACCGCACCGCCACCCCTGACCTGTCGATCACTGTCGCCACGTCATGGGGATGAATACCCTCAAGCCCGAAGGCAATAATCGCCCCCTTTTCGCGCGCCTGACCGTAAATCCGCAGACTGTTGATTTCCGACAGCCGCGCGGTGGCATAGTCGAGCAGGTCCTGCTCATGCGCCAGGATCTGCGCCCGGCCGAGCGCAGTGACATAGTCGATCGCGGCGGCAAGCCCCACTGCCTGAACGATCGGCATCGTGCCGGCCTCGAACCTGTAAGGGGGGTCGGCATAGCTGACCTTGTCGCGGGTAACCTGCATAATCATCTCGCCGCCCCCCAGAAATGGCGACATATCCGCAAGCAGTTCCGCCTTGCCGTAAAGCGCGCCGATGCCGGTCGGTCCGTAAACCTTATGGCCGGTAAAGGCGTAAAAATCGCAATCGATATCCTGCACATCGACAGGCAGATGCGGTGCCGCCTGGCTGCCGTCGATCAGCACGGGTATCCCCCGCGCATGGGCAAGGCGAACGATCTCCTTAACCGGCGTGACGGTGCCAAGCACATTGGAAACGTGGGTGATCGCGACAAGTTTCGTCCGCTCGCTCAGCAGCTTTTCATAGGCGTCGAGCTGGAACTCCCCCTGCCCGTCAACCGGCACCCATTTCAAGACCGCACCCTTTTCCTCGCGCAGGAAATGCCACGGCACGATATTGGAATGATGCTCCATCACCGACAGGACGATTTCGTCACCCGGCTCGATCCGGGGACGCAAATAACTTGTAGCGACCAGGTTAAGTGCCGCTGTTGCATTGCTCGTAAAGATGATCTCGGACACATCGCGCGCATTGAGGAAATGACGCACCGTCTCCCGCGCACCCTCATATTTGTCAGTCGCAAGCGTACTCAGATGATGCGCCCCGCGATGAATATTCGCATAGCTTGTCGCATACATCTCCTGCACCGCATCAAGCACCGCGCGCGGTTTCTGGGCCGAGGCCGCATTATCAAGATAGACCAGTGGTTTACCGTGCACCTGCGTGTCGAGGATCGGAAAATCCTTCCGTACCCGTTCGACATCGAATTTCGGATTTCCGCTGACCGGAAGTTCGGCTACGCCACGCTCACTCATCTGCCACCTGTACCATTCCCAGCAAGCCACGCTTGCATTCGCGCATGCAAACTGTCTTTCAATTGCCCGGCCTCGTCTGGCGGCAATGTCGCCGCCGCAAGATCGTCCAAAACCTCCGAAACGAATGCACCGATCAGCAAGGCCCGCGCCTGCGCCTGCGGAACGCCGCGCGCGCGCAGGTAAAACAGCGCATCGGGGTCAAGATTTCCGGTCGATGCACCATGCGCGCATTTGACGTCATCGGCGAAAATCTCAAGCTCTGGCTTTGCATCCTGCTCGGCCCGGGGCGACAGGAGCAATGCCTTGATCGATTGCCGCGCATCTGTGCGCTGCGCCGGTTTTTCCACCGTGATGCAGCCCTGAAAGGTGCCGCGCGCACGATCATCAAGCGCACCGCGGAAATTCTGCGCGCTGGTGCAGTCGGGGGCCACATGCTGAAGCTGCGTCACTGTATCTGCCTGTTGCGTCCCCGACAGCAGATAAGCCCCGTGATAACCGCATCGCGCCCCTTCGCCGTCAAAACGGATGAAACCGCTATTGCGCGACAGGCGCGCACCGGTTGTCAGCGTGAAACTCTCATAACCCGCCTGTCTGGCAAGTGCGGCACGCAAATCGCGGAAATGAAAACTGTCGGCAGCCTCTTCCTGCAACCGGTAATGGTCAAGCCGCGCGCCCTCCGCAAGGGTTACGGTGGCAAGCTGATTGGTGAAACAGGCTGTACCCGCCGCCCCGCGATGGGTTTCAAGCAAGCATGCCTGCGCGCCCGCGCCCAGTTCGACTTTTATCTGGGTCTGCATATGGCAGCCGCTATCCATATTCACAAAGTGAAGATGCACCGGCTGGGACAATGTAACGCCCGCCCCGACCCGGATCAGCGCCCCATCGGTCGCACCGGCCTGATTGAGCAGGCTGAACCCCGTATCCGCCCCGCCGATATCACGGCCGAAAGAGACACATTGTTCCCCGGCTTCCGCCAGCGAACCGAGCGTCACGCCATCAGGCAGCGACGCAATATCCGACAGGTCCTGCCGGAAGTAACCATTGACGAACACCAGCCGGAAGCCACGCGAAATGGCAAACGGACCCGACAATAGATCGGATGCCACCGTACCTGTGAATCTCGGCGCGGGCGTCGTGAAGCCGCCCTCACGCAACGGGTTGAGATCGGTCCAGCGCCACCCTTCGCGTCGCCGGTCCGGCAACCCGGTTTCAGCAAATGCGGCAAGTGCGGCGGCACGCGCATCGCTGCCCGCCGTAATAGCGGCAAGCGCATCGATCCATGCCCGCTCGGCGATCGCCATGCTTTTGACGCTCCCGCCGCTCATGCCGCAGGGGCCCTTGCCAGTTCGCCATAGCCAAGCTTGTCGAGCTCGCGCGCAAGCTCGGCCCCGCCGGAGCGGACGATCCGGCCGGCTGCCAGCACATGCACGAAATCGGGCACGATATAATCGAGCAGCCGCTGATAATGGGTGATGACGATCATTGCCCGATCGGGCGCACGCAAAGCCGTCACCCCTTCACCGACCAGCTTCAACGCATCCACATCAAGCCCGGAATCGGTTTCATCCAGTATCGCGAGCTTTGGCTGCAACACAGCCATTTGCAGGATCTCGTTACGCTTCTTCTCGCCACCTGAAAAGCCGACATTAATCGGTCGTTTCAGCATATCCGCCCCGATATTGAGCTTCCTGGCTTCCCCTTGCACAAGCGTCATGACCCCGCGCGCATCAAGCTCTTCCTCGCCGCGCAGCTTACGCTGGGCGTTGATCGCGGTCTTGAGGAACGTCATCGCGGCGACGCCGGGAATTTCCACCGGATACTGAAAGCCAAGGAAAACACCCTTCGCCGCCCGTTCCTCAGGCTCAAGCGCGGTGAGATCTTCCCCGAAATAGCTTATGCGGCCTTCTGTGATCTCATAACCGGGCCGGCCAGACAGCACATTGGACAGGGTGCTCTTGCCCGCCCCGTTGGGGCCCATGATCGCATGCACTTCGCCAGCACCGACCTCAAGGTCGATCCCGCGCAAGATTTCGTTGCCATCAGCGGTGACGTGCAGATTTTCGATTTTCAACATGACTTCAGACATAACCTTCGACTTTCCTCGCGCCGGCTATCCGACGCTGCCTTCAAGGCTGACACCGACAAGCTTTTGCGCCTCGACCGCAAATTCCATCGGCAGCTTCTGCAACACCTCCTTGCAGAAGCCGTTTACAAGCAACGCCACCGCCGCTTCCGCATCGAGCCCGCGCTGCCGGCAGTAGAAAAGCTGTTCCTCACTCAATTTGGAGGTTGTCGCCTCATGCTCGATCTGCGCCGAGGGGTTCTTCACCTCGATATAGGGTACGGTATGCGCCCCGCATTCATCGCCGATCAGAAGCGAGTCACACTGGGTGTGATTGCGCGCGCCCTCGGCTTTGGGGTGGACACTGACAAGCCCGCGATAGGTCGACTGGCTGCGGCCGGCCGAAATGCCCTTGGCGATGATCCGGCTTTTCGTGTTGCGCCCGAGATGGATCATCTTGGTGCCGGTATCGGCCTGCTGCATGTTGTTGGTGATCGCGATTGAAAAGAATTCTCCAACCGAATTATCCCCCTGCAGAATGCAGCTTGGATATTTCCAGGTAACAGCCGATCCGGTTTCCACCTGCGTCCAGGAAATTTTCGAGTTGCGGCCACGGCATGCGCCACGCTTTGTGACGAAGTTATAGATACCGCCACGCCCTTGCTTGTCGCCCGGATACCAGTTCTGCACGGTCGAATATTTAATCTCCGCATCATCAAGCACGACAAGCTCCACCACCGCCGCATGCAGCTGATTTTCATCACGCATCGGCGCCGTGCAACCTTCCAGATAGCTGACATAGGAACCCTTGTCGGCAATAATCAGTGTACGCTCGAACTGCCCCGTATGCTCCGCATTGATGCGAAAATAGGTCGACAGCTCCATCGGGCAGCGCACCCCTTCGGGCACATAAACAAAGGTCCCGTCGCTGAATACCGCGGAATTGAGCGTTGCGTGGAAATTATCCGAATAAGGCACGACACTGCCCAGATATTTGCGCACCAGATCAGGATGTTCCTGCACCGCTTCGGAGATCGAGCAGAAAATGACCCCCGCCTCTTCCAGCTTGTCCTTGAAGGTCGTCACCACCGAGACGCTGTCGAACACCGCATCGACCGCGACACCGGCCAGCATCGCCTGCTCAGCCAACGGAATGCCGAGCTTTTCATAGGTTTCAAGCAATTCCGGATCGACCTCATCAAGGCTTTTGGGCCGGTCGTCATAGCCTTTCGGCGCCGCATAATAATAGGCATCCTGATAGTCGATTTGCGGGAAATCGACTTTCGCCCATTGCGGTTCCTCCATCTCGCACCAGCGGCGATAGGCACGCAACCGCCAGTCGAGCATCCAGTCCGGCTCATTCTTCTTGGCCGAAATAAAACGGACGATATCCTCGTTCAGCCCCTTTGGCGCGAATTCCGATTCAATGTCGGTGACAAATCCATGCTTGTAGGAATCGCCAAGCGCCTGGGTCTTTTCGATGGTATCCTGTGACGCAACCATTACCTGCTCCAACCTGATTTCATGTTCCGCCGCATGCGCCTATCCCGCCTTTTTCAGCGTTTCGGGCGCGGCGATTTCTGCCCACGCGGAAAGAAACGTCTCAATATCCGCCGGCACCGATTGCCACCCCAAACTCACCCGCAATGCGCAGTCGGCAAGCGCGGGCGCAACCCCCATCGCTGTCAGCACATGCGAACGTGCAACCTTGCCCGACGCACAAGCCGATCCGGCGCTGACCGCAATCCCCGACAGATCAAGCCGCATAAGCTGCATCTCGCTGCGCGCGCCTGCCAAGGCAAAATTCGCCGTATTGGGCAGACGTTCAACGCCTTGCCCGAAAAAGACGGTTTCGGGGGCAAGCGCGGCAATGCCGGTTTCGAGCCTGTCGCGTAGTTCGGCGAGCGCTGCCATCTGCACAAGCCCACGGCCTGCTGCATCGGCAGCCACACCGAAGCCCGCGATTCCGGGAACATTCTCGGTACCGCCGCGCAGGCCGCGTTCCTGCCCGCCACCGCGCTGTACCGCGCGCAGCGCCAATTCATTGCGTATCACAAGCGCGCCAACCCCCTGCGGACCGCCGAGCTTATGCGCCGACAGGCTGAGCATATCCGCCCCGAGTGCGGCGATATCGATCGCGATCTTGCCCGCTGCCTGCACCCCGTCACAATGCAGACAGGCACCATGCGCATGGGCAAGCCGGGCAATTTCGGCAACCGGCTGAACAGCCCCGGTCTCGTTATTGGCAAGCATCACCGACACAAGCCCGATCTCGCGGTTCCGGTCGCGCCCGAGCATTTGCTCAAAGGCGGAAAGATCAACGATGCCGTCCTGCCCCACCGGTATGCGATGGCAGCCCTCAGGGGCAGCATGCAGCACCGCGTCATGTTCGATTGCCGATACCGCAACCTGTCCGGGCCGCGTGATTGCCGGCAATCCGCGCAGGGCGAGATAATTCGCCTCCGTCCCGCCGCTGGTGAAATAAACCTCGCGCGGTGCCGCGTTGACGAGGCGCGCCACCGCATCGCGCGCATTGTCGAGCCGCGCACGCGCCGCACGCCCCGGCCCGTGCACACTTGATGCATTGCCAACCGCCTGAAGTGCGTCATGCATCGCATCGAGCACTTCGGGTCGCACTGGCGCGGTTGCGTTATAGTCGAGATAAACCACTGTCACGGTCGATTGCCCGTATCACTCACCCGCCGCCACACCGGCAGGTTCACGCTCATCAAAAGACCAGCTATCACTCAGGGGCGCCTGCCCCCGCGCGGCCTCCGAAACCAGCGCACCGCTCTTGCCAAGCACCTTGCGTTGCACCACATCGGCAAGCGTTACTGAACTGAGAAAGATATGAATATGGTGGCCAAGCTCTTCCCAAAGGTCATGGGTAATGCAACGCCCGTTTCCCTTCGTGCACCCTTTCGAGGATCCGACTTCGCAACGGGTCGTCTTGATCGGCTCGTCAACGGCCAGAATAATGTCGGAAATGCGGGTTTCGGACATCGGGCTTGCAAGCTGATAACCGCCGCCCGGACCACGCACGCTTGTTACGATTCCGCCCTTGCGCAATTTGGAGAACAGCTGCTCCAGATAAGAGAGCGAGATTTCCTGCCGTTCCGCAATATCGGCGAGCGCAACCGGATGATCGGTGGCTGCGCGCGCCAGATCCGCCATCGCCATCACCGCATATCTGCCACGTGTGCTTAATTTCACCGCTATCTTCCCGTTTTTCCTAAGTCAGCGCCACACAACCACCGGTCATGTTGGCACCGGTCATGTTGGCCCAAAGCCAGTCTGAACTGATCGAATAGTAGTTTTTTTCCAAATTTATCGCTTGTCATGTTATGACACGGACCCAATGAACACCCGCGCGCAACACTGAATCCGGCACTCTAAACACCTAACTAAAATAGTCAAGTTTTTGGCAAATTGAACCCCAATGCCATCAACACTATATCCCGCAAGTGCAGAAAGAGCGCCCCACGGCCTCTGGAATCATCGGATTCGATAATGCCTGCGCCGTCACCAGAACCAAGAAGTGATTGAAATTATGACGGAAATATTTTTCAACGGCCCGGCCGGCCGGATTGAAGGCCGCTATCATGTATCCCCAAAACCCGATGCCCCGATCGCCCTGGTATTGCATCCGCACCCGGCCTATGGGGGGACGATGAACAATCCGGTAGTCAAGCAAATCACTCAGGTATTCCAGCAGCATGAATTTTCCGTTTTGCGGTTCAACTTCCGCGGGGTCGGACGCAGCATTGGCGAGTTTGATAACGGCATCGGGGAATTGTCAGACGCCGCCGCCGCGCTGGACTGGTTGCAGCAGTTCAATGAGAACGCCCCGCAATGCTGGATTGCCGGGTTTTCCTTCGGTGCCTGGATTTCCATGCAGCTTCTGATGCGGCGGCCCGAAATTTCAGGCTTCATCACGATTTCACCGCCAGCAAATATGTATGACTTTGCTTTCCTTGCGCCCTGCCCTGCCTCCGGCACCATTATCCATGGCACGAACGATCAGGTTGTCGGGCAGGAACCAATAGAAAAACTGGTTCAGAAACTGGCGACACAGAAAAATATTGTGGTCGATTATACGAAGATCAAAGGTGCCAACCACTTCTACGACAAACATCTGGATCAGCTGTCTGATCATGTCAGCAACTATCTGACCGAACAGATGCAGGTTGTCGAGGCGGCAAAATCCGCCTGACAGGAACCAGCGGATACACTGAATGAATCAGGGTTGCTAAAAGGCGGGGGAAAGCACCCCGCCTGTCACAGCGGCGCTGACGCCGGTTGTTTCGGGCAGGCTGAGCGGCAGCCCCAGGACCGAGCGGGCAGCCAGATAGGCAAAAGCTTCCGCTTCCAGCGCGTCACCACGCCAACCCCGCACCTCAACCGGGAAAACAGGCACGGAAAGTGCGCGCGCCAGCATCTGCATCAGCACCGGGTTGTGCCGGCCACCGCCACAGACCATCCATTCATGGGGAGTTGAGGGCAGAAACCGCACGGCTTTCGCAACAGTCCCGGCGGTGAAGGCAGTTAATGTCGCTGCCCCGTCATCGGGCGTACATGTCGCAAGCGCCGTCAGATCAAAATTATGCCGATCAAGCGATTTGGGCGGGGGCAAATCCAACCAGGGATCGGCAAGCATGCGCCTCAGAACATCGTGATCAATCTGTCCGCGCGCGGCATGCCGCCCATCGCGGTCGCAGGCTTCACCGAAATGACGCGCACACCAATCATCGATCAGACCATTTCCGGGACCCGTATCAAAGGCAAGGATTTGCCCGCCTTCCGCCGGGTCGATCCAGGTCAGATTACCGACACCGCCAAGATTGAGAAAGGCGAACGGTGCCGAGATATTATCTGACAGCGCAAGTGCCTGATGATAAAGCGGCGCCAATGGCGCCCCCTGCCCGCCCGCCGCAACATCGGCGCTACGGAAATCATGCACCACATCGATTCCGGTTTCGCGCGCCAGCAGCGCCCCGTCACCAATTTGCACGGTGATGCCGGCAGCGGGTTTATGAAACAAGGTTTGCCCGTGAAAGCCGATAAGATCGACATCCTCACGCTTCAGCCCGGCCTCGGCCAGCAATTGCCGCACCGCTTCGACATGTTTCAGGGTCAAACTTCGGCCCAGCGCAGCAATTGCCGCATCGCGATGCGCATCGGCAGCCAGTACCGCAGCACGCTGCATCGCTTCGGCGAGCGCTGCCCGCAGCCCCTGATCATAAGGCAGGTTGAGCCAGGGGCCATGCCAGGAAACGCGCACGCCGTCCGTGCGGATCAGCGCGGCATCCACCCCATCACCCGAGGTGCCGCTCATCATGCCGATAATCGTCAGCTCTGCCACTGCGTCACCCCGTCTGTCTTGGAATAGCATACATACGGTACCCGCCTGCCGCCTTTTCCCTGCCCGTCAAAGGTGTTACACCTCACCGCGCCGCACCCAGGCGGCGCTAGTCCTGTATATTTCCGGCTCAGATGATGACGCATACACCGAAATCAGAATTTTTGAAAAACTTTGTTGCGCGCGGTTACCTGCATCAATGCACCGACCTCGAAGCGCTCGATACGCTTGCGGGCCGCGAAACAATCGTCGCCTATACCGGATATGACTGCACCGCGCCGAGCCTGCATGTCGGCCATCTCATTTCCATCATGATGCTCCGCCTGCTGCAACGTTCGGGGCATAAGCCCATCGTGCTGATTGGCGGCGGCACAACCCGCGTTGGCGACCCGACAGGGAAGGATGAATCCCGCCCGCTTCTGACCGACGCACAGATCGATGAGAATATCAGCGGCATCCGCAAGGCCTTTGAACGGTTTCTGACTTTTGGCGATGGGCCGACAGACGCGATCATGGTGAATAATGCGAATTGGCTGGACAAGCTGCAATATATTCCGTTCCTGCGCGATTTTGGCACGCATTTCACGATCAACCGTATGCTGACATTCGACAGCGTCAAACTGCGGCTGAGTCGAGAGCAGCCGATGACCTTCCTTGAATTCAACTATATGCTGCTGCAGGCCTATGATTTTGTTGAACTCAATCGCAATTACGACTGCCGGCTGCAGATGGGCGGGTCCGACCAATGGGGCAATATCGTCAACGGGGTCGAGCTTGGCCGCCGCGCCGATGGCAGCCACCTGTTCGGGCTGACGACGCCGCTGCTGACGCTGGCATCGGGCAAGAAGATGGGCAAATCAGAAGGCGGCGCGGTCTGGCTGAACGAGGATATGCTGTCGCCATATGATTACTGGCAATATTGGCGCAACACCGAAGATGCCGATGTCGGCCGCTTCCTGCGCCTGTTCACCGAGATGCCGCTTGATGACATTGCGCGGCTTGAGCGGCTTGACGGGCAGGAACTGAACGAGGCAAAGAAAATCCTCGCGACCGAGGCGACCGCATTGCTGCATGGCCGCGATGCAGCGGACGCCGCCGCCGAGACCGCGCGCCGAACGTTCGAGGAAGGCGCAAGTGCGGCCGGTCTACCGACAATCGATATTCCGCAGGCAGAGCTTTCAGAAGGTATCGCGGCCTTCGAACTGTTCCGGCGCGCCGGGTTGTGCGCTTCGGGCGGTGAGGCACGACGGCTGATCAAAAACCGCGGCGCACGGCTCAATGATCAGGTGATCGAGCAAGACACCGCCGCAATCAGCATGGCGGATATATCGGCCGACGGTGTCATCAAACTCAGCGCGGGCAAGAAACGGCATCTACTGATCCGGCCTGCCTGATCTACCCCCGCACGGTTTTTTCTTGGGGCCCCACCCCGCTTTCTGGCAGGATTACCCACAATAATAACAAGCTGGCATTACATGCTGGCCAGAATGTGGGGAGGATCTGCCATGCCCGGACCTTTGGATGGGGTTAAAATCGTTGATCTGACGGCCGTTGTTTCCGGACCATTTGCGACAGCGATGCTTGGCGATCTCGGGGCCGATGTCATCAAGGTGGAGCAGCCCGGCGGTGGCGATGTCGCGCGCAGGTTCGGGGCGGTGCGCGGTGGCATCTCGTCAGGTTTTGCCGTCATGAATCGGAACAAGCGGGCCGTCGCACTTGACCTTCAGTCGAAAGACGGGGTCGAACTTTTCCTTCAGCTTGTGAAGGATGCCGACCTTGTGCTTCAGAATTTCCGCCCCGGCGTCGTCGACCGGCTGGGCGTCGGTTACACGGCCTGCCAGGCAGTCAACCCGGATATCATCTACATCTCGATCAGCGGCTTTGGCGATACCGGCCCCTATGCGGCTGACCGGGTCTATGATCATGTCATTCAGGCGGTGACCGGATTTATGGGGGTTCAAACCGACCCGCAGACCAGACAGCCCGCGCCGGTGCGCAACATCGTGTGCGACAAGGTGACATCCATGACCGTGGTTCAGGGTGCGCTTGCCGCCCTGTTCGCGCGCGAAAAAGGCGCAGGCGGGCAGCATGTCAGCATTACGATGGTGGATGCGGGACTTGCCTTCCTGTGGCCCGACGCCATGTCAAACCACACCTACCTTGGTGATGACGTGCCGAAGGTGCCCGATCTCGGCGATACCGCCAATGTCACGGCAACTGCGGACGGCTTTATCACCTGGTATGTCACGAGCGACGATGAATATCAGGGATTGTGCCGCGCACTCGACATGGCTGAGCTGAGTACCGATCCGCGGTTTGAGAAGCTGGCATCACGGGTGCCCAACATGCCCGAACTCAACGCCATCGCCAATGCGAGGATCGCAAATTACAGCACCGCCGATATCCTGGCGCGCTTCACAAAGGAGCAGGTTGCCGGCGCAAAAATCAATTTGCGCACCGACATCGCGGACGATCCGCAGATCAGGCACAATAATGCGATTATCGAGGCGGAGCATCCGCAGGCGGGCAAGTTACGCTATCCCGCACCGCCCATCCGCTTTTCCCGGACCCCCGCAGATATCCGGCGACACGCACCCCAGCTTGGGGGCGATACCGATGCGGTACTTGCCGAACTCGGTATCAGCGCCGAACAATGCGCGGCGATGCGCGCACGCGGGATCATTGCCTGATCAGCAAATCGAAATAAGGAGGGGTCAAAGATGAACAGGGTCGATGGAAAGATTGCAATCGTCACAGGCGGCGCGCGCGGCCTCGGCGCTGCATCGGCACACCGGCTGGCAGAAGCCGGGGCAAGGATCGTCCTGACCGATCAGCGTGCGGAACTTGGGGAAGAAACGGCGCAAGCAATCATTGCGGCAGGGGGTGAGGCGATATTCGCGCCCCATGACGCGGCAAGCGAAGATGACTGGAGCCGCATCGTGGCACTGGCCAAATCGCATTTCGGCGGGATCGATGTGCTTGTGAACAATGCCGGGATCGGCACGGGCGGCCGGATCGACAAAATGGCACTTGAGGATTGGCGGCATCTTATGTCGATCAATATGGAAGGTGTGTTCCTCGGTATGAAACACGCCATCCCGGAATTGCGTGAACGCGCGCATCTTTGGGAAGGGGGTGGATCGATCATCAACATCTCCTCAATCATGGGATTTATCGGCGATGTCGGTTCAACGGCCTATTGCGCATCGAAAGGCGGCGTCCGGATCGGAACCAAAGCCGCAGCGCTTGAATGCGCCAAGCTTGGCTTCAACATCCGCGTAAACTCGGTCCATCCGGGCTACATTGAAACAGAAGGGCTGCAAAGCGCGATGCGTGCAATCGCTCGCAGCAGCGGCGATGAGGCAAAAGAAGCCGCACGTCAGGACATGATCAAGGCGACGCCGATTGGCCGGCTCGGCCGGCCCGGGGATATCGCAAACGGCGTATTGTTCCTCGCTTCCGATGATTCATCATTTATCACCGGAACCGAGCTTGTGATCGACGGCGGCTATCTGGCGCAATAAAGCCATAACGCCGCACGCCATGGCGGCAGATCAGTCCTCGCCGCCCTCGTTCTTATGCAAATTCATCGCCGCGCCATTCATGCAATAGCGCAGGCCGGTTGGCTTTGGCCCGTCCTCGAACACATGCCCGAGATGGGCATGGCAGGTGCCGCAAATCACCTCCGTACGGCGGCGGAACAGGCTGCGATCATCGCGGTAGGCAACAGCTTCCTCGCTGATCGGCGCGAAAAAGCTCGGCCAGCCGGTACCTGAATCATATTTCGTATCGGATGCATATAACGGCGCATCGCAGCACACACAATGATAGACGCCCGTATCCTTGCAATCATGGCCATTGTCGCTGAAGGGGCGTTCGGTGCCATGCTTGCGGGTCACCTCATATTGCAGCGGCGTCAATTGCTCACGCCATTCCGCTTCGCTTTTTGACACTTTCGGTGCATCGGTCTTGTTTTTCGGGTTTGCCATCTTGTGTTCCTATCTGCGTGTCCTCACCCGCCTATATAGCAATAAAAAAGCCGGGGAACGAGTCCCCCGGCATCCAGACAGCAACGAAAACGCCCGCGTTCAGCCTTCCGCGGGGAACGCCATCATGATCACTTCAGCGATACAGGCGGGGCGGTCCTGGCCATCAATCTCGATCGTCACCTCATAGGTCATCGAGGTGCCAGGTCCCTTTTGTTCGATATCTGCAACCTTGATACGGCCCCGCACCTGCGAACCGGTCGGCACCATATTGGTGAACCGCACCTTGTTTGCGCCGTAATTGATAAGCTGGCTGGTTTCGGTCACCTCGACCAGTTCGTACATGATCTTCGGAATAAGCGACAAAGTGAGATAGCCATGCACGATCGTGCCGCCGGTATCCATCTCACGTTTAGCACGCTCCACATCCACATGGATCCACTGATGATCTTCGGTGGCGTCGGCGAACAGATTGACCCGGTCCTGATCAAGCGTAATCCACTCGGACACGCCGATTTCCTTACCCGCCAATCCAGGCAGATCCTGATAAGCAACTGACAACATATGATTTCTCCCGACTAAACGATTTTGGAATCCTTATTGCCCCAATAACGGTCGCGCAGCAGCCGCTTATAGAGCTTTCCTGTTGGATGGCGCGGCAGCTCCGGTTCGAAATCAATGCTGCGCGGGCATTTCAGATGCGCAAGATGCTCACGGCAGAAGGCGATCAGCTCTTCTTCAAGGGCGGGCCCTGCCTCATCCATATTGGCGGGCTGGACGACGGCCTTCACCTCCTCCCCGAAATCCTCGTTCGGGACGCCGAAGACAGCGACATCCGCCACCTTCGGGTGGGTGATCAGGGTGTCTTCTGTTTCCTGAGGGTAAATATTGACACCGCCTGAAATGATCATGAAGGCCTTGCGGTCTGTCAGGTAGAGATAACCTTCCTCATCGACATAACCGACATCGCCAAGGGTCGACCAGCCTTTCGCATTGCGCGATTCTTCTGTCTTCTTGGGGTCATTGTGATATTCGAATTCACCGCCACCGGCGAAAAAGATCGTGCCGGCCTCACCGGCTGGCAGCTCTTGGCCATCCTCATCGAGAATATGAAGCTCCCCGAGCAACGGCTTGCCGACCGAACCGCGATGGGTGAGCCATTCCTCGGAATTGATCGCGCAGAAACCGTTCCCCTCGGTCCCCGCGTAATATTCATAGATAACCTTGCCCCACCATTCGATCATCTCTTCCTTTACCTTGACCGGACAGGGCGCGGCCGCATGGATCGCAACCTTGAGGGAGGACACATCATATTTCTCCCGCACCTCTTTTGGCAGCTTCAGCATGCGCACGAACATGGTGGGCACCCACTGGCTATGGGTCGCCTTGTATTTTTCAATGAATTCGAGCGCCCGCTCGGCATCGAAATGTTCCATGATGACCGACGTACCGCCCGCGCGCAGCACAGCCATGTTGTAGCGCAGCGGCGCGGAGTGATAGAGCGGCGCGGGCGAGAGATAGATCATCTCCTCATTAAAACCGTACAGTGCCTGAACAAGCATCAGCAGGTTCGAGGTCGCATCAGGCGGCGAACCGTCAAGCGCCACGCGGATTCCCTTGGGCCGCCCTGTTGTGCCCGAAGAATAAAGCATGTCCGCCCCGTTCACCTCGTCGGCGATATTGTCGGTCGGCTTGTCGGCGATCGCATCTTCATAGGAGGCATATCCCGCGATCGTGCCATCGACCATGAAACGCTGCTTTACATTCGGCATCAGTGCCAGCAGTTCCTCGGCCACATCGGCCTTGCCTTTCGAGACAAGAACAATCTTCGCCTCGCAATCGCCGATGATGTAATCGGCTTCGCTTGCCGTCAGACGTGAACTGATGCAGGTGTAGTAAAGTCCCGAACGCTGCGCCGCCCAGCAGATTTCCAGATAGCGCGGTGTGTTTTCCATGAAGATCGCGATACTGTCGCCGGGCTTGAGGCCAAGTTCGCGAAACAGATGCGCGCCCTGATTGGATCGGGCGTTAAGCTCCCCATAAGTGACCGTCTCGCCGCTTTCGGCCATGATAAAGGCGGGCTTGTCCGGGTTTTTTGCGGCATATGTGCCTGGATACATTGTCTTTGTTGCTCCCTGCTGAACGCGGGCCCCGTATGGCGGGGCATATTGCGGCTATGCATAGCCCTTTTTGCGCAAAAGCGCGACCCTAAGGCGGTTGAAATAGGCTATGCTGACGCAAAAACACCCAACAAAACGGGGGCTGGCCATATGCCGGAGTTTCGCGAAATCCTCTATTCGGTCGAGGATCATATCCTGACCATCACTTTCAACCGCCCTGATGCGCTGAACGCGATGACAAACACGCTCTATCGCGAGTTCATGACGGCGCTCGATCTGGCTGAGGCTGATGACGAGATACGGGCGATTATCGTGACCGGCGCAGGTCGCGCGTTCTGCGCCGGGGCGGCCCTTGGCGGCACCGATGACGAGACGTGCTTCATTCCCGATGCCTATTCGGGTAATGGCGGCCGGATCGACGGGCGCGGCATCGACTGGCGCGACTGGGCCACGCGCGACCGTGGCGGCATGCTGACCCTGCGGCTGTTTGAATGTGTCAAGCCGCTGATCGCCGCTGCAAACGGCCCCGGGGTCGGGGTCGGCGCAACCATGCAGCTTGCCATGGATATCAGGCTGGCCAGCGAACAGGCGCGTTTCGGCTTTGTCTTCGCACGGCGCGGTATTGTGCCTGAGGGGGCTTCAAGCTGGTTTCTGCCGCGTATTGTGGGGATCTCCCGCGCGCTGGAATGGTGTTACTCGGGCCGCATGGTAAAGGCAGATGAGGCACTTGATGCGGGACTTGTCCGCGCGGTTTACCCGCAGGATGAGCTACTGCCCGCCGCCCGTGCCATCGCCACCGAGATTGCGGAAAACGCGGCGCCGGTATCGGTCGCCCTGACCCGGCAGATGATGTGGAAAAATCTGGGCGCGGACCACCCGATGAACGCGCATCAGCTTGAATGCCAGGCCATCGCCTTCGCACGCCGCTCCGCCGATGCGCGCGAAGGGGTAACCGCATTCCTGAAAAAGCGCCGCCCCGATTTCCCGCTCAAGGTCAGCCGGGATATGCCGCAACTGTTCAAATGGTGGCAGGGTCGAAAATTTCGCTAACCCCGAAAGCAGCTTTCAGCAATCCGGTCCCGCCCTACGCAATGAAGCGGCGCAGTAACCGGTTTACCTCATCCGCCGCCTCATACTGCACCCAGTGCCCGGCACCGGCAATGACGTGGAATTCAGCGTCGGGACAGATCGCCGCCAGCAGATCCCGCCTGTGATCGAAATAGGGTCTGATAATGTCGAATTCGCCCCAGATACTGTTCAGCCGGGCCGTCGCCTTGCGCAGGGCGACAAGCGCCTTTTCACTCGTCGCATGTTCGGGGCTGCGGATCCGGGTGCGCGGCGCATTCTGCCCCTGGGTATAAAGCGCAAGCGCGTCGAGCTTTGCCGGATCTTCGATCATGAAGGCGAGCAGATTATGCCGATGCGCCGCATACATCTCCTCTTCCGTGCCACTCAAAGGCAGCTTCACGGTCGGTTTGAGATTGCCGAATTTCCCGCCAAGCCCGCTTCCGCCCATGATGGTTTCGGTGCGCACCCGCTCGCCCAGTATGCCCGCGACGATCGAGCTGATCATGCCGCCAAAGGAAAAGCCCGCCATATCGAAGCATACGCCGTCCGGCAGCAGTTCGGTGATGCCGTCCGCCACGATCTCAGCGATGCTTTCAGGCGAATAAGGCACAGGCGGCATAGCGGACTCGCCCAATCCGGGCAAATCAGGCGCGATCACCATCCTGTCGCCCTCAAAGGCCGGAATATTGCGGATCCAGTGGGACCAGCTTCCCGCCCCCCCATGCACGAGCACAAGCGGTTCGCCCTGTCCCCAGATCCGCCACACCATCTTGCCTTCACCGCATGGGGTGGTGACGCGCGCCGCCCGATCACCGATTTCCGCATAGGTTGCGGCCGCCGCCGACCAGTCCGCCGCGCTAAAGCCGAACTGCGTATCGTTCACTTTTTGAAGCCTTCGATCCCGGGATCAAGCTGCACACCGAATGTGTTGAGCGCCATGGAGACAAGATTGTACTGCCCGACCGCAAATACGAGATCGAGCATCTGCTGTTCGCTATAGCGTGCCGACAGGCCCTTCCAGGTCGCATCGCTGATCATCTTGTCGTTATGCAATTCATCCACCGCGCGGCAGATCAACGCATCGAATGGATCCCAGCCGTCAGCGTCGGGCCCTTTTGCGATAAGGTCGATATCGGCATCTGTCAAACCGGATTGCTTGCCGATAATGACATGCTGTCCCCACTCATATTCCGCCTGGCACAGCCAGCCGATACGCAGGATCGCCAGTTCGCGCTCCCGCGCGCCAAGCGTGCTGCGGCGGCCAAGCACATAGTTGGCAAAGCCAAGCCAGTTCTTGAACAATACCGGGTGATGGATCATCGTCCGGAAAATGTTGAACACCCGTCCGCCCCGACCCAGCGGTTCGAGAATTTCCTTCTGCTCGGCCGACAGATCGGCATCGTCGAGCGGCTGTACCCGTGGTTTCGTCAAGCGCATATTTTCCCCTCCCTGACCCTTATTCCGCATTCGATGCTGCGGTTCGTCGCCAAATTGCCATAAATCCGCTGCCCTTTGATAGTCATTTACCG
>OBJS01000050.1_pt1 | contig 72481 bp, 73 predicted proteins | sample 1519851 | NCBI WGS metagenome assembly OBJS01 (sample SAMN03019806, study PRJEB22545) | beach sand metagenome | biome: beach; feature: sea beach; material: beach sand | place: USA: Municipal Pensacola Beach, FL | collected 2010-10-20 | depth 25-47 cm m
GCGCACCGCGAGCGGCGCCACGTGACTGGAGTTCAGACGTGTGCTCTTCCGATCTGGCGCCGCTCGCGGTGCGCTTTGCGCTGCTGGTGATGAACGTCGGCAAGTCCGATTCGCCGCCCGAGCACCTGCCGGTCCACTACCGTCACGTCGAGCGCGGCGGGCCGCGCATCGAGGCAATCTGCGCGCGATTCGGCGTGCCGGCGGCCTGCCGGGAGCTGGCGCTACTGGCGCTCGCCGAATGCGAGCGCGTGCACCGCGTGTCGGAGGTGCGCGCCGGGCCGGTGGCGGCCATGCTGGCGCGCCTGGGCGCGTTCGACCAGCCGGACCGCTTCGCGGCGCTGCTGCAGGTGTGTGCCTGTGACTACCGCGCCCATGGCGAGGGCTTCGGCCCGGTCTATCCCAAGGCCGCGCTGCTGCACGCGGCGCTGCGCGCCTGCCGGGACGTCGCCGTCGATGCCGAGGACCCCGAGCTGGCGCGGGCGCAGGCGATTGCGACGGCGCTGGGATCGCAGCGCTGGTCGGCGGCCGGCCATGCCTGAATCCACACCGCGAGCGCTGCCATGGCCATGAAGTTCTACATGACGCCCGGTTCCTGCTCGACCGGCATCCACATCCTGCTGGAAACACTGGAGCTGCCGTTCGAGGCGTGGGTGCTGAACCTGCCGGCCGGCGATCATCTGAAGCCCGAGTACCTCGCCATCAACCCGCGCGGCACCATCCCGACGCTGGTGCCGGACGACGGCCCGCCGCTCACCGACTTTCGCTCGATCGCGCTGTGGCTCGCCGCACGCTACCCGCGTGCCCGGCTGCTGCCGGACGATCCGCCGCTCGCGGCGCGGGCGGTGGCGCTGATGGACTTCGCGCTCGGCCAGCTGCACGGCGAGGGCTTCACGCGCATCTTCACCGCCGAACGCTACCTCGCCGAACCCGGCACGCGGGCGCGCGAGGACGTGACGGCGCACGGGCGCGAGATCGTCATGCAGGCCTTCGGGGCACTCGAAAAGCGCCTGCCGGACGAGGGCTACGCGGCCGGCGAGCGCTTCACCATCGCCGACGCCGCACTGTTCTACAACGCATTCTGGGCCGACAGGACGGAAATCCCGCTGCCGCCGCGCGTGGCGGCCTACTACCGGCGCCTGCGCGCGCTGCCGGTGGTGCGCCAGGTGCTGGCCGAGGAGGGGTATCGGTCGTGAACCCGGCAGTGTGGTCTGCGTGCGCTCAAAGACTCAACACGGCGCAGCCCGCGTCTTTTTGTCATCCGGAGAGCCAACCGTGAGCAATACCCTGACCCGCGGCGTCCGCATCATCGCCGAGCCCCGCTTCGTGCCAGAGCAGTCCGATCCCGACAGCGGCCTGTTCGTCTTCGGCTATCACATCATCATCCGCAACGAGGGCGAGACTCCGGTCCAGCTCCGCTCGCGCCACTGGATCATCACCAACGGGGAGGGCGCCGTCGAGGAAGTGCGCGGCCCCGGCGTGGTGGGCTACCAGCCGATCATCGCGCCCGGCGAATCGTTTCAGTATGTCAGCGGCTGCCCGCTCGACACACCGGTCGGCACCCTGCACGGCAGCTTTCAGATGGTGGAAGCCCAAGGCAATGCGTTCGATGCCCGCATCGCGCCGTTTCGGCTGATGGTGCCGAACATCCTGCAGTGAATCATCGCCGCAGCCCGGCTCGCCGCCGTTGCGGACCATCGCGACCGACATCCGGGGCGTTGCACGGCGATTTCGAGACCGGGATGCAGGGAACCGATTCGGGCGCACGCCGGGTAGCCAGATTCGCACCGTTCCTGCGGGACGATTACCTGCCCCGAAACACGGACCGGCCATCTTCGCCGATCGGTGACGACGCCCCGGGCGCGCTTTGCTACAACGGAACGCCGAAGAACTCGTCCTCGGAGCCGCCGCAGGCCTCGTGCAGGGCCAGGGCGTCCCGCCAGCGCGCCAGCTCGGGCGCGTCGGCCGGCCGGTGGGTAATGGCGCCGCCGGTGTTGTCCCCGAGCAGAAGCACCTTGGCGTTGCGAATGAAGCGGTTGAGCGCCTTGGCGTCGGTGGGTCGCACCACGCAGCGCGGCGCTTCATCGACCAGAATGGTGGTGGGCAGCATGACCGCATCTCCCTCAGGGCCGGATGAACTCAAAAGCCGTCCCGGCGGCTTCCCCACGGATGCGAGCCGGGCACCAGCGTGGCCTTGATGCCGGCTTTCGCGAGATCGTCCAGGCTCTTGTAGAAGCTCGATTCATGCACCAGCGTGCCGCTTTGCGTGGTGATGGCGACATAGCGGGCGGGCACGTCGGTCTCGCAGGCATAGCCGCCACCGGGCGCGAGGGTGCTGCGTGCGTTGCCGTCCCAATCGACGAAATAACCTTCTGCGACAGACATGAACGAACTCCTCATGGGTTGACGGACGACGCGTGGGGCCGCGTATCACCCAACGCCATCACCCCCGGCACAGGCCGGATGCACGGTCCTAGGCGGCGCGGTTGGGCGTCACGCCCGCCACGTCGACCAGAATCTCCTCGCCCCGGATCTCGAGGGGATATTCGGCGAGGCGGCAAGGCTTGCCGCGGATGCAGGCGCCCGTCGTGCCGTCGAATTCCCAGTCATGATGGCGGCAGGCGATCACCTTGCCATTGAAGAAAGCATCCATCAGTGGTTCGTTGGCGTGCGGGCACATGCCCTGGAAGGCCATGGGCTTGCCGCCGGTCGGCCAGACCAGCAGCACCAGCGTGCGCTCGACGGCGGCCACGTCGGTCTTGCCCTCTTTCAGCTCGCTCAGATCGCAGGCTTTGGTGAACATGATCGTGCTCCTTGTCGGATCGATGAAACGCGGCAGCGTCAGGGTGCGATTGCGGCGCGGCAGGCGCCCGTCGCCGGGGGCGGCAGGAGCGGGCGATGCGCATCACCGCATGCGCGCGTCAGCCGGCGGGTTGCATGGCGAGCGCGCCGCACTGGATGCAGCGATCGAGCACATCGAAGGCCTGTCCGGTGCAGCTGCCCTGGTTCTGCTTGCAGCCACGCGCGCCGCACGCGCCACAGACGTGGACGGTGCCGTTACATTTCTGGCCGGCCTTGCGGGTTCCGGCGCACAGAGCGGAATCGGCTTTGAGTTGATCGTAGGCAATGGCCATGAGCGGAACTCCTCAAACAGATGGCAGGGAGGGGGCGTGGGATTGCGGCGCGGCGGGCACCCCGCGCAGCCGGTGCAGATCGGCGACACGGTAGGCCACCGGGCCGTCGAACAGGCGGGTGCCGCCGCCTTCGGCAAGGGTGCGTCGCAGCTGAGCGGCATCGTCGATCGCCACCCCGGCGAGATAGTCGATGCCGAACGCGGCGAATGCGGGCAGCCACGGCGTTCCCGGACCCATCAGCACCGTGGTGGCCTGGCGGCTGAGCTCGGCCAGCCGGGGGAAGGTCTTGTTGGCGAGGCTGCTGGCGGTGAGAAATACCCAGTCGGCCTCGGGCAGCAGGAATTCACAGGCCGGATCGGGCAGGTCGCCCGGACCGGGCTGGCGCTCGAGCACCGTCACATCCAGCCCCTCCAGCAGCGCATCGAGGCCCGGATAGCGCCCGATCACCACCACCCGGCGCCCGCACAGCTGCGGCCTGAAGTGGTCGAAGACGGCGAGATTACCCGGCGCCGCACCGCGCACCGGCGTGGCGCCGGCCAGCACATGATTGGCGGATGTGTTGATCGCCGCATTCACCGCCGCCAGCCCGATGACGGCCTCGTGGGGATCGAAGCGGCGCAGCCAGCCGGCCAGTTCAGCGAGAGGCCGGCCGCTCAGTGTGCCGGCCCAGGACAGGGTGCGCGGGGATGCGGGCGGCGTCATCGCCAGACCCGTGCCGTCCGGGCCACGGCAGAGCGTCCAGATGAGTCCCAGCTGGACCGCCTCGGCCACGGCGCGCGGCGGAACCTGATCCGCCAGCAGGTCGTAGACGGCCCAGGGCGTGCTCATGACGCATCGTCGGGCAGGGCCAGCAGGCGCAGCTCACTTTTCACGGTCTCGCCGCTGCCCCAGACCTCCACCACCTCGATCCACCATCCGCTGCGTGCCGGATGCGACAGACACACCTCGAACTCGCCATACCAGCTGCCATCCCCATGCCTCAGCAGATGACCCTTGCGCTGGCCGCCGGCGGAGAAAAAATCCGCGCGCAGGCTGGGCAGTCCGCTGGCCGGATCGGTGTGCCGCGTGTAGCGCCCGTCCGTCCAGGGCGGGATGCGCACCCGCGTATCGAGCTGCCATCGGGCCAGCTGATTGCGGGCAGCGGCCAGCAGCGCTTCGCCCATGGGTGCCGCGGCTGCGGCGACGGCGGCCAGATCGTCGCCGGCAGCCGCATGGACGGACCGGGTTTCAGGCGGCATCGGCTGCCCCCTGATGCAGCGCCCGGATCACCTCGGCGCCGACCTGATCGGCCGGATCGATCTCCGCCAGCTTGGCCAGCAGCGCCAGACTTTCCTCAGGATCGCCGCGACGCAGACGGATGAAAGCCAGCGCCTTGAGACTGAACAGATAGAACCGCTCGGGCCCCACCGCCGGCGACCAGACCGCGCTTTGCGCCGTGAGGCTGCGCCAGTCGGCGGGAAAGCTGCCCTGGGCAGCCGCCGCGGCCAGGCCTTCACGGGCTGCCGTTTCGGCCTGGGCCAGCTGCTTGCGATAGAAGTGAAACTTGTAGCGCGCGAAATAGACGGCCAGAGCATTCGGATCGGCCGCCGCCGCCTGTTCGAGCCAGTGGCTGGCCGCCTCGCGATCGTCGTAATAGTTCGCGACCGCCCGCTCCAGCGATTCACGCACCCGGCCATGGACGGCGCCCCCATAGGCCGGGCGCGCCGTCAAATCGTCGCGCTCATCCATCCTTCACTCTCCTTCACTGGGGCGCGGCCGGGACCGCGTCGTCCGGCATCCGCCCGCCCGGCCCGGGTCGCCCCGGGTTCGATCCGCCGGGAGGACGATCACACGGGCAGGGCGGCGCGGCGGATGCAGCCGCTGTCATTGGGCGAACACCCCGGCCGCTTGCACGTGCCCGTCCGGTTCACCCGAACTTGAACAGAATCCCGAAACCGCCGCGGGGATATTCCCACTCCACGTTGCGGTAGTCGGTGCAGATGACGCGGCAGGTGCCGCATTCCAGGCAGCCGTCGGTGATCAGCGTGACCGCGCCATTGCCCTCGGCGGTGTAGCAGCCGGCGGGGCAGCAGGTGGTGCATTGCTGGGACTTGCACTGGCTGCGACAGACATCCGCGTCCTTGATCTGGATGTGCGGGCGGCCCGCATCGACCTTGTAGCGGTTCTGGAACAGCTTTTCTTCCACGTTGATGTGTGTCATTCGAACGCTCTCCACAGTCTGAAGGCATCCCCCATGAGGCCAAAAAGGCCGCGACGCTGGCCGAAGCTGCGCCGGACCGCCCGTTCTTTCGATTTCTTATCCTCGCCATCCACCTGAATCATCTGGTGCATGGCGCCGGTGAGCAGTTCGGGATAGGCGTTGAAGAACTGCGGGTTCTTGTGCAGCACATCCGGCAAGCGCCGGTATTTCTTCAGATCCTTCATCACGAAGCTGTCATCCATCTTGCGCTTGTACAGGGCGAGATTCGCGGCGCTCAGCGGCTTGCCGGCCGCGCGCAGCTCGATGGCGGTCTCGCCGGCCAGCCGGCCCGAGGTCATGGCGAGGTTGGAACCTTCGCGATGCACCGAATTGACCAGTCCGGCCGAGTCGCCGACGATCATCCAGCCGTTGCCGTAGAGCTTGGGAACAGCGTTGTAGCCGCCCTCGGGAATGAGGTGGGCGACGTACTCCTTGAGCTCGGCCCCTTCGATCAGGGGCGCAATGGCCGGATGGGCCTTCATGCGCTCGAGCAGGACATAGGGCGGGATCTTCTCGCGCGTGAAATCGGACAGCAGGCAGCCCACGCCGATGGTGAGGGTTTCCTTGTTGGTATAAAGGAAACCGGTCCCGACCATGCCATGCGTGATGGCACCGCCCATTTCGATGGCCACGCCTTCCTCGCCCTTGAGGTTGAAGCGCTGATCGATGATCTCGGGGGCCAGAAACAGGGTTTCCTTGACCGCCAGCGCGACATCCTTGGGCTTGAGTTCGGGGTGGAAGCCCGCCTTGCGCGCCAGGGTGGAATTCACGCCGTCGGCCAGCACCACCAGATCGGCATAGATGGCGCCACCTTCGCGGTCGGTCATCACGCCGGCCACCCGCTCGTCGTCGAAGATCAACTCACGCACCGTGGTCTCGCAGATGACGAGGCCGCCGGCATCCTGCACTTTCTTCGAAAACCACTTGTCGAACTGAGCGCGGACAATGGTGTAACGGTTGTAGGGCGGACGGTTGAAAGCCTCGGAGCGGTAGTTGCTGCCGACATAGGCGTCCTCGCTCAGCATCCAGAAGCGCTGCTCGATGAGGTAACGCTCCAGCGGCGCGTCGTCGCGAAAGTCCGGGATGATGCGTTCCAGGGCATCGGCGTAGAGGATTGCACCCTGGACATTCTTGGAGCCCGGCGTCTCGCCGCGCTCGATCTGCAGCACCGACAAGCCGGCGCTCGCCATGGTGTAGGCGGCGGCATTGCCGGCAGGACCTGCGCCCACCACGATGGCATCGAATTTTTCGCGCATGGCGTTTCTCCTTTATCCCGCTTTCTGAGCCACGGCCAGATGCTGGCGGAAGGCTTCGGTAAGTGCCGGCAAGACCTGCAGGGCATTGCCCACGATGCCGTAGGTGGCGAAATCGAAAATGGGCGCGTTCGGATCGTTGTTGATCGCGATGATCACATCCGATCCTTCCATGCCCACCCGATGCTGGACCGCCCCCGAAATACCGGCGGCGATGTAGAGCTTGGGCCGGACCGTCTTGCCGGACTGGCCGACCTGGCGTTCCAGATCCACCCAGCCGGCCTGGACCACCGGACGCGAAGCGCCGACCTCGGCGCCGAGCACGCGCGCCAGATCCCACACCAGCTGGAAGTTCTCCGGCTGTTTCAGGCCGCGGCCGCCAGAGACGATGATGTCGGCGAAAGGCAGCTGCGGCTTGTCCTGGCAGTTGTCGGGGATGTAGTCGAGCACCTTGGTGACGATGTCGGTTTCCACCAGATTCAGGGGGTGCTCGATGATCGGTCCGCTGCGGGTCTCGTCGTAGCCGGCCATGGGCATCACGCGCGGCCGCACCGTGGCCATCTGCGGGCGATAGTTCAGGGTCAGGATGGTGCACAACAGGCTGCCACCGAAGGTCGGGCGTGAGGCAGCCAGACTGCGATTTTCCGGGTCGATATTGAGCTCGGTGCAGTCGGCGGTGAGTCCGGTCTGCAGCGTGGTGGCCACCGAACCGGCGAGGTCGCGGCCGAGCGTGGTCGCGCCCAGCAGGAGGATTTCCGGCTGATAGGCGTTGACCAGATCGGTCAGCCCCTTGGTGAAGGACTGGTTGCGGTAATCGGCCAGCACCGGGTCTTCCATCAGATAGCAGCGATCGGCGCCGTAGCGGAACGCCTCGGCGCAGAAGCGGCGGGTGTCCTCGCCCGGGGCGCCCATCACCACACCGGAGAGCGGCACGCCCAGTCCATCGGCGAGCTTGCGGCCTTCGCCCATCAGCTCCCAGGACACGGTGTGCGCATGGCCGCGCTCGTGCTCGACGAAGACCCAGACGCCCTTGTAGTCTGCCAGACGCGGATCCAGTTCGACCTTGCGGCCGGCCGGGCGTTTGGCGGGGGTGTTGCTTTCACTCATGACGAATCTCCTAGCGGGCACTCTGGCCGATCGCGCTTTCGAGCTGTGGGTTCTGCGTCATCAGCTTGGCGATCAGGGTCACGGCCAGATCCTTGGGGGTATTGCTCTCGCAGGTGACGATCTCGGCCTTCGCCGTCTTGGGCTTGGGCGCGAACACCTTGCTGACCACGGTGGGTGAGCCCTTGAGGCCGACCTTGGCGGGATCCTCGATCCCGGCGGCGGTCTTGTCCCACACCTTCAAGGGGTGCCGGGCAGCGCGGAAGATGCCGGCCTGACTGGCGAAGCGCATCTCATTGGTGCCCTCGAGCATGGTGATCAGGCAGGGCAGGCGGGTCTGCAGCACCTGAACGCCGCCTTCGGCGCGGCGCTGAACGACGATCTGGCGCTGCTCCGGATCGACGCTGTCGACTTGGGCAACATAGGTGAGCAACTGCAGGTCGAGACGCTTGGCAATGCCGGGGCCGACCTGAGCGGTGTCGCCGTCGATGGTCTGCTTGCCGCAGAACACCACGTCCACCGCCATGTTGCGGTCAATCTGACGAATGGCGCTGCCCAGCGCGAAGCTGGTCGCCAGAGTGTCGGAACCGGCGAAGGCGCGGTCGGTGACCAGAATGGCGTCATCAGCGCCGAAGGAAATCGCCTTGCGCAGCGCCGCCTCGGCCTGGGGCGGACCCATGCACAGCACCGTGACGTGGGCGCCATGCAGGTCCTTCAGACGCAGGGCTTCTTCCAGGGCGAACAGGTCGTAGGGATTGACGACTGCCGGGACACCCTGGCGCATGATGGTGTTGGTGACCGGATGAACGCGAATCTGCGAGCTGTCCGGGACCTGTTTGATACAGACGACGATATGCATGGCTGAGTCCTCAGGTCCGTTGCGAGGGGAGGCTGGCGCGCAGGCTGTCCAGGCTGACGCGTTGGCCGTCGGCATCCTGGAACACCTTGAACACCTTTTCCTGCGCCGCAGTGGAATGGACGAAATCCTCGTAGGCCTGGATCATCAAGGCCCGGCAGCTATCCCGCTGCGCCGCTTCGTCCAGCTCGTCGAGGCGCGCGCGCGCCAGATACTGGCTGAAGCGCTTGAGGATGTGCAGGCGGTTGACCTGCACCACGGCCGGTTCGAACGGTACGTCCAGAAACACCAGAAATTCCTCGGCGTCGGAAAATTTTCCCAGTTGATCCAGTAGCTTGCTCATGACACGCTCTCTTGTTCAGTGAGTCGTTTTCTGCAGGTCCGGTGCACGTCCCGGCGCCATGTCGCTGCCCTGCAGACTGACGCACTCGTCGACACACGACCGGCATTCGGGGTCTTCGCCGGGGGACGGCGAGGCCATTTCCAGGCGCGCCTCCAGGGTATGGACGCGATCCAACAGGCAGGCCAGCGCCTTGCCGACCGGGTCGGGCATCAGGTGGTGATCCAGATCGATGCCTTGCGGCGTGATGCGGCGCTGATTCAGAGGCAGCACTTCGCGGCCGGGAATGCCGACGACCGTCATGTCGGGTGCCACATCCTGGATGACCACCGAGTTGGCGCCGATGCGGACGCCGGCACCGATGCGGATCGGACCCAGGATCTTGGCGCCGGCACCGATGACGACGCCATCGCCGACGGTGGGGTGACGCTTGCCGGGATTCCAGGACGTGCCCCCCAGCGTGACGCCGTGGTAGAGGGTGACGTCATCGCCGATCTCGGCGGTTTCCCCGATCACCACGCCGCAGCCGTGATCGATGAAAAAGCGCGCACCGATGCGGGCGCCGGGGTGGATGTCGATGTGGGTCACCATGCGGCACAGATGGCTCAGCAGCCGTGCCGGATAGCGCCAGCCATGCTGCCACAGGGCGTGGGCCAGCCGATGACCGATGACCGCGTGCACGCCCGGATAGGCCGTGATCACCTCGAAGCGGGTCCGTGCGGCCGGATCGCGCTGGAACACGCAATCCACATCGCCGCGGATTCGACCCCACAGGCCGGTGGAACCGCCTGGGCGCGATGTCCCGCTCAGCACGCGACTGGCCATTGCCCGATCTCCTCATGAAAGCGCTTGAGCTCGTCATCCTGCGGCGCCCGTTTCTCGCTCACGGCGTGCTGGCGTATGCGCGCCAGGATCTGCTGGGCCTCCAGCGGACTGAGCTCGATGCCCAGAGCGCGGTAGGCGGCACTCACCCCATGCGCGCCAGAGTGTTTCCCCAGCACCAGACGATGCGCGCGGCCGACTTCGGCCGGATCGAAGCCCTGGTAATTGAGCGGATTCTTGAGCAGGCCGTCGACGTGGATGCCCGATTCGTGCGTGAACACGCCGTCGCCGACCACGCACTTGTTGTCGGCCACCGCCCGGCCGGAAGCGGCGACGACCAGACGGGAAACGGCGGGCAGCTGGCGGGTGTCGATGCCGGTTTCGCGATTGCACAGATGCCGCAACGCCATGACCACCTCTTCCAGCGGCGCGTTGCCGGCCCGTTCACCCAGGCCGTTGACCGTGGTGTTGACGTGGGTGGCGCCGGCCAGCACCGCTGCCAGCGTGTTGGCCGTGGCCAGACCCAGATCGTTGTGGGCGTGCATCTCCAGTTCCAGATCGACATGGCGGCGCAGGCTCGCGATGGACTCGCGGGTGGTGAAGGGGTCCATCACCCCGAGCGTGTCGGCGTAGCGCAGACGCCGTGCGCCGCTGGCCTGGGCCTGTTCGGCCAGGCGCAGCAGAAAATCGGGATCGGCGCGTGAGGCATCCTCGGCGCCCACGCTCACCTCCATGCCGAGATCGCGCGCGGCGCACACATGCCGGTGGATGGCCGTCAGCACGAACGCCCGGTCGCGGCCCAGCTTGCGTTGGATCTGCAGATCCGAGGCCGGAATCGACAGATGCAGGCAGGGCGCCCCACAGCGATGGGCCGCTGCGAGATCGTCGCCGTGGGCGCGTCCCCAGACCACCAGGCGCGCGGGCAGCTGCAGCGCCAACAGGGCGCGAACCACCTCCTGTTCCTCGCTGCCCATCACCGGGATCCCGATCTCCAGCTCCGGCACTCCCATGCGGACCAGGGCCTGGGCGATGGCGAGTTTTTCCTCGAGGGTGAACGCCACCCCCGCGGTCTGTTCACCGTCACGCAATGTGGTGTCCTGAATGGTCAGAGCAGCCATGGCTCACGTCCTCACACAGCGAAAAGGCTCGCTTGTGCGAACTAGCGCAACTTTGATGCCAGAGCCCGAAAAAACGCCTATCCATCTGATCCGTCAGCGAATTTATGTGGAAACGAGTGCAGCGGGCGGGAAGAGGACGGCGCCGGATGCCGGTGCAAACCCGACATCGGCCGAACATGTCGGGTTTGCGACATGGCCGTCAGCGCGATTTGCGGCCCAGAGGCATTGACAAACCCGACGGGAAGGAGGTGAATGTTATTGACTCTGGCAAAGATCAGCCGCTACCGAGCTTAAGGTATGCCCCATGGTTGCTCTCGCATCGCACACCGAAGAATCTGATTTGCTGACGATTTATGAAATCAGCAAAGTCCTGGGTTCCTCACTCGACCTGCAGCGCACCGTGCGTGAGGTGGTCACTATCCTGTCCACCCATCTCGGCGGGCGGGCCATGGTCAGCCTGTTGCAGGAATCCGGAGACCTGCAGATCCTGGAAGCCTCCGGGCTGACCGCGGAGGAGAAAGCGCGCGGCCGGTTCAAGCTCGGGGAGGGCATCACCGGCAAGATCATGACCAGCGCCATGCCGATGGTGGTGCCGGATATTTCCCTGGAACCGCTTTTCCTGCATCGCACCGGCGCCCACCAGGGCCAGACCGATGAGGTCGTCGCGTTCATCGGCGTGCCCATCCTGGTGGGGCGCGACGCGATCGGCGTGCTCAGCATCGCGCGCGGCGCGGCGCGCAATGTCTCGGTGCGTTACGAGCGCATCGTGCGTCTGCTCAAGATGGCGGCCAACCTGATCGGCCAGACCGCCCACCTGCACCAGCACATCGGCGCCGAGCGCGCCTCGCTCATGGCCGACCGCAACCGGCTGCAGAAACAGCTCCAGGGCAAATACCGGCTCGACAACGTCATTGGCGTGTCCAAGGCGATGCAGGAGGTGTTTTCCGAGGTCCACCAAGTGGCGGCCAGCCGTTCCACGGTGCTGCTGCGCGGCGAAAGCGGGACCGGCAAGGAGGTCATCGCCCGGGCTGTTCACTACCTCAGCCCCCGGCGCGAACGGCCGTTCGTGTCCCTGAATTGCGCCGCGCTGTCCGAAACCCTGCTCGAATCGGAGCTGTTCGGACACGAAAAAGGTTCGTTCACGGGCGCCACCACCGAACGCAAGGGCCGCTTCGAGCTGGCCCATGGCGGAACCCTGTTTCTCGACGAGATCGGCGAGATTTCCCCCGCCTTCCAGACCAAATTGCTGCGGGTGCTGCAGGAGCGGGAATTCGAACGTGTCGGCGGGACCAAGCCGATCCATGTCGATGTGCGACTGATCTGCGCCACCAACAAGAACCTCGAAGAAGCGGTCAGCAAGGGCGAGTTTCGCGCCGACCTGTATTTCCGCATCAATGTGGTGACGATCTTCCTGCCGCCACTGCGCGATCGGCGTGAGGACATTCCGCTGCTGAGCCAGCATTTTCTGGAAAAATTCAACCGCGAGAACGATCGCGGGCTGATGCTGAGCCCGGAAGCGCTCAAGATCATGCTCGAGTGCAACTGGCCCGGCAATGTGCGCGAACTGGAAAACTGCGTGGAACGCGCCGCCACCATGACCCAGGGCGACATCGTGCGCGCGCCCACCCTGGCCTGCCAGCACAATCGCTGCTTTTCCCTGGTCCTGCAATCCTACGGCACGGCGCCGCGGCCGTTTCCGATCGAGGTGGTGCCGGCACCCATCCCATCCACAGCCGCGCCCGACCGGATCGGGCCGTTGGACGAATTCGGCGCCGACGAGCTGGGTCGATCCGGACTGCCCGACCGGGAGCGGCTGATTCAGGCGCTCGAACAGTCCGGTTGGGTCCAGGCCAAGGCCGCCCGGTTGCTGTCGCTCACCCCGCGGCAGATTGGCTATGCGATCCGCAAGCATGGCATCGAAGTGAAGCGCTTCTGACACCCCGCCCGCCGGCGCCTCCCCGAACCGATTTCTCCCCATCCCCCGTCCACGCACCCGGCGCCCCTCGACGCCGGGCCCCGTGTCGCATACCGAACATTTGATTCCCCACCTGCTCCCGGCATGTCGGGTGCGCGACATCCACGCCGACGACCCAAAAGAAACTCCTTCATTTTCAGTGAGTTGTCAAATGGCATAGCTGTTGCTGGGAAGTGATGGCCAGCGTTGGGACGCGCCGTCCCGATGCGAAAAGGACACATGCCGGAGGGCGTCATGCAAGAACGAATCGGGATCAATGACAAGCTGGGTCAGATCAGCGTTGCGGTGGCCGGCTCGGCCAGCGAGATCGCCGCAAAGATTGCAGAGGATCACAACGGCTGCGGCACCTCGGGCGGCAGCGGCAAGTCGAGCTGCGGCTCGGGGGCCGGTGCCGGCGATCTGGCACCGGAGATCTGGGAGAAGGTCAAGAACCATCCCTGCTACAGCGAAGAGGCACACCATCACTACGCGCGCATGCACGTGGCGGTGGCCCCGGCCTGCAACATCCAGTGCAACTACTGCAACCGCAAGTACGACTGCGCGAACGAGTCCCGCCCCGGCGTGGTGAGCGAAAAGCTGACCCCCGAACAGGCCGCCAAGAAGGTACTGGCGGTGGCCTCGACCATCCCCCAGATGACGGTGCTCGGCATCGCCGGCCCCGGTGATCCGCTCGCCAATCCCGAGAAGACCTTCAAGACCTTCGAGCTCATCGCGAAAACCGCGCCGGACATCAAGCTGTGCCTGTCGACCAATGGTCTGGCCTTGCCGGATCACATCGACACCATCGCCAATTTCAACGTCGATCACGTGACCATCACCATCAACATGATCGATGCCGATGTGGGCGCCGAGATCTATCCGTGGATCTACTACAACAACAAGCGCTACAAGGGCCGTGATGCCGCGCAGATCCTCACCGATCGCCAGCTCCAGGGTCTGGAGATGCTCACCGCCCGTGGCATCCTCACCAAGATCAACTCGGTGATGATTCCCGGCATCAACGACAAGCATCTGGTGGACGTGAACCGGGCCGTGAAGTCGCGCGGGGCCTTCCTGCACAACATCATGCCGCTCATCTCCTCCCCGGAGCACGGCACCGTATTCGGCCTGAACGGCCAGCGCGGTCCCACCGCGCAGGAGCTCAAGGCCCTTCAGGATGCCTGCTCGGGCGAAATGAACATGATGCGTCACTGCCGCCAGTGCCGCGCCGACGCCGTGGGCCTGCTCGGCGAGGACCGCTCGGCCGAATTCACCACCGACAAGATCATGGCCATGGAGGTGAACTACGACGGCGACACCCGCAAGGCCTATCAGGCGGAAGTGGAGCGCAAGCGCCAGGAGCAGGTCGCCGCCAAGCGCGACGAGCTGTCCGAGCTGGCCGGGCTGCACAGCGACATCAAGATGCTGGTCGCCGTGGCCACCAAGGGCGGCGGCAAGATCAACGAGCACTTCGGCCACGCATCGGAGTTCCAGATCTACGAAACCAGTGTGGACGGCGCCAAGTTCGTCGGCCATCGCCGCGTCGATCTGTACTGCCAGGGCGGCTATGGCGAAGAGGACGCGCTCGACACCGTCATCCGGGCCATCAACGACTGCCACGCCGTCTTCGTCGCCAAGATCGGCGGCTGTCCCAAGGACACGCTCAAGCAGGCCGGCATCGAGCCTGTGGACGCGTATGCCCAGGAGTTCATCGAGCGCTCGGTGATCGCCTATTTCAAGAACTATCTCGAACAAGTCGAGAGCGGCGCCATCGTGCATCAACCCAAGGGTGATGCCGCCATTCGCCAGGGAGCGTATGTCGCCGCTTGATCGGAGGCGGTCGACACGTGATGGGGGCGGGGCGGTCAGCCTCGGCGTATCCCGCCCCCATTTTTTTGAGACCCCAGGAGGTTGTCATGTCCTACAAAATCGTTGGTTCCCAATGCACGGGCTGCTCGGCCTGCGAACCCGTATGCCCCAATGTGGCGATCTACGAAAAAGACGGGATCTTCGCCATCAACCCGAAGAAATGCACCGAATGCATCGGGTATTTCGATGAGGCGCAATGTGAGGCGGTCTGCCCCGTGGACAAGACCTGCATCATCGATCCCGCCCAGCCACGCTACCAGCCGCAGGCCTGAAGGAGATCCCGCTCATGGAACTTTCCATTCTGCCGGCCGCGGAAAAATTCATCCGGCGCATGGTGCGCTTCGGCGGTGGTGAGCAATGCGGCTTCCGGCTGGTGGTGACGCCGGGTGGATGCTCCGGCCTGAGCAGCGAATTCAGCGTCGAGCCGGCGCCGCAGAACGGCGAAGTCGTCTTCGAACACGGGGGACTGCGGCTGTTCCTGCCGGCTCCGAGCGCCGAGCTGCTCGACGGGGCCACCATGGATTTCGTCGACACGGCCACCACCAGCGGGCTGGTTTTCCAGACTGCCGGCAAAGGTCCGTGTGCCTGCAGCAGTGCCAGCACCATGGGCCCGGCAACGGTATCGGTGAGTTCCATCGAGCGGCGCACTCCGCCGTCCGGCGAAGCCTGAGCGGCAGGCGATTGCCATGAACATCCGCAGCCGGCGCATCGCGCACGAGGCCTCTGAATCGACAGGGGCATGGCTGGACACGCTCGATCCGACCGCCGTGATCTGCTGCGCCGCCGGACTGCCCGACCGTGCGCGCATCGCCCTCGAGGCGGCCGGGCGCGACTACAGTGACGAGGCGGCCTGTCGGGCCCATCTGACCGAAGCCCAGCGTCTGGCACCGGACCATCCGGCCGTACTGATCGGCTTTTACCGCTTCCACTTCTACGGCGGTCGGCTGCGCGAGAGCCTCGCCGTCGGCATGCGCTGTCTGGCGTGGGCCGCCGCCATGGCGGGCCTGGCTGCGGACTGGCGATCGGTGCAGGCCGGCGATGCGCGGTTCGGCGATTACGCCGCGGCGCTGCCGCGTTTCTATCTGTTTTGTCTCAAGGGCTGCGGCTATCTGCATCTGCGCCTCGGCGAGCCCGAAGCTGGGCGGCCGATGCTGGAAAAACTGGGTCAGCTCGATCCCGATGATCGGCTGGGCGGCCGTGTCCTGCTCCAGGTTCTGGACCGGCAGGGGAGGGAGGACGATGACTGAGCCGCAAGCCTCCACAGGCGTGATCACCGAGACCCTGGACTGGACCGGGCGACCCATCGACTGCGCGGCCTGTCCTCATCGGGAACGACTGGCATCGCAACGCTGCGGCCCGAGCTGGTCGTGCATGCAGGATCGCTATGCGCCCCGCATCGATCGCTTCTTTGCCCTGAATCCGGAATGCGCGAACGACGCCCTGACACATTCCTATTTCGAGGTGCGGGCGGTGGCCGCCCGGCATGCGGACTTGTTCCATCTCGCCCGTCTTCTGAGCGACCCGGACGAGACCGTGCGCTGGAGCGTGGCGCAGCGTCTGCCCATCACCCAGCTGCACAAGCTCAGCCACGACCCGGACCGCGAGGTTCGCATCCGGGTTGCCTCGCGCATCCGTGCGGGGGATCTGTTCGCGATGATCCATGACCCCGATTACTACGTGCGCCAGATCGTGGCCAAACGATTGGCGCCGGGCCTGCTGCCCCTGATGGCCGCGGATCCGGAAGCCGAAGTGCGCAAGGTGGTGGCCCATCGGGCCGATTCCACGCTGCTGCCGCGCATGGCCCGTGACCCCGATCCGGCCGTGCGCCTGGTGACGATCGAGCGCCTGCCCCCGGCCCAGCTGGTTGCGCTGCGCAGCGATCCGGATTGGCGGGTCCGCTACGAAATTGCCCGCCGGATTCCAGTCGATGCGCTCGGCGCGCTGCTCAGCGACGACGACGCCGAGGTGCGCCGCATGGCGCAGCTGCGCTGCGACGCGGCCCTTGATGAAGCGGGTCCGTCCCGCTGTGTTTCATGAGCACACTTCCCGAAGGAGGTTCCCATGAGTGATGGCGTACCCAGTGAACTGGACGACGAACCCGTCTTCCGCTTTGGCGAGAAAGTGCGCTCGCGCAAGACCATCCGCAACGACGGCACCTACGTCGGCAAGGAGATCGGCGAAATCCTGGTGCGCAAGGGTGATCTCGGCTACGTCAGCCACATCGGCACCTTTCTTCAGCAGTTCTACATCTACGGTGTGGACTTCCTGGAAACCGGTCATCGGGTCGGCATGAAAGCCAAGGAGCTCGTGTCGCTGGACCGGTTGCCCGAAGCCGATGCCAAGCTCGCGCCCGCCGACGAGAACGGACGATGAATCGTGTCCACGCGCGGCCCGAGGCCGACCGCACCTCTGCGCCGGAGGTCCCGATGGGCGGCAATGCGGCCCGCACCGCAGAGTCCGGCTGGCGCGCAGGGTTGATGCGAACCCTGGCTGGCTGGATGGCCGCCTGCGTGGATGCATGCAGCCAATGGCGGATGGGAGAACCAGGCATGTCCAGCACAATCGTCCCGCCCAGCCCCGCGCAGCCGGTCAGCGCGCATCCCAACGAACTGGATGTGCGCCGCATCCGCCGCACGCTGGAAAATCGGCGCCGCTACCGCTACGTCGAGCCGCAGGTGATCGGCATCGCGGGCGGCTACCGCATCGAAAGCCCGTGTTGCTCACGCAACATCGATCCCGCCGGCGGCCTGATCGACATCGCCCGGCTGCTGCAAGCGCCCCATAACGGGCAATGGCTGCTGCAGTATCGGGATCACGCGCAGCAGTGCTGGGTCACGCACGGATTCTTTCCTTCGCTCGGCGCCGCGCTGGCGGTGCTGGGTGAGGATCCCGATCGGCTGTTCTGGCCCTGAGGTGTGCCATGTCGCTGATCTACTTTGACCACAACGCAACCACACCGCTGGCGCCCGAAGCTCTGGACGTCATGTTGCCCTATCTGCGTGAGGCGTTCGGGAATCCCTCGAGCCCGCACCAACTGGCCGAGGCACCCGCCACGGCGGTGCGCAGCGCGCGGGCGCAGGTCGCCGCACTGTTCAATGTGCCGGCCAAAACGATCCATTTCACCAGCGGGGCCACGGAAAGCATCCATTGGGCGATCCAGGGTGCGCTCGCCCTGCATCCTGAGCGCCGTCACCTCATCACCAGCGCCGTGGAACATCCGGCGGTGCTGAAGCTGTGTCGCCATCTGGAACAGCAGGGCGTGGCGGTCACCTATCTGCCGGTCGACCGTGAGGGACGGCTGCGCGTCCACTATCTGGAAGCGGCGCTGCGGCCCGACACGGCGCTGGTCTCGCTGATGGCCGCCAACAACGAAACCGGCGTGTTGTTCCCGGTCGAGGAAATCGCGGCGCTGACCCGCGCGCGCGCGGTGCTGCTGCATGTCGATGCCGCGCAGACCGCCGGCAAGCAGCCGTTGGACCTTTCGCGCGTTCCGATCGACCTGCTGTCGTTTTCGGGACACAAGCTGCACGCGCCCAAAGGCATCGGCGCGCTCTACATTCGCAGCGAGATCAACCTGCCCCCCCTGTTCTTCGGCACCCAGGAACGCGGCCGGCGCGGCGGCAGCCTGAACGTGCCGGCCATCGCCGGGCTGGGCGAGGCCTGCCGCCTGGCGGGCGAGGCCCTGAAGGCGCCGTCGAACACGATCGCCGGACTGCGCGACCGGCTCGAAGCCGGGGTACGCGCGCTGTATCCCGCGGCCCGGATCAACGGCGCCGCGGCCGAGCGCCTGGCCGGCACCAGCAACATCAGCTTTCCCGGTTATGACGGCGAGGCCATCGTGCAGCGGCTGGACCGGGCCGGCATTGCCACAGCCAACGGCGCCGCCTGCGTCGCCGGCGGCAGCCAGGCCTCGCATGTGCTGATGGCCATGCACAAGGACGAAGCGCTGGCCAACAGCGCGGTGCGTTTTTCCTTCTCACGCTACAACACCATGGCCGAGGTGGAACAGGCGCTCGCCGCACTGGCGACGGTTCTTTCCACCCTGGCCCCCGAGGCCGCCGCTGCCCAGGGCGGCTGAACATTCAACAGGGGAATGCCGCATGAAAGTCATGATTCGCCGCGATGCCGCCGGTGCGCTGTCGGCCTATGTGCCCAAGAAAGACCTTGAAGAGCCCATCGTCTCCATGGACAACCCCGATATGTGGGGCGGGGTGGTCACCCTGGCCAACGGCTGGCGGCTCGAGTTGCCGGCGATGGCCGCTGACACGCGGCTGCCGTTGACGGTCGACGCACGCCGGCTGGGGGAATGACCATGGATGCCGCCGATCTCGCCTGTCTGGAAGACGTGTTCAGCACCGAGGCGCCGCCGGATTGGCTGGCGCGGCTGCGTCGCGAGCTGCCCGGCCGGTCGATCACGGTCTGCGATGCCGCCGACATGACCGAGGGCCGACCCTACCGGGCGTACCCGGAATTCGAGGTCTATCTGGTGGACGGCTCGGGACATTGCTGGCAGCTCACGCAGGATCCGGCGGTGGCCACCGCGCTGGTGGTCGCCCAGCGTCGTCGCAGGGCCGCATCGTGAAACCCGCCGACTACGACATCCTGCTCAGCGAGCCGGACTTCAGCGACCTGGAGCGGCAGATGGTGGCCGCGGTGATGGGTTCGCCGTACATCACTGCCGGCCCGCTCACCGAACGCCTGGAAGCGGCGGTGGCGGAACGTCTCGGACGTCGTCACGCGCTGTGCCTGAGCAGTTCCACCCTGGCGCTGTGGCTGATCCTGCGGGCCGCCGGCATCGGACCAGGCAGCGACGTGGTAGCGCCCTCGTATGGGTGGCGCCAGCTCGCCGATGGCGCAGTCTTCGCCGGGGTCGGCGTCGTGTTTGCCGATGTCGACTACTGGTCGGGCTGTCTGACCGCGGAAAAAATTGCGGCGCGCCTGACTCCCCAGACCCGCGCACTCGTGGTAGCCAATGCCAACGGCCATCCGGCCCCCTGGGCCGAGCTGCGGGAACTGGCGAGCGTTCATGGATTGCTGCTGATCGAGGATTCCACCGAGGCGGTCGGTTCGGTCTACCAGGGCCGGGCCGTCGGCAGCTTCGGCGACTGCGCCATTTTCGATTTCACCCAGCCGGGGGCCATCGCCTGCGGCGCGGGCGCGGTGATCGTGACCGACGACATCGATCTGGCCAGTCGGTTGCGGCTGCTGCGCGATCGGCGCCTGTCCGATCGCGGCTCGGTGGTGGCGGGGGGATTGCCGGTTGCGGGTCTCGCGATGGGCGAGCTCAACGCGGGGCTCGGCTTGGCACAGTGGACCCGGCTCGATGAAGTCTTGAGTCAACGCAAGACCATCGAGGCCCATTACCTCGATGTCATCCAGTCCTTCGAGGGGATCAAGCCACCCTATGCGGCGCCGGATGTGGACGAGGTGCATTGGTTCCTGTCACTGGTACACCTGGGCACCCGTTTCAGCCGCAGCAGCCGCGACGACATCGTCGACGATCTGGCCACCGCCGGGGTGGAGGCGGCGGCCTATTGCCTGCCGCTGCATCGCCAGGCGCGCTATTTCGACAAGCAGCGCCCGCGCCAGGACTTGTGGGTGACCGACAAGCTGGCCGATCGCGCACTGGCGCTGCCGTTTCACAGCCGTCTCGACGCCGAGGAAGTCAGCTTCATCGTCCAGACCGCCAAGGACGCTTCCATCAACGTGGGGGCCGGGTCCGCCATCTATCTGTAACCGGCGATTGCCATCGCCGAGGAGAGCGCCATGAGTACCGATGTCATGATCCACGTCCGTTTCGCCCCCGATGGCACCGTGATGGAAATCGGCGAGCGGCCAGCGGGCTGCACCGCGCAGCAGTGGTTCAACTTCCTGACCCGCCAGAGCGGCCTGTCCTATCTCACGCTCTCCGGCGGGCGGGCTGTGTTTCGCATCGCACCCGACGCCATGGGCGGGCTGCACGAACAAGCCGTTGCCGAGGTCGCAGCATGAACGATACGAATCATCTGGAAGTCATCGCCAGCGGCCTGAGCGCCGGTCGCATGATTCCCTATCTGGGTCCCGGCATGGTGGATCTGTGCCCCGAAGCGGGCACCGTTCCCGCCTCCCTGGAAGCGCTGGCCATTTTTCTGGGCAGCAAGGTCACCGTGCCGGGCCGCGCTCGGGGAAATCTTGGTGCCAGCGCCCAGTACATCGAGAACTTCAAGCACCGCAAGACGCTGGTGGACCTGATGCGTCAAGCGTTTGCGCCGACGCTCACCCCCTCACCGTTGCACCGGACGCTGGCGGCGCTGCCGTCCATTCCGCTCATCGTCCAGCTCTGGTACGACGATGTCATGCGCACCGCGCTGGCCGGTTGGCCCGACTTCGGGCTGATCCAGGGGTTGAGCCAGTCCGAGCATTTCGGCACCTGGTACCAGGCCATGGCGGCGGACGGCACCGATCTCGAGCTCACCGCGCTCGCCGAGCGGACGCTGGTGCTCTACCAGCCGTGGGGCGCGGTCGAGCCGCGGCCGAATTTCCTCGTGTCCGATGCCGATTTCGTCGAGGTGCTGACCGAGATCGACATCCAGACGCCGATTCCGCCGCTGGTGCAGGAACGCCGCCGCGACCGCGCGTTCCTGTTTCTCGGCTGCCGTTTCACCAGCCAGACCGAACGCATCTTTGCCCACCAGATCAGCAAACGCTCCTCGGAAACGCACTACGCCGTGCTCGCCGCCGAACCGACGCGCAACGAAGCCCGTTTCCTGGAACAGCACGGCATCACCCGGCTGGAACTGCCGCTCGCGGCGTTCGCCGATGCCCTGCAGGCGCAGCTCACCGCCGGCCGGACCGAGGCGTTGTCACGCACCGCCTGACATCCGCAGCAAAGGTCGGCGTACCCCACCGGAGCGCCGCCCGGGCGCTCCAGAAACGGAGCGCTCAGCGCCGACATCACAAATGTCGACATCGTGAAGGGAGAGGGCGGCCCGGCCACCTGGAGTGGCACAGACCGCCCAGGCAAGACGTGATGGATACCGGGGTGTCCGTCACCCCAGCGCAGTGGGCACCGTGGTCGGCGGCAAGTCGGCCGGTACCTCTTTCTCCAGCATGGAGAAAATGAGCCGTTTGATATGCGTTGCCAGGGTCCGGTAATCCTCGTGTTCGGGCTTCGCGCCGGGCAGCAGCCGCCGCAAGGGTCCGACTTCGTAGTGGTAGAGAATCATGGCGATGATGGACATGATGACCATGTGAATGTCGGTGGCGGGCGCGAGCACCTCGACGATTGCCGCGAGCTCGTCAAACGGTTGTTGGAACAGCTCGCTGAGCATTCCCACGCTTTCTTCATCTCCGTCCAGCAGTTCCCGCTGCATCACACGCCGAAAATCCGGATCATCGGCGAGCAGCTGGGTGTACCGTTCGATGAAGGCGGCCAGACGCTCTTCCGGCGTTCCTTGCGATGAGAGGATCGCGTGCGTGATTTCGGCCTTGGACTGAAACGAGAATTTCAGCGCTTCGCGATACAGCGTCTGCTTGTCCTGAAAATGGTAATAAAGCGCCGCGGAAGTCATTCCAGCCGCTGCACCGATGTCCCGAATGGTAACCTTGTTATACCCATAGGCGGCAAACATTGGCACCGAAACCGCCAGAATTTCCGTTTTCTTATCAAACTGTGCACTTTTTTTTCTATCCACGTTCACTGCCTAAACATCCTGTTACATTTCCAGCAGAACCTTGCTCGAAGGACACCGAACGCCGTCCGGCCGGGTGGCTCACTCGACACGAGCCAATCCGCTCAGTTGCCGGGCAAAAGGCCGCTTGGTCCGTTACTGAAGTTTACCGTGGACCTTGCGAAAGCGCCATCCCTTACTGATCGGCCAGTCAACTGTCCGGGACAGCGCCAGTTCTCGACGAGACTCCCGCCCGAAACTGCGGAACGCCCGTACCGCTGACCTTAAGGGTGACCAGACCGGCTGCGAAGAAGCACGCCGCAGGATTCCGCCCGACAGTGGCATCATTCCGAAGCGCACTTTATTCCAGCAGACAGCGATCCACTCATGGCGCGACGCCGTGATCGGATCGGCCAGATGAGGGGGCGTCACCCCTCACGCAATCCCATCCCGGGCTCACCGCATCCTGTCAGCAGGCGAGCCCCATTCGATCAGGCGCATCGGAGAGATGCAGACATCCAGCGTGCAGACACGACGGATTTCGATCCCCAAGCATCCTTCCCGCGCGTCACGGTAGTGCAGTCCCCTGCGAGAAGCCCCATCGTAGTGCGGATCATGCGCGGCGCGCCGCAACCATTCGATACCGGATCAGGCCGGACCCTCATACATTACGCTTCGATTATTCACTGATCCGACAATGACTTACGAGTTCATTCCTTGGGAAAACAAAAAATTGGCACGCTCTCTGCTCGGTGGTAACTGATCGATTGATAAGGGGCGTCCGACATGACCAAGCGTGATCTTTTTTTACCCGGAAGCGGCGAATTCTGTAGAGACATCGGCGCTTGTGATGCCACCGTGGTCGGAGAAAAGCTTTTCATCTCCGGGCAAGGCGGTGTCGATTGGACCGACAACATGACATTGCTTCCGACCTTCGAAGCCCAGACCCGAAAAACCTGGGTCAATATCAAGACTGCACTCGATGCAGCGGGCTATGAGAGCGAACACATCGTACAAATCCTCATGATGATTGTACACGCTGATGATTCTGAAGGAACCTTCAGCGAAAAAACCATGAAGATCTTTGAAATCAAGAACGAAATACTCCCCGATTCGACACCAACCGGAACAACCATCGGCGTGAGTGATCTGGCGCTGCCGGATCTCCAGGTCGAGATTCAGGTCGTTGCCATGAAATAGCCAAGTTTGACATCGCGACTGAACGACCCGGAAGAGAAACTTCCGATGACTTCCAAAGCGTCTCAAGGTGAAAGATTCCGCGGAAGCCCATACACCGTCGAACACAACGCGATGTGTAATCCCGAAAGAACGATTCAGATCCTCAATATGCCCGCTTCAGGGAACGACAGGAGAACGACATGAAATTCGGCCTTATCGTTGAAGCAAATGTTCCGGTTGGGTTGACCCAACACCGCCGGTATCAGCAGATGATCAGTGAAGCAGTGTACGCAGAAGAAGCGGGATTCGACTTCTGGGGTGCATCCGAGCAGCACTTCATGGGGAACATTGGCATGTCCGCCACTGAAGTGATGTACGCGGCGGTCGCAGCAAAGACCACCCGCATTCGCTTGCGGCACATGATCCGTCTGCTGTTGAAGTTCAATCATCCGTTGCGCATCGCGGAACAGCTGGCGACCCTCGACCTCATCTCCAACGGCAGGGCCGAGCTGGGGACAGGACGATCGAATTCCCTGATCGCTCTGAATGCCTTTGGGGTCAGTCCCACCGAAACACGCGCGCAGTGGAACGAATCGCTGGACATCATCGCCAAGGCGATTTCCGAGGACTGGGTAGAACACAAAGGGAAGTACTGGGAGATACCGCCGTGTTTCCTGACGCCCAAGCCTCTGCAGGAACCGCACCCCCCGCTCTCCGTCGCGGCCTCAAGCATGGAAATGCATCAGATCGCGGGCGAGAAAGGAATCGGCTGCATGGGCTTCGACAACTATCTGGGTTGGGGCCGCGTGGAAGATGCCGCCAAGCTCTATAAGAATGCCATCACCCATCCATCGCAGCAGGTCGGAAAGGTTGTCAACGATACGCTCTCCTTCCTGGTGCTGCCCGCCTATTGTGCCAAGACGCACGAAAGAGCGATCGCGGAAGGCGGACCGACCGTCATCAATTTCCTTCGTATTGTCGTTCAGGCATACGACCAGCTCGCCGAAGCTTCACCCGACTATGCCTACATGGCGGAGTCGAAGATGATCAATGCGATGCTTGACGATATTGAAGTACTGCTTGAGCACACGCCCGGGGTGCTCTGCGGAACGCCGGAGTATTTCGTTGAGCAGATTTCACGCCTCAAGGAAGCGGGATATGACGAAGTCATTCTCCGTGTCGACGGGGACATGACCCACCGCCAGATCATGGAAGCGGTGGATCTGATTGGAAATCACGTCATTCCACACTTTGCGTCCCCACGCAATGTCGTCACCGGAAGCCCATTTGCCGAGGGGACTAAATTCCTGCCCTAAATTTTTACCTGTCGACTTATTAATTGATCAGTATATCACCCACCGTTCCAACATCAGGAGCCGAACAATGAACGCAACCAATATCTATGTGCCGGGAAGCGGGGATTTCTGCAAGGCGATTCACGCCTGCGACGCGAAGCGGGTTGGTAATCACATCTTCATTTCAGGGCAGGTCGGCGTGAAATGGGGGCAAACCATGGAAGACTTCGAGGTGTTGCCCACCTACGAGGAACAGGTGCGCCAGACGTGGTTGAACATCAAGAACGTGCTGGAAGCGGCCGGCGGTGCACCCAAAGACATCGTTCAGATCGAGCAATTCATCGTTCACAGCGAGGCGCCAGACATTCCCTTTGCGGACAAGGTGATGAAGATTTTCGAGATCAAGCGGGAACTGCTTCCTGACGCGATCCCGACCGGTAGCGCCATGGGCGTCACGCATCTTGCCTTGCCCGGCCTCATGCTCGAAATCCAGGTTGAAGCGGTCGTCAGCGCCTGAACGCGGACCCATACCTCACGTCATCTGGAGAACAATGATGAAGCCGACTGGATTACTGGATCTCAGCCCGGAACAGAAGAAACTTCAAGAATCCGCCCGGGAAGTCGCACAGGTATTGAAGAAAAATGCTGACCAGGCCGACCGTGAACGGTGGGTTCCATCCGAGAACTGGGACGCCATCAAATCTGCCGGATTCTACGGCGCACTGGTTCCGAAGGCATATGGCGGCCTGGGACTGGGGATGTTCGAGTACAGTCTGATCCTGGAACAGCTGGGGCAGGGCTGCTCCGGCACGTCCATGGCCTTCAACATGCATCAGATGTCCATGAGTCTGATGAAGGGGGCCGGCCTCGAGTCCGTCAACAAGGACAAGTTCGCGTATCTGTGCGATCTCACGGTCAACAACCTCATGTCCGCCGTCGCCTCGGAGCCCGGTGGAAACTCCCTGATCTATGCAACGCTGAACCCGACCTCATACGTTGAGGTCGTGGAGGGCGGATACAAGCTCTACGGCCGCAAACAGTTCGGCACGAACTTTGAAGCATCGCGCTATTCGATGGTGATGTTTCACATCAAGGATTCGCCGGATGCCACCGAAAGCGTGTTCCTGCTGATCGACACCAAGATGCCGGGCGTCAATGTCGAAGATACCTGGGATACGCTGGGTCTTCGCGCCACCCGCAGCAACAGCGTGTTCTTTGATGGGCTGTTCATTCCCGAAGAGCAAACCCTGTTGCGTGGAAGCGACTTCTTTCAAAGCTTGCTCCAGACCTCAAGCGCCGAGTTCTACCACACGTTTTCTTCGGTATACCTGGGCATTCTGACGGCAATGCTGGATTGGGCGCAGCAGTATCTGCTTTCACGGGTTCCACGCGGCTACACCCAGCCCATGGCTTACCACCCCTCAAGCTTGCAGACGATCGGCGCGCTGATTGATCGCCTCGACCAAGCACGACTGATCGTCCGCCAGGTGTCATTGACTTATGACACCCATGGAAACATCCCGGAATCCTTCTACGGCTTTGCCAAGGCAAAGCTGGCGATTACCAACGCGCTCATGGAAGCCGTCAGAACGCTTCCGAGCGCATGCGGGGCCAACTCGCTTTACAACAAGAATCCGCTCCCACGATTGATGCGGGATGCCATGGTCGCGACCGTCATGCCCCCACATATGTGGCAAGAGCGAGAGCTGGCCGCCATCGGGGCCATGGATCTCGATATGACAAAGATTCAGCCGCCCCTGGGCTGATCCAGTCCGACCGGCTGCCTGGTCGCAGGCAGCAACGATGCGCAAGACGATCATCCGGAGAACATCGATGACCCAAGCCCTTTCATCCGTTCAGGATCTCTACGAAACGTGGTGCACCGCACGGCGAACCGTGGCTATCGAACTGATGCTGTCGTTGTTCAATCCGGAGGCTGGTGATCGGGCCGATCAGTCCGAGGGAAACGGCGGTCCGCGGGTGATCGGTGGTTCCGCCTTCGGTTACACGAAGCTTCAGACTGCGCTCCTGTCCAAGCTGCTTCCCGAGCCTTTCGAAGGTGAGCTTCGTGCAACGCACGGACTGATCAAGCGCGGCGAGAGCTGGCGAATCGTTCGGTATCACGAATCACGGCAACTTGATCTGGCACAGGAAATGGGCTTCGCCCTGGACGCGTGAGTCACCGACCGGCGCGCTTGGGGACCGACCCAAGCCGCCTCTCTTTCCGGTCGCTGGTGCGTGATTCCATCATGTGAGAGGTATGTGATGATTACGAAGCTTTCCGATTGGCATTCTCCGTCCCCGTCATCCGAACAATCGGATGAACCGGTCCTTCGTGCGATCACGCAGCTTCGAGCCGGAAAGGCGATCATCGTCCAGGACGCAGAAGACCGGGAAAATGAAGCCGATCTGGTGGCACTGGCAGATCGCGTGTCGCCGGATGTCGTCAATTTCATGATCACCCACGGTCGAGGCCTGGTGTGTGCGCCAGTGAGCCGGGAAATTGCCGAACGTCTACGCCTGGATCCCATGGTGAAAGGCAATTCCGATCCCCATCGCACGCAATTTACGGTCTCGGTCGACGCCGCATCGTGTCGAACCGGCATCTCTGCGACCGAGCGGGCCCGGACCTTGCGGGCTTTGGCCGATTTGCACGCCACGGCCGGCGACTTCACCCGTCCTGGCCATGTCTTTCCCTTGATCGCCCATCCAGCCGGGGTCCTGGGTCGTGCCGGGCACACGGAGGCCGCGACTGACCTGGCACGCCTGGCCGACGCGCCGGCGGCCGGTGTGATCTGCGAAATTCTCGGACAGGACGGTAACCCGATTACAGGCAGGAGCGTCGCCCGGTTCGCAGGACGATTCGGGCTTCTCCGGCTGACCATTCAACAGCTCATCCACTATCGCGCGGCTCATGATTCGGCGCTGCTTGGCCGTGATCTCATGCCCGATCTCACGAACGCAAATCCGCTGATTTCATATTCGCGATACATGGAAAAGGCGCTGGCTTCCTGCATCTAGGAAACCTTTGGCCATGGTAATCCCAGTTCAACAAACACATCTATTCGGTACGCGCCATGCAGAACCTCAACCGAGTTCAAACATCACCAGACCATCTCAATCGTGCGTCTCATCGTGAGACCTTCAGGGGCTGGAATTCCAGCAATGTCCTGGGTGACATCGCCCATGGATCCGGCCGAGTGCTGTCGCAACTGGTACGTTTGGCTGGCTCCATGCTCCCGTGGCTTGTGATCGGCGCGCTTGCACTGGCATCGGTGACCCTCAAGCTGCCGCCCGTGAAAGATCAGGTCCAGCCAAAAATCTTCATGCCCCGCGATCACTTTTTCGGGATCGCGATCACGCCCGCCGGAGAGATGTTCGTCGCGGGTCAGAACGGACAGATTCTGACCTCGAACGATAACGGGCAGCGCTGGACACCGCTGGATGCCGAACTCCGCGCTGCGCTTCAGGATATTGCGGCATGGGACAACGACCATATTCTGGCCATCGGCAACGACGGCGCCGTGGTGACGGGTACCCGGACCAATGATCAATGGGCGCTTCGTGAATCGACCATCGGTGAGAAGACGAAACTTCTCGGGCTCACCGTCCAGGGCCAAGGCGAGGCCTGGGCCGTCGGCGACATGGGCGCGATTTTTCACAGCACCGATTACGGCGTGTCGTGGAATCGAGCCTCACCCGTAAAAGACATCATTTTCAACAGCGTCGATTTTCTGGATGAGCGAATCGGGATCGTCGTTGGCGAATTCGGAACCATCGCACGAACCAGCGACGGGGGCGCGAGCTGGCAGGATCTCCCCGACCTGACGGAGCTGACATTGCTTGATGTCGCGTTTTCCGCCGATGGCCGGGCCGTGATCGTTGGACAGAATGGCACCGTGCTCATCTCCGATGACGCTGGCGTGAACTGGCGTGAACTGCCCGCTGTAACGACCGAGCATCTTTTCGATGTTGAGTGGGACGCCGGCCTGGATGAGTGGATTGCCGTCGGCAACATGGGCGTGATCAGCCGGACCGTCAATGGCGATTGGACCAGTTGGACGACATCACGAATCGACGACCGGAACCTGTCCTGGCACACCGGTCTCGCATTGCGAGATGGCGCGATTTACGTCTCCGGTCGCGACACCGGGATCATCCAGGACGGCAGCTTCCTGCCATTCCAGAAGCAATCCCTCCAATAGGAAATCTCGATATGGAACATAAAATCGCATATCTGGCGGTTCGATATCGGCGTTCCTTTACCGCCGCTGTCTGGGTTGTTTCTGCGCTCTGCCTGTTCGCGGTTTCCCGGCTGGACATCACGACCGTCCAGACCGACTTCCTGCCCAAAGGCCATCCCTACACGGCACTTCAAAGCGAATTTGCCGAGTCGTTCGGCGGCGCCAACAAGATCGCCTTGGCATTAGAAGTGTCGGACGATCGGGATATTTTTTCCCTGCCGACGCTTGAGAAGATCCACGACATCACCCGTGCTCTCGAACAGACCGCCGGCGTGGATTCACTGACGATCACCTCGCTGGCCACCAGCAAGATGGCGCGAATCAGTGCATCGGCCGAAGGCATTCGCTCCGAAGCGCTCATGTGGCCGGATATCCCCACGGATGAAGCCGGCGCACGCGCCTTGAAGGACACGGTGATCCAAACGCCATTGGCCTATGGACGCTACGTCTCCGGTGACTTGAAATCGGCACTGATCACGGCCGATCTCTATGAAAACTTCAGCGATTACGATGTGCTGTTTGCCCAGCTTTCAGCGCTGCAAGCGCAAGTGGAGGACGCCAATCACGTTTTTCGCATGGTCGGCGAACCCATCATCTATGGCTACGTCGCCTCGCTGCTGAACGAAACGATCCTGATCGTCCTGGGCGTCCTGGGGTCCATTGCGATTCTGCTCTATCTGATGGTCGGAACCGTCCGGGCCGTGGTCTTTCCACTTCTCAGCGGCTTCCTCAGCTGTATCTGGACACTGGGCATCTGCGCAGCCTTCGGAATCAATCTTGATCCGCTGTTGTTACCAGTGATCATCCTGCTGTTCGCCCGAGGCGTATCCCACTCGTTGCAGATGGTGCTTCGCTTCGATGAAGAAGTGTCCAAGGACGGGGTCACCATCCCGGAGGGTGCCACCCGGACCCTTGCCGAGTTATTTCGCCCGGGGATGCTCGGCATTGCGACCGACGGGCTCTGTGCCGCTGCGGTGGGTTTGAGCAGCATTCCATTTCTTCAGAAACTCGCGCTCATCGCGGTCATCTGGGTCAGCACGATCGCGATCAGTGCAAGCGTTCTCACTCCGGTGTTCCTGGCGGGATACCGGAATGTGGATACCCGTCCGAACTGGATTCGCCAACGGATCACCGCCGCGCTCGCTGCACTGGGTCATCTGGCGATGTCGCCGGGACGGTATGTGGTGGTGGGCCTGGCGCTGACGCTTTTCGCCATCTCCTCTTTTTCGGCAATGAACCTCCAGATCGGCGATTCGAGCGCCGGGTCACCGATCTTTCGCGAAGACTCCCGATTCAATGAGGATCTGGCTGCGATCAACTCGAAGTTCGGCGGCACCGACACCTTGATGGTGGTCGCACGCGGCGACGGGCCGGATGCGCAGAAGGATCCCGAGGTACTGGAAACCGTTCATGCACTGCAGCGCTATATGGAGATGCAGCCCGAAATCGTCCGGAGCTTTTCGGTTGCAGACATGATGGTGTCCATCAACCGATTGCTGCATGACGACAATCCCCACTTCCAGGAACTGGCCGACGACCGATTCGTCAATGGCGAGCTGATGTATCAGCTTCGGGCAAATTCACAGCCGGGACAGCTGGAAAGCGTTATCGATTCGATGTTTGAAAACAGCGCGGTGCAGTTCGTCATGAACAGCCGCGAAGGCGACGTCATTCGAACCGCGTTGGCCCGGTTCAATGAATTCGCTCTGGCGCACGACATCAAAACAGCTTCGCTGGAGATCGGTGGCGGCGTGATCGGAATGCTCGCAGCGGTCAATGAAGTGATCCTGGATGATCAGATCGAATCGATCGGTGTTGCGCTGCTGATCCTGATGCTGGTGTGCACGATGGTCTATCGCTCATCCCACGCCGGTCTGTTCTTTCTGGCGCCGGTTGCACTGTCGAACACGGTCACCTTCGGCTACATGGCCTATCAAGGGATCGGCATGACCGTCAACACCGTTCCGGTAGCGGCAATCGGTATCGGACTGGGTGTCGATTACGCGATCTATATCGCCGATCGCGTCAAGGAGGAATGGGAAGCAGGAAGCACCGTAAAAAAGGCAATGATCGATGCGATGGCCAGTGCGGGCCAGGGCGTGCTCATTACAGCCACAGTACTGATCGTCAGCGTTCTTCTCTGGCAGTTTTCCTCGCTACGGTTCCAGGCCGAGATGGGACAACTGATGGGCTTATGGATGGTGGTGTCCGCATCTTCGGCACTGCTTCTTACACCAGCCATGATCTATATCTTCAAGCCGCGATTCGTCTTCACAGAAAGAAACAATGAAATTTTCGAAGGCAGTTTACTAATCAATTAGAAACTGAATTGAGATGGGTGTCGTGGAATGTCCATTCTTAGAAGGAAGAACTCGTAATGGCACATGTTAAACACTCCGTTAAGGCAAATTGGCCGAAAGTGACTGCCTCACTCGTCCTGGGCATGACCTCTTCTCAAACGGGCCATGCAGGCTTGATTGAGGACCTGAGTGTCAGTGGCTACATTCGCGAAGGCATCTCCGTCAATCTTGCCGATCCCAAGATCAGCCCCAGTGACGATAAAGATGACAAGTACGATGTATCCATGGCGCGGACCAGCATCCGAGCGGATGTCACGGGTCGTATCAGCGACGTCGATTTCACGGTCGTCGGCCGGTTCAGCCGAGAGATGATGACCGATTACCTCTCTCGCCTGGAGGAAGGTGGGGCAGGGAACGAGGCCATGCTTTCCACCATCATTTCCGAGTTCGGGATCGGCTCGCCACGAGAGGGGGATCTCAGCGCGATTTACGACGAAGACGCCGAGATCCGGGAAGCATACTTTGACTTCCAGGCCCTGAAAAACACCAAGGTCCGGGTTGGCAAGCAGATCGTGACCTTCGGCGAGACCGACTTTTTCCAGGCGCTGGACGTCTTTCATGGGATGGACCTGCGATGGAGAAACTTTCTCGAGGAACCCGAGGAACTCTATCAGCCGCTGATCCTGTTCAATTCGGAAACCTACGTTCCGGCACTCGACGGCACCCTTCAGGTCGTTCTCCGCCCTGGACTTGATGACGCGGACGACATCGGTACCCGAATCGGATTGAACGGCGGTCGATGGGCACCGGACGGACTGCGGACCTTCGACGTGTTCGGGTCCCAGACCATTGGCGCACCCTACAACCTCGAACACCCGGAAGGGGACAAGGATGACCTCACCGGTGCGCTGCGCTGGAGCAGCACACTGGGCAGTATCAACTATCAGCTGATGTGGCTTCACCAGTTTCAGCCCGAAGTCGTCATCAACAGCCGGTTCGCGCCCTATAAGACCGCACCGGAATCGCCGATTGCCGAGGCGATCTATCCCATCGTGGATACCTTCGGTCTCTCGGCCAATGGGTACGTTCCCCTCGGCGACATCGTCTGGGCAACGGAAATCGCCTATACACCGGACAAGCCCTACAACGCGGGATCGAGCCCGCTTCTCAATGTGCTGGACCTGAGCGTCAACAGCTTTCAGCCACGCGATCTTTATCTTCTGGGCGGCTACAACGGCGTGGTCGAGAAGGACACGTTGCGGACCATGGTCCGGGGTGAAACAACCATTGACCTGATGAAGTATCTGAAGACGAATCGTCCTTCACTGTTCTCGGTCCAGGTTTTCGATACCTGGATCATGGACTTCGATGAATCCGACGATATCGTCGACCTTCCGGCCTATTCGGCTACAAAAGACGAGCACTCGACAATCGTCACCGCAGGCCTTTTTCTCAACTATGACCTGGACCGGATCAATGTCGGTCTTGCTTCGGGATTTGACGTTACCTACGGCGGCTACTTCCTGCTTCCGAGCATCACATTCGCTTATGGGGATCACTGGCGGATCAGGGCAGAAGCGGATCTGTTCTATCCAAACGGCGATGAATTGAACAACACGCACCTGTTCGGAACACTCAACAACTCGGATCAACTCTACCTCCGGGTCAGTTATCAGTACTGAAGCGGGTACTTTGGTAGCCATCTCTAATTCAGGAGAGCTGAAATGCGGTTTGCATCAAAAAAGCATACGACCTTGCTAACTGGGGCCATCTTGTTCATTACATCCATTTCGGTTTTCGGCGAAGAACTAAAACCGGGATTCATCATCGACAAAAGCAATCTTTCGTCGCTGGATGATGCAACATTCGAGGGAACACCCGTAAAGGACATGATTCCCGAGAAAACACAATGGCTGATCACGGACCATAACCTGCGCATCAAGCTGGCCGCGAGCAAGCCGATGCCGGTCGTGAAAAAGCCACTGGAACTGGCGAAGAAGTACGACAATGAAAACACGGTCTCACTGAATGAGAATGGCCATCTCATCAACTGGACCGCGGGCATGCCGTTTCCAAACGTCGACCTGACTGCGCCCGATGCGGCGAGCAAGTTGATGTGGAATTTCTATGTTGCCGGAGATGCTTCAAGTTTTGACTTCTTGAATCTCGAGAAATTCGCGTTCGTGTTCATTGACGGGAAATCGGGCATCGAACGGGAACAGATCTGGGCGCTGCAGTACTACAAGATGTGGGGACGCACCTGGAGCGATGAGCCGATCATCGGGGACAGCAAGTTGCTGAATCGGAAGCTGCTGTTCGCGACCTACCCGGACGACGTCCGCGGTGTGGGAACCTTCATCAACGAATACGTTGACGAGCGGCCTGATGAAGCGTGGGCCTACATCCGTAGTTTCCGACGCATTCGGCGAATCAGCGGAAACAGCTGGAGCGAACCCATTCCGGGTACGGACCTGCTTCAGGAAGACGACATCGGGTTCCAGACGAAGCCCTCCAACTATGCATCCTGGAAGCTGCTCGGAAAGAAGAAACTCCTTCTGCCCATTCATCCCGATATGGAACTGTTCACCTGGAAGCCCGATGCCGGCAGCCAGAAGAACGAGTATCCCGCAATGGATCTGAGTGCCGCGCCTTATTGGCACCCGAATCCGGACTTCGTGGTCTGGCAGCCGCGGGAAACCTACGTCATCGAGGGCGTGCCACCGTCTTACCATCCGTATGGACGCCGAATCATCTACATGGATGCGGCCACCCATACCATTCCCATGGGTGAGATCTATGACAAGCGGAATGAATACTGGAAAGGAAGCATGCATCCGGTGATGGTCTACGCCGATCCGGCAATGGACCTGAATCTGGCCTTTCCATCGTTGGGCGTCATTGCCGACTACAAGCGGATGCACGCGACGAACTATGTCACAGGCAAGCCCGACAACAAGATGATGAACACGCCGGGGATCAACGGCAATCACATCAATGTTGAGGTGCTTCGAAAAGGCGAGCCGGTACGGCCGCAATAGAAGCAGCGGAACGACAGGTCGAATCATGTCCCTTTTTGTCCTTCGGATAAGAAGGGACATGATGTTCGCGACAACTCATGCCGGAGGTATACCGCACATGACCATCGAAGTCGATCAATGGCGCAGCATCATGGGACGATTCGTTACGGGCGTCAATGTTGTCACAACCGTGGACAAAAATGGCAATCCAGTTGGGCTCACGGCGAATGCCTTTTCTTCGGTCTCTCTTGAGCCGCCGCTGTTGCTGATCTGTGCCGACCGCAAGTCGGAAACGCTCAAGAGCCTGCTGGGAACCAAGCGGTTCTGTGTAAACATTCTCTGCGAAGAACAGGATCTTCTGGCACGAACGTTTGCATCCAAGACCGCAGACAAGTTTCTTGATGTGCCCTATCACATGGGGACCTTCGGCATGCCCATCCTGGATGGTTGCATTGCAAGCGTCGAGGTGGAGCTGGTCGAGTCCTATGAAGTGGCTGATCACTATATCCTGGTCGGTCGGGGGCTGATGCTTCATAACGACGGCGCGCTTCCAACCATGCCCCTGGCTTTCTTCAGCGGCCGGTTTCATAAACTCTCCGCCTGACTGACCACCTCGGCCATGAATGAGCATCGCCGTGTGGCACACCCGCCATCGACGCGCGCCATCGGTACAGCGGCAGACCGTTTCATGTCCCTTCCAGGCCCGCACACGAGGGCAGACATTCGCGCCGATCGCGGAGCACCGGCGCCTGAGCGGGAGAGGGGGGACGGTGCCGGGCCGAGGTGAGCGCGACGCAACCGGATGGCCCCGCACCGGAGCGTTCAAGCACCGAAAGACGACCGCACGAGCACGCCAAAGGCCGCCACACCGGCCTCAGCCGAGAAACGCCAGCACCCGCCGATTGAACACTTCGGGCCGTTCCAGATGCAGGAAGTGACCCGCCTCGGGCAATACCTCCTGAGCGCTGTCCGGATGGGGAAACGCATGCGGCCCGCCGCGATACATCCCCGGCCCGATGCAGTCGTCCTCGCTCCCGACCAGGATGAGCGCCGGCCAGGGTTTGGCGGAAAACATCAGCCGCAACTGGCGCAGGGCTTCGGGCGCACCGAACAGTCGCAGCGGATTGATCAGGGCGCGGTAATAGTCGGTTGCCTGTTCCAGCCCGTGGGGTCGGCGCAGGCAGTCGATGACCCGGTCCAGCTGCGGATGATGCGGGTCGAGGCTCGGCGACCAGCGACGCCACAGCGTGCGGATGTAGGCGAAATCGTCCCGCCGGATCCGCTCGCAAACACCGGGAATCTGGAAATAGCCCATGTAACGCGATCGCACCATCTGACGCGGATTGATGCGCCGCAGAAAGGTGCGCAGCGGCGGCACCGACGCCAGGACGACGCGGTCGATGCGATAGGTCGGTGGGGGCACTTCCTGCTGCAAGCCGCAGAGCATTTGAGCCAGGATGGAACCCCAGTCGTGGCCGACGATACAGACCCGCCGATGTGCGGCCGCCTGATCCAGAAAATCACTCAGCATGCGGCCGACCGCCAGGATCGAACCGCCGCCCGGATCCGGCAGGGCGGAATCCCCGTAACCCGGCATGTACGGCACAAGGCAGCGATAACCGGCCTGCGATGCCGCCTCGACCAGACTTTCGAAGGTGCGCGGCGTGTCGGGAAAACCATGGAGCAGCAGGAGCACACGGTCCCCGGCGCCGAATTCGTAATAGGCCAGGGGCCCGGATCGGGTCGAAGCGCGCTTCAGGGCCGCATCCCAAGGCCCGGACATCGTCTGACGCAAGACTGGCTCCCTCCTGTATTCCTTCACGTCCGTATTCTTGCCTGGCGCCGCCGGTGTGGTGAACCGGGTTTCCCATCACTTTAAGCGCCGGGCGGGCGGCATGGCGAATCGGACCCCGGACGATCCGTGCCGAGCGCGTCAGGCGAGGCTGCGGAATGTGGAGAGATGGTCGTCGTGGCCGCCGAAGCAGGCGGCGTAATCGCTGCACACGCCGCAGCTGGGTGCCTTGCACAGACTGATCTCGGCGCGCTGGCAGAGCTGGCGGTAGAAGAACCGCTTCCAGCGCAGGTTGTGCGTGTTGTGGGCGACCAGCGCCGGGAAGTAGTCCGTGAGCAGGGCCGAGAGGCTGGCGCGGCTGAGCAAACCCAGGTCTTCCCAGAGGTGACTGTCTCCCATGCAGCCGCCGGCCACGGCGCGCGCGATCCATTCCCCGCCCGGATCCTGGTCCTTGCGATAGCCCATGAGCAGATCGACCAGATCGGCGAATTCGTCGATGCGCGGATCGCTGGCCACCGGTGCGCCCAGGGCATGCACACCCGTCAACAGCGCGAGGGCACCGGGAAAGTAGCGGTCGAACAGGCGGCGGCTGTCGGCTTCGTCCAGTCCCAGCACGCCACTGGACGGGCCCAGCGGCCAACCCCAGGTCAGCGCGATGGCGCGGGCCAGGGCGCGGGTTTCCGACAGGTCGGGGTTGGGCGCACACCCAAGCAGCAGGAAATGCAGCCCGCCGCTGGACAAGGGGGTGCCGTTGGTCGCGAAGCCGTCCATCAGGGCGCCTCCATCGGTGCGTGCGTGTAGCACTTCTTGGGGCAGATCTTGGCGCAGGCCTCGCAGCCCACGCAGTTCATCTGGTTGGCGATGGTCATGATCTTGCGTTCGTATTCTTCGTCGTCGTCCTCATCGCCGGCGGAGCCCACGGCGATCTGTTCGCCGTCCTCGGTCACACCGACCATCTGCAGCACGTCGCGCCCGCAGACGCGGAAGCAACGGCCACAGCCAATGCAGGTTGCGTCATTGATGTCGGCGACGAACTTGGGCGTCCAGCTGCGCCCATCGGGAAGCGTAACGGTGACCACGCCGCTCATGATGCGTTCTCCTGTTCACTCCGCCTGCGCGAGGCGGGATTTCGCGGCTGCGAGCTGTTCATAGGTGGTGAAGGTCTGTCCGGCCACCTCCATGATGCGCTCCCAGCCCGTGGGCAGATCTTCAGCCAGATCATGCAGATCCATCTTCAGGGCCGTGGCCCTGGAGTTCAGTCGCTTGATTTCCGCTTTCAGGTCGTCTGTGTTTTCCATGCTTGCCTTCCATCCGGTGTTTCATTGTTTCGACATGGGCGCGCTGCCCGGCGGCGGCGGCCCACACCCATCGGGCCTGTTCGGCGCTCAGCGCGCCGCGTTTGATATGTAGTGCCATCACCCGTACCTCGCGACTTCCGGGAAACGTTCGACCATGGCCACGCCGGCATCGACCAGCTTCTGACCTTCCTCGGCCAGCTTTTCGATGCTGGGAAAGCCGAAGCGATGCACGTCGCGCAGCTGCTTGTTCACGGCGATCAGCCGTCCGGCGATGAGCACCATGCGGCCGAAGCCTTCGTGCGACATCTTCATCATGGGCGACACCATGACGCCGGTGGCGCGCTCGATGGCGAGCCCGATGGCGTTGTAGAACAACTCCAGCCGCCACAGGATTTCGGGATCGGGATCGCCGATGATGGGAATCTCGGCCCGCTTTTCCTTGGTCAGGATGTAGGGATCGAGCAGCTGCACGTTGCTCTTGTTGTCCCAGGTGCCAAAGGAGTCGTGGGCGCGCAGCTGCTTGATCAGCTCCATCGCGAAGGGCGCGTCGATTCCGGCAGCTTCGGTTGCTGCCGGTGCGGTCTCGGTTTCAGCCATGTTCCAGTTCCTCCTCATCATCGAAATCGAAGCGTTGTTCCTGGCCCTTGCGCATGACCTTGCGCAGCCAGGGCGGCGGATTGCCGTTCAGCACATCTTTCAGCTTGTCCAGGATCTCGGCGATGGATTCGGGCTGGTTCACCTTGATCGGATGGATGTTGTTGGCCACCACCCGCGCCGCGCCGGAACCCCCGATCGCGGCCACATACAGGATGGCGCAGTCCCTGATCGCCTCGATCTTGGGGGCCAGCTTGTCCTCGTTGCCGTCTTCCTGAAGGTCACCGTCAAACTGGATCGCCTCGACGAACTGGTGGCTGGTGGGGCTGACCTCGTAGATGGCGATGTTCTTGGCCCAGCCGAAGTGGGCGTCGACCCGCTGCAGGTCCTGGGTGCAAAACGCGATTTTCATGACGCCTCCTTGGGCGCTGGCACGCTGGTGATTCGGGTTTCTAGGCAAACGCAGCCGCCGCACCGGCTTCGGGCGCATCGCTCACACTCCATTCGTCGGGATGCGGTTCGTGGCCGTGGGCAATCAGCGCGTTGGCCACCTCGAAGATGAAATCCCGGCTGCCGCGGTAGCCGAGCGCGAGGCGATGCGCGGCGCCGAGCCGGTCGAAGATGGGCAGACCCATGCGCAAAAACGGAATCTCCAGCCGCTGCGCCATCTGCCGCCCGTGGGCGTGGGTGATCAGCAGGTCGCAGCCGGCCGCGCGCGCCTCCAGGTCTTCGAGATCGCCGATCAACACTTCCTCGACCGGCAGATGCGCCAGCACGGGCGAGTCGGTGGTGGTGACGGTGGCGGCAAGTTCGCAGCCGAGCTCGGCCAGGAACCGGCCCACGCCGTGCAGAAGATCCGGCTCGGCGCCGATGGCGACCTTGCAGCCGCCGGTGTAGAAGTGGCCGTCGAGCATGGCGTCCACCAGCTGGCTGCGCTGACGGCGGTACTTGGCCGGCACCGGCCGGCCGCTGTAGTCGGCGAGAAAGGCCATGAGCCGATCGGTGGCGCCGAGGCCCAGCAGCCGGTCGAACACCTGCACCGGCGCGTCGATGTGCTGGCCCAGCCATTCGGCGGCGGGGCGCATCTGTTCGCCGACGGCGAGCACCAGACTCGCCGAGCCGAGCGCGGCGATCGCCTCGCGCCGGGTGCCGCCAATGGTGGTGGGGCTGAAATCCTCCGGCACGTGGCCGTCGAGCGAGCCGGACAGGTCCGGCACCAACACCGGATCGAGCCCGAAGGCTTCCAGGATTTCCCGCAGCTCCTCCAGGTCCGCCACGGTCAGATGGCAGCCGGGCAGCACCGCCACCGTGGCCGGCTCGCGCGGCGCGGCGGGTTTTTCCACCAGCACCTGCAGGATGCGCAGCACGGTGGCCGCCCAACCGTCCTGGAAAGCGCCCTTGAAGTCGGGCGTCGAGACGTAGATCAGCGCGGTGTCTGCAAGCTCCGGGTGGCGCTGGCGGGTGAGCTTGAGATAGCCCTCCACATCGTCGCCCTTGGTCTCGGTGAGTCCGGTCGAGCACATGCCGATGATGGCCGGGCGCGACTTGGTGTAGATGTTCATCACCGCCTGCTCGACGTTCTCGAAGCCGCCCAGCACGGTGGCAACCTCGCTCATGGCGGTGGTCTGCAGCGGAATCGATTCCTTGAAGTGGCGCACGAACAGCACCATGCCGAACGCCGTGCAGCCCTGCGAGCCGTGCAGGATCGGCATGGTGTCGGCCAGTCCCATGAAGGCCAGCGCGCCGCCGATGGGCTGGCTCATCTTGAGCGGGTTGACCGCGCAGGCCTTCTTGGCGTGGCGCACCGTGGCCATCAGGCCGCCTCCACCTGCGCGGTGGATGCCGCGTCGGCCGCGACGGGCGAATCCAGCGTCAGCGTGCTGGTTTCCCAGGGAGCAAGTTGCCGCACCTGCGCCCAGATGGGGTTGGTCAGCGCCAGATGCAGCTGCCTGACCATCTCCACCATGCCCACGTAACCCGCGTAGGCGTGGTGCTTTTCCTGGTTCACGTCCATCCAGGGCATCTTGGCCTTCAGCGCCACGAACTGGGAGCGGCCGCCGGAGAGCATGATGTCGGCCTGGGCGCCCTTCAGGATCCTGAACATCTCGCGCGGGGAGAGCTCGTCGAACATGTGCGCTTCCTCGCCCATGATCTCCTTGATGCGCTGCTTGTCCTCGGCGGTGGATTTCTTGGTGGAGGTGCCGACCACCTCCATGCCGATCTCCTGCAGCGCCGCCACCACCGACCAGGACTTGACGCCGCCGGTGACCAGCAGCACCCGCTTGCCGGCGAGCGATGCCTTGTAGGGCGCGATGGCCGCCCAGGCGCGCGCCTCCTCGCGGGCGATCAGCGCTTCGGTGCGCGCCATCAGCTCGGCGTCCGCGCCGCGCTCGATGAGCAGGCGGGCGATCTCGCGCAGCGACTCGCTCATGTCGCCGATGCCGTAGAACGAGCCCTCGAAGAACGGAATGCCGTAGCGCTCTTCCATCTTGCGCGTGACATTGATCATGGCCTTGGAGCAGACCATCATCGCCGCCCGCGCCCGGTGCGATTGCGCCACTTCGCTGTATTTGGCATCGCCCGAGATGCAGGCCAGGATGCGGATGCCGAGCTCGTCCAGCAGGGGCCTCACCTGCCACAGCTCGCCCGAGAGGTTGTACTCACCGATGATGTTGATGTCGTAGGGCGTGGTGTATTCGGGTTCTTCCGTGCCGATCACGTGCTCCAGCAGCGCCTCGCCGGCCAGCTTGTTGCCGAGGTTCTTGCTGCCGACGAAGCCCGGCGCGTTGATGGGGATCACCGGCTTGCCGAACTTCTCGCGCGCCGCCTTGCACACCGCGTCGATGTCGTCGCCGGTCAGTGCCGGAATGCAGGTCTGGTAGACGAACACCGCCGGCGGATCGTACTTGTCGATCACCTCGCGGATGGCCTTGAACAGCCGCTTCTCGCCGCCGAACACCACGTCGGTCTCGTTGATGTCGGTGGTAAAGCCGGTGCGGTAGAGCAGCGAGCCCGAGGACTTGGCGCCGCGGTTGTCCCAGGAATTGCCCTCGCAGGCGATCGGCCCGTGCACCAGGTGCGCCACGTCCGTGACCGGCTGCAAGGCGATCTTGGCGCCATCGAAGGCGCAGCCGCCGGCCGCCGCACCGGGCTGGAGCTGCTTGGTGCAGCCCTTCTTGCGCGCCTTGTCCGACTTGCCCTGGTTCTTGCCGCAACCGGGCTCGTTGAAGACATCCTGAACGGTGCTGGACAAACTGCTCATCGCGGGCCTCCCGGGGTCGGTGGCGGGGCCGGATGCTGGGCACCGGCCATGCGGGTCTGTCAGCTACTCAGCAGGAAGCGGGCCAAAGCCCGGATAGCGTTTTTTTATATCTCCTGATCAATAACTTAAATAATCGCCGGGTTTCCCGGTCGGGTTTGCCGAACGACAATTGGCGGGTTTGCGACAAAAGCACTGTGGGGTTTGTCGGATGGGCCGCACAAGCCGGTTAGCGGCCCGGATCGCCGGCACGCAGCGGCGTCCCGCAATGCGCAGCACGCTACACTCGCAGCGAGCGCGGTTCATGTCGCGCGGTGAATCGCACCGGAAATCCAACCGATGATTCGGAGTCTGTCGATGAAGCTCATCCTTGCGCCCGCACCCACGGTCACGATCCCAGTCCGATCGGGCGGGCTGTTTCCGGTGCGCCAGATCTATTGCGTCGGGCGCAATTACGCCGACCATGCGCGTGAGATGGGCGGCGATCCGGACCGCGAGCCGCCGTTTTTCTTCATGAAGCCGGCCTGGTCGGTCGTGCCGAGCGGCGCGGTGCTGCCATACCCGCCGGCGACCTCGGACCTGCAGCCGGAAGTGGAGCTGGTGGTGGCACTCGGAGGCGGTGGGCGGAACATTCCCGAGATCGACGCGCACGACTGCATCCTGGGCTACGCCGTGGGCCTGGACATGACCCGGCGCGACCTGCAGCACATGGCCAAGCAACACGGCCGGCCGTGGGATCTGGGCAAAAGCTTCGAGGGTGCGGCGCCCATCGGGGCGCTGACGCCGGTCGCGGCATGCGGCCATCTCGAATCCGGAGCGATCGCGCTTGAAGTGAACGGCGCGGCGCGCCAGTCGGGCAATCTGGATCAGATGATCTGGACGGCGCCGCAGATCATCGCCGCGCTGTCGCGGTTGGTCGGGCTGCATCCGGGCGACCTGATCTTCACCGGCACGCCGGCCGGCGTCGGGCCCGTTGGGCGAGGAGACCGGCTCGAGGCGACCATCGCTGGGCTCGAGCCGCTCGCCATTACGCTCGGTTGAACAAGTTAGCCGGTGTGCGTGCCATTTCCTTCGCTGTATTGTGTCACGGTCTCATCAGGGAAAACTCACACCGATGACGCGCATGACCCGTCAAAACTCAACGCCAGTCAAGTCATATCGTCGCGTTTATTCTTCGCCCGCTCAGCACCAATGGCGGTTTTTACACTCTTGGCTTCCTCGGGTGGCGGCAATGCGGCCGGAAGTCCAAGACTTTCAATCCACAGTTCACGCGTCCAGCCGCGGGTGTGATAAAGGTGATGGGCTTCCTGATCATCGATTTCTTCATGCGCTTCCTTGAGAAGGTCGCGGATTTTTCCGCTTGCCTTTTCAGAAAGCAGTTCGATGAGATCCCAGTTAAGATTATCCTTCGTCTCGGCGAGGGTGACACACTCTCCCGCAACCAATTGCGCTGCCTCTGGATTTCCCGATTTCTTTGCCATTTCCATTGCATGGACCAGTGAATCACCCAAGTGGGAAACCACCTGGCGACCGGGGGTTTCCTTTTCTGGGTCAAGTCCGATTTTTTTGAAAAGATTCAGCAGGGTCTGATGGTGATGGCGGGTCTCGTCAAGATACTCCTGCCATTCTTCTTTGAGATCCGAATTGACGGCACAAGAAATGGCTGTTTCGTAAATCTTGATGCCGCCATTTTCGGTTTCCAGCGCCTGGTAGAGCAGTTCATGGAGTTGGTCGGTATTCAGTTTTTCGGACATAAGGATTTCTCCTGGTTCTCCAAGATGGACGTTTCAATTTCCTGATGAAAAGGCGCGATTGCCGGCATCAAGAAAACTTTTCAAATGCCGTCCACTTCAGAGCGATCACACAGGAAAAAGGTTCCGTGATCGACACCGTCTGGTCACGATCCAGAAACCTTGTTTACTGACCCGCCCACCCCATTTTTTTGCTCCATGCAGAACATCGGATGCGCTTCACAACGGCTCACTCCGATCGTCGGAATCCGCCCCCGGCCGGTAGCACCGCCCGCCATAATGCACCGCCTTCAGCCGGGGAACGCCGGTGCGCACGAACGCAGCGGGATCGACGTGGAACGTGCCGTTTTCCAGCCTCAGGCCAAGCAGGTCGTAGGCGGTCCACAGCATGCGCGCTGCCGCACCGGTATAGCCGGTCCAGCCGCCACGCCCGTCGTGTCCTGCCCCCCAGTACACATCCGCAGCCTGTTGGTAGGGCGGCAGGCCGAACGGCATCGGGTCCTTGTCCAGGGGCGAAAGCTTGCGCCAGATCGACCACGCCTGCCGGCGCCACTGATCGGCCCGCGCGGTATCTCCGGCGCGCTCGGCGTCCCGACACAGACAGAGCGCGGCATCGATCAGCCAGGTCGTCCCGTGGGTGTACTGGCCGCCGTTTTCCCGCACACCGGGCGGATAGAGCGCGATACGGCCCGGATAGGGACGGCTGTTGCCATCGAAGGCGGTATCGAGCAGACGGATGAGCGCCGGGGTTTCAAGGCCGGCCAGTCCCGCGCGCAAGGCGGTTTCGGCGCGCTCGGCGCTGGTCGCTCCGGAAATCGCCGGCCAGGACGCCATCAAGGCGCTCAAGGGCGCAAACGCTTCGCCGGCATCGCTGGTGGCGCGCAGGAAGCGGTCGCCCAGCCAGCAGCCGGCGATCGCCTCGCGCAGCCGCGCCGCTGCTGCCTGATCACGCTGCGCGGCCGCAGTGCCGTCGATGCGCTCGGTCAGGGGCAGGAAGCGCTGCAGGACATCGAACAGGAACAGCGCCATCCACACGCTTTCCCCACGCCCATGGACGCCGAGCTGATCGAGGCCGTCATTCCAGTCCCCGGCACCGATCAGCGGCAGGCCGCGCGGACTGAGTTGCCGGAGGCTCAGGTCGATGGCGCGCCGGCAGTGGACGTAGAGACTGTCCTGATCGCGCGCGATGCGCGGCACGAAGGCGAAATCCGGCCAGCCCTTGGGGATCGTGCGGCCTTCGAGATAGGGCACCTGCGTGTCCAGTAGCGCCCAATCGCCGGTCGCCGACACGTAGTGCGCCGTCAGATAGGGTAGCCACAGATGCGGGTCGCTGGCGCGGCTGCGTTGCCCCAGGCCGATGCCACCGGGGGCGGCGCCATGCCACCACTTGAGCACGTCGCCTTCGCGGAATTGCACGCCGGCATGGCGCAGGATCTGCTCGCGCGCCAGCTCCGGCCAGGTCCAGATCAGCGGGAGCACATCCTGCAATTGATCGCGAAAGCCGTACGCGCCGCTGCGCTGATTCGGGCCCAGCCGGCCCCAGAGCCGGGCGGTGAGGACCTGATAGGGCAGCCAGTCGTTCACCAGCCGGTCGAATGCCGGATCGTCGGTTTCGATGCGCAGCTGGTTCAGGATACCGTCCCAGTACCCGCGGGTACGATCCAGCGCTCCGCGTGCCGCGGCCGGCTTGCCATGAGCGCGGATCAGGTGCTCGGCCTGTGCCGCCGTGGACGCCTGTCCCATCAGCACCGCCACGTCACGCACGGCAAAGGGTTCGAGCCGGAACACACCGCTCAGGGCGGCCACTGTTGCGCCGTCCGAGAGCTGGTCGTGTTCCGGGCAGCCGGTACGCGCGAGCACGGGGCAGGTGGCGTCGCCTTGCGCCCCCCAGAAGGCGCGGCGGTTGAAGGTATGGGCTTCGATCGGCAGGTCGATGGCCAGAAATCCGGTCCCGGCATGGAAGCGCTGTCCGGGACGCGTGAACAGACAGGCGCCGAGCGCGGCATCGAAGCGAGTCTCGATCTGTCCATGGCTGTCTTCGGGCAACTCGGCCAGGGCGAGGTGAGCGAAGGCGGTCAGGCGCAGGGTACGGGCCTGCGCGCTGCGGTTCTCGACCCGCAGCAGGCGGATTTCGAGCGGCTCATCGGGCAGCACCGCAATGGTGAGCGCCAGAGCGAAATCAGGGTGGGTGGCGCTGAGCACGGCCTGACCCGGTTCGAAACGGACCCGGTGTGCCGCCGCCTGCCGCAGCGGGGTGTAGCCCGGGCTGAGGATGGCGCCGGTATCCAGATCGGTGACATAGATCGCCTGGGCGCAGGACTGGGCGGGGAGGGTGTCCAGAACGAAGGGGGTCAGGCCGTTTTGCTGTGAGTTACCAGAAAAGGAGAACTGGGCACCGTCGTTGCCGATGAGCACGCCGTGCCCCTGGCGGTTGGCCAGCATGTGGGTCCACGGGCGGGGGGTGTCGGGCGTCATCTCGAAGGCGCGGCCTTGCGCCTCGAAGCGGGCCGCGGGATCAAGGCCCGGCCGGGGCCGAATGCGGCGCCACGGCGGCGCGCCGGGCGGCACCGATGCAGCGGGCTTTCCGGTCAATGCTGGGGCGATCGCAGCCAGCGCGGCCGATTCGGTATCCGCCCAGCCCTGGACCCATGAGACGGTCAGCGTGTCCTGCGGCGCGAGTTCCAGCTCCACCTGCAGGGCGGCAGCCGGATCGAAGGGGTAGAGCAGCCCCTCGTCGTCCGGATTCCGCAACTCGCCCGTCAGGAGCGCCTCGGGCGCCTGGCCGGTCCCGCGCCCCAGGAAGCGGCTGCGATCGTCTTCATACCCCACCAACCGGACGCGGTCGTTCTGCGCGACCGCCAGAAAACCATAGCCCAGCACATGCCGCTTGGGCCCTTCACCGTCGAAAAGGCGGTTGTGGGCCAGCAGGGCGGCCTGATCACGTAGAAAGCGCACGCCGACGTGGATGGCATTGAAATCGGGTCGGCGCAGATAGACATCCGGCCGATTGAGTGCCCACTCCAGATAGCCGGTAAGCCGTAGCCGCCGGGTCTGCGATCCGCTGTGGTGCAACTGGATGCGCCAGCGCATGGCCTCGGCGTGCAGGCAGGGTTGCACGTCGATCTGGACAGCCAGGCCATCGGGCCGCTCGTGGGTGAGGATCGCGTTTCCTTCGGGGCTGCGCCAGATGCGCCGCTGCGCCGGTAATCCAGCCCGCAGCAGGTCGACCGGGGGACTGGAACACGCCGCATCCGGCTCCAGGTCCTGCAGATAGAACGTCTGTCCATGCGGTAGCGCACAATCCGCTGCCCGGCGCGAGAAATCGAGCATCGCGCCCTGTGCCATGTGGACCGCCGAGCGGCTGTTGCCGTCGGCATCCATCTCCAAGTGAAAGCGCCCGCTGTTCATCTCCACCAGCCGGCGGGCATGGATCTCCCGGGTCTGATGCAGCCGCCAGAAGATCCAGACCAGACCAGCGAGGGCCGCGATCGCCGCGCCCCCGTAAACGCCCCGCAGGAGCCCGGCGGCGGGCAGCAGTGCGGCGTCGGACAGGGCGACCAGACGCTCGGACTCCTGCCAGACGAAATCCCACTCGCCGCCGCGCGGGATATAGAACGGCAGCAGCAGCGGGGCCCAGGTGCCGAAGCGGCGAATGCCTTCGGGGATTACCGGCGTGGGCGCGGCATGGCCCAGCCAGCGCGACAGGCGCGTTTCGAGCCGGTCCACGCCAATGAAAGACAGGTTGACCAAGGTGGCGACCCGCAGACCCATGTGATCGAACCAGATCAGGATCCGCAGCCAGCCGTAGGCCATCAGGCCCAGAAAGGTCTGCAGGCTCCATTCCCGATAGGCGGCCTCATCCAGGCGCAGGCTCTGCACGGTGGCCAGGCCCGTGCGCAGCGCGCCGTCCTGGTTGTACCAGGCTGGCGTCGGCGCCATCTTGAGGAAGGTCTGAATGATGGGCGCCATCCACAGACCCCAGCGTTGCACCCGCACCGCCTGGGTCACCACACCGGCCAGCCCGTCGCGGGTGAACAGATGGCGCAGCGGCTCGAGACTGCGATTGAAGATCGCCGTCAGCACGATCAGGTTGATGCTGAACAGCGGGGCGGCGATCGACCAGTTGATGACCCCGGCCAGAGAGTCGCAATAGAACTGTTTGAGACCGCCGGATACAGCGCCGAGATCAATGGCGCCCCAACGGCTGAACAGGGGATAGGTGACATAGTCGTAGACCGGCTGGCCGACGACGGGGCCATGGATCAGCGCGTAGCGCAGCAGCTTGTCGCCCACGGTCTGCAGCTGCGCGGCATCGAAGTACCAGGCCAGCATGCCGCCCACGCCGCCGCCCATCAGCCCGGCAAACAGGTAGGCGCGGCCGGTGTCCAGGCATCGCCGCTGGCCGCGCAAACGCGCAATGAGGTGCGCCATCCAGTCCACCCCGGCACCGACCACGGCGCCGACCAGGAACCCGGCTGCGAAGCGCTGCCCGCCAGATGCAGACACCAGATCGTATTCCACGATCCACACCAGCCCCAGCCCCAGCACGACGCCGCGGCCGTAGTTGCGCGGCATCCGGAGATTGTTCCGCAAGCGCCACAGAAACGGCGCGCTGCCATCGAAACTTTCGATCAGGGTCCGCGCCAGACCGAACAGCAGCGGACCCAGGATGACGCCGGCCAGCACGGGCGCCGCCGCCAGCCATTGGCGCAGCAGCGGGTTGCGGTAAGCCAGACCCGCCAGCCCCAGAATCAGCATGAACAGGGCGCCATACATCGCGCCTTTGGCCGCACCCTCCCGCGCCTGTGGCCACAAGGTCGTCCACTGCGGACGCTGACCGCGCAAGCCCTGCATCAACAGCCCGGTCGACAGGAAGGTTTGCGCCCACAGCCCGCCCTGGGCCACGGCCGCCAGACCGATCACGCCGGCAAGGCCCACGGCCGGATGCCATCCGGCCAGGGTTTCGCCGCTGCCCCAGTCGGCCACCACCGGCGTCCAGGCCGCCCAGAGCCCGCACAGCGCCACGCCCACCAGCAGACGCACATCGCGCGTCGCCCGACCGTCGAGCAACCATCCCATGCCCCAGAATGCCGCAAGATTGAGCCCGCCCAGCAGGACGCTGCGCGCCACTGCTGCCTGCAGCGGCTCGGCCGCGGTGCTGCCCAGCACGATGCTCCCCCAGGACGCCAGCAGCGGACGGTTACCCAGCAACAGCAGCAGGTTGAAACCGATCGGTACAGCCAGGAACGCCAAGGCACTTGCCGGGGGCAGCGGCGCGTTGCGGCGCATGCGCGCCAGCAGGCTGGCCAGTGCGAATGCCGCAGCGAGCGTTGCCGCAGCGCCCTGCGTGAGCGAAAAGACCTCGGCCGGCCGGCTCGGCATGGCCCAGAGCGTGGCCTGCGGGTCGGCCGCCCAAGCCAGACCGGCCACGATGGCTGCATCCCGCCACCGGTCGCGCGCGCGCCTGAGGTTGGAACGTCCGATCGCCTCATCCCCGGCAAGCGCGAACGCCGCCCAGGCGAGCAGGGCGGGGTACAGAAAACCGGTGTGGGTCAGGTCGCCGCGCCCCAACCAGACGATGCAGGCAGTGGCGAGCACCCAGGCCACCGCCGAGCGAAGCCGGCGCAGCGGCATGTGCGGTTCGTCCCGGCCGCGGATTCCGAAGGGCGATTCGAGTGAATTCATGGCAGTCCCGGAAGATCGGCACGGGGCCGATCAGCGAATCGCTGGCGCGGCACCTGAAATTGTTGTTGTCTCTATCCTATCGGCAGCGATGACACGGCTCATGACATTCATCGGGCGTCGGGCCGCTCCCCATCGCGGCGCGAGGATCGACGCCATTCGCCATTAGTGGCGATTCCGGTCCGAATCGATGCGGTCACCCGGATCGGCCCCCATGGGATCGAGGTGTGGCGTGCGACCGGCGGCCAGATCCGCCAGCGAATACCCGAGGTAGTCGGCGTGCAGGGCGCGCGTCAGGGACACGGCCATGAACACCAGGAGCACGCAGAATGGAAAGCCCAAGGTGGTGATCACGTTCTGCAACGCAGGGAGTCCACCGCCCAGCAGGAGCGCCGCGGCCATTGCACCGAGCAGCAGCGTCCAGAAGATGCGCTGTCGCATCTGCGAGACCCGGTCGGCGCGGCGTGACAGGAGATCGACCACCAGCGCCGCGGAATCGGCGGATGTGGTCAGAAAGATCACGATGATGAGGACACTCAACAAGGCCGTAAGGCTTGAAAAGGGATAGTTCGACAGAAACGAAAACAGCGCCAGCGGCACATCGTCCCGGACCTGTTGCGCCAGCCCGGCGCCGTGGTTCATTTCGAGATCGATGGCGGCCAGACCGAATACCGAAAACCACACCACGGTGAACAGGAGCGGCACGCCCAGCGCGCCGCCGACGAACTGCCGAATGGTCCGTCCCCGGGAAATGCGCGCGATGAAGATCCCGACGAACGGCGCCCATGAAATCGTCCAGGCCCAATAGAACACCGTCCAGTGCCGCTGCCAATGGGTACCCTGATAGGTTTCGGTCCAGAACGACAGCCAGGTCAGATTCTGCAGATATTCACCCAGGTTCTGCACCGTGCCGGCGGTAATGAACAGCGTGGGTCCGGCCAGCCAGATGAACGCCAGGATGATCAGTGCCATACCGATATTCAGCTGAGACAGGCGCTTGATCCCGCGATCGAGTCCGAGCGCCACCGAGAGCGTCGCAATGATGGTGATCAAGGCGACGATCGTCATTTTCAGGCTGGTAGTGACCGGGATCTGCAGGAGATAACTCAGGCCGCTGCTGAGCTGCAAGGTGCCCAGCCCAATCGAGACGGCGACGCCAAACAGGGTCCCGAGCACGGCAATGATGTCGATGATCCAGCCCAGGGGACCATGAATCCGTTCGCCCAGCACGGTATAGAACACGCTGCTGACGCGCATGGGCAGTCCCTGCCGGTAGGTGAAGTAGCCGATCGCCAGAGCGGGCAGGGTAAAGATGGTCCAGGTGTGCAGACCGAAATGATACAGCGAGATGGTAATCGCCAGCTTGGCCGCTTCGGCCGACCCGGCATCAACGCTCTGCAGCGGCGGATTGGCGAAGTGCGACATCGGTTCGGCCACACCCCAAAACATCAGGATGGTCCCCACACCCGCCGCGAACAGCATGCAGAACCAGGTCAGCGTGCCGTATTCGGGCGTTTCATGATCCGCGCTGAGGCGGATCTGTCCATAGCGGGACAAGGCCACCCAGATGAGAAAACCGAGCAGTCCGCTGACGCTCAGGATGTAGAACCAGCCGAAATAGGCGACGGTGGCCTCGGTGAGCGCGCCGAAAAAACCGGCGAACTGGGCACTGAATGGAATCGCGCAGGCCACGAATCCGATGGCCAGTCCGGCCGAGACAAAAAAGATTTGGGGAATGGCATTGAGCCCCAATCGATCCGCAAGTCGCTCCAGCATCCCTTCCTCCGCGGCATTTGCTTCGACATTTCATCCTGATTGCGCAGCGCCGGATCCGGTTCTGGGACAAGGCATGCGGATCATCCCGAGCGGCCAGGCCAGCCAATCGTCGAACCGGCGCTCCTGCCTGATGGCGGGATGAAGCGCTGGATTATAGCCAATACCCCGCACCGGCCCGACAATGATCACAGAATGGCATGAAACAAACGCACGTGAGCGCGCGCGGTTTATGGGGGCATGCGGACGTAGAACCGCCACTCTTCCCCGCGGTTTTCCATGGCCGACAGTTTGGCGATGATGGGTTCATCCAGGGTATGCCCCGTGGCCAGCAACAGCAGCTTGCCGCGGGTATACACATCGCGCGTCAGCACCATCCCGGGCCGCAGCGCCGTGACTCGAACACACTGTTCGGTCGCTGTGGCGGTCTGATCGGCGGTTGTTTCCAGCCACTCGAGAAAGGCGTCCACGACCGGCCCAGCGTAGCGCCGTTGGCGATTTTCCCGCAGGAACTGCTGGGCCTGCGAGGCGGTATAGCGTTCGGGGGCGATCAATCCCAGCTGCAGTTCGTAATAGTCATTGACGACGCCCAGGATCCGGGCGCCCGGCGGAATCTGATCGCCCTGCAGACCGTCAGGATAACCCTTGCCGTCAGGGCGTTCGCGATGCGCCCGAATGATCCGCGCCGCGTCCTGCAAAGGCGCGATCGCCATCAGCAGGGTTTCGGACAGCGCCGGATGCTGGGCCACCTGGGCGCGCTCCGGGGCGGTCAGCGCATTGTAGGGCTTGTCAATCAGATGATCCGGCAAGCCGATCTTGCCAATGTCATGCAGCAGGCCGGCAAACAGCACATGCTGGGCTTCGCGCTCGCTCATTCCGAGGCGCAGGGCGAGCGCATGCGCCTGCGAGGCGACCCGGCGCGCATCCGTGGCAATCCCGGTCTTGCGCATCTCGATGAGGTTCGCGAACACCTCGACGGTCGCCGTATAGCTTTTCTTGAGCGTGTCGTGCGCTTCCTGCAGTCTTTCCGCCGCGCGCTGCAGATCCTGTGTACGCGCCGCGACTTTTGCTTCAAGCGATTGATTCAGTTCCTTGAGCTCGAGATTCTGCTTGCGGATCAAGGCCTCCAGCTTCTGCCGTTCGCGCGCCAGCCGCTTGGCTTCGAGCGCATGATGAACCGTCAGCTGGAGATCGTGTTCCTCCCATGGCTTTTGCAGATATCGATAAATCTGGCCTTTGTTCACCGCGGCGATGGTGGACTCGATATCCGAATAGCCGGTCAGCAGGAGCCGGGTGACGTCGGGCCAGCGCCGGTAGACCTGTTCGAGAAACGCCGCGCCATCCATTTCCGGCATGCGCATATCCGAGATCACCAGATCGACCGGCTCCTGCTCGAGAATCTCCAGTCCGCGCGCGCCGCTGGTCGCCGTCAGGATCCGGTGGCCTGCCTTGCGAAACAGGCGGTTCAACGCGGAAAGGATGTTCTGTTCGTCATCTACGAACAGCAGTGTCCACGGCATCGACGCGGGCGCATCCGGACGCTCAGGTGGATTCTGCATCCTCAAGACCTCCTTGTGGCGCGGTTTCGGACACGCGCTTGAGTGGAATCACGATGCGGAAGGTCGTGCCTTTGCCGGGACAGCTGTCGACGGCGATGCGTCCCTGGTGTTTCTGGATGATGCTGTAGGACAGGGACAACCCCAGCCCCGTCCCCTTGCCGACCGGCTTGGTGGTGAAGAAGGGATCGAAGATGCGACTGAGATGTTCGGGCGCGATCCCCTTGCCCGTATCCGCGATCTCGATCCAGGCCGAGGTGTCCTCCCGGCCGGTTCTTATGGTTATTTTTCCTTTTTCTTCAATTGCATGGGCTGCATTTATAAACATATTCATGAATACTTGATTGAGCTGCGAGGGGAGGCACTCGACAAGGGGCACGTCACCGTATTCTCGAACGATCTCGGCCTTGTACTTGATTTCGTTGTGGGCGATGTTCAGGGTGCTGTCGAGCCCCTTGTGCAGGTCGACCATCTGCCATTCAGCCGAATCCACATGCGAAAAGTCCTTGAGATCCTGGACGATATTGCGCACGCGCTGAACGCCTTCGCAGGATTCGGACAGCAGCGCCAGACTGTCTTCTTTCAGAAAATCCAGATCGAGATCCTGCCGGAGCTTTTGCAATCCCCGGATTTCCTCGTCCACGGGCAGGCGAGCTTCCAGTTTCTGGTAAGCCGCAACGATCGTCAGCAGATCCTGAAGATACTGCTGCAACGAGCCGAGGTTGGAGTTGATGTAGCCGATCGGATTGTTGATCTCATGCGCGATACCGGCGGCCAACTGTCCGACCGACGCCATCTTTTCGGACTGGAGGAGCTGCGCCTGGGCTTCCTTGAGCTGCGCGATCAAGGACTTCTGCGCGTTATGTAAGTTCGCATTCTCGATGACGACACTCACCAGATTGGTGATCACACTGCCCTGATGCAGTTGCTCGGCCTGAAACTCCACGCCGGTGTTGTTGTTGATGCTGAGCACGCCGATGATCGCTTCGTCCACCTTCAACGGCCAGCACATCGCGGACCGCGGTGTTCGCGTTTCCGCTCGGGCCTGCTTGTTCTTGAAGCGGGTATCCCGGGACATGTCGCCATTGAGCAGCAGCGGCGTGCCTTCCTGGGCCACCTTGCCGAGTACACCCTCGCCGAATTTCACCGTCGCGCCCATCGCCTGTTTCGGCAGATCGATGCCGGCGACGATGGTCAGCTCATCGGTTCCCGGATCGCCACGCAGCGCCAGGGAGCCACTGGTAGCAGAAAAGCCCTTCACGATGTGCTCGAGGATCTTCTGATAAATCTCGCCCGAACTGTCGACAAATGCCGCATGACCCAGACGATAGAGATCATAGATCCATGACACGGAAAGAAGGTGTGACAGTTTTCCGTTGGACATCGCCTCGCCGAGCCTCCTTGATGCGCATCGAACCGGTTTCGGCGATGGTCTCGTAAGCCATGCCCAACGGATCGGACTCTTGCTGTATCGACGCCTCCCCGCAATCCCTGAATCGACATCGTGCGCTTGACATCCCCGGGCTGCTTGTTAAAGCAACTCAATGTGTTGCCGATGGATTTGACGTTGCGAAGTCAAGATCACCGAACACGAGACGCCCGGCGCGCCCAGCGGTTCGGATCAGACCGGAACACACGAACCGATCAGGGGGAAAACGATGAGTCGAAGAATCAAACGGCGCAGGCACCCGGCAGCCTGTCATCAGCGAACAGGCACGATCTGCCACCCGCTCGCGCTCTCGGTGTTCGGCGCGATGCTGTGCACGCCGGTCAGCGCCGCCGAACCCCTTTCCTCGGTTTTTTCATTGCACGGCTTCGGCACCCTGGGCGTGGTTGGCTCCAATGAGGACCAGGCCGATGTGGTGTCCAATGTCTATCTGCAGCCCGACGGCGCCGGCCACACCGACACCTGGTCTGCCGGGGTGGACAGTAAGCTCGGCGCCCAGGTTGATGCGCGAATCAGCGCAGACCTGAGCGGCGTCGTGCAGGTCGTATCGAAGCGGGGTCATGACGGTTCCTGGACGCCGGGTGTGGAGTGGGCCAACGTGAAATACGTGCCCCAACCCGGTCTGGCGCTGCGCGCCGGGCGAACCGTGAGCCCCACATTCATGTTCTCGGATACCGCCAATGTCGGCTATGCCAATCCGTGGGTGCGAGGTCCCCAGGAAATCTACGGCATGGTTCCCATTACCTATCTCGATGGGGTGGACCTGACTTGGAACACCGGCTTTGGCGGAGCGATCAATGCCTTTCAGGCCAGCTTTGGCGGCAATACCTTCGATGCAGTCGGTGACACCGAGATTTCCGGCGACCGGCTCTGGATACTCAGCAACACCATCGAGTACGACGCGTTCGCGATGCGTCTGGGGTACCTGTCGGTGGATCTGACGTTCGACTCGACGGAGCTGGACCACCTGTTCGGTGGCTTCTCCGCGCTGGGTGCGACCCTGTCAACCGCCGGCGCAACCACGTCGGGCCAACTCGCAAGCGCACTTGCAGACCGCTACACCGTCGATGATACGCGGCTCGAAATGATCTCCCTGGGCACGCGTTACGCGCCGGGCAACTGGCTGTTTCTGGGCGAATGGGCACGCATCAGCGATGCCGGACTATTGCCGCGCACGACCGGCTGGTACGCCACCGCGGGCTACCGCATGCGCAAGGTCATGCCCTATGTCACCTACGCGACGCTGGATTCCGAGGCACGTTCGCCCTCGGGCGTTCCGCTGGCCGACGTGCCGGGCGACCTGCGCCCGGCTGCCGCGGAACTCAATGCGGCCCTGGCCGCTGCCTTGCAAGCATCAGCGCCGGCCCAGGACAGCATCGCGCTGGGTGTGCGCTGGGAAGTGCTGGACTCGGCGGCACTGAAGTTCGAATACCAGCACATCGACATCGGGGATCGATCCGCTGGCCGACTCGGCAATATCCAGCCGGGGTTCGAACCAGGCGGTGAGGTGGATCTGCTGTCCGTGACCTTTGACTTCGTGTTTTGAGGCGGAGATTTGCAATGGCTATCCTGAACATCCGCCACCGCTGTTGGGCTGTGGCACTGCTGTTGATCACCAGCAGCCTCTCCGCCACGGCCGACGTCGTGACCGTGGTTTCGTCCCAAAACCCGCTGACCGCGATCTCCCGAAACGAAATCACCAACATTTTTCTCGGCAAGACGAACCGGTTCCCCGACGGTCAGGCGGCGATCCCCATCGATCAACCCGATTCCTCATCGACCCATGAGGGCTTCTACCGGAGCATCGCCAACCGGCGGCCTGCCGACATCAAGGCCTACTGGTCGAAAATGATCTTCACCGGTCGGGGACAGCCCCCGCGTGTCGCGCCTGACGATGAGGCGGTCAAGGAGATTCTCGCCGGAAAACCCCAGGCCATCGGCTACATCGACCGGAAATCCGTCGATCCACGCGTCAAGGTGCTGGAGATCCAATGAAAACGCACGATGCAGAAACGGCGACGCCGGATTCGCTCACACCGACCTCCCGCCTGCGCCACCTGTTGAGCCGGATCACCGAACCGCTGATCCTCTTTCCCGGCCTGGCCGTCCTGTTGCTCGGGGCGCTCTGGATGGCAACGATCAGCCTGGCACGCGTGGAGCACACCAATGCTGATGCCGCGGCCACGCTCAGCACCCGTGAACTGACCGATACCTACGAAGCGCAGGTCGTCCGCGCCATGCGGGAAATCGACCGCACCTTGAAGCTGGTGGTCTATGCCCACCGGCCGGGCGAGGCCGAGGCCGTGTTGTCCCGATTGTCGGCCGAGAATCTGCTGCTGCCGACGTTTCTGTTCACGGTCCACATCGCCGATGCCGATGGCCGCATCGAGGCAAGCACCGCCCCCGCGCCGCCGGACCGCATTCCTGACACCGCCACCATCGACCTGCTGCGGACCCAGGACATCCTCGTCATCAGTCCGCCCGCACCCGAGACCGGCGGTGATGATTCCACTCTGACGTTCGCCCGGCGCCTTTCCGGCCCGGACAACCGCTTTGAGGGAATCGTCACGATCTCGGTCACCGCATCCTATTTCGTCAGCGGCTACGACCCGGCCAAGTTTGGCCAGGCCGGATTCATCGGCCTGCTGGGTACCGACGGAATCTTTCGCGCCGCGCGCAGCGGCGAGACGATCACGGCTGGCGGAACGACCGATTACCGTCCACTGACCGGGGACGAGGAGTTTGAATTGACGCCGGTTTCGTCGATGATCAACCCCTGGGACGGCATCAAGCGCTTTACGGCGGCCAGAAAGCTGTACGAGTTTCCGCTGGTGGTCGTGGCTGGCCTCTCCGAAGCCGAACAGCTGAGCCCGGCAGCCGCAAAGGCCAGGACCTATATCGCGCGCAGCAGCATCGCCAGCGTTGCCCTGATTGCGCTTCTGACCCTGCTTGGCTATCTCAGCTGGCAGCTCCAGCAAAGCCGTCAGCGCGCCGCACGCGAACAGGTCGCCCATGCCAAGCGTATTGAGTACATGGCGCAGCACGATATCCTGACCGGGCTGCCCAATCGTGCGTTCTTCAGCCATATGCTGACCAAGCTCCTGGCGCTGGCCAAGCGTTATCACCGCCCATTGGCGGTCTTGTTCCTGGACCTGGATCACTTCAAGCTGATCAACGACACCCTGGGGCATGACGCCGGCGACGCCCTGCTGAAAGAGGTCGCTCGACGACTGCAGGAATCGGTGCGTGAGAGCGACATCGTCGCCCGACTGGCGGGTGATGAGTTTGTGGTCCTGCTGCCGGAGCAATGTGATGAGGGCGACCTGACGATCGTGGCCAATCGCATCCTGTCTGCCGTCGGCAAGCCCTATGACCTGCTCGGCCAGGAATTCCGCGTGACCGTCAGTGTGGGCATCAGTCGTTATCCCAAGAACGCCGAAGACGAGGAGTCCCTGCTCAAGGCGGCCGACGTCGCCATGTATCACGCCAAGGAAAAAGGTCGCAACAAATTCCACTTCTACCAACAGACCGACCGCCAGCTAAGCCTGGAGCGCATGAGTCTGGAAGTCGCCTTGCGTCAGGCGCTGGAGCATGGGGAATTCAGCCTGCATTACCAGGAGCAGCATGATTTGGCCACCGGTGAGATCACTGGCATGGAAGCCTTGCTGCGCTGGACCCACCCCCAGCTGGGCGAAATCCTGCCCCGACAGTTCCTTCCGATCGCCGAGGAAAGCGGGCTCATCATCCCGATCGGCAAATGGGTCATCGAAACCGCGTGCCGCGAATGCATGGCCATTCAACAGGCGACGGGCAAGCCGCTGACCATGTGCGTCAACCTGTCTGCACGGCAATTTACGGATCCGAATCTCGCGCATGACCTGGGGCGGATCGTGCGTGTCACGGGGATCGATCCGGAGTTGCTCGAACTGGGCGTGGCCGAGAGCGCGTTATTGGCGGATGTGGGCGAGGCCATCAAGATTCTCGGGCAGATCCGCATGCTGGGCGTTCGCATCGCCATCGACAATTTCGGCGCCAGTTACTCCTCCCTGTCCACACTCAATCGCTTCCGCTTCGATACCGTCAATATCGACGGCAGCGTGATCCGCAACTCGGAGCATAGCCCGGAGGATCAGAAGCTGATGGAAGCCACCATCGCCATGGGCAAGAATCTCGCCTTCACCGTCGTCGCCGAAGGGGTCGAAACCGAAGCCCAGGCACGCTTCCTGCGCGATCGCAATTGCGACAAGGTTCAAGGCTTCTATTTCGGGCGACCAGCACCGCACCCACCCGTCGAACCGGCCTGATCGGCGCCCCGGACGCCCCGCGGCGCCCGTCCCGATCGATCGGACGACGGGAGAGGGCGGTGCCGTCCCCCTGGGCGGATCGTGGACGCGACCGCCGCACTGCCCCAGACCCGATGGCCCGCCGGAGCCGGACAGACGAACCCTGGGCCCGCCAGCCCGTCAGGGTTGCTCGGTTTTCACGTGTCGCAAGAGCACCGGCCGAGCGAACATGGCGAGCGCAACCAGAACACCCAGAAACGCCAGGGCAAGCGGTTCGTTGCGCGCAAGCCGAACGATCAGGGCCACCGTCGCCGCGGTTGCGAGGAGGGCACCCAGACCGGTCACCCAACGGCTCCCCGTGCGCCGGGCACAGGCCAGCGCGCACACCACCGCAAAGGTGAACAGGAACGCCAGGCTGGCCGCCTCGACCAGCATCGACAGCGTGCCGACGACGGCAAGTACGGCCGCGAATGCACCCAACCCAAGGACGGCCCGGTCCGGCACCCCGGCTCGGTTGGTGTGATCGAACGCAGCCGGCAGCTCCCCGTTCGAAGCGACCTCGTGCGCGAGACGCGCGGTGGCGAACAGCGTCGAGTTGATTGCCGAACCGGTCGAGAACGCCGCGGCGACCGTCACGATCACCAGTCCGGCCGTACCGAGCGCCTCCCGACCGGCGACGGCCAATGCGATTTCCTTGTGTTCGACGACCTGATCGGCCCCGATCAGCATCGCCGTGCCAAGCGCCACGAGGATGTAGACACCGGTGACGATGACGATCGCCGAGAGCACGGCGCGGGCGAGCGTCTGATTCGGCGAGGCGATGTCGTCGTAGTCATAGGTGAGCAACTGAAAGCCCTCGTAGGCCATGAATACCGAGGCAGCGCCGAACAGCGCCGCGCCGATGCCTGCCTCGGGCACGCCCTGCGAGAGCAGCGGCGGATTCCACGCCGCCAAGCCCCAGCCGGCGAGCCCGACCAGCACGATCAGCTTGAACCACACAAGAAACACCTCGACCCCGCCAGCCTCGCCCGCGCCCCGCAGATTCAGCCCGACGAACAGCGCGATGATGGCAATCGCCGCCGTCCGGGCGAACCAGGGCCCCAGGTCGACCACATGTGCCAGATACTGGCCGAATGTGAAGGCGTAGACCGCGTTGGTGAGCACATAGCCCACGATCAGGACCCAGGACAGGCTGCCGGCGAACTGCGGTGCGTGGTTCTTCCGAAGAAAGGTGAAGGCGCCGCCGCCTTCCCCGTAGTATTCGGCCAGCTTGACGTAGCTGTAGCCGGCACAAAGCGCAATGCACCCGGCCGCCGCGAAGCTCAGCCACGCCCATGCACCGGCAATGGCGATCACCACCCCGAGCGTGGAGAAGATTCCGCCACCGATCATGCCGCCCACGGCCATGGACCAGGTGGCATTGAAACCCAGTTTTCCGGCAGATTCGCTCATGGAAGATACGCCTTGCGGTTGCGGTGGATCGCGGTGCGCTCGATGCCAGAGCCTTCGAGTCAGGGCCATGGCGACATGCTTGCCCCGGCTGTGCCGGCCGGTGCGGCGCGCCAACGTACTTTGGTCCGCCGAAGGCACGGTCGTCTACATCCCGGGTTCGATGCCGGACCTTCCCCGATGCGCGGGCGTCAGATCCATCGGCGGCCACGATCGTCAAGGGACAATGACCGGAACGCTCGGTTCCGCATCGGCCCGGGGCGAACGGCAATGGACCGCATGATCGCCGGGACAGTGCCGCGCCATGTCTTGCGCGAAGCGGACTGATCCGGGCGCGCGGGGATTGGACTGACTGGGACGGCAGAGGGCGATGGACAATATACCGATTCACATCGGCATCTCCGGCTGGCGCTATCCGCCCTGGCGCGGTGTGTTCTACCCGCAAGGGCTGCCGCAGCGGGCCGAGCTGGCCTATGTCGCGAGCCGGCTGCCGAGCCTGGAGATCAACGGCTCGTTCTACAGCCTGCAGCGCCCGTCGCGCTACGCGCAGTGGTACGCGCAGACCCCGCCGAACTTCGTGTTCGCGGTAAAGGCCTCCCGCTACATTACCCATATCCTGCGCCTGCGCCAGGCGACCGCGGCGTCCGCCAACTTCTTCGCCTCCGGCCTGTTCGAGCTGCGGGAAAAGCTCGGACCCATCCTCTGGCAGTTCCCACCGAGCCTGGCGTTCGACGACGCGCTGTTCGACGCCTTCTTCGCCGGCCTGCCGCACGATACGCAGAGCGCCGCGACGCTCGCCCGCCACCACGATGATCGCCTGGCACGCATGGGGGAGCCGCCGTCCCTTGAGCCGGACCGCAATCGCCGGCTGCGCCACGCAATCGAGGTCCGGCACGACAGCTTCGCCTGCGCGGCGTTCATCGAACTCGCACGGCGCCACAACGTGGCCGTGGTCGTGGCCGATACCGCCGGGCGCTGGCCGTATCTGGAAGACGTGACCGCGGACTTCATGTATCTGCGCCTGCATGGGGATAAGGTGCTCTACGCCAGTGGTTATACCGATGCGGCGCTGGACCGCTGGGCGGAGCGAATCCGCGCCTGGGCAACGGGCGGGGAGCCCGCCGATGCCGCCCGCGTGAGTTCGCGGCCGGCCCCGACCGCCGCGACCCGGAACATCTATTGCTACTTCGACAACGACGTGAAAGTGCGCGCCCCGTTCGACGCCCAGGCGCTGATGGCCCGGCTCGGCCTGCGGTGGGAGCCGGCAGATGGCCCCGATCTCGCACGCCGCTCCGAGCGCAATGCGTAGGGCCGCGGACCTGTTCGTGCAACACCCCCGCCGGTGCGCGATGCGCGACCGCCAAGAAATCCGGATCGTTGCGCCCCGATCGTACTAACCCATCAAGGCCATCGTGCCGGCGATGCATGGCTGGCGGATAGCCCCTGGCGCATGCGCGTGGAAGCGATCGGGCACGGACGGGAGAACCGAACGGTAGTCGGGAGGGTATTCGGGCACCACGGACATCGAGATCTCGCAGTCGTCCACCCTGGCAACGAATGGCGCCGCCGTTCTGGTCAATAGACACACTGTTCCGGCGCCTCGTTCTGCAGCCCCGATTCACGCGTCAGACACCAAACCCATATACCTACCTTGTGACGACGGAACGCTCGACCGACAAGGAGCGAAGCAGACTCACGCTTCCATGGATAATCCTCCCGGCAAAAGAGAGCGCTTGCCGACGTGAATAGCCAGCCGATTTCCTGAGGGATCTCGTGTAAAGCGGCAGCGGTCCAAGCCGCGATCCCGGCGCGCAGATCGACAACGAAGATCGCACCAATGGCACGACCACCGAGCAGATTGTGAACCCCGTCTGCGACCCGCAGCGAAGGCCCCTGGGGGCGACCACGCGCCGACAGAGCCGGGCAGGGGAGAGCGCACGGCGGCCTATTGCTTTTCGCAGGTCATTCCCCATAGGCTTCGAGCCACCATCCGCGGTGTGCGCAACCCGACGCGATCCGTGATCGGCGTGCGACGGAATCGGTTGCCGAAGCGGCGCCCGATGCCCCGCCCGGGGTATGCGTCCAAGCTGGGCGGTGAATCGGGCGCATGCCGAACAGACCGGATCCGGCATCCAGACGGCTCGCGGGCAGGGGCCAGGCCTTCACTGACGGGGAGAGCGCATTCGCTATGGCACGTCGAACGTTTGTGGTCATCGGGCTCGGCCGGTTCGGCTCCCGGGTGGCGACCCATCTTGCCCGCTATGGTGATCGGGTGCTGGGAATCGACAGCGACGAGCGGCTGGTGACCGCCGTCGCGGGCCAGCTGGCCGAGGTGGCCATCGCTGATGCCCGGGACGAGGTCGCACTGCGGGAAGCGGGTGTCGGCAGCTACGATTCGGCGGTCATCGCCATCGGCTCCGATCTGGAGGCCAGCTTGCTGTGCTACATGAACCTGCTGGCCATCGGGCTGGAGCACATCGTCGTGAAGGCCTTCGACGATCGTCATGCCCGCATTCTGGAAACACTCGGCGCGCCGCACATCGTCCTGCCCGAACAGCAGGCGGGCGATCACATCGCCCAGCGCCTGCATAACCCGCTGGTGCTCGAGTACATGAGCCTGGGCGGCGATCAGGTGGTGGCCCTGGTGCAGTGCACCGCTCGCGTCGACGGCGCCGCGCTCGCTGCGCTGAAACTGGCAGAGCGTCATCGCCTGAACGGGATCGGTGTGGTTCGCGACGACCACTTCGAACCGGCATCCTCCGAAGCCGCCCAGGCGCTGCGAGAAAGCGACAAGCTGCTTCTGGAAGGGCCCCACGACGAGGTGCGCGCCTTTGCCCAGACGCTCTGAGTCCGCGAACGGAAACGGAAACGGAAACGGCGGGCACAACCACCTGCTCGGGACGCTGGCAGGACGCAAGCTCGGCATCGCGCCACCCCTGTTCTTGCTGCTGATCTACGCCGGACTGGTGCTGGTCGGCGGGGCGCTGCTCAAGCTGCCCGGTGCGACGACCGCGCCGATCTCGTGGTCCGAGGCGTGGTTTACCGCCACCTCGGCGGTGACCGTCACCGGCCTGGCCGTGGTCGATACCGGCAGCGGGCTCACACTGTTCGGGCAGGTGGTGGTGGCCGTACTGATCCAGCTGGGCGGCTTGGGTCTGATGACGTTCGCCACGCTGGTGTTTTCATCGCTCGGCCTGCCGATCGGCATCGGGCACCGGGACTATCTGCGCGAGGATCTGGGGCAGACGTCCGTGGCCGAAGTCCTTTCACTGGCCATCGTCATCGGCCGCGTGGTGATCCTCTGTGAGTTGATCGGCGTGGGCCTGCTGGCGTACACCTTCGTGCCGGCGCTGGGATGGTCGGCCGGCCTTTGGAACGCGGTGTTCCACACCATCTCGGCGTTCAACAACGCCGGGTTTGCGCTCTATTCGGACAGCCTGACCCGCTGGGCCACCGATCCGATGATCAACCTCGTCGTACCGGCCTTGTTCATCGTCGGCGGGCTGGGCTTTGGCGTGCTGCGCGATCTGGCCGTGCATCGGGGCTGGACGCGCCTGACGCTGCACTCGAAGCTAATGCTGGTCGGCACCGCCGGCCTGCTGGCGGTTTCCTTCGTGCTGGTCGCACTGATCGAGTGGAACAACCCGGCAACCCTCGGTCAGTATTCCGCCGCGGGGGATCGCCTGTGGGTCGCCTGGTTCCAAGCGGCCACGCCGCGAACGGCGGGATTCAACACGGTCGATTATGCCGCCCTGCATGACTCGACGACCCTGCTGACCATGGCGTTGATGGCCATCGGCGGCGGCAGCACGTCCACCGCCGGGGGCATCAAGGTCACCACCTTCATCGTGTTGTTGCTGGCCACCTATGCCTTCTTCCGTCGCCGCAGCGCGATGACCGCCTTTGGCCGCAGCATCGGTTTCGCCGACGCGCTCAAAGTCATGGCGCTGGTGACGATTTCGACCATGACCATCCTGCTCAGCAGCTTTCTCATCACTCTGCGCCACGACGGCGAGTTTCTGGATCTGCTGTTCGAGGTTGTCTCGGCACTGGGGACGGTGGGGTTGTCCCGCGGCGCCACCGGCGAACTGGACGCATTCGGGCGCGGGGTGATCATGGGGCTGATGTTTCTCGGCCGCGTCGGGCCGCTGACCCTCGGATTCTTTCTTGCGACCGCGGCGCCCGCCCGCGTCCGCTATCCGGAATCCCACGTCTATCTCGGGTAACCGTCTCCGGTTTGGACTTTTCCGGATGCGCTTCGCACACGGGTATGGGCAGCGGCTTCGCGATAACGCTGATACGGGCCGATATCGTGCAAGAGAACGTCACCGATCCAAAGGATGGCCTGAACCTCGGCGTCCTGGCGTTCGTGAGGGGCGATGGCTGAGCAGGACACGCCAAGATTTCCGTAGCGCGTCGTCGGCACGCGGCGAAAGCTTGTACCCATCAATCCAACCGCGGGAACGCGTCGATGTGTCGAAGCCCGGACGGGCATCATGCGCCGCTCAAGCGCGGCATCACCCCAACGCCTTCGCGTAACGCAGCTCGATGACCGGACGACCTGAATGCTTGCGCTGCGCCTTGCTCATACCCGAGTACGTGAAGCCAGACTTCTCATACAGCTTGATGGCCGGTGCATTGCCTTCGATCACCCATAGGTGCAGGGTCTTGTAGCGCTCTGCGGCGACGCGCTGCAGCACTGCATCCAACAGCGCAGTCCCCAGCTTCAGGCGCCAGCAGTCCGGGTGGACGTTGAGCGCGACCAGTTCACTTGCCGTCTCGTCGAGATCATCGTCACGAGCTGGCCCGAACACCGCGAAGCCCTGGACCCTATGGTCTGCCTCGGCAACCCGATACCGCCCGCGCCCCGGATGGGTCAGCGCGTCCCGCCATGTTTCTTGTTTATGTTCGATGGAAAGCGACCTGAGAAACTCATCGCCGAAGAACGGCGCGTACGCCGCCTGCCAAGCGGCGACTTGCACTCGTGCAATGGCGGCTTCGTCTCCAGGTTCGGCTTGTCTGACGATCACTTCCATGGCAGTTCGATCCAGGTCACCGGAACACTGTGGGGTTCGTCGAATTGTAAGCGTCCTCATTTCCTGGACGCGGGTAAGTCGAGATTTCTGCCAGACTAAACCCTGCCGGAGAACCCAGGACAGGCCTAAGTCGCGCTTCGCTGAGCGCCCGATTCTGCCGCCCTTGAAGCAGGCTGAGTCGGGATCGCCATAGAACATTCTGGCTTCGCGGCGCACCGGAGCGCCGCGAAGGTGCGTCCGCCAACCGCCACTGGTTATGCTTTACCGACCTGAATCCACCGTCAAAACGATTGCTTCACCAATCTCGCCAATCGCCTCATTCCTCTCTGAGAAGGAAGCTTCCGTTTGCGTAAGATACAGGGCTACCACGATGGGCTGGCGTTCCGGTGGCCAAATGACGGCGGTTATCGATCGCGATCCGAAACCCCCAGCCCCGGTTCGATCCGCAACCATCCAGCCTTCCGGAACAGCAGCCCGAAAAAGCCCATCGGCGACTTGGTTTCTCTTAAGCCAGTCATAGAGTTGATTTCTAGACTTTTCGGACAACGCATCACCCAAAAGCAAACGCCGAAGATTTTTCACCATCGCATTCGGCGTTGTCGTGTCCCTGTTGTCGCCCGGTACCGCCTCATTAAGCTCCGTCTCCCAGCGATCAAGACGCGTTACATCGTCACCCAAACCCCGTACGAACGATGTTACTTTTTCCGGTCCACCCAGAGCTTGCAAAACCAAGTTTGCGGCCGTGTTGTCGCTCATCGTCAGAGCAGCCTCACAAAGATCCGCAAGAGTCATGGCTTGACGGCCAGCGTATTTCTCCGTGACGGGAGAGTAGGTCACGAGGTCTGACTCCGAAAAACTCACCGCTCTTTCGAGACGCTCCTGTCCGGCATCGACTCAATGAAGCAGGGCAGCACAGGCAAGCGTTTTAAACGTGCTGGACATTGCAAATCGTTGGTCGGCCTGATACTCCCATCTCTGCTCGGACGCCAAATCATAAGCAGCGAAGCCCACGTGAGCGTCGAGCTCTCCAGCGATTCTCCTCACCGTTTCAATCAGAGCATTATGGCCGTCAGCCGATGCAATTGATGCCAAAAAGCAAAGAAAAATAGCGATAGAACACTTTAATAACCCGGCCACTGGTTCAACTCTCATAAATTTCGCTTCGCCTGATTCATAATAACGCCCCGTTATGCGGCGTCCCGCGCAGTCGGACGTCCGAGTGAAAAGCACCGCGACGAACGGCATGAGTGACTTGCTAGGGATCAAACTTCATCTCTAAACTGGTTGAGGTTTCGCCAACTACCCGAAACCCGTGACGCTCATAGAATCGTTTTGCCGATTCGTTAATTTTGAAAACCTGCAACTTCACCCCAAGGTGCTGTTCTGATGCCGCCGAGAGAACCAGCCCCAAGATAAGCGCCCCGATACCCTGCCTTCGATACTCCGCGGCCAGTAACAACATTCGAATGTACAGCGCTTCGCTTTGAGGCTCTACCTGAACATAGCCTACGATTTTTTCGCCAACTAACGCCACCGTGATCTGATCTGGCTCGAAGTGCTCCGCAAACTCGCGTTCTTGCCACTGCTCATCCCAACCCCAGATTTGCTCGATGTAACTTCTCATCACTGTACGGTAGAGCTGAAATATTTGCGCTCGTTCATCGCTACGCGCATTTCGATAGGAATATGGGTCAGCCATTTCTACGCCTAACGCGGAAAATAAGCGGCAGCCTTGGCAGAGCGAAGCGGCGACAAGGCTGTCCGGTGCAGGGCCAAAGGCCCGGAACGAACTTGATTGACTTGTTAACCAAAAATCCACTGGTGGATTAGCCTACCGGGCGCCAGCGTACCCAGGCCCGCGCCAACAACCCCATAAAAAGCTCCCACCGCGAATGCCCGGTGCCGTTTGATATTGCCAGTTCGGACGGAATAAAGGGAGACGCCAACACAGACCAATATCCAGATAGAGAGCAGGTGGATAGGACTGTACCCCCAGAAAAGATTCATGAATCCTGTGAGCCAAAAGGACGAGATGGCCACAACCACCATGGCTGCCATCCAGGACCAACCGACTACCTTATGTAGCTTCGTCCCTTTCTGGGTAAGCAACTGACTACTCCCGGTCAGTAAAGCCCAGAGTGCTGCAGCAAGGTGAATAGTGATCGCCATCCGTGGATCCTGAATTTGTGGTTAACGATAAGAGTTAGGGGCGCGCAGCGAAGCGGAGCGTCCCAGCGACCAACGGGAGCGATTAGACCCGCTTGTTATGCCATTTATGGCCAAGTAATCCATAGCTCAACATGGCTCCGAAGCAATTGATTAACATTCTTAGCAGGCTAATATCAATTACAGCTCTGCCTATTACTGTGCCAGCTTAAGATGTGTGCCGTAACAACCGGTCATTTGATTTGGTTGCGGGACCTGTGCAAATACGTGAAGAGTGTTCGCGATAGATTTTGGTTCATATGGTGTTAAAGATTATTCCTTAACCATAACCTTGTTTAGGCCTTGATCGCTCAGTTGGTTTATTTCGCTTTTTGTGAGTGAGGTTTTCCCTTCAACGTATATCGCCGGGACAAATAAGATTATGGTTCTTCTGTCTTTGGTATTCCAACCAAATGCCACATGGCTCTTGTCAACTAGAAAGTCTTGTTTCCCGTCTTGATAATCTGACGCACGAATACTGGCATTTGGGTCGGTATCACTTGATGCGGTTATATGGATAAGGCCGATGCTGCTCTTGACGACAACTTGATCGGTGTGGTCGGCCGAATTTGTGTGGTTTTCGATCAGCTGCGCTTCATGGCCCAAGCTAATAAGATGCTTTTCAACTAGCGATGCTAAGCATTTCTTTCTTTTCGATACCGTGTCGCCAACTATATACATATACCTGCTCCTTTAGGCATAACGCCTGAGCTCAGGTGCGTTTGAGGCGACGCTCGCTTTTGCGGCAGCAAAAGTGGGTGGCGGGTCAAACGTCATCTGCAGCGATTTGTTAGGTTTCAGCCTTCCGTTCACTACCAATCTTCCGCAGCACGACATGCAAAGTAGCCAAATAGAAGTAGAACATCCAGCTGAGCCAGAGCGCAGCATCGTAGCCGGTCTTCTGCTGCTCATTGTGGTGCCGAATGCCGAAGTTGTTCGCTAGATTGAAAAGGTCGTTTTCGTCTGATTTGGTTAGCAGCTTCTTGACCTTAGGCCGTAAGTACTCAAAAACATCGGCCAGGTCACGAACGGCCTGCCTCCGATCATCCAGCGTTGAGCCGTGCCGGCGGTATCGCAGGACCGCGGAATCAATGCGCTTCTGAATATTTTCATCGTCAGTCGGCACATCCGCATCGAAGATCTTCTCGAACCCTGCCTCTGGCTTGTGTAGGACCTCTCCGCGATCAGAAAACTCGAACGGCTCGCAGTAATGGCCAAGGATGCTATTAGCCTTCTCGGCAAAGGTTGCCTGCCCTTCCTTCCGGTTGAAGGTTTCCCAATGCATCCCGCACTCGTTATAGCTATGCATTGTGCCGTCGACGGGTTTTGAAACGTGCTGGTATAGGAACTCAACCACATCAAAAAGGTCGTCTTCGGAGTAGCTGTCCGCGTAGTTCGCAATGGGCCACAAGTGCTTCTTTCGGATAGTCAGAAGCATCTCGAGCTCCACATCACGCACCTTGCCAGGAATCCAACCTGCATCGACGCAATAGAACCCGAAGGCTTCATCGAAGTAGCCGTCATTCGCCAATTGATCGTAAACCCGCTTGAACAAATCAATGACGTCAGAAAGGGGCAACCCGGAAAGGTTTGGGTTCTTCCCCGTGCGTTGAGAGAAATAGGTGTGCGTCATGCTGGCACCTGAAACCTAACGTTATAGCTGTGCGGTGCTAACGAAGCGCAGCGTAGTTTGCATCCGAACGAGCGTCTTGTTAGCAGCTATTTTAACCACCCATCATAAATTGACCGCACTGATGTTGGGACACTAGATTGATCAATTAGCGTAACAAGTGACTTGAATGATTCCCAGCACCGGCGATGCACATGAATTCGGTGACCAACAATGGTTTTCTTGTTTGTAGAAAGTAACAACATTGAGGCAACCTCTGCTGGCGAGAAATTCTTGATTATGTTTTGGTAATAGGCGTATGCAGCATTAGAAATGCCGTACTGATTACCGACGGCACACGTAACTACGCTGTTGACGAGTTCATCTTTAGCTGTATCTGGAACAGCGCCTTGTGAAGATAGCTGGTACACGCGTTCCGCAAATGGTGGTTCATTGTAAAAATTATCATATGCCTGATGGACACTGAGAAGCCTTTTACATGCATTAGAAATTAATGAGTGTCTTTCGGTATCTCCAAGCAATTCAAGCAAGCCAAGTTTTTCAAAGAACTGCTGTGATGCTTTATGGCGGTTTTCATCACCACCAGCAATATAATCCTGATGCCTATCAATAAGCTCTGAGCGAGCAGCAGGAGACAAAGTATCCCTGTAGTTGCCCATTAACATCAAAGCATTGATTCTTGTTTCTTCAGAACTTGATGGATCGCTATAAATCCCATGCAGGGTTCCAAATAGCAGTTCTCTCTGTGCTTGGTGTGTTTTATTTAATCTTTGCGTCCACTCTGTGTTTTGGTCTTGTGTGAATTTGCCAGCCTTCAGCGCTGTAACAAAGCCTTGAATGTCAACTCCGACCGGGTTTTGTTCATTACCCAATGCATATTTCGCACAGCGATTAACAAACGAAATAAATTCATGGTCGTCAATGTCGCCAATAGTAGGATGTGCAGCTGAAAAATTGTTACGGATATCCCGGCACTGATCTAGAAAAAAGAAACCGTCTTCAGTAATTAAATTGAGTTTTAAACATAAAGTAAGCAGCTCTGCTGCTTTCATGTCATTTAGCTTCGCCTCATCAAAGTCAGTTTTTCCAGTAACTTGCTCAACAACATTCAGCCCGAATCTTTTAACCTTGTTTCTTAATTCAACCTCTGACGCATTCCAGATATAGTTAATAGCACTATCGAAGAGGCCTGATGCCACAGCGACACACATTCTCACCATGCCCTTGTCCCTCAAGGCTGGCGGAATTTTTTGCATTGCTCTTGGCAAGTTACCCCAAGCCGCATGTATTTCATCATCGCTAGCCACAACATCCCTTGGCACACCTAAAGCATCAGTTAAAGCCTGCAATACTGGAGTCGTATTAGAAATGATTGCTGGTAGGTTTATGTCATCCATGATTTATCTCAAGATGCTCCATAATTTTTGCTGCTAACGCTTCAATAACCGGCGCAGCTTTGCTGCGTCCGGCGCCGTAGGCGCGAAGTTGATTGACTTGTTAGGCGCATATACTCTAAACACTTTTATGCACTTCATAACGTAGCTCAGCCATACCTACGCCCAACTGGCGAACGGAAATGAGCTGGAGTGTTGGGCTTAAAACACAGCGCGGAAAAAGGGGTTTGCCTTTACCAAGGGTGGCAGAGCCAATTTGAACAATAATTTCATCCAGTAACCCTGCATCATAGAACTGACCAGCCAGATCGCCACCACCCACAACCCAAATATTTTTGTCTTTGGCCGCACCCCTCATTTCTCTATGAATTTGATGTACATCTCCATTTGCAAAATGGATATCTGCTCCATCAATCATAGGCAGTTTACGACTTGAAAATATCCATGCTGGTTGGCTGTAAGGCCACGGTGAGCCGGTCTCTTTAGCTACCTGCTCAGCATGGCGCACCATCCATTCATAGGTTGCTGACCCCATAGCTAACGCGCCTACTTCAGATATGAATTCTGGATAACTAGAATTGTTAAGCTCCCCAAGAGGGAAAAGCCAATCAAGAGAATCATCCTCAGTCGCGAGAAATCCATCAAGACTTGTGGCAGTGTAATATTGAGTTTTCATTGTTTATATACCTGCTAATTTTTGTTCGCCTAACGCCTGGTCTCAGCGGCCGATTTGGAGGCGCAGCGCGCCGGAAAAACGGTCCGCTGCAGCCCTTGGTTAGAACTAGCCTTCCCGAGTATCGATGATATTTCCATGCTCATCTTTTACGGTAATATTATAGCTATCGGTAACGCGCAGTGATGCTGACGTGCCCACGCATACTTGATTCAAAAAGCTGAGAACATAATCTTGAGTGGTGGAGTTTTCATCTAGCTTCACTTCTATAACGTTGCTTGCTGAAGCAACCATTTTTGCGCCCTTTTGCAGCCCTATCGGTGACACCAAAATGCCGCCTTCCGCACCGACATCTTGGATGCTAAAGGCTAAGGCTCCAGCGATGGCTTGATTAATTCCTTGCTTTGTATGTCGCTTGCATTCGACAACGATGATGCTTTTGCCATTCTGAGAGCACCCTTTGGCATCTATTTCCCATGATGTGCCACTTTTCCCAGGCACAACCTGTTTTCCCTCAAAATAGCCAACCCCAAAATGGTCGGCGTACTGATTAAGTAAGTGGGTAGCAACTTCCTCGTAGCTTTCCCATTTTTTCTCACTGGACACTATCAGACCTCTCTAAGTTGAGGGCTAGTTCTAACAGTTAACTAGATTGAAGAAGATCATATAGGACTAGTATAGAGTCAATCTAGCCGCTTAATATGGCCCGACCATAAAAGCCGTGAAAACCTCAATAAAGCAAATAGATGGCAGCCGTACCAGCTTACCGACCGGGCGGCAGCGCGACTTCAACGCATTGCTAGACCGAAACATACCGGAGGCTGCCCGCCCATGGCTGGTGCGGCATGCTCAGGCGTTCATCGATGTTCTGCAGGCGGATGGCCGGGGGCTGAAGGCGGCCGAGCCGGATGACGTGACAAGGTTCCTGGAAGATGCGGGGCGAGCTGCATCGCTTCGGGACTGGCAGTTTCGCCAGTGCGTGCAAGCGCTGGAGATATTGCTGGTGGACGTGGGCGGCTTGCCTTGGGCTTCGGCCTTTGATTGGGGGTATTGGCGTGATGCGGCCAAAGCGTTGCCAAGCGATCACCCCACCGTTGCACGGCGGGGGAGCTGGCCGACAGCGGGGGAGCCAGAAGGGGCCACTAAGCCGGCTGAAGTATTCACACCGCTGTTGAATCGTTTGGCAGAGGAAATCCGCGTGCGGCAGTATTCCATCCGCACCGAGCAGACGTATCGTCATTGGGTGGAGCGCTTTCTTCGCCGGTTTCCGGATGCGACCCCGGCGGCCCTCGGCAAGCCCGAAGTGGAGGCGTTCCTTTCCGATTTGGCTGTGCGGCGCAATGTCAGCCCCAGTACGCAGAACCTGGCACTGACCTCGCTGGTGTTTTTCTTTCGGGAGGTGTTGGAACGGCCGCTGCCGGACATGGACTTCGCGCGGGCAAAGCGGGCGCGTCGTTTGCCGGTGGTGTTGAGCCGGACGGAGGTGAAGGCATTATTGGGCGCAATGGACGGGGTGTATGCCTTGATGGCGGGGTTGATGTACGGCACCGGCATGCGCCTGATGGAATGTGTGCGCCTGCGGGTGAAGGATGTGGACTTCGCCTACGGCACCATCACCGTGCGCGATGGCAAAGGCAATAAAGATCGTGTGGTTCCGTTGCCGCGCCGCTATGCCGGTTCGCTCCAAAGCCACCTGGGGCGGGTGCAGGCCACCCACACGGACGACCTGAAAGCCGGGTTCGGCCAAGTGTATTTGCCGCACGCGCTGGACGGGAAATACCCCAATGCGGCGGCGGAATGGCCGTGGCAATACGTGTTCCCTTCGTCGCGGCTGTCCACCGACCCGCGCAGTGGTGTCACCCGGCGCCACCACCTGCACGAGAACGCCCTGCAGCGCGCCATCAAAAAGGCCGCGAACGAAACGGGTATTCCCAAACAGGTGAACAGCCACGCACTGCGCCATTCCTTTGCCACCCATCTGTTGGAGGCCGGGTACGACATTCGCACCGTGCAGGAACTGCTCGGCCATGCGGATGTGTCCACCACCATGGTGTATACCCATGTGCTCAACCGGCCGGGCTTGCCGCCAGTAATTAGCCCAGCGGATTTCGAGGGCTGATCCGTATCGCGCCGGCGCGCCTTGATGTGAGGGAGCCTCGCTGCGCTAGGGAGCGGCAAGAGCGGCCGCATCCTCCGGCGCCATGCCAGCGATGACGGCGAGGAAGGCTTCGCCGTAGGCGGCGAGCTTCTTGGCGCCGACGCCGTCGATGGTGAGCAGGGTGTCCTCAT
>OBJS01000052.1_pt1 | contig 70874 bp, 73 predicted proteins | sample 1519851 | NCBI WGS metagenome assembly OBJS01 (sample SAMN03019806, study PRJEB22545) | beach sand metagenome | biome: beach; feature: sea beach; material: beach sand | place: USA: Municipal Pensacola Beach, FL | collected 2010-10-20 | depth 25-47 cm m
ATACAAGAAATGCTGCCTGCAAGCGCAATAGGCGTGGCCGCCAGACAGCGCTTACGCTGAACCAACGCTGCATGCGCTTGGGCACTGCGCGAATTCGGAAGTTTTACGATGATGCGTTATGTCCGTGCTTTGTATAGTATGCCGAGTCAGCGCTTGCATGGCTGTGTTAAGCGCATTATTTGCTCTCACTTGTGCGGAGCGTAGGCGCTCAATGTTCACTTTCGGTAAACCAAATCATTGCCCAGAATTATAAATACCAATGAATTCTACGATAAATAATTTCTTTATCTTGAAAATGTATATATTCTCCCGATTGTTAAAATAATGATTATTATATTATTTAACAGTTTTGTCTATTTCGGAAACCGCGTTTGAGAATTTTAATCTATACTCACAAATCTTAAAAAGAGCATCCGCAAAGGCGAAAGCGAGTTCATCATGAGTGTCATTGAAGACGTGCTCTTTATCCGAGTCAATATACAGAACGCCAAAGGTTGAGTAGTCTGTAAACCCTGCGTTCTGTATCTGCCCCAGAAGAACTTTGCTTTGTGAGCAGGCACAGTATATTTGAGACTCTGGTGCTTCCTCAGTTCCTTTGTTGTTCCAGGGTAAATATGAGGCCATTGTATATTTCTTTCGTTTTGGGTCATTTTTCGAATCAAAACGAATAATCCACGGTGGTTTTGGACTTATGAGGGCTTTGTAGTGTGTATTCGCGTTGAGATCATCAAGTTCGTTTTCAGAAATAAACACTTCATATTCAGATCTCGTGCGCTCAGATGACCTATCTCGCACATAAGTCCTTATTATTTTTTTATTTGAATCTTGCTTTCTGGGTTTGATGCTTATCTCGTCAACTGTTTTTATTGCGGAGGCGCAAGATGAATCCGTTATTGATGAAAATATACTTGCGGCGTGATCAAGACATGCGACTAGTTTTTCTTTTGATCGGCGCTTAATTTCGTCAGGCATTATTTGGCGTTGTTCTGGTGCGAGTGCCAATTGTTGAAAGCCGATATCCAGTAGCTCAACACAATCCCTAAGGTCGTGATTGAAGTTATGGAATGCTCTGATTAGGTCGGGGATTTTATTGTTTAAGGCAACAGATTGAGATAGCTCGCGACGAGCTTCGACAGCCTTCTTACGCAAGTGACGTATTTTGGTGAAAAGGAAGCCATAAGTCGTCGTTAGGACGACTGTCAGAAGCAGGCGGTCAAAAAGTGCGCTTGGCTCTGAGCTTTCGCCTCCGCCTCGTACGAATTGCGTCACTAGCACGACTACCATGATGAGGTTGGAGAACAGCGTGGCTACGCCGAGTGTCACCTCGAGATCAGTAGTCAAAGATTCGCTCTTTTCAGCAGGACGAAGCCGGCTGACTAATTTCTGTGCGTCCATGGATTGTGGCAAATTCCTTGAAAAATAAAAACTTTTTTGTTGCGCGCGGTGGCTGACCTGTGACAATCTACGGCATTAACAACTTGTAATTCAACTGTAGACTAAAAAATGCCACATCAATCAACCAATTCAATTTGGGTCAAGTTCATGGAGAAGACGAAAATGAGTTCAAAGGACAGAAAGTCTGATAACTCCAAGCGTGAGAGCCAAAGCGAATCCAAGGACGACGGAATGAAATGGGAGGTCGTCCAAACTGAGGAGGATGGCGAGTTCCTAGTGGTTACAGATTTGGAGACGGGGGCGCGTAATCACGTAATGATCGTGCCCGAATCTGCGTTCGATTAAGTTTCTAAGTTTTTGAATTGAGTTTATGCTGCGAAGTTTCCGGCAGTCCGATGCTAAGCTTGTGGACATCCAACTAGCTTGCCCGGTTTGTCGCTCTGCCGTGCTCCGGCCATATACCGATACAGCGTTGAACGACCGACGCCCATCTCACCTGCCGCCTCTTCAACGCTCAAACCTTCGCGCAACAAGCACTGCGCTTCCTGTACAGCCTCGCTGTCCATGACTGGTCGTCGCCCGAACTGAACGCCCCGCGCCCTGGCTGCCTGCATGCCCGCAACCGTTCTCTCGACAATCAATGCCCGCTCGAAATGCGCAATCGCGCTCAATATGTGCAGCACCAGCTCGCCGAACGCTGAGTTGACGTCGATATGCTCGCACAGCGAACGAAACGCGACGCCTCGCTCATGCAAATCCATCACGATATTGACCAGCTCGAACATTGAACGCGCAAGACGATCCAGACGCCAGACAATCAGTGTGTCGCCTGGCTGAACCGCCTCCAGCACGGCCTGTAACTGGACTCGCTTGCTCGAAAGCCCACCCGCGCCATGGTCCTGGAATATCCGCTCGCAACCTGCATTGCGTAGTGCCATCAACTGGCCATCGAGATGCTGATCCGGCGTTGAAACTCTCGCATACGCATAAACGGTCATCGCATTGCCCCCTTTGGGCTGAAAGCTGCAGAAAATGCGAGATTGCCGTCTCTAATCGGTTCCCTTTCGAGAGCCTAGACGGCGCGTGTGTGTGGTGGGGAGACTCCCCCGCAAATCCACAGCTTTCAACCTGACGGAGAGCTTATCTCATTTTGTCCCTGTACGGAACGATTTTGAGAAAACTGCATACACTCGCATGCGCGGTCATGATGGCTGTTTCGGCGTCACTTCCGGCGGTTGCGCAGCAATCAGGTGCCGCCTCTGCGATCCATCCCGTATTGGGCAAAACACCGCCGCGAGAACTGCTCAACAAGGATGTGTTGGCCCTTCCTGAAAGAGAACGACTGGCATGGGTGCATGGAGCGGTCACACAGATGATCGTCATCTATGCGAAGTACGATCAGGATACGAGTGGATGCCTTACCGATTGGGCCTTTCTGGAAGGAAATGGACTGGAGGTGTTGCCCGGCTATATGAGGCTCTATCCCGACGAGCCTGCTTACTCCGTGGTCTATGCTGTGGCCAAGCAAGCATGTGAAGGGGTTTAGACCTTCAATGTCGGCGCGGCGGTAAGGTCCAAGTTGGCGCGAATTTCATCCGGTCCAGGAGAGGCGTTGAAGGAACTGCGAAGAGTCGGTGTGCCGTTCACCTGACACTCGATTTCTTCCATCTCTTTTCTAATATCGTCGAGCCTCTCCTTACTGGCTGGATTGTCTGGATCGCTCACCTCCTCGCGGGCCTTGTCGATATCCTCGCCATGCTCGGCCAGCCTGCGCTGACGGGCGCGGGCGGCTCTGTATTCTTCGATGGTCGGCGCATCCGGCGGGATATCCAGTGTGAGCATGATTTCGATGGGGATGATCTCGCCATTTGCGGTTTCGCCCCTGCCGTCCGGCCGAATGAACACGGCGCGGCCATCATCCAGCTTCACGGCCCGGTCTTCGAGATCGGCAATGTAGCGGGCGTTTTCCAACAGCGCCGCGTCCAGAGCTGCCTGTGCCCCGTCAATCGCATCATTCGCCGCCTGGAACGCCGCCTGGTAGGCCGGGTCAAGCATGAGCAATTCAAGCTCGCTTAGAATGCGCTTGATGCCGCGCTTGCGGGCTTTCTCGCGGTCAGAGCGAGGGCGTCCATTTTCGTCAAAGAAGCGGGCCGCCTTGGCATGCCCGGCTCCAGCCAGTTCATTGTTCAAATCATCGAAATCTATGCGGGAAGGCGGCTTGTTATGATCATCACTCATCCCGCCCCCGATCCGGGCGGATTGCGCGCTTCTCTACCGAGAAGCCGACAGCATGCCTCGCAGGGCAATGCATGCTGTTCATGGAGCGCCCCTTGGTCCCGCCCATTCCAAATTCTGTAGTCTCAAAAATCCCGCCGCAAATATGCACGACACACCTCTTTATTGTTTTGATTATTATATTATTTTTCGTGTTTGGGGTGCAAATTTGCATGCAATGATCCGTGTACGGTACAATAGTTTGTGAACACCAGAATATGCGAAGTTGAACGATGGAGACATAGACTTGAGAGAGAGCCGGAACTCGCAGGCTGGTTTGTCGATTGGTGGCAAAATGATCCTGGGAAGGTCAAGCAAGTGCCCGAACACCATATTTTCCTCGTGATAGCCGAAGCTCTGGGGAAGAAGGTGAGTGAAGTAGATTGGGATACTCTTTCCCCCGATGCGGCAGAGGCTGCAGTTGTCCTCTACCGTTCAAATTTGACCAAAGGTACTGGACAGAGGCGCTCTTCCGAGCCGGACTTCGGTCTATAGGGACACAATCTCGGATATGCTGTTATACCCTTTGTGAGTTCTCAGCATTAGGAGTGCGACCAGCGTTCCGTTCAAAACGATATTGGACCAGTAGGTTTCGCATTCGTCTTTTGGGGCGGTTCGGTAATTGAAGTCTTCTCGATTCACGTCGGTCGATATTGAGAGATGGGTTCCAAACCGTAGCAACAGGTAATGAGCGACATGCGATGCCATGCCTTTTAATTTGTATCCTCGAAAGGCCTTGAAGCGTGTTTTCATTCTATCAAGTAGCAACTGATTTTCGATGATATCGAACGGCTGGATTGATTGGTGTTTACGTATCTCTTTGTAGGGAATGTCATCCGCAGAAAGCATACGGACCAACTCCGCCAAATTGGCCATGTATTCTGCGATAGTCTGGGATTTTGCAGGCTCAATGAAGACGTGCTCGAACGAGGCCTCATTCGCTCTCTGAAATGCATCCATGCGCCGCTTCGAAGAATGTTCCTGACTATCCGGTTCAGATGCGTATATGCGCCTCAAGGTCTCCACGCGTTCCTGGTAGGCTAAGATATTTATCGTTGCTGAAACCTGGTTGATTAGGGCGTGACAAGACTGCCGCGAAACACTTCGTTTGTCATTTTCTCGAAGCGAGAATGTCTCACCGAGGGCTTTGGCGAATTGATCGATACTGGCGTCGATACTTGAATTTTGTGTGCTGAGTGCATTCGGGATCGCGGAATACGGCAAGCCGTCAAGCCAGCAATAAATGATCTTCGTCAGTGTTCGTTCGGAGACATGTGCGCCAGGCAGGTAGCGATTCTTTGGTGGGGATTTGGGGGCTGACACTCGATAACGCTCTTTGATCATGGCTAAACTTGACAAGTTCCGTCTTCGCCGCGTGACAGCCTCGCGGCAAGACTGATACGAAGAATCGTCCCGATGAACGCAGGGTAATCACTGATAAAACAGAGCGCTAGCGGCTGTTCGCGGGAGAGGTTTGTCTAGCGCCCACATGATGAGGATCGTCATGAATTTCTGCACTCGCTGTACCGCCCAGCAATACTGCCAGCGCCTTTCAGTGCCGCTTTTTACCGATGCCGAACTCTCGGCGCGGTATTTCCAGACCGACTTCAAAGCCTTCCTGGTGGCCTATACATTTCGGCATCACATCCGCTTTAGCCAATGGCCCGATCATCTGATCGGCCTCTACCGCGACTATCGGGGCTGGATTCGCGGAGCTGATGGAGATGAACACTTTCTCGACCTCGGCGTGTTCGAGGATGAGCATATCCGTGAATGGTTCCGCGATTATATCCAGCCTGTGCCGGAGGGTGTGACGCCACGCCTGCGCGGAGAAACCAAGGAGCGCGTGCGGGCTCTGGCGACGATCATGCGCGCGCATTTCCCGGTTGAAGCCCTGATGTGGGGCTTGCGGCCAGACAACGACCAATAGGGCGCGGTATGCGCCCATTTTTTTTGCTTATCCCCCTGAGTAGCGCGGCCCGTGTCGTATCCCTGTCGTCATGTTCACCAACGCAATAGCGAAAGGGGTTCACGGATGATCAGGCCCAACAAACACAAGGCCGTCGGGCTGCGCATTTTCATGCGGCTCTTGCGCTGTGCCTTCTGGCGCGAAGGCTTTTGCAGCGAGGGGGAAACGCTGTGAAAAAGCTGACCCGCCTCCAAATGATGGCGTTCTGGCTCGCCGCTCTCTGCACCTTGCTCATGGCTCCGCAAATCTGGTGGCTTTCGGGCTGGCTGGCCCGAGTGCTTCTCCAGCCAGAGTTTGGTGCCGAGCTTACTTTCTGGCTGCGTCCTGCCATTTTTGCCTGCGCAATCATGGCCGCGCTTTATGCGGCCCAAGCAACGCTCGCCTCTAGCGTTGGTCTCATTGGCCTCGCTGTCCTGACCAAGCTGCCGATCTTCTGACCCTGCAAGCCAGCAGAACCACAATACCTCATCACCAACCGCTCATGCCCACACAGGAGAATTCCAAATGAGCAATTTCGGAAAGTCCCTTTGGAACAAGAAGAACCAGGAAGTTCAAGTTGCCTTGTCGATCATCGGCATTGTTTTCGCCTTGATCGCCTGGGCTTGCTTCTCGAACGAAGCGCCGGAACACGGCCTTTGGGCCGGGTTCGTGACAGCCCTGAGCTGGGGCACTGCCGCCAACATCGAGTCGAAGTGGGAAGATCGCCCGAACGGCAAATAGTCAGAACCAGGAGATAATGAAGCCCGAGGGCGGGGAACCGTCGCTCGGGCTTCATCGTAAACATGATGTCATTTCATCCATCCGACAATGAAACAAACCGCTTCGGCTCTGCGGGGTTCGCCGCTGAGCAGGATCTTCGACGTGCCGGGATGTTCACCCAGCAGCCGCATTCCCTCCTGACGGGTTTCATGGGCACGCGGCCCATCTGGGATTCTGGCGATGGCGGATTGCTACTGGTTGCTGGCGCGCGCGGCGGAAAGCTGCGCGATATTCTGGCCTATAATCTGTGTGCGGGCATCCACACGCCGAGCATGCTGGTGCTGGACCTGAAGGGCGAGCTCGCTGCGATCAGTCAGAATCAGACTGCCGACGGCAAGCGCTGCATCTATTGGAATGCAGGCGCACTGCATGACCTGCCGCAACATCGTATCAACCCCGTCGATTATATCCGCATGGACAGCCCCAGCCTGGTCTCGGATGTGAAGGTGCTCTGCCACAATCTCATCCCGCCGAGCGGCAACAGGCAGTCGGACTATTTCGAAGGCCGGGCGCGGGAGTTTCTGGAAGGCATCATCCTGACCCTGGTGCGGCTCAACGGGACTTTGACCCTCGGCCAGCTCTACCGCGTTGTGAACCTCATTCCCGGCCAGGGCGAGGCTTGGCTCGACTTCGCCTTCGACATGAATCAATCCGGCTTCGAAATCTCGAAACGGATTGAGGAGGAGATCGCGGCTGCGCAGGGCACACATTCCGGTTCCGGCTATCCCGGCATTCTGGGCGAGATATTCAAGGCGCTCTCCTGCCTGTCCGATCCCGTCCTATTGGCTTCCGTCTCGCCGCCGTTTGATTTCTCGCTCGCCGATCTCTGCGAGGGGGAACGTCCGGTCCAGCTCTATCTCATGCCGCCTGCCGAGTTCATCCGGCCCTGGGCTCCGGTGATCAAGGCGATCTTCGTGGCGGGCATGATCTACAAGGCCCGCAAGCCACATGCGCCGCGCCAGACCTGGATACTGGACGAATGCGCCCAGCTCGGCGGGTTTCCGCTGCTCACCCAGCTTTTCACCTATGGGGCAGGGATCGGCATCAGGCCCTGGGCGGTGTTCCAGTCGGTCTTTCAGATGGACCAGATCGGCCCGCAGGCCGGGAATATCATCGCCTCCAGCGCGCAGGTGCGCAGCTTCTTCGCGGTGCGCGATATCGAAACCGCCACCGCTGTCTCGCGCATGCTGGGAGCGCAAACCCTGGAATATGACGATGAAATGCTCCAGGCCCGCGCCCGCCACGCCAAGCATCAGGCCGCCCAGGCCCTGCTTGGTGGTGAGGATTTTCTCATGGCCGGGCTGAACATGGCCCATCACCAGCGCGAGGCTGAGCATCGCAGCAAGCAGGAGCGTATGCTGCGCAGGCCCGACGAGGTTCTGCGCCTTGAGGACGGCAAGCAGTTCATCTTCGCGGATGGCCTGCCATTCCCGGTCTATGCCGACCGCCGCCCATATTACGAGCAGGCTTTCATGGCCGGGCGCTACCATCCCAACCCGTATCACCCTCCGGCCGACCGCGTGCGTGTTAAGACGCGCTGGGGCCATGCCTGGCGGCGTGTGATCACCGAGCCCGTACCGCAGCGCTTTGCGGAGTATCCGCAATATCGCAGCGGGGTCTGGTCGCGCATCGAAAGCTAGCCCTGCCTTCCGTCACGCCCTGCGCATGGCGCAATTCAGCCCAAGGAGAAACGCGCATGAGCGCACCCGATATCAAGACCCGCGCTGAGGCGGACCGCCTGCGCCGCGAGCTGGAAACAGCCGAGCCTGCCTACACCATGGAGCCGGACGGCATTTCCATCCGCGAGGCGGAATGGACCCGCCAGCAATTCAAGGCCAATCGCCTGCGTCATGTCGAGACCCGGCTGATCCGGTCTGCCGCGCAATTACGGCGCGACAGTGCCGCCCCGTTCCAGCGCAATTTCGAGCGCTAGTCTCCAGCCCCAAACCCAAGAAAGGACTCCAGGAATTGAGTGAGAAGAAAAGGCCAGAATTCGATCTGCGCGACGGCGCGCTGCGCGCAGCCGTGTGGCGTCAGGAAGGCGAGTATGGCGACATGTTCAATACGCGCATCACGCGGATTTACACCTCTGACGATGGCGAAATCCGCGAAACCTCCACGTTGCGCGAAAAGGACCTGCTGCCTGCCGCGCAATTGGCCTCCAAGGTCTATGACGGCATCCGGGATTTGAAGCGCGATCAGAAGGCCGAGCGCGGCGAGGATCGCCGCGAGGCGGACTTCCATGACGAGGACAAGACCCGCAAGGATGTCCAGCGCGAGCGCTTCAAGTCCGAGCGCAGCGGGCGCGGCACGCGCCGCGAAAAACCGCGAGAACGTGGGGCCCGGTAGTATATCGGGCCATCAGTACAAGAATTTCCTTGAAATAATTCAAATATAGGATAGTATTCCTATCATTGTTTCTTGGAGGTGGAAAGGAGCCAGGAATGAAAGCAAACCCGTAACAACAGGACAAAGGACACGTGAACCGCGATACCACCCCGAACACCAACTCCCTTATTGAACTCGATCTCAAGGCCTACGCGCCATATCTCGAAAGCGCGGATATCTCCGAAGAGGCCAAGCGAGAGCTGATTGAAACGCTCTGGTCGATTGTCGTTTCCTTCGTGCAGCTCGGCTATGGCCTGACGCCTGCCCAGCAAGTTCTCGACAGCCGCAGCGCAGCCGATATTGCCTGTGGACAAGTCTCTGAAATCCAAGAGGAGAGCCCCTTTCCGGGCTCTGATCTGGTAGAATATTCTCCATCAATCATAGAGAAATTCGTCAGTTCCGCGCATGCGGATGACGAGGAAGGAGTCTCGGCATGAAAGGAGAATTTACCCACTCGCAGCGCGCGATTTCATATGTGCGTGTTTCATCCGTCGCCCAGGTCAAGAAAGGCCAGGGCGCGGAAAGTCAGGCCGCCCGGTGCGAAGAGTATGCCCGGATGAAAGGCTACAGGGTCGAGAAGGTGTTCGAGGACAAGGCCGTCTCCGGTTCGCTGGTCGAGCGGCCCGGCATGAAGCAGTTGCTCGCCTATTTGCGGGCCAACCGCAAAGACAACATCCGTGTCCTGATCGACGATATCAGCCGCCTTGCGCGTGGGCTCAATGCGCATTTGGCGCTTCGTGCGTCCATTGCTCAGGCGGGCGGCGTGCTGGAAAGCCCCAGCATCGAGTTCGGCGAGGATAGCGACAGCCAGCTCATCGAGCATTTGCTGGCCTCGGTTTCGGCCCATCAGCGCACCAAGAATGCCGAGCAGACCAAGAATCGGATGCGGGCGCGGATCATGAACGGCTACTGGCCGTTCGCCGCCTCTGCCATGGGCTTCAAGTATGAAAAGCGTCCCGGACACGGCAATGTCCTGGTGCGCGATGAACCGCTCGCCTCGATCATTCAGGAAGGCCTGGAGGGGTACGCCTCTGGCCGTTTCCAGACACAGGCCGAAGTGAAGCGCTTTTTCGAGTCCCAGCCGGACTTCCCAAAGACTGGCCGGGGCAAGGTCCGCAACCAGCTCGTCAATGACCTCCTGAAACGGGTCATCTATGCGGGCATGGTCGAGCGCCCGGAATGGGGCGTCTCCCTGCGGCCCGGCAAGCATGACGGGCTGATCTCCTATGAGACTTTCCTCAAGATACAGGAGCGCTTGGAAGGGCGCGCCTATGCGCCAGCCCGCGCTGATCTCAATGAGAGTTTCCCGCTGCGGGGCAGCGTGGTCTGCGGAGACTGCGGCAAGCCGCTGACGGCTTGCTTCTCAAAGAGTAAGACGGGCGCTCGCCACCCGTATTATCTCTGTTACACCAAGGGCTGTCCCAGCAAAGGCAAGTCGATCCGCAAGGCCGATATCGAAGGCGAGTTCGAGGCCCTGCTGGAAACGCTACAGCCTGCCGAGACCATGTTCGCCATGGTGCAGGCCATGTTCAGTGATGCTTGGGAACAACAGCGTCGTAGCGGGCAGGCCATGCGCCAGACGCTCAAGCGTTCTATCGCCAAGTGCGAGACGCAGATCACCCAGCTTCTGGACCGCATTGTCAGTGCCTCCAGCGAGAGTGTGATTGCGGCCTATGAGGCCCGCATCGACAAGCTCGAAAAGGAGAAGCTCGCTTTGACTGAAAAGCTCGAAACCGCAGGCAAGCCGCGCCGGGCCTTCGGGGAGATGTTCGAACTCGCCATGGGTTTCCTGGCAAACCCTTGTAATCTCTGGAAAAGTGAGTGCTATGAGGACAAGCAAACCGTGCTGAAACTGGTGTTTTCCGAGCCGCTTCAATATCGCCGAAATGAGGGTTTTCGAACCCCTGCAACCTCTTGTGTTTTCAGGGTTTTCGAGGGGTTTGCCACCAAAATGAAGGGGGTGGCGGAGAGGATGGGATTCGAACCCACGATACCTGTTAGGGTATACGCCCTTAGCAGGGGCGCGCCTTCAGCCACTCGGCCACCTCTCCGGGAAGCGGGATGGGTAATCACTCCCGCACGTCTGCGCAACCCCTCTCTTGCGCCTGGCACATATTGAATCCTGCACGGATGCGAGGCGGAGGCGGCCAGCCCGTTACTGCAGCTTGTCGAGCGAGGTCAGCTCATACGCATCGTCGAGATTGCGGTAGACTACGGCCGAATAGACCGCGCGGGCTTCCGCCGCGCCGGTCATCTCGACGCGGAAGCGGTAATTGAGGCCGGCCACCACCTGGGTTTCCAGGGCGACCTTGTCGACGAGGGCGCGGGTCGGATACCGCTCGTAGATCGCCGTCTCGACCATGTCATAGGCGATCTTCGCGCCGGGCTCGGAGACATCGCCGGGGCCATAACCGCCTACGACCCGATCCCGGCCACCCTCGATATTCTCTGAAACGGCGGGTTCAAGCGCCATATCGTCTTCGGGGGAAGGGTCCTGCGTGGTGGCAACGCTGCAGGCGGCGAAGATGGCAAAGCCCGCGAGCGCCACGGGAACCGAGGACGAGAAATTCATTACGCTACTCCTACCACGCGCCCCCCGCCTGACTGCAGACAATGCCATCAGTGCACGCATGAGTAAACGCGCGGATGGCGGCGCCTGCGTGAACTTGCAGTAGCCTACCAGCGCTGGAGCAGGCTGAGCCAGACCGCGCCGCCGGGCTCGGCGCCCGCGACATGGTTCGGCTCGCGCACCAGGGCGAAGGTTACGGTGCCAGTCAGCTCATCGGTGAGGCCCGCGCCGAGGCACGCTTCCAGATTGATCTGGCGCCCGCTGGGGGTGAGGCCGGCATTCAGGGTCTCGTAGATGAGGCCGTCGGAATTGGCGCCAACCGCGCTGGAAAGATGCAGCGCGCCGGATTCCGCGCGCCGGGGCTGGGCCAGGACGAGGGAGAGCCGGCCCGGGCCGATCTTCCGGCTGGCGCCGAGCGACCACTGGCTGGTCCACACGCCGGAAACATCAAGGCCCGGCAGGTCGACCGCGGCGGCTTCCATGCCGGCCGACACGGTCCAGTCGGGGGTGAGGACATAGCGGCCTTCCAGGCCATAGCTGGTGAGCGCTGTGCGGTCTTCCTCGCCGAACCGGCTCTGGAGCTGGCCGCCAAGGGCGGTGGCTGTGTCGGTGATGTGAGCGATGGAGGCGCGGGCGGTCCACCGCGCGCCGGATTTCGACAGGCCGATGCCGCTGGCCGAGCGGCCCTCGGCATCGCTGGCGAAGACATCCATCTGCATCTCGCCGAGATCGTGGGCATAGCTGACCCAGGAGCCGCCGGTATTGAACGGGTCGACATCGCCATCGCCGCGGAACAGCGAGGTCTGCGGCGCGATCTGTTCCAGCCCGCCGCCGCGTCCGAAGGCCACCTCCCCGCCTGACAGCTTGTAGCGCGCGGCAAAGGTCGGCTGGGGCTCGTCCTGATAGGGGGCAGAGAAATCTTCGCGCAGGCGCGGGATATGCCAACTCAGCTCCACCGGGCCGGCCGCGACGGCGCGCGACTGGCCGGCGGCCCAGTTGGCGCGGGTTTCGAAATCGGTGCCGAGCTCGCCCGGCTCGGCCGAGACCGCGGTGTGGTCGAACTCGAAGGCGCGGCCATATCTGTCGATCAGGGCGACGCGTTCGAAGAGGCCCGAATTGCTTGCCCAGTCGCCGAAGGCGCCAGAGGGCGCGGCAGTCATGGCGGCAATCAGGTCGACCTGGCCGCTGGTGGTTGCCATTTGCGCCTGGCCCTGCGGGGTGAAGGCATTGGCGAGGTTGAGCACGCCGACGCCGGACACCGCATCCACGCCTTCGCCCGCGACGAGACCGGTCACGGGATCGACATTCGGGTCGACATAGTCATCGGCGGTGTCGAGCAGGATCGACAGGGCGTCCTCAGGTGCGAGATTCGGGAAGGCCTGCAGCAGCAGCGCCAGGCTGCCGGCCACATAGGGCGCCGCGAAGGAGGTGCCGCTCACGCGGTAATAGTCGCCGATATCGTCGGCGTCATTGTCCGGGTCATCCGGAAAGACGATGTCGTCATCCGGCCCGGTGGAGACCACGCCTTCGCCCGGCGCGAGCAGATAGTGGAACCTGGAGGCCTGACCGGCACGGTTTGAGAAGTCCGACAGCATGCCGATCTCGTTCTCGGGCGTATCGGGATTGTCCCGTGCAGCTACCGAGCCCACGGCCACGACGCGGCCAAGAGAAGCCGTCTGTCCGGCGATATAGGCCGGCTCGTTCGGCGAGGTGCCCATGGCGTCGGTCGGGTTGCCGTCATCGTCGAAGCCGGCCGGCTCGGCATCATTGCCGGCCGAGATCACGACCAGGATGCCGGCCTCGGCCGCGCGGCGCACGGCGTTTTCCAGAAACTGGCTGTTATCGATCTCGCCGCCGAGCGACATGTTGATGATCTGCACGCCCTGGGCAATGGCGATGTCGATGGCATCGGAGATATCGGGCTCCGGGAAGCGGCAGCCTTCATCCTCGCCGGTTTCCTGGCAGGTGCCTTCACCATCGGTGCGCAGGTCCAGGATCTTGGCATCGTAGGCCACGCCGTGCAGGCCCTCGCCATCGCGGACGGCGGCGATCACCCCGGCCACAAGCGTGCCGTGGCCTTCAATGTCGATATCGCCGTCTTCCCGTTCGCCGGCGCTCATGTCGAAGCTGCCGGCGGACTGGCCATCGAGATCCGGATGGCTGAAATCCACGCCAGTATCGATCACCGCCACGGTGATGCCTTCTCCCGTCGCACCAGCGGAGTAGGCGCTCGACGCGTTGATCAGGGCGAGCCCGCGCGTGAAGGCGTATTCGCCCGTCTCAAAGCTCGACGGAGGAGGCGGGGGAGGAGGAGGTGGCGCAGGGGGCAGGGGCTGGACCATACCGCCGCCTCCTCCCCCGCCGCCTGCACATGCGGTCAGAGCGAAGGGCGGGACAAGGCTGACCGCCAGAAGGACGGACAGGCGGCGGTTCCCCGTCGAGGGTTTCCCGTGCTCGTCTGAATTGGACATGCGATCTCTCCGAAAGGGCACCGTGGATCAGCGCCTCGACCGTGCGCGCCAACCTATTCCCTGTTGAGGCGAGGAAACAAGGCGCCTGCATGTTACGAACTGGAATGGAGGGTGGATCGCCACCGTTACGGAGGTCTAAATCCGTCTTTCAGTCAGCGGCGCATGCCGGACCGGCTTGCATGCCCACGAATTCGCCAACACATTCAGCACATGCCCGTGGAAGAAGACTATCCATCCCTGTCCTATGCCGACTATTTCGATCAGCCGGTGAAAAAGCACATTGTGCGGGCGGTGGAGCGTCTGTCGGGCCAGCCACGGATCCAGCGGCTCTATCAGGAATACCGCGAGAACCTGCAGCATGAGCCCTTTTTCGACGCGGCGGTGAAACTGCTCGACCTGCGGGTGGAGATCGACATGGCGCGCCATGCCTCGATCCCGAAGACCGGCCCGCTTGTCGTGGTCGCGAACCACCCCTTCGGTGTGCTCGACGGCCTGGTGATCTGCCATTTGCTGAGTCTGGTGCGCAGCGACTTCAAGGTGCTGACCAATGCGGTACTCGATGGCGCGCCGGAAGCCAGCGACTGGATCCTGCCCATCGACTTTGCCGGCACGCGGGAAGCCCGGGAGACCAATATCGCCACGCGCAAGGCCTCGCTGGAGCGGCTGAAGGAGGGCGGCTGCATCGTGGTCTTCCCTGCCGGCGGGGTGTCGACCGCGCCCACCCTCTTGTCGCGCGCGGCCGTCGACGGCACCTGGAAGCCCTTTACGGCAAAGCTCATCACCCAGTCGGGTGCAAAGGTGGTTCCGGTTTATTTCGAGGGCCAGAATTCGCGCTTGTTCCAGCTCGCCAGCCACATGTCGCTGGAGCTGCGGCTCGCCCTCATCTTCCGGGAGGTGAACCGCCGGCGCAGCAAGCGCATGCCGGTGCATATCGGCCGGGTGCTGACGCCGGAAGACCTCGCCAATGCCGGCAAGCGGGCCGAGCTGATGCAGTTCCTGCGTGAGGCGACCTATTCCATGGCGCCGGAAAAGATGCGTGCACGTATCCAGCGCGCCGAACAGCGCTGGCAGGCCAGGACGCCAAAGCTCTTTCGTTAGGCAGCTTGGCCACGAGCGTGTCCGCGCGGGCACAATGTGTCATTCATGCAACCCGAATGCACTGCAATTACTTGCACTCACGCGCGCATCGCCCCACATCCGCCAGAGCTTAGGGAACTCGAAATTGAGCGGCGGTAACAAGCAGTATGAGCAAACGCGACTACTACGAAGTATTGGGCGTTCAACGCGGCGTCGACGGCAAGGCGCTGAAATCGGCCTATCGCAAACTGGCGATGAAGTACCATCCTGACCAGAATGCAGGAAACGCGGAAGCCGAGGAAAAGTTCAAGGAAATTAACGAGGCCTATGCCGTGCTCTCCGATGAGGAGAAGCGCGCGGCCTATGACCGGTTCGGCCATGCCGCCTTTGAGGGCGGAGCGGGGCCGGGCGGTGGCAATCCGTTCGGGGGCATGGATCCCTCCGATATCTTCGATTCCATCTTTGGACAGATGTTCGGCGGCGCGGCAGCCGGGCGCCGGCGCGGCGGTCCGCAGCGCGGTTCGGATCTGCGCTACGACATGACGATCTCGCTGGAAGACGCCTTTCGCGGCAAGGATGCGAAGATCTCGGTTCCCTCGCGCCAGTCCTGCCCGACCTGCGACGGCATCGGCGCGGAACCTGGCACAGATCTCAGCACCTGCGGTGATTGCGGCGGCGTTGGCCGCGTGCGCGCCCAGCAGGGCATCTTCACCATGGAGCGGACCTGTCCGCGCTGTTCCGGCCGCGGCAAGGTGATCCCGCATCCGTGTCACACCTGTTCGGGTACCGGCCAGGTGCGCGAGACGCGCGAGCTGTCGGTGAAGATCCCGGCGGGCGTGGAAACCGGCATGCGCATCCGCCTGGCCGGCGAAGGCGAGACGGGCAATCAAGGCGGCGGCCCGGGCGACCTTTATATCTTCGTCACCGTGGCCGAACACGACATCTTCGAACGCGACGGACCCAATCTCTACTGCCCCGCACCCGTGCCCATGGCGACAGCCGCGCTTGGCGGATCGATCGAGATCCCGACCATTGATGGCGGACGCGCGCGCGTCACCATTCCCGAAGGCGCACAGACGGGCCGCAAACTCCGGCTCAAGGGCAAGGGCATGCCCTCCCTGCGGGCGGGCGGCGGTCATGGTGACCAGTATGTCGAACTGGTGGTGGAAACTCCGCGCAACATGTCCGCGCGCCAGAAAGAGCTGATGCGTGAGTTCTGCGAATGCTCGGAAGGCGATTGCCATCCCGACAGCGCAAGCTGGGTCGGGCGGGTGAAGAAGTTCTGGGACGACCTCTCAGGCGGCGACGAAAGTCGCCCGCACTAGAACCGGTTATGTTCGGCCCAACCCAATGTAGCCCTCATCCTGAGCGGAGACGAAGGGTGAGGGCGGGCTCCCTCTCTTGTTTGATCCCCGCTTCGCGATGGATCGCGCTCAGGGCTCACTCCCTGTTTGATCCCGTATCGGGCTCACGCCCTCACATGGATCGCGCTCAGGGCTGCCTACTCTCCGTCTCCCGCCCCACGGTTCGTCTCCGCTCACCATAAGGCTGAGGTCGGAGCGCGTTTATTAGCAATCGGGACTTGGTTTCAAGGCGCATTGGGGCGCGGCGGTGCGGCAGTGCTGTCAGCCAGGCGCGCAGCTTTCAGATCGGCAATCTCGGCCTTCAGTTCACGCAGCAGGTCCAGCATTTCCTCGCGCTCTGCATGGGCTTCCTCGGCCTCTTCCTCAAGCTGTTCGATCTGTTCTTCCTGCATGGCTTCCTGTTCGGCCTGCAAGGCTTCCACGATCAGGGCGATGAATAGGTTCAGCACGGCGAAGCTGGCGGTGAAGATGAAAGACAGGAAGAACACCCAGGCATAGGGGTGGCCGTCATCGATCACTTTCTGCACGACCTCGAATCGCCAGCCATCCATGGTCATCACCTGGAACAGGGTGAAGGCGGAACTGTGCAGGTCGCCGAACAGTTCGGTGACTTCCGGGTCGGTGGAGTTGCCATACATGTTTGTCGCCATCACGGCGCCGACATAGGTCAGCAGGCCGAGCACGGCGAGGATGGCCCCCATGCCCGGCAGCGCCTTGAGCAGGGCTTCGACGATCCGCCGCAGCATCGGTACGACATGCAAGAGGCGCAGAACCCGCAGCACCCGAAGGGCACGCAGCACGGTCAGGCCACTGCTTCCGGGTGTGAGCGAAACGGCCACCACGATAAAATCGAACCAGTTCCAGCCCGAGCGGAAGAAGTTCAGCCGGAACACGGTGATCTTCACCAGGATCTCGGCAACGAATATCCAGGTGATCGACAGGTCGACCAGGCGCAGCGCCCGCTCAAGTTCGGGCGAGAGATCGAAAGTGAGTACGCCAAGGATCACCGCATTGATGATGATCAGGGACGTAATCGTATTTATGAACCAATTGGCCTCGACGGCGGTGCGAAGCTGATCGAACAAGGTCTCCCTGGGAGGGCTCTCTGCAGTCATGGCGGGTCCCCTTCGCACGCGGCTGAACACCGCTTTTAAAGCCGCTCGCCGGAGATGATCAATCCGCTGAAGTGGTCGTGTCGCTCACGATCTGCCAATTGCCGTCGATACGACGGGCAATGAGCGTAAACAGGCCATGCGGCGTGTCGCCATCGCGGGTCAGCTGCCAGTGGCCGTGAATCACCGCCGCATCGGGGCCGAGCAGCTCGATCTCCAGGTCGGTGAAGTCGAGCGTCCCCATCTTTTCGCGTGTATTGTAACGGGCAAGATACCGGTCCAGCGTCGCCTGCCAGCCACGTGTGACCGTCCCGCCCGAAGCAAAGCGCAGATCCTCGCTTTGGGCATATCCCGCCATGAAGCCACGCACATCGCCGGCATTCCAGGCCGTGGCCTGGTCGGTCAGCACCGTCTCGATGGCGGCAATATCGGCCTCAGCGGGCGAGGGCGCCGTGGCACAGGCGGCCACGGCGAGACTCAGGCTGGCGCCGGCAAGGCTTGCCCGCCAGCTCACTTGGTCAGCTCGAAGGTGACGTTGAGCTGCACCGAATAGCCGACCTCGCCGCCGGAAATCGGCGTCGGCGCGGATTCGGCCATGTCCATGCGCTGGCGCGCCATCATCGGCTGCGGGCCGCCTTGCTGCTCATATTCGTTGATGGTGACGATCCGGGCGACGTCATAGCCGGCGGTTTCGGCATAAAGTTCCGCGCGCGCCATGGCGGTTTCCATCGCCTGTTTGCGGGCCTCGTCGCGGGCTTCGCTGTCGTCTTCCAGGCCGAAGCTGATGCCGTTGAAGGTGTTGCCGCCGGCTTCCACCAGCGCATCGAGCGTGGCGCCGATGGTCGACAGGTCGGTGACCTTGGCCGTCACCTGGTTGGAGGCGGTGTAGCCCACCAGCACGCGCTTGTTGTTCCGCCCGTCGCCGGCATCGACATATTCATAGCGCGGGCCGAGGGTGAAGTTCGAGGTCTGGATATGGCGCTCCTGGATGCCGGCCTCGCGCAGGGCCTCGAACACGCCGTTCATGGCCTCGCGGTTCATCGCCATGGCTTCCGAAGCGGTCTCGGCCTCGGTCTGCACACCGGTGGAGATATGCGCGATATCCGGGGCGCGCATCACTTCGCCTGTGGCCGTGATGGCGATGGTGGTTTCCGGCTGGATGGAGTTGTGATTGCCCATGGTCATGGATGGCTCCTGTGCCGTGGCCATCTGGGCACACGCGGTTGGGACAGCGAGCAGGGCAAGTGCTGCAAGCGGCGCGGCCGGGCGGAAAAGACGGTGAAAACTCTCAGGAATAGGCATTGTGGCTCCTCCTTTTTTCTGCACTAACCGTACAGGGGGCATTGCGGCGCAATCAAGGCCGATGCATGTTCCCGCCAGCCGGCGCATGATCACATGCGTGTGTGCAAAAAGGGCCTGTAGCTCAGTTGGTTAGAGCGGACCGCTCATAACGGTTTGGTCGCGGGTTCAAGTCCTGCCGGGCCCACCATACTATACCTTTTGGCAAAACTTTGCCCCTTTGGAGCGTGTAAGAGTTTGAAAGGCAACGATAATTCCTCCATATTGTCGGTTCTAAATCCACCGTTTCGCGCATATCGGAGACGCTGTGAAAACACCATTTTCAGCACTGCCCGTTGCAGCTCAATCCGCCCAGAATCCCAAAAAATACAAGGATTTGAGAGGAACTTCATAGCGGTTCTAAATTGGTCATCGAAGGTGGTTGGTTTTCGGGTTGGCTCGGAGAGCCTTTCCGTCAATCGCATCTTCTCCATTTCCAGAGCCTTGATCTTGGTTTCGTAAGCGGAGACGAGCGTCGCATTGTCTGTGTCGACAACTCGGTCGATGAGGTCACTGATGCGCTTGTCCGCAGCATCAATTTCGCGCCGAAGGGAAGTCGCTAAATTCTTGGCCAGCGCCACCCTTTGATCCCAGATATCGCGGAACATGGCCGATGCGATTTCAAACAAGGCCGGACTTGGTCGCACAGTAGCCAGCAAGTCGGAAAATTCCCCTTCCAGCCGATCACGAGGAATGGACTTGCCGTAGCTGTCGCACTCTTTGTTGCAGCACAGATAGTAAGGATAATATCTATTCCTGCCCTTGGACGAGCAGGATGTCAGGGCAGAGCCGCAATCATCACACTCCACGAACCCGCGCAGAGGAAATTCTTTAGCCAGGTTGGTTCGAGCTGGCGCAAGGGCCTTGGTGTTCAAACGTTCCTGAATTCTCTGGTAGGTTTCAAAGCTGATCAGAGGCTCATGGATGCCTTTACGAATAGAGATGCCCCATTTGTTGTAGTCGATATAGCCCGCATACAAGACGCGCTGGAGCATGTCCTTGATGAGGGACTTGGCTATGCGGCCTGATTTCGGCTTTGGAAAATCCGGGTGCGCCTCCAGAAATCTCCGCACTTCAGCCTGTGTCTGAAACCGTCCGAAAGCGAAACCTTCAAGTGCCTCTGTGATGATCGATGCCACTGGCTCATCGCGAACAAGTATCCTGCCGCCATGTTCTTTTCCTGGCGCCCAGCGATAGCCGCGCGCTACAGGGAAAACGGCTTTGCCCTTTTCGAGACGGGCGGTCATTTTCTGGATCACTTGGCGGCGGTTCTGTCCTCGCTCCAATTCGGCGTGTGCAGCAATAAGAGTTTCGAGGAATTTGCCCTCGGGCGAATCTTCAAATCGGAAATTCAGGCATTCGCGGGTCGCGTTGCGTCGCTCCATTTCACGCCGAAGCTTCAGGTGAAACTCAACATCGCGTGCGTAGCGTTTGAGGTCATCAAAAATGACGATGTATTGTTCTTCAGGATGGGCATCGAGATAGGCTAAGAGCGCCACCATGCCGGGGCGGTTCATGAAATCGCCACCACCGGTAATGTCGTCTGGAAACACGGCTTCAATTTTATATCCCCGTTCAGTAGCGTATTTCCTGCAACGATGCTCCTGACTTTCGAGGCCACTGCCTTCCCGTTTCTGGCGGGCAGAGGAGACGCGACAGTAGATCAGTGCTTTGGGCTTATCGGTCATCGCTTCTCCTTGTTGTTCATATTGGGTTTGTTCTGCGCGGCATCCCTAAACGCTGCTTTTTGAGTTTCACATCTTACTCCATTTTCATCTGTCCACGCACAATTTTCGAGGGGCGCATTTAGAAGAATTTGGACAGGATCAATGCCGACACCAATATCAGCAATCATCACCAAAATATCCCAGATGGAGCGCAGCAGAGCGCGGGCCTGCTCATCGGTAATATCAAGGTCTTCAACCATCGGCAGATAGCGCGCTTCATCATATTGAAGCGGCGCTACGTGAGTATCTGATTTAGGGTGGTTCTCGTCTGCCATAGTCATGCTCAGAACTTAGCGGCGATATTGGCGGCCTCTGGAGCGTGCAGGCTCGCGGCGGCGGCCTTCGTCGCGGAGTTCAGTATCACGCGCAGGATCGGCTGAGCGGGCAAATTCCCGCTTGTGCTCGCAGGCAATATCATAGGCTTTTCCTGCCAACCGTTCCAATCGCAGCATGTCGTCCTCGTAGAAGGTGTTGGTATGCTGCCACTGGTCATTGCCGTCCTTGTAGGACCGCGAAACTTGGAAGGCGTAACGCGGGCCTTTCTCGCCTTCATTTCTCCAAATGGATATCGATGTTCCTCTATCGCTTACGGTTTCGATGGGTTTGTTTTCAGACATGGTTTGTCTCCTTTGCTTGGGTTTCGGAAAGCTGTCAGTATACGGAACATATCATGAACATTCAAGGATTTTATTCCTATTTATTCAAGGTCTTGCTCGATAATGCTCCCAGCGAATGCGGGTGTATGACTCGCGCGCGCCTTCGCAATGGCGTCGAATATGCGGCGGATAACCTTGCGACGGGCAATGAAGAGTCTCGGCGGATAGCCCCGTGCTTCAATCTGCAAAATCGAGAATGAGGCAGCGACCAGCATTGTAAGTACAATCACCGCCAACATGGCAATGCGCTCCGGCCAAAACCACAAATCCCAGTAGATCGCCAGCGCACTGCCGATGAGCACCCCCAGTCCTAACCCGCCGACCTGGATATCCTTACGGACGCGCCCGATTACCGATTCCCCGATGGGATAAATCATGGTCGGAGTTTTCACGTCTGCGCTCGACACCTCAAAGCGCTTGTCGCGATAAAACAGATGCTGCTCATTCATATCAAAGCTCCTCCCAGGGTTTCGCACCACATCCATCCCAGCGAAGGGCATGGGCCATGTCGGATTTGGCGGAAGTCATGGCCTTCGGCGTGATCAGGCGGAATGAGGCAAGCGAGATGGCGTAGTCCGTGCGCTTCGATCCGAGCGACTGCATCATGGCGCAGGTGCAGGTCTGTCTTAGCTCTTCGCTCGGCACACGCGGCAGGCTGATTGGCGGCAAATTGGCAAGCGCAGCCTTCGCCTCATTGATCTGGGTGCGTATGGCGTTGAGGTCTTCCTGAGTGGGCAGGCCTGCAGACGGCATGGGCACAATCATGCCAAGCCCCGAACCGTCATAGAGCTGTCTCAGCTCCCGATACTGTGCGAGAGCGGTTTGTACCTCCCGCAATTGGCTTTCCTTACGGCGAATAGTGCTCTGCAACTCGCCAACTCGATAGGCGCGGTCTTCTTCAGCGTCAGACCTCGCCCGTTCCAATGCGCGGTCTTGCTCAGCTTCCAATTGCGACAGGCATGCAGGCAACAATGTCTCGGTTGCTTCCGCTTCCATGGCCCGGTCTGCGAGCCAGTAAGCCGCGCCGAACCAGACTGTCCCAGCGAGCGCAACGCCCATTGCGCCATCCGGCAGTTCTCGCATCCATCCCAACATCGTCTTACCTCCTTCGTGTCTGGGAATGCTCACGGCCCCGCATTGCTTCCCGCGTCATGCGGCGGCCCGATTTCTCAATTGCGTGCAAGCGGCGCTGCTGGCGTAAGTCGACCAGCGCCTCTGCCCGTGCTCGCAGGGCAGCATCACGGCTTGCCGTCGCACTCACACCGAATGGCGGGCGCGGCCCTTGCGCCAGGCCATGCTTGGCGACAGCGGCATCGATTTTTTTCTGCTTTGCGTATTCCCGCGCGATCCATTGCGGGCGCTGTTTCTCAAAATGCGCCTTTGCTTTTTCCAGTGTTCGGGCGGCCTTTTGCTCAATGCGGCCTGCCTCAATGGCCCGCCCTAACATCGCCGGATCGGAATAACGCTCGGCATGTACGCGAGCGCTGAAGCTCCGTCGTGCAAGCCCGCGCATCTCGGGGCGATAGTCAGACGGCCCGCTCATGACGGCACCCTTGCCGACTTCGAGAAGCGGAAAAACCGGACACTCACACAGGCGGACGGTTCGCGCGTCTCACGCAGCCCGGACGCGCCGCCATAGACGCAGTGATAAGATGCTCGGTCAGAGCCGACACTTTGCAGGAGGATGTGTGGTGTACCGAAAGCGAAGACCAGGGCGCTGAGGCCCAGGAACGCGGGAACCCAGAGAAACTCTCTCAGGGAAAACCGTCTGGCGCGAGGCTGCCAGGCTCTCACATCCTCTAGGGCACGAGCGCGTGCAAACCTCGCTTTCCTGTCCGGCAGGGTCGGGGCGGAAGGCCGAAGCGGGTCATTGGCATAGTTCAAGGTCAGCACCGTTTTTGGTGAAGGCGGGTGATCCTCATGCGGATTTTTTCCCGCCAGTGATTTGAATGGCTCGACCAGATAATAAGGTGCCTTGGTCAGCTTTATTGGTCGCAGGCCGGGCACGTTCATGAGCATGGTGTCGGGCGACAGTGCGAGAATTTCATCCGGAGACAAGAGCGGTTGGGCCTGTTCTCCGATCCCATAAGAGGGTGCACCCTGTTCTGTGAAATTGAAGCTGTTTGTCTTGACCGTTCGGTTGCCGAGACGATCCGATATTTCCCGCGCCCGCTCCAGAGTGTTGACCGCCATGAATATCTGGACGGATGAATTCAGAATGCTCTTGGCATTCTGCTCGCCATAGACACGCACCAGCGACGCATAGGACTGGTAGAAGAGCGCGATGGTGACGTTGAAGCTGCGCATCAGTTCAAGGTCGTTGACGATACCAGGCACAGGGAGCGTGGTCGCCTCGTCGCAGAGCATCAGGACAGGGCGTCCGTCCCTGTGTCGCCGCAAGGCTTGAAGCCGTGCGGTTTGGGTGAGGGCCGTCATTTTGGCAAATGAGGGTAAAATGTCTGGCCGCGCGATATCGAAGACGACTATGGGCCGCTCCGATGTCCGCAGCTCCACGGGATCGAATTCATGGCGTGAACCAACTTTCCCCAAATGGCTGCTCGCCTTGAAGATGCTGAGCGCATTCTTCGCCCCGGACCGAGCGGACGACAGGTGTTCAGGCTGATCGATTTCGAGTGAAAGGAAGCTTGCCGCTAGAGCGGCGAGGTCGCCATCAAGAAGGTCGGTTTCCCGCGCGATCAGGCACAGGTCACGAAACTCATCCGGATCGAGAACAGCGCGCAAAACTCCTGCCGGATAACAACGTGTCGGGAATAATGCGGCCAGCGAGACGATAGCGAAGGAGAGGCACTCGCGTTCTAAATCGATGAAGAATTTGTTCTTGTTGTCGGCCTTGGCATCCGGGACGAGTGACAGGGCAAGAGCATCTGCAATCGTGATCGCATCGGCACTACGCTCTGAGTTATGTAGCGCATCCACGACCCCGGCGAAGGGATTTGAATCCGTATGCGGAAAATCGGCGACACCTGCCGGATTGTTGTAGATGACGCGATAGCCTGCCTTGGTCAGGGCATCACCAAGGAGGAAAGCAATCTCTGGCTTCGCATCCTGAACGACCACGGCATACCCATTCTGGACGGCATGCCAGACAGAACCGATAACAATGCCGGAAGTCTTCGAGCCACCCGTTGGCGCTTCAATGGCAGCATGCTTGCCTTTCGGAACTACGGTAGGGATGCCGTCGCACAGCCCAACCAAAAGAGGCGCATTTAGATCGTGGAGGCTTGCCGCAAGGCGCTGCCCCAGTGACGCGAACTCCGCTTTACCGAGACTGGTCGAAGGCGCGCTTGCCGCCGCCCTGGCAACGCGCCGCCTATACCGCTTCCACAGGGATGCAGAGCCCTTGCTGGCTGCGGCGAGACTACCTGCCCACAGGACAGTGACGATAAGCCAGTGTCCGAAATAGGCGTCCACAGATGGCTGGAAAACCCATGAGAGGCCAGCCATGATGCTTGCGAAAAAGAAATTGATATTGGGCGAACCCGGCCCAGTTGGTCGAGGGGGCATGACAAACACCGAAAGAAAAAACCGCCACCGGAATCCGGCGGCGGTTTGCTGAGGTCAGAGTGAGAGTACACCGCCACTACGGCGGCAAGCGCTCAGCCCTTCTTGCCGGAATAGGCTTGCTTTGCCTGATTCTGGTCGTTCCGGTCTTTCGGAGAGCTGGGCGGCTGCAGCGTCTTGCCGTTCTGGAGATCACGGACGTAGCGCTGCTGGTTTGGATTGGACATGGTAGTGCCTTTCGGATTGAGCGTGACGGATGTTCGCCACGCAAGGAAACTACTCATCCCTCACTTAGGTGTTGGGAGCCTATCTAGGCACTCTCACGGGCATTACTTTTAAACAAACGACGGATCAAACCCACGACCACAATTCACGGTACTTCTTTGCTGTATTCCAGCCAAAAATTGTCGGTGTCCGCACCATTCCGTTTAATTGGGCCGTGGCGTTTTATATATGTCATTCCTACCCCCTCTACCATTTTCCGAGCATGCTCTTTGTCGGAGCGGACTAGACATTCACACAAGCGAATATCACCGCGTTCCGCCAGATACCTCATTGCGGCCAGCATAGTCGATTTTCCTATTCCCTTTCCTCGGAACTTTTTGTCTATGATAATATCAAATCGAGCCACGTGATCTTCATCATCGAAATAATAGATATTTACACACCCGGCGATTGTTTTTGCATCCCCGGTTGTCACCATAAAATACTGGCAGTGATCATAACTGATTTCGCAATCTGCCCAGAATATTATGTCATCCCATACGCTTTTTGTTGCCTTTGGCCCCTCATTCAGCCCTTCCCACGCAGACTTTAGAGAGTGTAAATAAAATATGTAATAGCAATCATCAGGATTTGCGGGACTTATTTCTCCTATCATGGTATTTTTTATAGAATTTTTACTTATTTTTGCCCACAATACTTCCTTTGTTTTTATAACAGCATTTATGCTATACTTCTTCATGGGCAAAAAGAAAGCGAATAAAAGACACCAAGAAACGCTCGATGAGATAATTCTTCGAATTCGTCGTGAGCGGCAAGAACTTCTGGACTCCTGGAGCAAGAGCATAGATTCTGGTGACTATAAAGGCGTGCCAAAACGATTGGCAAGAAGCATACGGATGAGAAAAAGTGACGAATCTTTCGATATCTAGGGAATTGGGATAGTTCATGAAAATTGTACCGGGTTTTTCTCTATATACTCAAGTATTCGAACCCTGTTCGTTTTGTTCGTTGTCTGATGAACATCGTGCTCATTGTAAAGAGCTGTAACCACAATACCTTTAAATCGGCCATAGGTTAATCCATTCTGCTCCCTTGCGCACAGGGCGATCAATCCTTCGAGGCTTAGAAAATATCTCCTGGTGAACATAAACGCAGCGGCAGACCGTATGGTATTTAGTGAAAGCTGCAATACAATGCCAACAACCCAGGGCGCAAACATTAGCCCGCTAATTTTTTCTTTCTTGTGCTTGTTTTTCCTTTTCAGAGCCGCTCTGAACAGAGATATGAAGAGGGACAGTTTGTTTCCCCTCAGTTGGCGCAAAGCCTCACGTCCTTTGTCCGAATCCACAATGCTGCCAGTGTTACTTTTATGAAGTTTCTCGAATGCAGATCGAGTAATATTTTCAAATATTGAGGATCTGGTTTCGCAAAAGGAATCTATGAATCCTCTTCCGACATAGTGAATTTGTAGTGCATTCACTGGAAACCTATTCGCTATATGATCAATTATTGTCCAAAATCTATCGTGCAGTAATTCGGAATAGCGCCTGTTGGTATTCACGTCAGTGTCAGAAATTTCTGTGTATAGGTCCTCTATCTTCGCGTGTATGGCATCATAGTAGTTAGAAACAGTGGGACCAGAAAGTCCCGTGTACTCGGATACTTTTTTCGAGGTGGCGTGGTCTAGCACCAAAGCGACCATCGCCTCAAAGCGCTCTTCTGTAACTTCGGGGCGCGCCCCGATGACGTACTTGTTCTTGCGTCGATATGTTCGAGGCATGAGGCGCTCTGGAATGAGATGGGGTGCTCAGCTTTATTTGGTCGAAAATCTCAGTTTGTAGTCCGCTCAACACCCATGTTTGTTAGCTTTGCTAAGCAGAGAACGGAGTGCGTGACCACTCCGCTCTCCTTTCCCTTAGCTAACTGAAGCTGAGCAAGGAATTTACAAAGTAAAATGAAACCTTCAATCAAACGCAACCCTCAAATTACGAGGGGGGTGAACCCTATCGGCTGGCCTGCGATCCGCTCAAAGCCTGATCACCCCTGTCTCTTTCGCATCCCGAGCCTACTAGCAACGATGCTGCTAACCTCCATCACGGGAGGGCAGTCTTTGGCTGATAGCTGCGATCCGCTTTCGATTGCAGATTTGCCTGGGCAAGTCTGCCCCCTGCTGGTGAACGGCAACAATCTCAATAGCCAAGGGATGATTTTAACCCGCGCAGAAACGCGCTGTGCGATGGAACAGATGGTAAAAAACATCCACCGCATAGTCGGCGATGATACCATTCAGATTGTCATCTCTGGGGGTGACCGCCGTCGAATTGGCGAACACATCTTCAGCGCCACAACATGCGAAATCGTCTGGAACAGCGCATTGCGGTCCATGCACGCCATTGGGGGTGCAGTTGACTGGGTTACAGATGATCCGCGAGTGACCATTGAGGTTGTTCGCGAAGCTGCCAAAAGCACAGCATTTGAAAAGGGCTATCTCTATCGCGACCCGCATACAGGTCACTTTCATGTCAGTTTAGAGCGCCCAACTGACGAACAATATGACCAAATCGTCGGGAGATCGTGGCTCCACCTTCGGCAAGAAGGGGACGACGATGTTTGATCTGGAAAACACTTTACTCGTGAGTGTCAAATCCAGCTATGATTTGATAGACATGTTTCAGTTCAAACAAGATTTGAATGACACCCGTCTAGCACTCAGCCCTGCACCTGGTAAATCTCTCGCAGTGCGGAGATTCCACACCATCATAGAATCCGGCATTGCACGAGTTGACCCAGCCATTTCAATTGATGGTTCATCACCTCTACGAAATGTCAAACTACCCCAGCTTCGCCGCAGGGCGTTCAGCAATCTCATGTTGGCACCGATTGATCCCGGCCTCATGAACATCAGACAGGACAGTTGGATGTTTGTGGATATCGGTCTTCAGGTAGTGCGTAACCTCTACCACCTATGAACTCCTGCCCTCCACGACACGCAAGTTGTGCGGACCTAACAGGTCCGCCTCTTGGCAAGGGGCGTGCCGCCCCGTTGCATCCCTGCAGAGGTACATTCAGGCGTAGCCTTCAAGCGGCCCCACTGCGATACATCTTCACCCGCAATCAGAATGGGTCTTCCAAAGGACAGGCGTGCTGGATGAGAGCGGAGACAATCCGGTTCAGGTCTTCATCAGGAAAGTTCCTCGCCGCCTGTTCGATCCGCTGCAGTGACCCGACGCCGTGATCATTGCTGAAATACCAGTGAATGATGCATGTCGCACGTTCCGGGTTGCCGCGCTCAGCCTGATTGTAGGCGGCCATGTCGATGAGCCCGGCGACGTACATGCCCCGCTCTTTCAGCGTGAAGACCTCCATCACCTCTTTTCCGGTAAAGGCCGAAGCCGGGAAGCTGAAGGCTGACAGCGCGCAGGCCCAACTGAGCAAGCGCGCTTTTAGTGCCCTGTTTTTCATATAAATCTCCTGAAAAAGGGAACCCTTTTCCAAGCGATTGTTGTTCAAAATTCAGACTGAGCACTGTATAGTATTTGCCAGTGTTCATCGGGGCTATCCCGCTCGCGGCATTCGAAAAAACCTCATCCCCAAAAGGGTTCCCTTTGCTGGGTTCGAGGCGGATTGGACGACCATCACCACAGACTCCAGCCGTCCTCGAACCCACCAAGCGGAAAGGAGGGCGTGTGGCGAATATCGGCTATGCGAGAATTTCTACGATCGACCAGAACCAGGACCTGCAACTGGACGCACTGAAGTCTGCGGGGTGTGACCTGATATTTCAGGATTCTGTATCCGCCGTTGGAACAACCCGGCCCGGTTTCGACCAGGCTCTGAACAAGCTCACTCCGGGAGATGCGCTCGTTGTCTGGAAGCTCGACAGGGCGTTTCGCTCGACCCTAGATGCGCTGACAACATGGGAGCGTCTGCACAAGCGCGGCGTCAAACTGATGATCGCGACGCTGGGCGTTGTCTCCGATACACCGGAGGGCCGTTTCTTCTTCCGCGGATTGGCAAGCGCGGCTGAGTTCGAGAGGGATTTGATCAGTGCCCGCACCCGTGAAGGCATGGCTGCCGCCATGCGCCGGGGCAGGCATGTGGGCCGTCCGGCCAATACATCCAGGGAGCAACTTCTGACGATCCGGGATGAGCTTCGGGGCGGGCAGGATATTGCCATGCTGGCAAAGACCTATCGTCTATCGGAGACCGTGCTCCGCAGGCGGCTCAAAGCTCATGGATTTCTGAGCGAATTGGAACTGTCAGATAGCGGTGGCTCATAGTCATGACCGGAAGCTTGTTGTTGTGAGGTATCGCGCGTCATGGTGCTCGCGTTCGGGTTCTCCGGCATGTGCTTCAGCAAGTCGCCGATGTCATCCAGCTCGGCCGCCGAGAGCGGTTCTCCCGAACTGACCCGCTCCTGGGCTGACGCCAGGTCTTCCCGGAATTCTTCAATCTGATCGATATCCTGCTGCGCTGCTTCCAGGCCATCCAGGACGGCCTGGTAATCTTCAGCCTTCGGACCGTCAGTTCGCCACTCAACCTGGCTCATTTCGTCCTGGCTCAGCCGTTCTCCTGATTCATCGATGGCGTAGCTGCCATCCCTGGATAGGAAGACGCGGCGGCCATCGGGCAATTGCTGCGCGTTGTCGAGCATGGAGCCGATAAGCTTCTTAAGAAGGTCAAAGCGCTCGCGGGCCGCCATGAGCGCTTCGTATGAGGTGGTTTCGGCCAAAGCCATATCCTGGCGCAGGCGCTGGATGCGCTGCAGGCGGATTTCTTCACGCATGGTGCGAAGAACGCTGTCGAGGAATTCGCTCTCCGCCTCTTCTTCGTCATCAACCTGTAGAGGCCCGCCGACAGAATGTGCGAAAAACCGCTTCATCCGGCCCGCATTGCGGCCCGTAAGCTCATATATGAAATCTTTCTCGTTAAGCCGACGCTCCAGCTCCCTGGCTGCCGCATCGGCAACAACATCTACCATGACCATCACCACGAAGTCCTTGTTTTATAGGCACAATTGTATCAAATCGAGCGTCCTTACTTCAAGTTATCCGGATTTTTCTACGTTAATTCAAAGTGTTAAGCGGATTTCGCATGGCAAACAGCCTCTGCCCTATATGGAATAGAGGCTACCGCACTCCCTTTTGCGTACCGGCATCGAGCCAGATGAGCGTCAGAGAAAAGTCTCACCAGTTTAACCCCCTTCCGCATGCAGGTGTTGAACTAATTCATTCCTCCGAATGGTTGGCAACGTGGCCCTGAGCAGTAGGAGCCCGGTCAGTACATAGTTTCCGATGCCTTTTTGGCGAACCAGAACCGCGGCAACTCACCCTTCCGCTTCAAGCCGACATACTGCTCTCGAACACCGGATGATTCATCATAGCTCCTGCTTGATTTGTATTTGGAGAAATCGAACTTGAAAATAAGGCCTCGCTTGCAAGATTTGAGCGTTTCTTCGAGCCAATCAAGGTCCGCCCACAAGATGGCACCCTCATCCTGGTACCTACCCCCACGAGTATCAGCGTCCGGCCGCCATTCTCCCCAAACTGAACTCTTCAGCGCCAGCTTTCCTTTGCGGTCGTGCCAGTGCCGTTCACCATCGCGGGTGGTCAACCCAAGCAACCTATTGATTGCCAACCCCAATTTTGGACGAGCTATCGCACCCCTCGCAGCCCATTCGTCACGTTCGTCAATGCCTATAGGGTACGTCTCCGGCACCCATATCAATGGATCGAAGGGACCCTTTGTGGTGTAACGATCAACACGTCCATCCGACCCGTAGCGTGGCAACCAAAAATCGTGAGCAGACGTCTTTGAGAGGCTATTGCATTTTCCGACCGCGCCGCGCTCGATCACAAGGGCCGAAACAAAGCTAACATACACGCCGTCCGGTGATTTCCAGTATCCGTATAACGGCAGAAACTGATCTTGCGCGCTCTCTGGAACTCCCACACACTGAAACAATGCCTCTTTGCCTATAAGCCTTTCCTGATTCCCTTTGCGCTCGCCAAGCAGATGCTCTCGTGCTTGTGCAGGAACCCGGTCTTTGTGGTCCGATAGCCATGAGCCGTCCGCGAAGGAAACGTCTTCGCGTTGAATGAATGCCTTCCAAGGATTTGCACCTTTCCAATCGTAGCTGCTTCTTACCACAGGCAAGGTATTCGCAAGCGTCGTTGCCGCGTGAAGGCGAGCATGCCTCTGCACATGCTCAGCATAGGTTTCGAATCTTTCGTCTGGGCGGTAACGAACACCGCCAGGAAAATCGTTTATGTCACTCGAGCCCGGCCAACGTTTAATCACCTCGCTCGCAACGCGATCGCGCGCGTCATTATCAGATATCCAAAAAAGCCGCGCGAGTTCTGAAATCTGGTACTTGTCGAAATCGTAATCGAAGTTAAAGGCGATTTGCCGTTCTTCTGTCTTCGGCTGGCCCTTACGCTCAACGATACCATGCACAGGCGTACGGACTTCTTCCCAGAGACTTGCAAGTCCAGCACTCATAGCCTTGTTGCCTTCAATATGGTCAAGGCAACGAGCAAGGTGAAGCTTATTAAGCACGTGGATATCGGTCCGCTTTGCAAGCGCCTCTATTCGCGACTTAAGCGTTTTGAGCCTGTCGCCGTGTCTCAAAGCTGCGCGCGACAATCCCATCAACAACCATTGCTGTGCATTCTGGAACGCAAAATGATGCCCTTCTGATACAAGCGCCTCATTCTTTTCGGTATCGAAACGATCAAGCAAGCGTTCGACATCTTCGATTAGGTCGAGTTCAAGCATGCCCTCCAGGCTTCGTGCGGCGCTCCATCTAACAAAGGCGTCGTCGTCACCAAGCAGATGCCAAATGACGTCCGCGAGAATATCCCGATCGTCGCTCTTGCAGGCGAAATCCCCACGATATGCGCCTTCCCCGATCTCATCGCCCACATTGGTGGCGGAGCTAGACAGAAAGTCCTCAAATGCCTCCAAAGCTGCTGATGGTTTCGTGTGGCAAGACAGACTAGTTGCTACCTCGAGCCATTCGTCGCCACCTAGTTCAAGGCGTTCCTTTGCGATTGTCTCAAGTGCCACTTTCAGAACGAATTCAGCGTCGCCACACAATTTAGACAAACGGTGCAATTGTCGGGACATCCCTGAGTAGCGCAGATCAAAAAGTTCCGAACCCTTGAATGAAAAGAGCTTTTTGATCAGGTCGAGTACGCCATTCTTCACATGAGCTGTGCTATCAGCCCACTCTTCGATGCACTCAATCAACAAATCTAGTGCACGATCAAATTCAAGCTCGTTGGACTCACAAAGAGCCCCAAGGAACTTTGCCCGCTCGTTGAATTCACAACCCTTTCGTATCTCGTCAAAGAGGCGATTTCTATTCTTGAAGCGAAGCCTGTCTTCAGCGTCTATCTGCTGAATTGCCTCATCAAGTGAAGAAGCTGAAGTCGGGTCACACTTAGAAAGAATGGCCGTGAAAACATCTTCACTGGTTTGCTCATCCTGCGCTGTGCCATCTCCTTGAAGATTCGGATTCTCTTCAACTCCTCCGTAGCTGCTCCTCGCATTTTCGATGTCGCGCCGATGTTTTGCTTCTTTTTGTAGCTCCAAAAGATGATTTCGCAGATCCGGTTCGTCGATCTCTGCAAAGGTATCAACGCAGCCGAGTAGTCCTTCCCATACCCTTGGCCATCCCCCAAAACTATGTTCACGATCCAGCTTCCCTACAGCGAGCGAGAAGATGGGTTTTCTGACCGAAGAATCGGCCACTGAAAGCAAGTCGTTCAAACCCTCGCTGATTTGCCATTCGTGCCAACCATGGTCCTCGCATAGAGTAAGCAGTATCGCAGCACGACGCGGGTCCAAATGACCTGCCTTGGCCAGGAAACATGCAAGCTGCGGAACTCCATAAGAGTAATCCGCAACGTCCTGATCGTCCCAGCGGATGAGCTTATACAATGCCGGAAAGCCAATTGAGGAAGCGGCAGCACGTCCAAACAGCGTCCAACCGAACTTGGAAGGCTCATCCTGAAGGATTGTCTGACAAAGGTTCATGAGCCGGTGCGAAAGCTCCGGTTTGACTAATCCTCCGGGCTGTTTTGCGGCATAGTGCAGGGCCTGATATATTAGGTCGTAATCGTCACTTCCCATCTGATCCAGTTGAGCCAATCCTTGCGTATAGTACTCACGCGCTTCATTAATGCTCATTGGAACCAGCGATCCAGCCAAATCCCGATAGGAGTCGCCACGGTTAGCGACGTAATCGTCCTTTAAAATGTCATGTGAAAGCGTGGTCGCGTACGCCCCCGTGACATCGGCAAGATTGGCGCGCCGTGCAAAAAGAGCAAGTAAGCGCAGCTTGTCTCCCAGCGACAACTGATTCTCATCTGCGATCTTGATGAGCTCTTCTGCCGCAGTCTTTTCGACCGTTACACTATGGCGAAGCAGAATTTTTGCGAGCCCGATACCGACATGCCGAGCAACACCATCCCGGCCCGTCTGGGACCTCCAATGAATGTTGGGTCTTAGCGTAGATTTCCAGACTAACAAGAAATCCGACAGAACGTCATTTGATAGTGCAGCCTTTGACAGCAGTACGGTCTCGATAGGTTTGACTAAGTGAAGGACGCAAGCTGCACCTTTTACAATGTCATCCCGCTCCTGCTGCGAGAACTGTTTACGTGTCGTTGAGCCGTGACCGCCTCCATTACTGGTAGGCTCTGTCGTCACGATGAGACCATCGAGGAACTCACGGAGGTCAGATTCGGTTGCGATCGACTTGGCCTTCCGTCCTGGCTTCACATCCGCAGGCAAGAGATGTCTAAAGGACAACGCTTCACCTGATGACCACGCCAATACACACGCCGACCGCACAGATGCCCACACTCGGTTCACACCAAAGCGCTCGCCATAGTCATAGCCCGTTGGTCTACGGTGATGGCATAGTTTGAGTAGTCGCTTTGCGGACTGTGCTGAGTTCACGATCAACGAACTCATCGCCGCTCCGGCAACAGCACTCTGCGCGTTCAGTTCGTAACTGTGTTTCTCCAATGAAATTTTCGTCTTGCGTCGTTCCGCTAGGGAACTTGCTGCTCGTGAAATCGCTTTAAGCTGACTTTCTAAGAGACCACACTCGTTGGTAAGCAGACCAATTTGCAGCGTAAGGGACAAGCATCTTTTGGACTTTGCGAAATTGACCAGGTTGCACAGAGCATCACTACCGTTAGAGGACTCGTGTTGTGCGCAAAGCTCGATGAGCTCCTGAATTACTGATAGCGCAAACTCGAATCTCCATGGTTGGATATTACGGTTGAACGAGAAAAATTCATTCTTAAGCACGCTCAAAAACATCACCGCCGCGATGTCAGCTGCCGCAAAGCCTTCTCGTTCAAAACGCTTCGTCTCATCGTCGGTGTCAATATGCCAATTGATCCAACCTATGGCCCTGTTTTGATGTATTCGCGCTTCGTCCAGTTCATCTGCAAAACTGTAAGCAATAGTGAGCCGCGCATCTCGCGCTCCTCGCCAGCCACTTCGATCATTGAACAAACGGCGAGAAGCCTCCACACCTCCAAGGATTGTCGCTAGAGATGGGGATCGGCGGATAAATTGATCGCCCTTTGCGTTGGCTGAAGCCATCTGAGATAGCTTCATCGTCAAGCTCAAAACGCGATCCAGGTCCTTCCCGCGAGTAGCGAGTGAAAATGCAGCATGGAGCCTTGCGAGTCTTAACCTCCGGCGTTCATGCTCGCTCTCAAGCACATCAGGAAACTCGTCCGAGCCGGCTAGCTGATACGCCCGATCACTGTCGCCGATTACGACGAGGAAGTGAGGCAATGCTTCTGCCGCGTAGATAGATTCCTTTTGCCTCGTTTGAAGCCTTTGCGCGATCGACTGTTGTGTCTCTGTTGCGTCGGCGTAGTGATCTCTTATGTATGTTTCGGTGGGCTCATCGCGAAAAATCGCTCCATGCTTCACCAATTCTAGCATTGGTGCGAGATCAGCTGCGGCGCTATTGACCTGAGAGCACGGCCATCCCAACGCTTCTGCGAGTTCGGGGAGCGGAATAGGTGGTGGGAGCAGCGACAAAGCGGCGAATAACGCGCGCACCTCGGCATCACTCCAGCCAGCCGTATGCAAGTCCGCGAAAATTTTTTCGCACCTCTGCGCGATCAACTCCTCTGCCGATATTTGCGTCAGCGGTGCGTTCCCGGACACATTCGTGTCCCAGCTTTCGACGAGATAACTCAAGACTCGAGCATTTCCCTGCGAACGAGCAAATGCAGTTGAGAATTCCAAATCCGTAACGTTCTCGCGTCGCGAGCCCAGAAAAGCGCGCGTTTCTTCTTCGCTGAACGGTTCAAGGTCAACGCGCTGTGCCCGGCTATTTCCAATAACCCCTTCCACACGATGGGGGCGCGCCGTGAGCAATAATTTGACACCCTCGATCGGCTCAGCGCTCAGCGACGAAAGCAAACTCCTCGGGAAAGCGACCTCGTTGCGGGCGTTGGCTTCCAGTTGCGCATTGTCCGCAGCGTCTATGACGACAAGTACCCCTTGCAATGAGGATTGATTCCGAACCGTTTCACTGGCCTGCTTAAGTCGCTTTCGAGCAACTTCGATCATCCCATATTGATCGCTGTCTGTTGGAAGTAGGGGATCGCAGAGCCCGCGTATTGCGAGCTCATTTATGATTTGCAGCAGACCAACCCTCGGCAGGTGACGCGCTTGCCCCTCGGAGCGATATGCGCCGCCGCCGAAGCAATCGAAGACCACGACTTCAAATGAATCCTTGATATGCGCCGCAAGGCTTTCGATGAAGACTGTCTTTCCAACGCCACCGTCGGCACAGAGGAATACAGGCAGTTCGCTCGTTTCAATCTTGTCTCTTACTTCTTGCAGGGCTGTGCGTTTTACGATGTCCCCAACATCTACGAAGCGAGTGTCCGCCGGGAACAATTGATCCTCATCACACTCTAACGCATCAAGGACATCTTCACGACGGATGGAATTGTTGTTCTGGCCCTCCATTTGGGACTTCTCACGGACGAGCTCTACTAAAGCGAACAGCCTTTTTGCCGCCTGTCCGGTTGAACCGGCCGACCAATCACTAACTGTTCGCCGTAGGGCACGATTTTGTGACGGTAGGTCGCTTGTCGCTGCGCGAAACTCGACGAGCGGAAATATTTCGGATGCTTCGACCTTCTCTTCTTTGCACCAGTCTTTGAGATACTTCAGTTGATTTTTGGCACTGCCAGTCGTTGGCGTTTTACCCGACCTCAAACAAGCGATCGCATCCCAAAGATCGCTGGAGAATTCTGCGTTTGTCACGAAGCCGAATGATAGCTTCGCCGCGATATCGTCCAGCGAAACATGCTCCCGAAATGATCGAAGCGTCGCAGCGAACTTCTTGATTGTTTTTTTTAGGTACGATGACGTAACGGGCTCCGCAGCTACCTTGTATTTGAACTGCAAGATTTGCTGGCTGGTGCAGGTTTCGAAAGTATCGCCCTCCCCATAGAAGAGAGTGAGGTCGGCAATGTCCTCAGCCTCGCGCCCCAGCTTTAACTGCTCGTTCGGGGAGAGGCCCTCAACTACAACAGCGAACAGATCGTCTTTGGGAAACACGAGTTGGAGCACGCGCCGTGCAGCCCACCGTTCGTGAAAGGTGTGTCCCGCACCAGACGCTCTAACTTTGTTTATTCCGCTTCGCGATTGGCTCAATGCGTTTCCGTTTCCAAAAAATATTTTATTTTACAATATATTGTCACAAAATCGGAGGCCAGAACATTCTGCGCACCGAATTCTCGCTATAGCGCAGTACCAAGTGCAATACACTGGCGCACCCTACGGGCCGGGCTGTCGTGAACCAAGCCAGCTTCGCTGTCTCGGCCCTTCGGGCTTTCATCCCTCGCGCAAGGACTTAGGGCTTCGCCCTCAGCGCACTTCGGAAAGAATAGACGGTCTCCCGAGGCTCGCTCGCTGGCGCTCCCTGCGCCCGCCGTCGATTCTTCCCTCCGTTTGCACACCCACTGTTCGCCACGAGGCAGGGTTGCATGAGCAACCCCTTTTTCATTGGAGGACAGTGATATGAAACCCAACCAAATACTCTGCGGCGAGTCCGCTTCCATCCTTTCAACCTTTCCGGCCAACAGCATCGACCTTGTTGTGGCCGACCCACCTTATCTCGGCCAGTATCGCGACAGGCGAGGCAGGACGCTGGCAAATGACGACAACCCTGCCGCCATATTGGATGTGTACTATGAGCTTTACCGCGTCCTGAAACCGGACAGCTATTGCATCACTTTTTACGGCTGGATTGCCATTGCCGACTTTGCCGATGCCTGGGCCGATGCAGGATTTCGCACAGTCGGCCATATGGTCTGGCCTAAAACCTACGCCTCGAAAGCGGGTCATACCGCTTACAGGCATGAGGCGGCCTATGTGCTGGCCAAGGGCTGGCCTCGCAAGCCGGAGCACCCCATCAGCGATGTACAGCCTTGGGAATATACGGGCAACAAGCTGCACATCACCCAAAAGGCGGTAAGCGTCATTGAGCCGCTTGTGACCGCATTCTCACAGCCGGGGGATTTGGTGCTCGACCCGTTCAGCGGGTCGGGGACAACTGCCGTCGCTGCCGCGCTCAATGACCGCGACTATATCGGCATCGAACTGGAACAGGATTACTGCGAAATAGCCCGCTCACGGCTGGCAGGTTTGGCGTTGGATGGTTTCAGCCTGGAAGCCGCCTGACGGGAATGCCCTAAAAAATCGCGGCCCCCTTGGGGCCGCTGCCTGTTGTCAGGAGGCTTGCGCCGGAGCCAGGGCCCGGCGTACCGCATCCGGGTCCTTGGCGATGACCCGTAAATAGGCTTCGGCGGCCTTGTCCGGCATCTTCCGGTCTTGCTCCCAATCACGCAACGTGCCTACGGGAATATGGAACTGCGCCGCGAATTCCTCCTGCGTCAGTCTCAGCGCCCGGCGAATGACTTTCGCCTGCGGTGTCCGCCTCATCCGCTTGAGGTCGGTATCGCTCAACGGCTTGTTGTCGGGGTCAACTGTTTTGCTCATGGTAAAATCGTCTTTCATTCGGTTCGGCCTTGCGAGCCGAGATAATGCGGTTTCTCTCATCCCTCATCGTATAGACAACGACCAGCACACCCGCCGCTGTCATACCGATGAGGATGTAACGGTCTTCGCCATAGTCTTCCCGGTCATCGAGAAGCTCGACGGCGAAGGGGTCGCGGAACACCCCGCGCGCCTCTTCGAAACTGACACCGTGCTTCTGCACATTTGCAGCCGCTTTGGCGTCGTCCCATTCAAACTCATCATTTTCCATTATGTACTGCTTAGCCGTAGTTTGTCAAGAATTCAACAATAAAAACAATGCCGTCCACAGTGTAAAATCCTCCTGATTTCAAAGCTGTCGCCTCCGTTTTCGAGTATGGCCCGCTCCCGATGCGGCAATGCGGGAATAGCCCTGCAAATGCCCTCGCAGGTTAAGCAGGGTTTTCGCCTGATGCTGACGCAGAGCCTTTACACGCGATTGCAAGGCACGCCGCTGGGCTAGCTGGCGGATAATAAGCTCTTCGTCTTCCCTCCTGTCGCGCATAGCGCAGCGCCTCGCATCGGCTTCATTAGTCTCACGAAGTTGCCTGTAACGCCCAGTAACACGCTGCCAGAGTGCATTCAGGCCGCGCGGCAGCATGTCCGCGCGGGCCTTGGCTTCCGCCATTGCCCTCTCTTTCTGGACATCGCGCAGGCGTTTGCGCTCTGCTCGGTGAGCATCTGTCATTTTGACCTTTGCCGCCATTAGGCCGGAAAAGCGCTGATTGAATGTGTTTCGCGCCTCGCTCAGGCGGTTCTTGAGGGCTTGCGTGACCGAAGCGGCTATGTCCTGCTTGGTCTCAGACACGGTGCGGAAGGTTTCCGGGCTTCCGAGGCGGGCACGCACATCCTTGGTCTTTACGCCTGTCATTCGCGCCAGCGAATAGACCTCGCCAAAATGGTCGACAATCACATGACCGCGACGGTCACCTTTCGCCAGAATAAAGCCCCGCTCATTCAGCGCATGCTCAAAGGCGGCGCGGCTATCAGAAGCTGCCCAGCATTGCTGTACCGCAGCTTTCAGCAAGCGCGGATCGGAGTCCACGCGCTTGGCCTGCTGCCATTCCGCCAATGAGAAATTGCGCGGGTCGCGCAAGTGACGGTCAAGGAAACCGCGCGGCATGTCCCAGTCGTTTTCAAGGTAGAGATCGCGAGCAATGTCATTGAGCTTGCGTTTGAAGAAAGGCAGTTCCCGCGCCGTCAAAGTATCCGCATCAATACGCGACCAGACGCAATGCGCGTGGCGGCGGCCTTCCTTTTCATGAAAGACGATAGCGCGCGGCTGACCCTCCAGCCCCAACCGCGCTTCAATCCGTTCAATCGTATCCTCGAAAACTGCGATTGGCACGGTTTCCCTCTCAGGAGGGCTGAGGCTCAGGGAAAAGAGATATTGTCGGCACTTGGTGGCGCGGCTGATGGCCTGGGCCTCTTTGAAAGCACCGCTCAAATTCTCGGAGACAAAGCCACGCATCTCATGCAGTTCGACATGCTCATTGTCATGAGCGTTCATGAGGTGGGCCGCCAGGTTCTGGCCACCGCTGCGCTGGGAGGCGACCAGAATCATGATTTCAGTCCCAAGGCACGGATGAGCAGGGCCTTGATTTCCCACACATGGGCGCAGGCGTCCTGCAAATCCTCTTCAACATCCGGTGTCAGCGGAAGCGTGCCGATATTGGCGGCTTTGGCGAGCTGGTTGAGGTTACTAGCCAGCCGCGACTGTCCCAGCAGGGCCAGCGCTTTTGCCATCGCCTTCCTGTCGGCAATTGTCCCGGCCTTTCTGGAGGAAGCCAAACCATCCGCGAGCGCCTTGCCCTTGATGTAAGCTCCCAATGGCGCGTCTCCCGCTTGTTCTTCCAGATAGGAGCGCTCAGCTGGATTGAGCCAAATGGAAAATGACCGCGCTTCGAGCTGAGCGGGCTTATCTGCCCGCTGAAATACCGGGCTGAGTTTCCGTGCTTGGGGAGGGCTTTGCGTCACGCTCATAGCTTGAACCTCCGCGCCATCTCCCTGTTTTTATGGATTTGATCTTCCCAATCCTGTAAAGTTTGAAAGAGTTGGTTCGAGGTGGGGCCATCCGGCTCCACCATTCGCAGTCGATCCGCGCTTGTCGCGGGAAAATCGATCCGGGGGATCGATTTTAGGCGAAGAATGGGGCGGCAGCCCCAAGGATAGCCTCCTTGCATCGTCATGGCTGCGAATGAAGTCCTTTTTTTGTCCCCGCTTCGCGATGGACTGCGCTCAAGGCTGCTCAAAACCGGGTATCGGCTTTGCCGATAAAATTTGATCCGGGGGATCAAATTTACGGAAGAAATGCCCCGGCAGGGGCCTTGTTTGCTCTCCGCTTCGCGATAGGGCGCGCTCAAGGCTGAGTCCTTGTCTGTCTCCATATCGCTTCGCTCACATGAGACGGGCTCAGGGCTGTGCGCCACCCAGAGCCGCTTAATCCCCGCGAAAGCGGGGATCCATGGGCAGTTGTTCCAGCCAGGAGAGACGGATGCGAGGTCAGCCCATGGACCCCCGCTTTCGCGGAGGATGCGGGTTGAGAGGGCGTGTGAGGTTGTAGACGGCTGAGCTCTGGCGCTCGCCGTGCAGCCCCGCGCCCTTACGCCAATGGCTGGGGCGTTTCGCTCATGGTGTCTTCCATTTCGCCGAAGCGTTCCTGCACGCGAGGCTTGGCATCGCGGCCGACAATGCTGACCAGAATGGCCGCCGCGCCCGAGAGGAAGAAGCCCGGCACCATCTCGTAAATGATGGAAGAGAGGCTCTCCCCGCCAATGGTGATCGGCGCATAGAGCCAGAACAGCACGACCACCGCGCCGGTGATCATGCCCGCCAGCGCGCCGTCGCGCGACAGGCCTTTCCACCACAGGCTCAGCAGGATGATCGGCCCGAAAGCCGCGCCGAACCCGGCCCAGGCATTCGAGACCAGGTCGAGAATGTTGCTCGACCGGTCGAAGGCGAGGCCAATGGCCACCAGCGACACGACGAGCACCGACAGCCGGCCGACAGTGACAAGCTCGCCCTGGCTGGCCTCCTTGCGCAGGAAGGTCTTGTAGAAATCCTCGGTCAGCGAACTGGAGGAAACCAGCAGCTGGGAGGAAATGGTCGACATGATCGCCGCCAGGATGGCCGCGAGCAGGAAGCCGCCGACCAGCGGGTGGAACAGCACCTGCGAAAGCAGGATGAAGATGGTCTCGGAATCCTCGATGGTCGCGCCGGTCGTGGTGACATAGGTGTAGCCGACAAGGCCCGTCAGCACCGCGCCGATCACCGTCACGATCATCCAGCTCATGCCGATATAGCGCGCCGTGGCGATGTCCTTGAGCGAACGGATCGCCATGAAGCGCACGATGATGTGCGGCTGGCCGAAATACCCCAGCCCCCAGGCCATCAGCGAGATGAAGCCGAGCGCCGTCATGCCCTCCGGCCACCAGCCGAAATAGCCGGGTCCCGCGGTCTCCGAGGCGGTCTGCCAGGCGCCGTCCTGCAGCACGAACCAGGTCACCACGGGCACCAGGATCAGGGCGATGAACATGATGCAGCCCTGCACGAAGTCCGTCAGGCTCACGGCCAGGAAGCCGCCGAACAGGGTGTAGGCCACAACCACGCCGGCCGTTAGAAAGAGGCCAAGGCGATAGTCGAGTCCGAAACTGGCCTCGAACAGTTTCCCGCCCGCCACGATGCCGGCGGAGGTGTAGAGCGTGAAGAAGATCACGATCACGACCGAGGAGAGCACGCGCAGGGCGCGGGTGCGGTCATGGAAGCGTTTTTCGAAATAGTCCGGAATGGTGATCGCATCGTCGGCCATCTCGGTGAAGACGCGCAGGCGCGGGGCGACGAAGCGATAATTGAGATAGGCCCCGATGGTGAGGCCCACTGCGATCCAGGCCGCGCTGATGCCCGAGACGAACACCGCGCCGGGCAGGCCCATCAGCATCCAGCCGCTCATATCCGATGCCCCTGCCGACAGCGCGCCGACCGCGGGGTGCAGCTGGCGCCCGCCAAGCATGTATTCCGACACGTCGCTGGTCGATTTTCTGTAGGCGTACAGGCCGATGGCGAGCATCAGCACGAAATAGCCGGCAAGGGAGATCAGGGCATATGTGTTCATGGCAGGGACGTCTCTTTGATAAGCGGAAGGCCCGCTTGTCGCGGGCCTGCAGGAATTGGGTGTCGTGCTGGTCTAGGGGCGGGTCTGTCCGTCGCCGTGGACCAGGTATTTGAAACTGGTGAGCTGTTCCAAGCCCACCGGGCCGCGCGCATGCATCTTGCCGGTGGCGATGCCGATCTCCGCGCCCATGCCGAACTCCCCGCCATCGGAGAACTGGGTGGAGGCGTTGTGCATGACTACGGCGCTGTCCACGGCGGTCATGAAGCGGCGGGCGGCGTCTGCGTTTTCGGAGAGGATCGCGTCTGTGTGGCCGGAAGAGTGCCGGCTGACATGGGCGATGGCGTCTTCAAGGCCGTCGACAATTCGCACCGAGGCGATGGTGTCGAGATATTCGGTGTCCCAGTCTTCCTCGCTGGCGGGCTTGAGGCGCGCATCCAGCGCGCAGGCCTCCACATCGCCGCGCAGCTCGCAATCGGGCATGGCGTCTGCGAGCATCGGCACGGCCTTTTCCGCCACTGCGCGGTCGACGAGAATGCTCTCGGTCGCGCCGCAGATGCCGGTGCGGCGCAGTTTGGCATTGCGGATCACGCGCAGGGCTTTTTCAAGGTCCGCCTCGGCATGGATATAGGAGTGGCAGTTGCCATCAAGATGTAAGAGCGTCGGCACCTTGGCCTGGTCGCGCACCAGTTCGACAAGGCCGCGCCCGCCGCGCGGGATCACCAGGTCAACATGATCGACATCGCTGAGCAGGGCGGCGACGGCGCTACGCTCGGTGGTCTGCACCATCTGCACGGTGTCTTCCGGCAGGCCAGCGGCTTTCAGCCCGGCGCGCATGCATTCCACGATCACGCGCGTGGAGTGGCGGCTTTCCGAGCCGCCGCGCAGGATCACGGCATTACCAGCCTTCAGGCCGAGCGCGCTGGCATCGGCGCCAACATTGGGCCGGGACTCATAGATCATCCCGATCACGCCGATCGGGCAGGCGACGCGCTCGATCTTGAGGCCATTCGGGCGGTCGAACCGTGCCAGCACGCGGCCGACCGGGTCGGGCAGGGCGGCGATCTCTTCCAGCGCCGTGGCCATGCCGAGGATACGCTCTTCGGTGAGGCGCAGGCGGTCGATAAAGGAGTCGGGCTTCCTGCCTTCCACGCTGGCGACATCCTCGCCATTGGCGGCAAGCAGGTCCGGCGTGCGCGCGCGCAGGGTGCGGGCAGCCTCTGCCAGGGCGCGGTTCTTGGCCTCGGTGCTGGCCGCGGCGAGCTCGCGGGCGGCCGTTTTCGCGCGCGTGCCAAGCTCGTGCACATGCGCGCTGGTTTTATCTTCAGGTCGGGTCATGGGTTTCCAGGGGGTTGGAATTTCGGGATCAGCGCAGTTCGACAGCGCGGGTATAGGCCGCGCGGGTCGTCGCCTGCAGCAGGGTTGAAAGGTCGCCGCCGCCATTGAGGGCATTGAGGCCGGCTTCGGTCGTGCCCGCCTTGCTGGTGACGGCATTGCGCAGGTCAGCCAGGCTCTGATCGGAGCGGGCGGCCATTTCCACCGCGCCGGCCATGGTACCCAGCACCAGCCTGCGCGCCTGGTCCTCGCTGAAGCCGAGCTCGCGCGCAGCCTCGACATAGGTGCGGGCGATCTCGAAGACATAGCCCGGCCCGGAGCCGGCAATCGCTGTCACCCGGTCGAGACCGTCTTCGGCATCGACCCAGACCAGTTCGCCCGCGCGCAGCATCATGGCCTCGATGGCGGCGCGCTGTTCGGTGCTGGTGCGGGCATTGGCCCAGGCTCCGCTCACGCCCTTGCCGATGGCGGACGGCATGTTCGGCATGATGCGGACAATGGCCTGCTCGCCGAACAGTTTCTCCAGGCTGGCGCACGAGGTGCCGGCCGCCATGGAGACCACGACACCGCCCTCTGCCAGATGGTTGGCATAGGTGGGTATCACGCCTGCAATCATCTGCGGCTTGATGGCGATGACCAGCATGTCGAAACTTTCGCCGGCGATGGCATCGGGCGATCTCTCGACCCGGACACCGGGCTCGGACAGCTCGGAATTGGGGACGATGACGGTAAAGGAGAGCGCGTCGTCGCTTGCCCAGCGGGAGAGCAGGGCGCCTCCCATCTTGCCGCAGCCGATCATCAATACGCGCATGAAACCTCCTTGAAATCACCTGGCCCGGACATAAGCGGGAATTAATTAGAATTCAAACCAGATGGTGCAGACAAGGACGGCTGCCCACAGTAAATGTGGCGAAAATGTGCCGCACAACGGCCAAGTGTACTGTATCCCCATGTCAAGTGGGGTGAGGTGTTCCTTTGTGTTCTAAGCGTGTTGTCAAAGGCGGCGAGGCCCTCTACCTCGACCCCTGAGTTACGGAGGGAGACTTACGTGTCCAACCCAAAACGCATCGTGGTCAAGATCGGCTCCAGCCTCCTGGCCAATACCGAATTGCTGACGCCGCGCTGGGCTTTCATCCAGCGCCTGCTCGATGATGTCCAGGTCTTGCGCGAGCGCGGCCATGAAGTGCTGCTGTGTTCCTCGGGCGCTGTCGCGCTCGGCCTGAAGACGATTGGCGAGCGCCCGGAAACGGCCGGCCTGCGCGACAAGCAGGCGGCTGCCGCCTGTGGCATGCCGGTGCTGCTGAACGCCTACAAGCAGGTCGCCCATGAATTCGGCTTCGACATCGCCCAGGTGCTCGTCACCCTGCGCGACCTGGAAGACCGCCGCCGGTTCCTGAATACCAAGAACACGGTCCACCGCCTGCTGCAGGCCGGTATCGTGCCTATCGTCAACGAGAACGATTCCATCACCACTGAGGAAATCCGCGTCGGTGACAATGACCGGCTGGCCGCCAAGGTCGCCCAGATGGTGCAGGCCGAGACGCTCGTGATCCTCACCAGCGTGGACGGCCTTTATGACCGCGACCCCTCGCTGGAAGGCGCGCAGCTGGTCGAGACCGTCGACGATGTTACCGAGTATCTGGAGGTCACCGAAGGCGTGAGCAGCCTCGGCACCGGCGGCATGCTCACCAAGATGCAGGCGGCCAACATGGCTCAGAATGCCGGTTGCACCACGCTGATCGGCAATGGCGAGACCGATGACCGCCCGCTGCTCTCCCTGCTCGATGGCGAGCGCCAGCACACGCGCTGCATCGCCCACACCCGCCCCGATTCGGCCTGGACGGCCTGGCTCACCGACCGTTTGCAGATGGCCGGCTCCATCGTGGTGTCAGAAGACACGATCGATGCGGTGTGCCGCAATGAGCGCGGCATCCGCCGGGAGGATATCCACTCGATCCAGGGCACCTTCGTGAAGGGCGACGTGATCCATATCTATGACGAGAGCGGCGCGGAACGCGCGCGCGGCCTTGCCAACTTCACCGCCGAGGAAACCCTGATCCTGGCGCGAAACCAGGACATCCCGGCCAAACAGCTGCTCGGTTACCAGACCGCGGCCACGCTGGTCAGCCGGGACAATCTGGTCGTCCTGGAAGACCGCCACATCCCGTGGGACACCCCGCCGGAAGAGCGCCGGGAATCGGTCAGCACGAGCTAGCCGTCACTTCGCTCCAGGTCGCCGACGTCCAGAATGGGCGCGGCGTCGAGCGCTTCGGCGTTCATCATCGCAGCAATGCGCTGGACGCTGGAGACAAGCAGGGACTGTTCCCAGTCCTGCAAATCCCCGAAAGTCTGCAGGAAGCCCTCCTGCAACAGCTGCGGCGCCCCGACGAGGCGCCGTTTGCCTTCCTCGGTCAGCACGATCTCATGTACGCGCTTGTCCTGCGGGCTGCGCTCGCGGGTGACGAGGCCGGCCTTTGCAAGGCGGTCGACGATGGAGGTGATGGTCGCCTGCGAGAGGTGGATCTGGCGGGCGACATCGCTCGGCTTGGCGCGATGGGTTTCGGCCACGCTCTGCAGCACCAGCAGTTGGGGCGCGGTCAGGCCGGTTTCCTTGGCCAGGTGTTTCGAGTGCAGGTCGATGGCCCGTGTGATCTTGCGCAGGGCAATCAGCAGGTCGTTATGGCGTGTCATGGCGCGCGACAATAGCGGGCGGCGTGTTCCGGTCAAAGCGGAGAGTACGCGTCAGGACAGCTCCTGCGGCAATACGGCCTTGGGCATGTCCTGGTAGCAGACCGGGCGCAGGAAGCGCCGGATGGCAAGTGTGCCGACCGAGGTCGCGCCGAAATTGGTCGAGGCCGGATAGGGCCCGCCATGCACCATGGCGTCGCTGACCTCCACACCGGTGGGGAAGCCGTTGACCAGAAGCCGCCCGGCCTTGCGTTCGAGCACGGGCACCAGGCTGGCGGCGGCATCCATGTCCGGCTCTTCCAGCTGCAGCGTACAGGTAAGCTGACCGTCGAGGCTCAGCGCGGCCTCGCGCAGGGCCGCCTTGTCGGCGACCTCCACGACCAGGCCGGACGGGCCAAACACCTCATGGGCAAGCTCGCCCTGGCGCTGCCAGACCTCGAATGTGGTGCGCAGCATGGCCGGCCCGCCGGAGCGCCCTTCGCTCGGCGTGGCGTGGACGGTCTCGACGCCGTCGATTGCTGCCATGCCGGTGCAGCCGGTGGTGAAGCTGTTTGCGATGGCACCTGTCAGCATGGTCTGAGGCGCGCTCTCTTCCAGCGTCATGCGCGCAGCGGCGATGAAGCGCTCCAGGTCCTCGCCCGCCGGGGCAAAGACCACACCGGGATTGGTGCAGAACTGGCCCGCGCCCAGGGTGAGCGAGGCCGCCCAGCCCTTGCCGATCTCCTCGGCGCGGATGGCCAGGGCGCCCGGCAGCAGGAAGACCGGGTTGATCGAGCCAAGCTCGCCATAAAACGGGATCGGGCTGGACCGCGCGGCGCACTGGTCGAACAGGGCGCGCCCGGCGCGCAGCGAGCCGGTAAACCCGACCGCATTGATCAACGGGTGGGTCACCAGCGCGCTGCCAAGCTCATGGCTAGTGCCCTGGACGAGGCTGAAGACGCCCGGGTCCACCTCGCAGCGCTCCATCGCTACGCCAATGGCTTGGGCAACAAGCTCACCGGTGCGCGGATGAGCCGGATGGCCCTTCACGACGACCGGGCAGCCAGCGGCGAGGGCAGAGGCCGTGTCGCCCCCGGCGGTGGAAAAAGCGAGCGGGAAATTCGATGCGCCGAAGACGGCCACCGGGCCGACAGGGCGCTGGACGAGTTTCAGGTCCGGGCGCGGAGCGGGCTGGCGGTCGGGCAGGGCTTCGGCATGGCGCCGGTCGAGATATTCGCCCTTGCGGATATGTTCGGCGAAGAGGCGCAGCTGGCTGGTGGTGCGCCCGCGTTCGCCATTGAGGCGCCCTTCCGGCAGGCCGGTCTCGGCCATGGCGACACGGGTGAGGTCGGCGCCGCGCGCCTCGATTTCCTCGGCAATGGTCTCAAGAAACACCGCGCGGGATTCCGCGCGCGAATAGCCATAGCTCCAGAAGGCGGTCTCGGCGGCCTGGACGGCCTGTTCCACATCGACAGGGCCGCCTTCGGCCACGTCGAGCGGTTCGAGCCCGTCGGCCTCGGAGCGGAACTGGTTGATCGAGCCGGTCCACTGGCCGGCGATGAGGTGTTGGCCGCGCGGGGTAAAGCTCATGGGAAAACCTCTCGGGGCTAGTGATTGTGGCGGGGCGGGCGTCTGGCCACGTCGCGGAACGCATCGGCGCCGCGAATGATCCCGCCCTGGTCGAGTTGGGTGACCGTCTGGCGATAGAGCGTCTGCCAGGGCGTCTGGTCTGCCGGCACGTCGGGTGGGGTCTCGGCCAGGCGGCGGGCGATCTCCGCCTCGCTGACAAGGCCATTGCAGGTGCCGTTTTCAAGGTCGACGCGGATCACATCGCCGTCGCGCAGCCAGGCGAGGCCGCCGCCGGCCGCGCTTTCTGGCGAGGCGTTGAGGATGGACGGGCTGTCGGATGTGCCCGACTGGCGCCCGTCGCCGAGGGTGGGCAGGCTCTCCACGCCGGCCCGGATCAGAGCGTCCGGCGGCTGCATGTTCACCACTTCGGCAGAGCCCGGCCAGCCGACCACGCCGGCCCCGCGCATGACCAGGATAGAGGTCTCGTTCACGCCCAGTGCCGGATCATTGATGCGGGCATGATAATCCTCCGCGCCATCGAACACGACCGCGCGCGCCTCGAAGACATTCTCCTGGCCGGGCCGGGAGAGGAAGCGTTTCCGGAACGTCTCGGAGATCACGCAGGTCTTCATGATCGCGGTTTCGAAGAGGTTGCCGGTGAAGACCCGGAAGCCGGCCTTCTGCATGAGCGGCGCATCAAAGGGATAGATTACCTCGCGATTGGTGGCCGCGCGGCCTTCAAGGTTCTCGCCCATGCTCCTGCCGGTCACGGTGGGCAGGTCGAGAGCCAGCAGGCCGGCCTCGGCCAGTTCCCACATCACCGCGGGCACACCGCCGGCGCGGTGGAAATCCTCGCCGAGATAGGCGCCCGCTGGCTGGACATTGGCCAGCAGCGGCACGTCGTAACCATGGGCGTTCCAGTCCTCCGCCGTCAGCTCCACACCGGCATGCCTTGCCATGGCGACAAGGTGAGGATGGGCATTGGTCGATCCGCCAATGGCAGCGTTCACGCGGATGGCATTGAGGAAGGCCGGCCGGGTGAGAATGTCGAGTGGGCGGACATCTTCCCAGACCAGATCCACCGCGCGCTTGCCGGTGCGATAGGCGCACTGGCCGCGCTCGCGATAGGCCGCCGGGATCGCGGCCGAGCCGGTCAGCGACATGCCGAGCGCTTCGGCCATGGCGCTCATGGTCATCGCCGTGCCCATGGGATTGCAGTGGCCGACCGAAGGGGCGGAGTCCGCCACGCGCGCGATCATCTCCTCATCGTCAATCTCGCCGGCGGCGCGGGCCCGGCGCGAGCGCCAGAGTACCGTGCCCGAGCCGACACGCTCCCCGCCAACCCAGCCATCCAGCATCGGCCCACCGGACAGGACAATCGCCGGCAGGTTCGCCGTCGCCGCCGCCATTAGCGCGGCCGGTGTGGTCTTGTCGCAGCCGGTGGTGAAGATCACCCCGTCGAGGGGATAGCCGTGCAGGATCTCCACAAGGCCGAGATAGGCCAGATTGCGGTCGAGCGCGGCGGTCGGCCGGCGGCAATTCTCGTAGAAGGGATGCATCGGGAACTCGATCGGGATGCCGCCCGCATCGCGGATCCCGTCCCGGGCACGTTTGGCGAGGTCCAGATGCACGCGGTTGCAGGGCGCAAGGTCCGAGCCCGACTGGGCGATCCCGATCACCGGCCGGCCCTCGCGCAACTCCTCCGGTGTCAGACCGTAATTCATGAACCGCTCCAGATAGAGCGCCGTCATGTCGGCATGATCGGGATTGTCGAACCAGTCCTGCGAGCGCAGACGGCGTCTGGAGGCGGGCGGTGTCGCCATCGCTACAGCACTCCGCGATGGGCAAGATTGCCCATCAGCGCCGAGACCCCGAACGTCCAGGGCGTGGCCTTGTCGGAATAGGTCACCCAGTTGATCAGCGCGCCGATCTCGGGGGTCGAGATCGTCACCCGGTCGCCGATCTCATGGGTGAAGCCCTGGCCGGGCTCGTGGCGGTCCTGGATCGGTGCGAACATGGTGCCGAGCAGCAGCATGAGGCCATCGGGGTACTGGTGGTTCGGGCCAATGGTCTGGGCCACCAGGTCGGCCGGTGACCTGGAAATCTGCGACATGCGGCTTGCGGCGCTGAGGACAGGACCTTCCGGACCTTCAATGTCGAGGCGGACTTCGCACTGTTCCACATCCTTGAGCGTGAAGCGGTCATCGAACAGGCGGATGAACGGGCCGAGGGCGCATGACGCGTTATTGTCCTTGGCCTTGGCCAGCAGAAGCGCGGAGCGGCCCTCGAAATCGCGCAGGTTCACATCATTGGCCAGCGTCGCGCCGCGGATCTCCCCGCGCGAATTTACGGCCAGCGCAATCTCCGGCTCGGGATTGTTCCAGGCCGAGCCCGGATGGATCCCGATCTCGGCACCGCACCCGACCGCGGACATGGGTTGGGCCTTGGTGAAGATCTCCGCGTCCGGGCCGATGCCCACTTCGAGATACTGTGACCACAGCCCCTTTTCCTGCAGGGCGGCCTTCACCCGGGCGGCCTCTTCAGAGCCTGGGCGGACATGGCTGAGATCGCCGCCGACCAGCGGCAACAGCGAGCGGCGCAGGGAATCGGCCAGGGCCGGATCGCCGCCGGCACGTTCCTCTATGACCCGTTCGATCATGCTGGTGACGAAGGTCACCCCGGCGGCCTTCACCGCTTGCAGGTCGCAGGGGGGCGAGCAAATGGCCGGCCGGGCCGCTGCCGGCTTCGCCGAGAAAATCCTCCAGCGGGCCGAGCGGCGGGCAGCCGGCTGCATCGGCGGGTGTGAAGTCCTCAAGTTCGAGCAGGCGAGACATTGTCGGCGCCACGGTGACCAGATTGTAGAGCATGCCGGCTTCCAGCCAGACCGGGCAGGGACCTCCCGCCAGGTTCGACCAGACCCGTCCAACCAGAAATGCCGCGCCATCCTGCGGCAGGATCTGGTCTGCCCTGAGCGTGGTTGTCATGGGCATTTCCTCTGTGGTTTGCATGGGCTCAATCTACGCTTCGGACGGGTGACTCGGCAATTTCCATCTCATCCGCCATTGAACAGCCAGGCGAGGATGCAGGCCATGATGAAACCCACCAGGCCGACAATGGTTGTCATGACCGTCCAGGTTTTCAGGGTCTGGGCCTCGGTGAGGCCGAGATAGCGGCTGACCAGCCAGAATCCGGAATCGTTGACATGGCTGCACACCAGCGCACCCGAGGCGATGGCTGAAACCATCAGGCCAAGCTCCAGCGGCGACATGGCCGAGGAATCCAGCATGGCCGAGACCAGCGTCGCGCTGGTGATCATGGCCACGGTGGCAGAGCCCTGCGCCACGCGGAGGATGGCGGCGATCCCGAAGGCCAGCACGATGGGCGCGATCTCGGCAGCGGCAAAGACTTCGGCGATACGCTGGCCGATTTCGGTGTCGACCAGCACCTGTTTGAACGCCCCACCCGCCCCGGTGATGAGCACGACGACACCCGCCGGCTCAAGTGCCTTTGTCATCACATGGTTGAGGTCTTCCTGTGAAGCGCCGCGCGAGATGCCGAGCGTGAAATAGGCGATGGCGCAGGCGATGATCAGCGCTGAGAAGGGATGCCCGATGAACTCGATGGCGGCGATCACGCCGTCGCCGAAGGGCATATAAGGCGCAAACGCGCCGGCCATGATCAGGGCAAGCGGCGCCAGGATGACGGCGAGCACCAGCAGCCCGCTGGGCGCTACATCCGCTGCGTCGATATCCTCGTCGAGGGCTTCGAGCGGCGATTGTGGGCCGGACTTGAGCACCTTGCCCGCCAGGCGTTCGGCATAGGGCGCGAAGACGAGGCCGCCGACGATCACGGCGGGAATGCCGGTGGCGAGCCCGGTCAGGAACACCCAGCCGAGATTGGCGCCGAGCAGGTCTGCCACCGCAATCGGGCCGGGCGTGGGCGGCAGGAAGGTGTGCGCCATGGCCATGCCCGCCAGCGCCGGGATGGCATACCACAGCGCCGAACGCCCGGAATCGCGTGCCAGGCCATAGAGCAGGGGAGCGAGAATGATCAGGGCGACATCGAAGAAGACCGGAATGGAAACCGCGATCCCCACCGCGGCAAGCGCCCATTGCGCGCCTTTCGGCCCGGCCAGGCTGAGCGCCATGTGCGAGAGCGAGCGGATCCCGCCGGAAAGCTCCAGGATCGCGCCGAGCATGGCACCGAGCCCGACCACCACGGCGACAAAGCCGAGCGTGCCACCCATGCCGTCGCGGATCGAGTCCATGATCGCATCCAGCGGCATGCCCGCCGCGAGCGCGACGAGGATGCAGACAATGAGAAGCGCTATGAAAGCCTGGACACGCGCGAGAATGATCAGCGCCAGCAGGCTGGCCACCCCGCCGACAACGATCAACAGGGCGAGATTGGCGTTTTCCACCATTATTATGTCCTCCCATCAGGGAGGTGACCTGAAAATGTTAGCGCTGTCAAAGTCGGGTGCCCCTGACTGTCGTGTCAGGGCAGATCGTGCAGGATCTCGCCGAGATAGTCTGCCAGCAGCCGGTTGCGGGTGAGCCCGGCGACATCCTCATGCACGCTCAGCCAGAAGGAGCGCTCGACCTGGATCTGGTCCGGCAACAGGCGGACAAGACCGGGCACACGCCGGGCGAGGAAGGCCGGCAGGATGCCGAGGCCGGCCCCGGAGGCGACCATTTCCTGCTGGGCGAGGATGCTCGGGCTGCACAGATGCGGCGTCAGGCCGGGCAGCAATTCGTCGAAATATCTCAGCTGGGCGGAGTAGATCAGGTCGTCGACATAGCCGATCAGCGTATGGTCCTGCAGGTCTTCCCGGCTGGTCACCGGCGGCCGGGCGTCCAGATAGGCCGGTGCGCCATAAAGGGCGAGCGAATAGTCAGCGAGCTTGCGCACTTTCAATCGGCCGGCCGACGGCCGCGCGAGCAGGATCGACATGTCGGCCTGGCGGCGCGGCACGCTGACAAAGCCCGACAGGGCGATCAGGTCGACATCGATCTGGGGATGACGGGCCTTGAAGGTGCCAAGCTTCGGAGCGATCACGCCAGAGCCGAGGCCCTCGGTGACACCGAGCCGGATGCGGCCCGCCGCGCTCTTCTCGCTGGAACTGTCGGCGAGGATATCGAGCGAGAGCGATTCCATGGCTTCCACGCGCGCGGCGAGCTTCTCCCCGGCGGGCGTGAGGGCATGCCCGCGCCGGGTGCGTTCGAACAGGGTGAGGCCGAGCTCATGTTCGAGCCGTTTGATCCGGCGGCTGACCGTGGTGGGGTCGAGATGGGAATGCGCGGCGGCATGCTCAAGCTTGGAGCGCCGGCTGACTTCCAGGAAAATTCGCAGGTCATCCCAGTTCATGTGCGCTGTTTAGCCTGCAATTACGCAGGTGTCAGCTGCGAATGTCTCTGTGGACCAGCGGAAATCCAGCACCTAAATTGGTATGAACAGATTATGGGAGAAGCGTCATATGCGCGAAGTTCATCATTTTATCGGCGGGGCGCAGGTCCCCGGCACGTCCGGCCGGTTCGGCGACATCTACAATCCAAATATCGGCGAGGTCCAGGCAAAGGTCGCGCTGGCGACGGCAGGTGAGCTGGACGCTGCGGTGCAGGCCGCCGCGAACGCCTTCCCGGCCTGGGCGGCGACCAATCCGCAGCGCCGGGCACGCGTGATGTTCGAGTTCAAGCGCCTGCTCGAAGCGAACATTGACGAGCTGTCCGAGCTGCTCTCATCCGAGCACGGCAAGGTGGTCGCGGATTCGCGCGGCGATGTGCAGCGCGGGATTGATGTCGTCGAGTTCGCCTGCGGCATCCCGCACCTTCAGAAGGGTGAATATACCGAGGGCGCCGGGCCGGGCATTGATGTTTATTCCATGCGCCAGCCGCTGGGCGTGGTGGCGGGAATCACCCCGTTCAACTTCCCGGCCATGATCCCCTGCTGGATGTCGGCGGTGGCCATCGCCTGCGGCAATACCTTCATCATGAAGCCGTCCGAAAAGGATCCGTCGGTGCCGATGCGCATGACGGAGCTCTTCATGGAAGCCGGCGCGCCGGAAGGCGTCCTGAACTGCGTGAATGGCGACAAGGTCGCCGTCGATGCGATCCTCGACCATCCCGAGATCAAGGCGGTGAGCTTTGTCGGCTCGTCGGATATCGCCCAGTATGTCTATTCGCGCGGCACGGCGAACGGCAAGCGCGTCCAGGCCATGGGCGGGGCGAAGAACCATGGCATCATCCTGCCGGATGCGAATATGGACCAGGCGGTGAAGGACATTGTCGGCGCGGCCTATGGCTCGGCCGGCGAACGCTGCATGGCGCTTCCCGTGGCCGTCACCGTCGGCAAGAAAACCGGCGACGAATTCCGCGAGCGCATGGTGGAGGCGGCCAACAATCTGCGCGTCGGGGTCTCGACCGATCCCGAGGCCCATTACGGCCCGGTCGTCAGCGCGGCGCACAAGGCGAAGGTGGAAGACTATATCCAGATGGGTGTGGATGAGGGCGCCGAGCTGGTGCTCGACGGGCGAGGCCTGAAGATGCAGGGCGCCGAGAACGGCTATTTCATCGGCCCGAACCTGTTCGACAATGTCACCCCCGAGATGACCTCCTACAAGGAGGAAATCTTCGGCCCGGTGCTGCAGATCCTTCGCGCTGAAACGCTGGAAGAGGCCGCGGCGCTGCCGAGCAAGCACCAGTATGGCAACGGTGTTGCGATCTTCACCTCGAACGGCCGCGCCGCGCGCGAGTTCGCCGCGCAGGTCAATGTCGGCATGGTCGGCGTGAATGTGCCGATCCCGGTGCCGGTCTCCTATCACACCTTCGGGGGCTGGAAGCGCTCGGCCTTTGGCGACACCAACCAGCATGGCCCGGAAGGGGTCCGCTTCTGGACCAAGATCAAGACCGTCACCCAGCGTTGGCCGGAAGGCGACATCGGCGACCAGGCCTTCATCATCCCGACCATGGGGTAGGGCGATGGCGAGCTACAACACGATCACCTTCGAGCATTCCGAGCGGATTGCCTCGGTCACGATCAATCGCCCGGACGCGCTCAATGCGCTAAATGCCGAGGTGATGTCCGAGATTGTCCACGTGTTCGAGACAATCGACCGCAACAAAGACATCGCCGTCAGCGTGCTCACCGGCGAGGGCCGCGCCTTCGCCGCCGGGGCGGACATCAAGGAGATGCAGCCGCAAAGCTTCTCGGACATGTATGTCGAGGACTATTTCGCCGGCTGGGACAGGTTTGCCGCCTGCCGCAAGCCGGTGATCGCGGCGGTGAACGGCTTTGCCCTCGGCGGCGGATGCGAGCTTGCCATGATGTGCGATCTGATCATTGCCTCGGAGAAGGCGAAATTCGGCCAGCCGGAAATCAAGCTCGGCGTCACGCCGGGCATGGGCGGCTCCATCCGCCTGACCAAGGCGGTCGGCAAGGCCAAGGCGATGGACATGGTGCTCACGGGCCGGATGATCGACGCGGCCGAGGCCGACAAGATCGGGCTCGTCAGCCGCGTGGTCGAGCATGACAAGCTCATGGACGAGGCGAAGGCCGCCGCGCAGGAGATTGCCGGCTTCTCCATTCCGTCCCTGATGGCGGCCAAGGAGATGGTCGCCCGCGCCCTCGAACTGCCCACCACGGAGGGTGTGAAATTTGAGCGCCGCCTGTTCCAGGGCCTCTTCGGGACGCAGGACCAGAAAGAGGGCATGAGTGCGTTCAGCGAAAAGCGCGCCCCGGACTTCAAGGACAAATAGGGAGGTTTCGATGACACAGATTGCATTCGTCGGGCTTGGAAACATGGGCTCGGGCATGTGCGCAAACCTGGTGAAGGCCGGGCATGAGGTGCACGCTTTCGATTTGAGCGCCGATGCGGTGGCCGTTGCCGCCTCCAAGGGCGCCACAGCGGCAGGCTCGCTGGCCGAGGCTGTCAGCGGCGCGGAGGTGATCGTCTCCATGCTGCCGGCGGGCAAGCATGTGCTGGGCGTCTATTTCGGCGAGGATGGCGTGGCCGCCCATGCCGGGCCGGGCACGCTGTTTCTCGATTGCTCGACCATCGCGGTGGAAGACGCACGCGAGGCCGGCGCGAAGGCCGCCGATGCGGGCTTCCTGATGGTGGATGCGCCGGTTTCCGGCGGCACGGCGGCAGCCGATGCCGGCACGCTGACCTTCATGGTCGGCGGCCCGGACGAGGGTTTTGCGCGCGCCAAGCCGGTGCTGGAGGCCATGGGCAAGAACATCTTTCATGCCGGTGCGAGCGGAAACGGCCAGGTTGCCAAGATCGCCAACAACATGCTGCTCGGCATTTCCATGATCGGCACCTGCGAGGCGTTCAACCTGGCGGAAAAGCTGGGCCTCGATGCCCAGACATTCTTCGACATCTCCTCCACCGCCTCCGGCCAGTGCTGGTCCATGACAAGCTATTGCCCGGCGCCGGGCCCAGTGCCGACCGCACCTTCGAACCGGGACTACCAGCCGGGCTTTGCCGTGGCGATGATGCTGAAGGACCTGAAACTCGCCATGGGCGCGGCAGGCGTGGCCGAGGCCGAAACCCCGCTCGGCAAGCATGCCGAGGAGATCTATTCGCGCCTCGATGAGGACGGCTTTGCCGGCCTTGATTTTTCCGGCGTGATGAAGCGGATCCGCGGCGAGATCTAGCTCTCGCTCTCGTCTGACGTCACTTCCCCACGGTCGCCCAGCACGAACTGGGCGAACAGCGCCATCGCGATCAGCAGCGTGGTGCAGATGATGAAGGGCAGCTGTGGGCTGACGAACTCATAGAGGAACAGGCCGAAAAAGGGCGTCACGATGAAGCCCATGCCATTGGCCGAGATGACGAGCCCCGCCACATTGCCCTGAAGGGCCGGGGAGACGGCCAGCGAAGCGCCGCTGGAAAAGCCCGGCCGTGCGAGCCCCTGGCCGAGGCCGATCAGGAACTGGGCAAAGACCAGCGTGGCGTAATCGCGTGCAAAGATCAGCAGCAGCGCCCCACACATCAACGGCACGCAGCCAACCACCATGAGTTGGCGGTTTTTCAGTTTCAGGCGCGGGATCAGCACCAGCTGCGACAGCAGGATGGCCATCGCGCCCACCGTGAAGGCCGGGCCGGTGAACTGCGCCGCCTGGCGGGCATCCTCGACATTCATCCTGTCCATCACCGTGAAGGCAAAGACCTGGGTCAGGATGCCGGTCACCAGCGACAACGTAATGGCGTAGACGAGGAAGGGCCAGACGGCCCGGCTGTGCCACAGGCCGCGCGCACCGTCCGGTTCGACATACATGCCCGCATCCGCGCGCGGAGGGCGGTGCTCCGGCAGGAAGCGCCAGATCAGGAAGGACAGGCTGAAGGCAATCACGCAGGTTACCATCAGCGGCGAGAGCAGGCCGAAAACCCCGACAAGAGCCGCCGCGAAGGCCGGCCCCACAACCGTGCCGGTGCTGAAACCGGATGTGATGAAGGCGATCTCGGACTGGCGCTCTTCCGGGCTGGTGCGGTCGGCGACATAGGCCTGGGCGGCCGGGTTGGTGGCCGATCCGAGCAGGCCGAAGATCGAGCGTGACAGGGCCAGGCTGAAAAACACCGCGACGGCGCCGGCAATCCAGCCGCTAAGGCTGGCATGGGCGAAGATCAGCAGGAGGAACATGGACACGCCAAACCCGCCAAGGCCGAGCGCCACGACGCGGCGGCGCCCCAGCCGGTTGGACTGCTTGCCCCAGAAGGGCGAGGTCAGCGACCAGCACAGCGCCGAGAGGGAAAAGATCGCCCCGGCCATCCAGTCGGGCAGGGCCAGTTCGCGCGTCAGAGGGGGGATGACGGCGGCAATCAGCATGGTGTTGCCCGCGCCGATCACCATCAGGCTGAAGAACAGCATGAAGAAGGCCCCGCGCCTGTCGGGCTGTGGGGCGTCAGGGTCGGTGAGACTCGGGTTTGCGTCCATCGGCGAACCTATTTGCAGCTCGCGGAGAAAGATCAAGCGTCGCGTTGGGGTAAGTCAGGCACAAGTTTCCTGCCGGAAAGGCAACCTTAACTCCGAACATATAGAGCTGCCGGTTCGAACCCTGCCGGAGAGTTTCGCACGCGCCCATGACCCAGATTCTCGGCTTTTTTCTGATCCTTGTCCTGATCACTGTCGGCCTGGCCGCGACGGGGGCGGGCGCGATTGTCTGGGCGTTGCCGTTCGAGCTGATGCTGATCGGTGGGGCGGCGCTGGGCACGCTGCTGCTGGGCAATTCCCTGCCGGTGGCATTGGGCGCGCTGAAGGGCTTCTGGGTGGCCGTGCGTGGCTCGCGCTGGACCCGGAAGGACTATGCCGCGCTGCTCGGCGTGCTGCATGAGCTTTGCCGGCGCGAGCGTCAGGGCGGGGCGATTGCCATCGAGGCCGATGTTGAAAGCCCCGAAGAGTCCGACCTGATGACCACGGCGGCGCGGCTGAACTCCGATCCTGCCGCGCTCAGCCTGGTCTGCGAGGCCTTCCGCCTGTCGGCGCTGGACATGTCCGATCCGCGTCGGGCCGAGCTGCGCATGGATGCCATGATCGATCACCACATCACCGAGCGCATGCGCAGCGTGGCCGCGCTGCAGACGGTGGGCGATGCGCTGCCGGCACTCGGCATTGTCGCGGCCGTACTCGGCATCATCAAGACAATGACGGCAATCGACGCGTCCACCGCCGTGCTTGGCGAGCTGATCGCCAGCGCGCTGCTCGGCACATTCCTCGGCGTGTTCCTCTCCTATGGCCTTGTCGGCCCCATTGCGGCGCGCTTCGGCCAGGTGGTGGAGGAAGAAGCCGCCGCGCTCGACACGATCCGGGCTTTCCTGACCGCGCATTTCGGCGGCGCTTCGCCCAGTGTGAGCCTGGAGCTTGCACGCTCGGGCATTCCGGTGGCTTGCCAGCCGGAGCTTGGCGATCTCGACCAGGCGGTCGAAGCGGTGCGCTTTGCGCGCCACCAGCACGCCGCCTGAGCCTTAATTCCTGCTTTCCCCGCCGCGGAAAAATTTCCTGCCGGTGTGAACAAGCTGGCAAGCCGGCCTTGATAGCTACAGGCCACCCGGTTCCGTTCGGGGACCTTTGAGCGAGTGGGGCTGACGGTGGTAAGCAGAGCATTGGGCGAGGAAATCGAGCGCAGCTACTGGCTGTACGGTACGGCCGAACGGGTCGCGACGGGACTGACCGGTCTGATTGCCGTCCTGATCGCGGTGCGGTCGGCGGCCTGGGTGCCGGGCATTGAGAGCTTTCCCCTGCAGAACGAGATCATGCGCCTGTCGGCGTTCGGGTCTCTCACCGTCTGGGCGACGCTGACCATGGGGCTCTCCCGGCGCGGCGCAGCGGCCATGCTGACCATGGCCTTCGCCACATTCCTGGATCTGCTCATCCTGCCGGTTTCGGCCGAGACGGTACACAGATTGTCAGCCGGAGCAGCCGGCATCGTGCTGGCCTATCTGGGCCTGCAATTTTACTCCTATCGCATCAGATACGGCCAGCCAATCCTGTCCTGAATTCAGGCAGTTACTCTTGCTAAGGCCTCCTTCGGGTGCATATGTCCGGTCATAGGCACCCACTTCCGAAGGAGTCCTGGCCTTGGCGAAGTTCGATGACCTGCTGGCGACAGTGGAAACCTACCAGTCTCTGGCCAAGGAGAATTATGACCGGATTCGACGCCTCGCAGAGGAACTGCGCGACGGCCTGTGCGCCTATCTTGGCTCCAGTGACGGCGTGTGCGTTCACCTCGTCCCGCCCGTGGGCGCCTTCGAGCCGCGCGACTATGGCGACAAGGCCTTTTCCGTTGCTCCGGGCGGTTTTCGCCCGCTCGGCCCGATCCGTTTCGGCATTGCCGTGCGGGTCACCAAGGGTACCGACTGGCTGCGTTTGAACCTGGAATGCAGCAAGTCGGGCGAAACGTTCCGCGTCCTCATGGAAGGCGGACGAGAGTATACTTTCAAGCTGCCTCTGGCTGAACATGACCCAGAGCCACTATATGAGGAAATCTTCGATCATATCCGTGGCTGGTTCCAGACAAGGATAGACGATTACAAGGACGGGGATATTGGAACGCGCGAGATCGGCTTTGACTTTGCCGACAGCGCAGACGAGGGCAAGGTCTGACCGGCCGGGGTGGCGGTCAACCTGGGACAAGGGCTTTTGAGTTTGCTCGACCTACCGATTCTTCTGGCAGGCAGTCAGGACTCGCTGATTTTTTCGGTCGCCTTGATCGGTACGCTGGGCCTCGGCGCCCAGTGGCTGGCCTGGCGGCTGCAGGCACCGGCGATCGTGCTGATGGCGCTGGCCGGCCTGGCTGTCGGCCCGCTCTGGGCCGCAACGCTCGGCAATCCTGCCAGCCTGCTGTACTCCGGCCGTCCGGGCGCGCTGCTCAATCCGACACGCGAGTTCGGCGACCTTTTAAGGCCCATCGTGTCGCTGGCCGTGGCCGTGATCCTGTTCGAGGGCGGGCTCGTCCTGAAGTTCCAGAATTTGCGCGATGCCGGCGCGGCCGTGCGGCGCATGGTGTTTGTCGGCGGGCCGCTGGCCTGGGTGCTCGGCTCGCTGGCCGCGCACTTCGCCGGCGGGCTCGACTGGGCCAGTTCCATCGTCTTTGCCGGGGTCATGGTGGTGACCGGGCCGACCGTGATCATGCCGCTATTGCGCCAGTCAAAGCTTGGCGGGCGCACCGGCGCGGCGCTGAAATGGGAAGGCATCGTCAACGACCCGATCGGGGCGCTCTTCGCCGTGGCGGCGTTCGAGGTGGTCCGCGTGGCCGCAGCCGGCGACAGCACGGTGATCGCCGCCCTGATGATCCTCGTTTCAGCCGGGATCGGTGTCGGGCTCGGCATGGTGTTCGGCTGGGGCATCGTGCGCGCCTTCCGGGCCGGATGGACGCCGGAATATCTCAAGGCGCCGATCATCTTCGCCTCGATCATCCTGTGTTACGCACTGGCGGAAATGGTCGAGAAGGAAATCGGCCTGGTCGCCGTGACCGCCTATGGCATGTATCTGGCCAATTCCAAGCTCGCGGGCCTGGCGGAATTGCGCAAGTTCAAGGAAGACATCGCCGTCCTGCTGGTCTCGGGTGTGTTCATCATCCTGACGGCCAATCTCACCCCGCAGATCATCGAACAGGCGCTGCACTGGCGCACCCTCGCTTTCCTCGTGGCGATGTTGTTCGTGGTCCGCCCCCTGTCGATATGGATCGCGACCTTCGGCACGCTGACACGCAACGAGGCCCTGCTGCTCGGCTGGATCGCGCCACGCGGTATTGTGGCCGTGGCCGTCTCCGGCCTGTTCGGTACATTGCTGATCGAGCTGTCGCGCAATTCCAGCTTCGACATCTATGGCGCTGCCCAGATCACGCCGCTGGCCTTTGCCATGGTATTCGCGACGGTTGTGCTGCACGGCTTCACGATTGCGCCCATGGCGCGCTTCTTGGGCCTTGCGCACAAGACCAAGCCGGGCGTGCTCATGGTCGGCGCGACACCCTGGAGCGTGGACCTTGCCCGCAAGCTGAAGGATTGCGGCGTGGAGACCATCGTGGCCGATACGAACTGGCGGCGCCTGCGCCCGGCGCGCGAATCCGGGCTTGAGACCTTTTTCGGCGAAGTGCTGTCGGAAGATGCCGAGGTGCGCCTCGACCATGCCCGGTTCGAGACCGCGCTCGCTTTGTCAGCCAACGAGCCCTACAATGCGCTCGTCTCCAGCCATTTCGCGCCCGAGCTCGGACGCCACAAGGTGTTCCAGCTTTCGGCCCAGGAAAGCGACGAGGAAGACCCCCGCGCCATGGGCGTGAACACGCGCGGGCGCACGCTGATCCGGCGCGGGCGCGGCTATGACCAGCTCATCCGCGACCATTATCGCGGCTGGAACTTCGCAAGGACGCAGCTGACGGAAAAATACGGGCTCGCGGAGCTGAAGGCGGACCGGCCGAACGCCGATATCATCGCCGAAGTTCGGCCAGACGGCTCGGTGACCTTCATGAGCACCAAGGCCGAGCCACGCGGTGGAGAGGGCTCCACCATCATTACCTACGGCCCGCAGGAGACGACCGAGATCGGTCAGAAGCGGGCCGAAGGCGATGCCAAACAGGCCGTCGGAGAGTAGGCGGCCTATTCCTCGTCGATATCTTCCAGGAAGAAGTCACCCCAGAGCGCTTCGCGTCCCTGACGCACGGCCTGAACGACCAGAACCGTCAGGCCAACGCCCAGTACCATCACCGCCGTGCCGGGCTCGCTGGCCCAGGCCACCATCGCATCAATCATCACCATGCCTCGGTCTTTTTGCCTTTTTTCGAGCCCTGAGTATGTCCCGGAAGGGGTTAATTCCGCCACTGCAAGGTGCGTGAAAATCGAGCCAGTTCGTTGCCAAACAGGCCCCATGCCTTAACCACAGGGCCCATACGGTCTCCTGCAGTGAAGAAGATGGCTTTGGCGATTCACATCCGGGCCTGTTTCCGCTAAACCCGGGGCCATGTCTCGTGCCCGACCTGCCGCCAAATCTGCCCCGCGCGCCTGGCAGCGAATGCTGTCCGGACGCCGGCTGGACCTGCTCAATCCCTCGCCCATGGATGTGGAGATCGAGGATATCGCCCATGGTCTGGCACGGGTGGCGCGATGGAACGGCCAGACGCTGGGCCCGAACGCGTTTTCGGTCGCCCAGCACTCGCTGGTGGTCGAGCAACTGGTCGGCGCGCTCAAGCCCGCCCTGGCGGTGGAGATGCGCCTGGCCTCGCTGCTGCACGATGCGCCGGAATATGTGATCGGGGACATGATCTCGCCCTTCAAGGCGGTGCTGGGCGACGATTACAAGGTGGTTGAGGCGCGTCTGGCGCGCGCGGTGCACCAGCGCTTCGGCCTGCCGGGTGACATCGCCCCGGCGATGAAGAAGCTCATCAAGAAGGCCGACCTGATCTCGGCCTGGCTGGAGGCCACCGAGCTGGCCGGGTTTTCCCATGCCGAGGCCGACCAGTTCTTCATCCGCCCGCCGGAGGGGGCCGGTGAGATCGACATGACACCGCTTTCGCCCTCCGATGCGCAGGGGGCGTTCCTGAAGCGGTTTGCCGAAATCCTTGAAGAGCTGGATGCCTGCCGGGGGGCTGCGTGAGCGCACAGCTGGTCATCGGCCTGTCGGCCGTCATCGTGTCAGCCGATTGTGAGCAGCCCTATGTGCTGGTCACGCGCCGGGATGGCGACGAGGCGGCGCTGCCTTTCGGCCCGTTCGACCCCATCGGACACCGCACTTTCGAGCTTGGCCTGCGCGGCTGGGTGGCGGAACAGACCGGCTTCGATCTCGGCTATGTCGAACAGCTCTACACCTTTGGCGACAAGGGGCGCGAGACGCCGGGCGCGCGCCTTGCCGATGCGGCGACCTCCAGCCGGGTGATCAGCGTGAGCTATCTCGCCCTGGCGCAGGAACGCGCTGAGATCGATACCAGCTTCGATGCGCGCTGGCGCAGCTGGTACACCTTCTTCCCGTGGGAAGACCATCGGCGCGGGCGCCCGGAGCTGATCGACAGCGAGATTGCCCCGCGGCTTGTCTCCTGGGCGGCGGGAAACAGCGGGCGGCTGGACCGCGCGCGCGTCGCCTTCGGCCTCGGCGAGGAGAACCCCTGGGTCGAGGAGCGCGTGCTGGAGCGCTATGAACTGCTCTACGAGGCCGGCCTGGTGCATGAATGCGCGCGCGATGCCGGCCTGGAATGCGCCGAGCCGGGCTTCGGCCAGCCCATGGCCTCAGACCACCGGCGTATCCTCGCCACCGCCATGGGGCGCTTGCGCGGCAAGGTGAAGTACCGCCCGGTGGTGTTCGAACTGACGCCGCAGCGTTTCACCCTGTCGAGCCTGCAGGGCGTGATGGAGGCGCTGCTCGGCCTGCCGCTGCACAAGCAGAATTTCCGCCGCGCACTGGAGCGTGCGGACCTGGTGGAGGGCACCGGCGCGATGGAAACCTCCACAGGCGGACGCCCGGCCGAGCTTTACCGGTTCAAGCGTGAGCTTGTGCGGAGGAAGGTTGTCAGCGGTGTTGCAACGCCAGCGGTGCGAAGGGACGCCTAGGCGCGCTTATTCCACCCGCCAGCCATGGGCGGTGCGGTGGGCTTCGAGCGTGACCGTATCGGACTCTCTCCAGGTCCGGCGCGGGCCGGTGCGGCCGACGAAGCGCAGGAGCAGGGCGATACCGGCGATCACAAGGCCGACAATCGCAGTGGCAACCGCCAGGATCCCGGCGGCCAGGATCAGGAGGCCGGCAATAGCGACTTTCGCCATGAAGGAAAGCCCTGCACGCAGGTTATGCATCAGCGCGTCAACAAAACCGGAAGCCGGCATCTTGGTTTCATTCAGGGTCATGGGCATTGTCTCCTGAAAGAGATGATGGGGTCGGTGGTGGTCTGCGTCAATTGCGAGTTCCAGACCATTTCGTGTTTTCACTGTGACCGCCGCGTGATTGGGCGCGCCGGATCAGTTTGACGTCACAAGTCCGCGCTCTGCCTTGATGCGGGCATAGGCGGAGGTGATCGAGGCGGCCTTGCGCTGGGCGGCGATCTCGAATTCCTTCGGTGCGCCGTTCTGCAGGACCATGTCGGGATGGTGGCTGCTCATCAGGCGGCGATAGGCGCGCCGGATGTCGGGAAACTCGGCATCATGATCGACCCCGAGGACGTGATAGGGGTCCAGCGCATCGGGGCCGAGATAGCTCGCCTTGATGCGCAGGAAGGTGGCTTCCTCAAAGCCGAAGGCCTCCGCGACGGTGCGCAGATATTCCAGCTCCGCCGGGCGCATCACGCCATCGGCGAGCGCGATCTGGAACAGGCCGTCGAGCACGCTTTCCAGCAGGCAGGGCCGGTCACGGTATTTCCGGCCGATGCGGCGAGCATAGGCCTCATAGCCATGCACGGTCTGGCGCGCGAGATTGAACACCCGGCGCACCGATGCGGAATCTTCCGGCGCGGACCGGAAGACGCGCGAGAAGGTATTGACCTCATCGCTGGTGACGAACCCGTCTGCGGCGGCGAGCTTGGCGCCCAGGCCGACAATCGCGGCGGTAAAGCCGACATCGTGCGGATCCGGCGCGCAGGACTGGTCAGCACTCGGAGGCGCAGAATCGCTCTCCGGTTCGAAGAGGCGGCGCCCGCCCTCCAACAGTTTAGACCATATGCTCATGAAGCCATCATACCACCTAAACGCGTATTGCCCATACGGTGAGACGCCACAGACAGTTGAGCTCAACTAAATGTGACTCCCCTGCGTTGCACAGGTTTAAATCGCCCCATGAGCGCAGGTCGTTTTCTTTTGGATGCAGGTGTTTAAGTTGTCCGGGCACTGATTCTGGAGCCCTTGGAGCCGCATTTGGAAAACGAAGCCGAAGACCAGATCGTCTACCAGGAATGCATCCTGCGGGACGGGCGCCGATACTGCACGGATGTGGAGGCGCCGGCCGATCCGGCGACCGCGGCGCCGCAGCCGGCCGAGACCACACCCGCCGACCCCGCCGGGCCGGGACTTTTTGACTGGGCCGATCCGATTGTCGCCGACCCGGCCGGCTGGGCGCGCGACCATCTCCTGAACATGGACGTGCTGGTGCCGATCGGCGTGCAGCTGCTGGCGATTTTCGGCGCCATGCTGCTCGGCGCAATCCTGGCCGCGCCGTTGCGCCGGCTGGTGCGCACAGGGATCGCGCGCCTGCCGGAGAATGTGCGCGCCATTGTCGGCGAGGTCGGACCGAAGCTGGTGCGCCCGGCGATCACGCTCGGGCTCTTCTATGCCGTGCAGATGATACTGATCAGCTCGGGCATGGATGCCACGCTGGTGCGCGTCGCCTTCTCACTGTCGGTCGCCTTCTTCCTCATCACGCTGGCCGGCGCCTTCCTGCCCCAGAGCCTGAGGAAACCCGCGCTCTATATCGCGCTGCTGATTGCCGGCCTGAACGCCTTCGGTGTGCTCGATGATGTGGTGGCCTGGAGCTATACCATCGGCCCACCCTTTGGCGGCCGGCGGATCAACCCGCCTTTTGTCCTGCAGGCCATCCTGACAGCGGGCATTTTTCTGTTTGCGGCCAACTGGCTGTCGAAACGGCTGAAGACGCGGGTGGAGACCCTGCCCAAGGTCGAGCCGAGCTTGCGCATCCTGCTCACCAATGCGTTGCAGGTGGGTCTCTTCTTCGCCGCCGCCATCCTGACGCTGGCCGGGCTCAATATCCCGCTCTCGGGGCTCGCTGTGCTGGGCGGCGCCATCGGCGTCGGCCTCGGCTTTGGCATGCAGCAGATCGTGGCGAATTTCATTTCCGGCGTGATCCTGCTGACAGACCGCTCGATCAAGCCTGACGATGTGATCGAGGTGGACGACACCTATGGCATCGTGAAGTCGCTCGGCCTCAGATATGCCTCGGTCATCACGCGCGATGGCAAGGAGCATCTCATCCCGAACGAGCAGCTCATCACCGACCGGGTGATCAACTGGAGCTATTCCGACAAGAAGGTGCGCATCAAGCGGCGCCTGCGCGTGGAATACGAGACCGATCTGAAGCTCGCCTGCGGGCTGGTCGTGGAGGGCGCGCAGATGACGCCGCGCGTGCTGGCCAGCCCGGCGCCGAAATGCCTCGTCATGGAGTTTGGTGAGGAGGCGGTGGAGATCGAGGCGCGCTTCTGGATCGACGATCCGGAGAATGGCGTCTCGAATGTCGGCTCGGACGTGATGCTGAATGTCTGGGACAAGTTCCAGGAGGCGGGCATCGACATCCCGCTGCGCCATGAGGATGTGCTGATCACGCCCGGCTCGACCCTGAAAGTCGAAATGGTGCGCCCCGGCAAGGCCCGCTCAGCGGGCGAAGAGGAATAGCGCCCCGAGGATCACCAGGGGCACAAGAAGGCCGCCGAACAGGTTGCGGGTGAAGACATAGCGCTCCAGCCAGCGATTGGCCGCGGCATCCTCAAGCGGGTCGATATGGGTGATATGGGCGACATTCGCGCCGGTGATCTCGGTCTCGTCATGCACGCGCGCTTCCAGGCGCACGCCCATCAGGTTCGTGCCAAGGAAGAACATGCCGCTGAACACGGCCGCGCCAACGGCTATGGCGATGAAGACGAGGATCCATTCGGTGTGGGACGGCAGACCGGACAGCCACAGCCCCGCGCCCAGCGTGGCGAAGCCGGCCAGGATCGAGGCCAGCCAGAGCGGATTGAGGGGGCGCAGGTCTTCTTCCGTCATGCCCCCCAGCTTACGCGGCAGGAGCCCTGCCGCAAGCTTGGAGAGTGGATCAGTCCTCGCCGGTAATGGCGTCGACCACCCGACTGGCAAACCGGCGCGAGGCGCGATTGGCGTCCCACCAGGTGCTGACATGCTGGGATTGGGTGATGTCGGTCTCGAAATATCTGTACTCCACATCCGACACGGTTTCCCCGTCGAGATGATAGACCTTGCCGGTCAGCTCCATGCCGCCGGTGCCGTAGGAGCGGAACTGATCGAGGCCCGGGCGGGCGGAGACCTGCTCGCGCGTGGGACGGTTCGGCCGGGCATCCTCGATCACCACCTCGATGCGTTCGGCATCGACGCCGGCCTGGTCGAGCGCGCGCTCGATATCCTCGATGATCTCGTCGGTCAGTTCTGGGCCTTCGCGGTCGCCATAATCATCGGCGAGCTTTTCAGCGAAGTCTTCCGAATAGGTGACAGAGATGGTGGCCGCCCCGGCCTGGGAAGCCAGGGCCAGAAGAGCAAGAGTCGCGATGGCGTAACGGGTCATGTGCAACCTCTCTTGGACATACGGTACGGCCAGAGGGGCCGTTTTCCTATGCTCACTCTAGCGAGCGCCCCATACACGGAAAAATCACGAGGTCGCGAGGAAGCTAGTCCTCCTTGCCCTTGTCATCGTCGCCGTCCGGGATCACCGCGCCGGCAGTATTGACCGCGCCTTCGGCCACATCGCCTGTCACGTTCACCGCGCCCTCGACGACATTGCCGGCAACGCTGACGGCGGTGGCCGCAAGGCATCCGCCGAGCATGGCGGGGGAAAGGATGAGGGCGAGGGCGGTGGCCGTCCGGCGCGAGCAGATCTTCATGTCGGCGAATAGGTCGCAATCCGCTTCGCCTGACAAGGAGAAAGTGCGCCGTCCGGCCGGCCGCCCCCGGCCTGCCTCAGATGGTGTCGACGAGCACGAGTTCCATTTCGGTGTCGGCCTCGATATCGAGCCTGGCCGGGCCGGTGATCGCCGCCCCGTCGCGGGCAGAGAAGGGCTCGCCATTGAGACGCGCCTTGCCGGTTGCGGCCACGAGATAGCCATGACGGCCCTCGGGGATCTCATAGCTCAGCGGATGGCCGGGAAGGGCGGTCGCGCCGAGCACACGGGCATCCTGGTTGATTTCCAGCGCGCCGTCATCGCCGAGCCCGCTGGCCAGGGTTTCCCAATCGCCGGCGCGATTGCCTTTCGGGAAGCTCTTCGTGCCCCAGCGCGGCTGACCGCCCTGGGCGCGCGGTTCGATCCATAGCTGGAAAAGCGTGGTTGCTTCCGGTTCGGAATTCCACTCGGCATGCTGGATGCCGTGGCCAGCGCTCATCACCTGTACGTCGCCGGCCGCAGTGCGCCCGGAATTGCCGAGCGAGTCGCGGTGGGAAACCGCGCCGGTGCGGACATAGGTGATGATTTCCATGGACTGGTGGCCATGCGGCGGAAAGCCGGTATCGGGCTGGATCGTGTCATCATTCCACACCCGCAGCTTTCCCACGCCCATCCGGGCGGGGTCGTAATAGTGCGAGAATGAGAAGTGGTAATGGGCGTCCAGCCATTCGTTCCTGAACGTGCCCAGGTCGTCAAATCGTCTGATCTCGATCATTGTCCTGCTCCTGTTCGTTGAAGTTGAGCCGAAGATGATCGCCTTGTGAGTTTTTTGACAGGGGGCGGCGGGGAACAGGTGTTATGCATCCGGTGAATGGCGGCGTGGATCCTGTCGCAAACAGCTTGATTTTTATCGCCGGGGCGCCGATTTGCTGGGCATGGCCGTCGACCTCTATCACAACCGTGTTCTGGAACTGGCGAGCGAGATCCCGCATCTCGGCGATCTCGATGCGCCCGAGGCCAGCGTGGAAAAGCTTTCACGCATCTGCGGCTCGACGGTGAAGGTCGACATCGTCCTGGACGAGGCCGGGGGCCATGTGGCCGCCATTGCCGTGGACCCGAAGGCCTGCGCGCTCGGCCAGGCGGCGACATCGATTCTCGCCCGGCACGCGGTCGGCGCCTCTGTGGAGGAGATCATCGCGGCGCGCGACGGCCTGAAAGCCATGCTGAAAGAGGGCGCACCGCCGCCCGAGGGCCGGTTCTGGGAGCTGCGCCATCTGGCTGGCGTCGCCGATTATCCCCCGCGCTACACCTCCACGCTGCTCGCCTTCGAGGCCGCCGTGGCCGCCATCGAGCAGGCGCTGGAAGCGCGCAAGGCGGCGGCTACCACCTGAAATAGATGAAGAAGAACACCATGAGCAGCCAATAGGGCGCCATGGTCCCGATGCCGACGAACAGCCCGTTGGGCTGGAGCTTGTTGCCCTCGGAGAATTTCGGGAAGAAGCGGTATTGCTGTTCCAGCCGGCCCGAGCGTGCGCGCAGCCGGTTCTTCATCGCCTCGGCCAGTGCGACCGGTTGGGGCTGGCGGTTGATCCGGCCGATAATGCGCCAGCGCACGATATCGCTGGCGATGCCGGTGCCGATGCTGGTGAGCACGAGCAGGCCGAGCGCGCCGATGACGAACAGGATGGTCTCGCGCCGGCGCGCGGTTTCCTCGGTGACGAAGGGCAGCACCTCGATCAGGTTCACCACCGCGCTGCGCACCCAGCCGATGCGCGGCAGGATGGAGGCAATCATATAGGCCGGGATAAAGGTGATCGCGAGCGACAGGACAGAGCCGATCGCATGCCAGCGCGACAGGTGGCCGATTGCATCGCGCAGGGCCTTCTCGTCTATTGCCGGTGTGTCTGTGTCGCTCATGAGGACCTAGGCAGAATAACGAAGAACTGGTGTAAGGCACGGATACGGGGCGCGCGCCAAGGACAAATACTGCATGACGGGTAAACCGGAGCTCACATTCTGGCCCAGAACAGCGCTGGCGCTATACAAGATTACTGTCAGTCCACTGTTTGCCGCGTTTGGCGCGCGATGCCGCTATGCGCCGACCTGCAGCGAGTATACTGCCGAGGCGGTCTCGCGTCACGGCCTGTGGGCAGGTCTGTGGATGGGGCTGGCGCGCCTGCAGCGCTGTCACCCGCTTGGCGGGCAGGGTGTGGACCCGGTGCCGGAAGAGACGGCCGGGCGCTGGTATCTGCCCTGGCGCTATGGCGTGTGGGCGCAGCCGCGTGACGTCTCTGGTGGCTGCGGAGACGATCAGAAGAACTGAATTTAGGTGAGTAGGATGCATGGAGCGCAGCGATATGCACCAAGCTTCACCAATACCGGTGCATATCGGGCTCCGCCCTCCATGCACCCTACTGGTGCTGCGACCTCACATATCCTCTCAACCCGCCTTCCTCCGCTTTTGCGGGGATAAACGGTGGCTTGCCCGGCAGCCCTGAGCGCGTCTCATGTGAGCGCAGCGATACGGAGACAGACAAGGACTCAGCCCTGAGCGCGTCTCATGTGAGCGAAGCGATACGGAGACAAACAGGGACTCAGCCCTGAGCGCGTCTCATGTGAGCGAAGCGATACGGAGACAATCAAAAGAAGAGCGAGCAGCCTTGAGCGCGATCCATCGCGAAGCGGGGATCAAATATAAAAGACCATTCAAAACTGAAATGGAGTGATGAGTCTTTTCCTCGCCCCCGCCGGGGCATTTCTTCCGTAAATTTGATCCCCCGGATCAAATTTTTTTGGCGAAGCCAAAACCCGGAAGAAATGGTGGAGCCAGGCGGAATCGAACCGCCGACCTCGTCATTGCGAACGACGCGCTCTCCCAACTGAGCTATGGCCCCGGTTTCCCGGATTTGGGGAAGGCGTCTCATACAGAGACCGGGCCTTGAACGCAAGCACCCCGAGCAGGGGAAAACCGGCCCGGCCTGTTGCGCTGAAAGGGTGCGCAATCGCTGCCCGCGACGCTATCGCGCGGCCCGGATTACGGGAGAACTGGCCTCTGGTCTTGACCTTTTCGGCCTCTGGCCACAAGCCTCGCGTCGATTTTGCATGGCGGAGCGCCGACCAGGCACAAGAGGAGTCATTTAAATGCGCGTGGCAGTCATTGGGACCGGATATGTGGGGCTAGTCTCGGGGGCGTGTTTTGCCGATTTCGGCCATACGGTGACCTGCGTGGACA
>OBJS01000056.1_pt1 | contig 67018 bp, 60 predicted proteins | sample 1519851 | NCBI WGS metagenome assembly OBJS01 (sample SAMN03019806, study PRJEB22545) | beach sand metagenome | biome: beach; feature: sea beach; material: beach sand | place: USA: Municipal Pensacola Beach, FL | collected 2010-10-20 | depth 25-47 cm m
GGGCAGCGCGTCGCCGCCGGGTCCCCAAACCACACCGATTCGCTCCCGCGTGCCAAGCGGCACCACCACATAATCGCCCGCCTGCAAAATCATCCCGTCCGGGACCAGATAATCATAGGTGCCCGCCAGCGGCAGCGGCAGCAGGATGCTTGCACGCGTTGTAAGGCGGGTGTCGGCGGCGGTGGAATTGGGCGAATCCATGGGCTACACTCTCGCAGCCTTGGCCGGTGCGAACAAGCCGGGAACAAGTAAATCGAAGCGCTCTGTCACCTGATGATGCGGCGGGCGCAACAGGCGGAACAGCGTTCAGGAATAGAATTGAGATGAAATTTTTTGTCGATACGGCGGATCTTGACGAGATTCGCGATCTCGCGGCGACGGGTATGGTCGATGGCGTTACCACGAACCCCTCGCTCGTCGCCAAGGCGGGCCGCGATTTTTTCGAGGCGCTGCAGGAAATCTGCGATCTCGTCCCGGGACCGGTCAGTGCCGAGGTAACGGCCACCGACACGGATGGCATGTTGCGCGAGGCGGAGAAACTGCGTGCGGTCGCCGATAATATCGCGATCAAGGTGCCGACCACATGGGACGGGCTCAAGGCCTGCCGCCGGCTGGCTGACGAGGGGGTGATGGTCAATGTCACCCTTTGTTTTTCGGTCAATCAGGCAATTCTCGCGGCCAAGGCCGGCGCGGCCTTCGTCTCGCCTTTCGTCGGCCGGCTGGACGATATCGGCCAGATCGGCATGGATCTGATTGCTGATATCAAGCAGGTCTATGATCACTATCCGGCGTTCAAGACCGAAATTCTCGTCGCTTCGGTGCGGCATGTGACGCATCTGCTCGATGCGGCGCGGCTTGGTGCAGATATCTGCACCATTCCGCCGAATGTGCTGCGTCAGCTCATCCGTCACCCGCTGACCGATGCGGGACTTGCGGCGTTTCTGGCGGATTGGGAAAAGACCGGCCAGAAAATCGTGAAGGATTAAGGTGATGGCGCGGCCGGCGGAGCCCGGATCGGTCAAAGAGCCGCCGGCCCTCGATCTGCCTTTGCCGCCCGTGGCCTTTGCGCCCGATGCGGCCGCCGCCTGGCAAGGCTGGTTCCGCGAATTGCGCGATGTGCGGCGTCTCAGCGATCATACCGTGCGCGCCTATGCCCGCGATGTCGGTGCCTTTGCTGCCTTTTTGGGGGAGCATCTGGGCGGCCCGGTCGGGCTGACCGCGCTGCAAACAGCGAAAATCGGTGATTTCAGGGCCTGGCTTGCGCAGCGGCGTACAACCGGCAGCCGGTCGAGCTCACTGGCGCGCGGGCTTGCTGCGTTGCGTGGTTTCTATCGTTACCTGCACAAGACGGGACAAGCTGAAAACATGGCGATTGCCATGTTGCACGGGCCCAAGCTGCCGCATGCGGTGCCCAAACCGCTTGCCCCCGATGCGGCGCTGGCCACTGTGGCGCAGGCGGGGACGCTCCCCGAACAGCCCTGGGTCGCGGCGCGCGATTGCGCGGTATTGACGCTGATCTATGGCTGCGGTCTGCGGATATCAGAGGCGCTCGGGCTCGATCGTTCGGTGCTGCCATTGCGTGACAGCCTCGACATTGTGGGCAAGGGCGGCAAGATGCGGCGGGTGCCGGTTCTGCCGGTGGTGCGCGAGGCGATCGCTGCTTATCTGGCGCTCTGTCCTTATGGGAGAGCGACATCCGATGGACCGCTATTTGTCGGGGTGCGGGGCAAGCGGCTCAATCCGCGGATGGTGCAGCTTGGCATGGCGCGGTTGCGTGGCGCACTTGGTTTGCCGGACAGTGCAACGCCGCATGCGCTGCGGCACAGCTTTGCGACACATCTGCTTGGGGCGGGTGGCGATCTGCGCACGATTCAGGAATTGCTTGGTCATGCCAGCCTGTCCACCACACAGCGCTATACCGAAGTCGATACCGCACGATTGCGGGCGGTTTATCGCGCCGCGCATCCGCGTGCGCAGGAATAACCGGCCGGCGAACGCTACAGCACGGTAGCCTGGACAACCGCCTTGAGCCGTTCGATCAGCGCATATTCATCCTGGGTGAAATCCGCATCGATCCACCAGGCTTCGACTTCCGCCAGCACCCGGCCGATTTCGGGGCCTTCGGGCACGCCGGCAAGCTTTACCTGCTCGCCGCTCAGCGGCAGTTTCGGCGGTTGCCAGGACTCGATCATCGGCAGCAGGGCGCGCCATTGCACCATATTGCCATCGCGTTTGGGATCTTCGGCCCAGCGCAGCATCGCCACATCGCGCATCACCGCAGGCCCCAGGCGATAGGCCGCCCGGCGGGTTTCGCGCACCGACATGTAGCAAAAGATCCGCTCATCCGCACCCAGCATCGCGCTCAGCCGCGTCCGCTGCGCATTCGACAGGCGCAACCGCCTGGCCAGCGCGTCAGCCTGTTCCGCATCCTCGGGCAGCAAGGCACCGAGACGGAGCAACGGGTCGGGCGTGAAAAAATTATCCGCATCGATCGCGCATAACGTCTGCAGCCGGTCGATATTGCGCGCCTCGGGCAATACCGCATTCAATACGCCGGTTGCCGCCATCTGCCGCAGCGCCGGGATCGGATCGTCGGCTGCCAGAAGCTTCAGCAGCTCGGTTGCAATCCGTTCGGCGGAAAGCTGTGCGATACCATCGATATGACGCGCGCAGGCGGACAATCCGTTCCGGTCCATCTCGCCCGCGCCGCAATGGGCGAAAAACCGGAAAAACCGCAGAATACGCAGATAATCTTCCCTGATCCGGGTATCGGGATCGCCGACGAAGCGGACCGTGCCGTTGACCGCGTCGGCGATGCCGGTGCCAAGCGGGTCGTAAAGCGTGCCATCACGTTCGGCATAAATCGCATTCATTGTCAGATCGCGCCGTTCCGCATCCGCCACCCAGTCGCGGGTATAGACAACATCGGCCCGCCGCCCGTCGGTCGCCACATCGCAGCGCAAGGTGGTCACCTCGACCGGGCGGTGATTGGCAACAGCGGTGATCGTGCCGTGATCGATACCGGTGGGCACGGCCTTGAGGCCGGCTTGCGTCAGCAGTTCAATGACTTCGTGGGGTTCCGCGGTGGTTGCGACATCGACATCGGGCTTGCCGTCATAATGATGCCGTCCGCGAATGACATCGCGGACACAGCCGCCGACAAAGCGCGCCTCGACACCGGGCCCGGCAAGCAGCGCATCCATCACCTGCCCCACCTCCGGTTCGCCAAGCCAGCCCGCAGCCGGCAGCTTTTCGGGCAGCATTGCGCCGGTGATATTTTCAGGGCCTGCCACGTTATTTCACCTCGCCAGGCACGATGCGGCCATTTTCCATATGCGCAGGCACATAGGCGCCTGCCGGATCCTCGCCGCTCAGATAGGCCATGACGAGCATACCCGCCGCCATCAGACCGAGCCCGCCCAGAACAAGCCACAGATAAGGGGCGTTTTTCCAATGCGCCCCGTCACGGTCCTGTTTGCGTTTGATGAGATACAGATAACCGCCGTAAAGAATCAGCGGCAGCAGAAACAGAAAGGCTTCGATCAGAAAAACCCGGGCCATCAGTCGGCCAATCTTTTTGACAGATTTACAAGCATGCCGGCGGTTGCTCCCCAAATATAGTAATCTTCATACGGAACGGCGTAATATTCACGTTTCTTGCCGCGCCATTCCCCCTGATGCCGTTGATGATTGACAGGATCCATCAAAAAGGAAAACGGCACCTCGAAAATCTCCGCCACCTCGATTTCGCATCGCTGCGGCTCGAAATCAGGGGTGATAAATCCAACGATCGGAACGATCTGATAGCCCGTGCCGGTGCGATAGGGATCAAGCCTGCCGACGATTTCAACCGTTGCGGGATCAAGTCCCACCTCTTCTTCCGCCTCACGCAGGGCGGCGGCGACCGGGCTCTTATCCGCTTCATCCATGCCGCCGCCGGGAAAGGCGATCTGGCCTGCATGCTTGTTCATATAGTCGGGCCGCCGGGTCAGCAGCACAGTCATTTCTTCGGGACGGGTGATAATCGGTACAAGCACTGCGGCAGGCCGGAAACTGCCGATATCGGCAAAGAAATTATCTTCCGGATTAAGCGCGAAATCGCCGTTCATTGCCCCGTCCTCGGGCCCGACCGGCAAGGTACCGCGCAGCTTCTCGCGTATCAGATCGCGCATCGGATCATATGTCTCCCCTGACATCAGCCGAATCGGAAAAAGCGAAAAACTGCCCGCCGCTCCAGGTGCCGAAGCGGGTCTTCCCGTCTTCCTCATGGTCGCTGCATAATGCCACAAGATCATAGAATACAGGCCGTGCGATCAAAGCTTCAAGGTTTCCCCTGACATGCACGTAAGGTGAGGGCTCCTGCGTCTCGGGGTCAATGGCGATGCGCAGGGGGTGCGCGGGGCCCGCATCGACCCAATCATCAAGATTGGTGCGAAAGCGCAATTGCTGTGCCGGTCCGTCGCCTTCCACCTGCATCTCGACAGCGACGAATGGGGCGTCATCGACAGTAATGCCGAGCTTTTCGACCGGCGTGACGAGATAGAATTTACCGTCCGGGTCACGGCGCAGCACCGTTGCGAAAAGCTGCACCATGCCGATACGGTTGATGGGGCTGCCCTGATAATGCCAACTGCCGTCGCGGGCGATTCGCATATCGATATCGCCGCGGAATTCAGGTTCCCATTTCTCGACCGGCGCGGGTGCGCGCTTGTCGCGGGCCCAGATCTGCCGCTCGATGGATTTGAGCCGGTTGTCAGGTGGGGTTGCCATGCGCTTTTCCGTTTGCTCCGTCGGTTAGTTGATGCGTTGCGGGGCAGCAGATGCGATAGTTTGGTCATGCAGCGTGCCGGTTGTTTTTTTGATCGCGCCTGCCACTGCCTAGGATATAGTACGCCAAATGCGACATGTCAGTGAATCCAACCCGCAGAATTCCATGCAACTGACCGCCCAGATCGATCAACTGGGGGAAAAGATCATCGCTGCGCGCAATGCGGTGGGGGAGGTGATCTTCGGCCAGCAGGCGGTGATCGACCAGACGTTTGTGACATTGCTGTCAGGCGGTCATGCGCTGCTTGTGGGTGTGCCCGGACTTGCCAAGACCCGGCTTGTGGAGACGCTTGGCGGAGTGATCGGCCTGCAGGATGCGCGGGTGCAGTTCACGCCTGATCTGATGCCCGCCGATATTCTGGGTTCCGAAGTGCTTGAAGAGAGCGAGGACGGCCGGCGCAGCTTCCGCTTCATCCACGGGCCTGTCTTCTGCCAGCTTCTGATGGCCGATGAGATCAACCGCGCCAGCCCGCGGACGCAATCGGCATTGTTACAGGCAATGCAGGAACATCAGGTGACCGTGGCCGGGCAGCATTACGATCTGCCGCAGCCTTTCCATGTGCTGGCGACGCAAAATCCACTGGAGCAGGAGGGCACCTATCCGCTGCCCGAGGCACAGCTTGATCGCTTTTTATTGCAGATCGACGTCGATTATCCTGATGCCGAGGCGGAACGCCGGATGCTGCTTGCTACCACCGGCATTCAGGAAGTTACCCCGAAGCAGATAATGAATGATGGCGATCTGCGTGCCGCACAGCATCTGGTGCGCCAGTTGCCGGTCGGCGAATCGGTGCTTGACGGAATTCTGGATCTGGTGCGCGCGGCGCGGCCCGAAGCGGCGGCGGCACCCGATATCAGGGCGCATGTCGCATGGGGGCCGGGGCCGCGCGCCTCGCAGGCGCTGGCATTGGCGGTGCGGGCGCGGGCGCTGCTCGAAGGCCGGGTCAGCCCCTCGCTTGATGATGTGGCGGCGCTGGCGGGGCCGGTTCTGCGCCACCGCATGGCATTGAATTTCACCGCCCGTGCGGATGGCATTACTGTCATGGATGTGATCGGCCGGCTGATCGAACGGTTAGGCTGAGGCGCGATGCCCGCATCTGCCCAGGCCGCGCGGATTGCCAGCCTGCGGGCACAGGCGGAGGCGTTATGCGCCGCTCTGCCGCCCTGGATGGTGAAGGCGGAACGGGTCGCCAATACAGGTGCACACGGCGCACATGGGCGTCGCCGGGTCGGGCTGGGGGAGGCATTCTGGCAATTTCGCCGTTATGGTCCGGGGGATGCGATCCGCGCGATCGACTGGCGGCAATCCGCCCGAAGCAGCCATTTATTCGTGCGCGAAACAGAATGGGAAGCAGCCGAAACCCTCTGGTGCTGGTGCGATATGGGGCCCGGCATGGCGTATCGGTCGCAATTCGCCGGCGCCAGCAAGGCGGATCGTGCCATGTTGCTGTGCCTCGCGGTTGCCGGCCTGCTGATGGGGGCGGGCGAACGGGTCGGTCTGCTGGGGGCTGAGGGGCCGCCGCGTACCGGCCAGCTTGGCTTCAGCCGCTTTGTCGAGGCGCTGGCGGAGAAAGCGCTGCCTGTCGATGCCGTCGCGTCGGAGGATATAAATCGTTCCTTGCCATCCAACCAATCCCTTGTACGGCACGCCAAGTTGCTCCTGTTCGGCGATTTTCTGTCACCGCTTGATGAGATTGCCGCCGTTATCCGCAATTATGCGGATCAGGGTGTGCAGGGCTATATGATGCAGATTCTCGATCCGACGGAGGAAGATTTCCCGTTTGCCGGACGGGTCATGTTTCATGACGGGTCGGGGGCCGAGGATATTGTTTTCGGGCGGGCGCAATCGGTACGCGCCGCCTATCGCGAAGAACTGAACCGTCACCGTGCGGGATTGCAGACGATCTGCCAGGATGCAGGCTGGCGGCTGACGGTTCACCGCACCGATCAGACCCCGCAACTCGCGCTGCTTGGGCTGTACCGCTGTCTGGCTGATGATATGAGGGTATCCGCCTGATGCTGCAGATCGGCCCGGTCATGTTCGCGGAACCGCTGATCCTGCTGGCGCTGCTGGGGCTGCCGGCGATCTGGTGGTTGCTGCGTGCGACGCCGCCCATGCCGCGGCGGATTTTCTTTCCCGCCGCGATCTTTCTGCGCGGATTGCGGAACAGCGAGGAATCGCCCGCGCGCACCCCCTGGTGGTTGCTTGTGCTGCGGCTTGCCTTGGCTGCCTGTGTGATTGTCGGGCTGGCGGGCCCGTCGCTCAATGCGGCGCAGGGGGATTTTCGCGGCGGCTTGCTGCTGATTGTCGTCGATAATGGCTGGACTGCCGGTCCGGGCTGGCAGCAGCGGCGCCAGACGATGATGTCACTGATCGGCGCGGCAAAGCGGCAGAATGCGCGCGTTGTGATATTGCCGACGGCGCGGACGATGGCTGTCGAACCGCTGGCACCGATGCTGGCTTCTGATGCGCTCGGCGTGGCGCGGGCATTGGCGCCAAGGCCCTGGCCTGTCGATCGGGGCGCGGCTGCGGAACGGCTTGCGGGCCTGCGGCAGCGGTCAGCCGATGCGGGCCAGGCGCATATTGCCTGGCTGAGCGACGGGTTTATGTCGCCATCCGATACCGCCGGCACCGCGGCGCTGTCAGGCGCGCTGGCGCGGTGGGGGCAGATCCATTTTTACACAGATGGCGCCGGGGAAAATCCGCCTGTTCTTGCAGCACCAAAGCCAACCCCGTCGGGGTTTGCGGTGACATTGCTGCGCGCTGTGCCAGGGCCGTCGGAACCGGTTTCGCTGCAGGTGCTCGGGGCGGATGGACGGATATTATCCACCGCGCCGGGTCAATTCGCCGCCGGTGAGACAGAATTGGACATTGCCCTGAGCATGCCGGTCGCCCTGCGCAACGGGGCGGATCGGATTCAGCTTTCGCCGCCCCGCTCGGCGGCATCGCTCTGGCTACTCGACAGCCGCTGGCGGCGGCGTCAGGTTGGGCTCGTCTCAGGTGCCAATCTCGAACTCGCGCAGCCTTTACTCGATGAACTTTTCTATATCGAGCGGGCGATGGCGCCGTTCGCTGAAACACAGCGCGGCACGATCACGGCCCTGCTGTCGGGTTCCCTGTCGATGCTAGTGCTTGCCGATATCGGCCAGATCGTGGGCGAGGATGCCGCGCGGGTGGCCAACTGGGTCAATAAGGGGGGCGTGCTGCTACGCTTTGCCGGCCCCCGTATGGCGGAAAAAAATGACGATCTTATCCCGGTGCGCCTCAGGCGTGGCGGTCGGTCGCTTGGGGGTGCCTTGTCCTGGGAAAACCCGGTGGGAATGGCCGAATTTCCCGAACATAGCCCGTTTTTCGGCCTGCCGGTGCCCGCGGAGGTGAAGATCAAGCGGCAGATACTGGCCCAGCCCGAACCGGGATTGTCGCAACGCAGCTGGGCGACCCTGGGTGACGGTACACCGCTCGTGACAGCGGAAAGACGCGGTGAAGGCTGGGTTGTCCTGTTTCATGTCACCGCCAATGCGCAATGGTCCAATCTGCCGCTTTCAGGGCTTTATGTTGCAATGCTGCAGCGGCTGGCGGAGATGTCGCCCGGCCGGATCGGCGAAACGCCCGCCGATCGCCATGCGCAGGAGTTTCTGCCACCATTGCTCGTGCTTGACGGGTTCGGGCAATTGGGTGCGCCGCCGCCGGTTGTGCGGCCATTGCCGGTTGGCCCCGATACCGTGGTAACCGAGCTTGGGCCTGAAACGCCCCCGGGCTATTACGGTGTTTCCGCCGCGCGTCAGGCTGTGAATCTGCCGCGTGGCGCTGCGGATTTGCAGCCGCTGACCGGTTTGCCGGCCAATTATGCCGCCCACGATTATACCCGGTCGCAGGAGGTATCCCTGCTGCCGCCTTTGCTTGTGCTTGCCCTCATAGTATTACTGGCCGATGCCGTCTGCATTCTTGTCGTCACGGGCCGTGGTCGCTGGCCCGATTTGCGGCGTCGATCAGCTGCGGCATCCGTGGTGGCGGTTGTGTTTCTCATCGGGCTTGCCGGCGCGTCGTCGCGGGCGGATGCTGCGCCCGCCGCCGCAGATTCGGCCAGCGATGATGCCCGGATTCTTGCGGCGGCGCTTGAAACCAGACTTGGCTATATTCTGACGGGCGATCGCGAGACCGATGCGCGCAGCCAGGCGGGTCTTGCCGGTCTCAGCAGGGTGTTGAGCGCCCGCACCGCCTTTGCGCCCGCCGCGCCTTTCGGGCTTGATCCCGAAACCGATGCGCTTGTCTTTTATCCGCTCATTTACTGGCCGATGGTTGCGGGTCAGAAGCCACTGTCAGATGGCGCGCTCGCGAAAATCGACCGCTATATGAAGAATGGCGGAACGATTTTGTTCGATACCCGCGATCAGTTGACCCGCTTCAACAGCTATCGTGGCAATGCGGGTGCCGTATCGGGTCCGGGGCAACAGACCTTGCGGCAGATTCTGGGTGCGCTCGATGTTCCGCCCCTGATGCCGGTGCCGCCCGAACATGTGATCACCAAATCCTTTTATCTGCTGCAGGGTTTCCCCGGCCGCTATGTCGGTGGGCAATTGTGGATTGAAGCGGCTGCGGCTGAAACCGGCGATAATGTAAATAGCGAACGGGTGTCGGGGCTGATCGTGGGGAGTGCCGATTGGGCGGCGGCCTGGGCGATCGATGAGGCGGGGCGGCCGGCATTGCCGCTTGAGCCGGGCGGTGCAAGACAGCGCGAACTGGCATTCCGGGTCGGGGTCAATTTCGTGATGTATGCATTGACCGGTAATTACAAGGCCGATCAGGTGCATGTGCCGACATTGCTCGAGAGGCTCGGGCAGTGAAAATAGTGTTCGCGCCATTGATCGGGGGGGAGTGGCTGCTGGTTCTGGCAGTGCTATCCGCGCTGCTGGTCGGCATCTGCCTTTTTACCAGGCTGCCCGGTTCGGTTTGGCGTGGGGTTGCGGCGGTTTTGTTGTTGGCGGTGTTGGCGAATCCAATGATCGTCCGTGAACGGCGCGAAATCCTGCCGGATATTGTCGCCTTGATAATCGATGACAGCCCGAGCCAGCAGCTTGATGGGCGGGCTGATCGCGCGGTGGCGGCGGCGGAGTTGATACGCGCGCAACTGGCCCGTCTGCCGGATTTGCAATTGCGCGAGATGCGCATTGGTGAAAGTCTTGGTGGAACCCGTCTGTTCGCCGCGGTGGAAAAGCTGATGTTCGACGTGCCGGCGGAACGGGTGGCCGGTATTATCATGATCAGTGACGGCCAGGTGCATGATGTGCCGCCCCAGGCACTTCAGTCGCAATTATCAGGGCCTGTACATGCCTTGCTGACTGGCGATCCCGAACAGCAGGACCGCCGGCTCAGTATCGCGCAGGCGCCCAAATTCGGCATTGTGGGGGAAACGCTGAGCTTGCGCTTGCAGGTCGATGATGGCGATCCTGCCGGTGACAGGAGCCGGCCACAAGAGAGGCAGCCGGGCACCGCGCAAATCGCCTTGCGCCTGAATGGCGGGGCGCCGACTTTTCATCCGGTAGAGGTCGGCGAAGAAACCGAGCTGCGATTCAAGCTGTCGCATGCGGGCGCCAACGTGGTCGAGTTATCCGTTGATCCGGGCCCGGAGGAATTGACATTACGTAATAACCGCACCGCATTGATGGTGAACGGGGTGCGTGATCGTTTGCGTGTGTTGCTTGTGTCCGGCGAGCCGCACCCGGGGGAGCGGACCTGGCGCAATCTGCTCAAGGCGGATCCGGGTGTCGATATGGTGCATTTCACGATTTTGCGACCGCCTGAAAAACAGGATGGTACGCCGGTCGATGAATTGTCTTTGATCTCCTTCCCGACCCGCGAGCTTTTTTCGATCAAACTGCATGAGTTCGATCTGATCATCTTCGATCGTTATAAACGACGCGGTGTTCTGCCCTTCACCTATTTCGACAATATTGCGAACTATGTCGATCAGGGCGGTGCGTTGCTCGTGGCGGCGGGGCCCGCATTTGCGTCGGGTGAAAGTCTTTACCGCACCCCGCTTGCCATCGTTTTTCCCGCGCAACCGACCGGCAGAATCAGGACAGGCGGTTTCCGGCCGCAATTGACGGACCTCGGCGCGCGGCATCCGGTGACCGAAACATTGCCCGGCGCGAACAGTTTTGCCGATGACGGCGGGGCGCTGGATCCGCCGCGCTGGGGCCGCTGGTTCCGCTTTATCGAAACAGAACAACTCGATGGCAAGATGTTGCTATCCGCCCCTGACGGCGCGCCGCTTCTACTGCTTGACGAGGTCGGAGAGGGGCGGGTGGCGCAATTACTGTCCGACCATAGCTGGCTTTGGGCGCGCGGATTCGATGGCGGTGGGCCGCAGGCCGAGTTGTTGCGTCGTCTGGCGCACTGGCTGATGAAAGAGCCTGACCTCGAAGAAGAAAATCTGTATGCAGAGTATGAGGCCGGGGAGATCCTGATCGAACGGCGCAGCGTTAATCTGTCCGATGTGCCGGTACTGGTCGAGTTTCCCGACGGCCATAGTCAGCTTGTCGAGATGATGCCCGTCACGCCGGGGAAATGGCGCGCGCAGATAGAGGCGCAGCAGCCTGGCATCTATCATCTGCGTGATGGCCGGCGCAGTACGATCGTTGCGGCCGGCGATGCGAATCCGGTGGAATTCGCCGATGTGCGCGCGACCGAAATCCGGCTGGCGCCGGTCGTGGCGGCAAGTGGCGGTGCGGCGGTGTGGTTGCGTGCTGACGGGGTGCCCGATATTCGCCGCGTGGGACCCGGCCGAGATATGGCCGGCCAGGGTTGGATCGGGTTACGCGAGAACCGGCAATATCTGGTTGCCGCGCTTGAGCAGCACAGCCTGCTGCCGGCCTTGCTGATGTTGCTATTGATTGCTGCCGCCATCGGATTTGCGTGGCGTTCGGAGGGACGTTAGCCGAAAGGCGTCCAGTGGCCTTCCCGGTCATATATGCGTCTTTTCAGCCATCCCTTCCCAGCGAGACTGTGGCTGTCTAGAATGCGGTTTCCCGGTGGACGCCAATCCCGAATATCGGTAGGGATGTTGTCCCGTCAATAAGCTGGATATGCGGAAAGACAATGATTGGCTTGGTAATCGTAACCCATGGCCGCCTGGCCGAGGAATTACTGGCTGCTGCGGCACATGTGGTGGGCCCGCAGGAAGATAGCCGCGCGATCTGCATCGACCCGGACGATGATATGGAGCAACGCCGCGCCGACATTCTGAATGCCGTGACAGACGTGGATTCAGGCAAAGGCGTGCTGGTCCTCACCGATATGTTCGGCGGTACCCCGTCCAATCTGTCGATCTCCATTCTCGACCGCGCCAAGGTAGAGGTGATCGCCGGTGTCAATCTGCCGATGCTGATCAAATTCGCCAGTGTGAGGGAAGGGTGCGAACTGGCCGATGCGGTCGAGCAGGCGGCCGAGGCAGGGCGCAAATATATTTCCGTCGCCTCCAAGGTGCTGACGGGTGAAGGCAAGTGAATGCAACCGCGCCGCTACAGCGGACATTGGTGATCTGCAACGAGCGTGGTCTGCATGCCCGCAGCTCCGCTAAATTCGTCAAATGTGTTGGCGAGTTCGATGCGCAAGTCACCGTCAGCCGTGATGGCATGGCGGTCAACGGGACCTCGATCATGGGATTGTTGATGCTGGGCGCGGCAAAGGGGTGCGAAATTCATATCAGTGCGGAAGGGACCGATGCGGTGGCCGCACTTGCCGCGCTAACCACGCTGGTCAAAGCAGGATTTGGCGAGAATGAGCCTGAGTGATTCTTCTCCTGATCACCTCGGCAAGCTGCAACATATTGGAATAATTGAATTTTAGCTGAAATTCCTTTTATGGACAGCGTATGGGCAGTGGCGCTCGAATTAACCACATAACAATATAAACATTTCTTTATATTGCTTATTGTGCCGATAGAGTGGCTTTGTTATAAGCTGCGCCGATAGTGCGGCTCGGCAATGATGAGTGACGTGCGGCCCGCAGCAGATGCAGAAGGAGTTTCACAACATGACTGGCACAACCGACTATAAGGTCGCTGATATGTCGCTGGCCGAATGGGGCCGCAAGGAAATCACAATCGCCGAAACCGAAATGCCCGGCCTGATGGCATTGCGTGAAGAGTATCACGGTCAGAAACCGCTTGCGGGCGCGCGTATTGCGGGCTGTCTGCATATGACGATTCAGACCGCCGTGTTGATCGAGACGCTGGTCGATCTGGGGGCGACGGTGCGCTGGTCATCGTGCAATATTTTCTCGACGCAGGATCATGCGGCCGCGGCTGTCGCGGCGGTTGGCGTACCGGTCTTTGCCTGGAAGGGTGAAACCGAGGAAGAATTCGACTGGTGTATCGAACAGACGATCACCGGACCGGGCGGCTGGACGCCGAACCTCATCCTCGATGATGGCGGCGATCTGACCAAGATGATGCATGACAAGTTTCCTGAATTGCTGGACGAGGTGAAAGGCATTTCGGAAGAAACCACAACCGGTGTGCTGCGGCTTTATGACATGGCGCGGGCGGGTGAATTGAAGGTGCCCGCGATCAATGTGAATGATTCGGTGACCAAGTCGAAATTCGACAATCTGTATGGCTGCCGCGAAAGCCTGGTTGACGGGGTCAAGCGCGCGACCGATGTAATGATTGCGGGCAAGGTTGCTGTTATCTGCGGCTATGGCGATGTCGGCAAGGGATGTGCGGTGTCAATGCGCGGGCAGGGCGCGCGCGTCCTTGTCACCGAAATCGATCCGATCTGCGCCTTGCAGGCGGCGATGGAAGGCTATGAAGTCGTCACCATGGAAGAAGCCGCACCGCAAGGTGATATCTTTGTGACGGCAACCGGTAATATCGATGTGATCACCACCGATCACATGGCGAAAATGAAGGACCGGGCCATCGTCTGCAATATCGGTCATTTCGATTCGGAAATTCAGGTCGCCGGTCTGCGCAATTATGAATGGGAGAATGTGAAGCCGCAGGTCGATGAAGTCATCTTCCCCGACGGCAAGCGGCTGATCCTGCTGGCGGAAGGCCGGTTGGTCAATCTGGGCTGCGCGACCGGGCATCCAAGTTTCGTCATGAGCGCCTCTTTCACCAATCAGACGCTGGCGCAGATCGAATTATGGCGCAATGCCGATGCATATGACATTGGCGTGCATGTGCTTCCCAAGCATCTTGATGAAAAGGTCGCCCGGCTGCATCTGGGTAAACTCGGGGTCAATCTGACTGAATTGAGTGACGCCCAGGCGAAATATCTCGGTCTGGCGCAACAAGGTCCGTTCAAGCCCGATCATTACCGTTATTAAGCGGCTTGCAAAACACAGGGTGGCGTGGCGCGAAATCAAGCGTCACGGCACGCTGTAATATCGCTGCCGCTGGATGCCGGTAGCACAGGTCAGGCACTGCCAGAAGCGCGTCGCCGCGCCAGATCCCGGGCATGACCCGCAGGGCGGCGACAGGTAGATTAGCGGCTGGCCGGGCCGTTTGCATTGCACGGATCTGCTGCAAACCCACCTCCCCCACTGCGCGGACGGAAAAATACGCCTGCCCGGCGCAAAGCGAAGCTGTCTCCCGGCCGAGCGCGACATCAAAACGCGCGTCCCACCTACCTGACTGCCCGGGCGCAAGGCGTAAATCGGGACCAATGGACGCCATTTCCCGCAGGATCAGGATGCGCCCCTTATGCGGCATTAGCTGGCAGCCGGACAGGGTTTTGCCACCTGTCACGGGCTGTGCGCAAAGCCACTGATAAAGGCTTTCAAGCCGACTCAGGCGCGGTGTATATCGCTGTGCGCCAATAGCTGTAATCAGCCGCGCGATGGCCCGCAATCCGACTTCCTCAGGTGCTGCGGACAGTCGCGCCGGGTCGAGCCAGGCGACGCCCGCATCCCCGACAATCGCAGCTTTCGACAACAACTCATCCGTATAATGATCGATCGCCGCACGCGCGCGCTGCATATGCGCCGCTGTCGCCGTCAGCCGCTCGGGCGGCATGCCCTCATCGCGCAAATGCCGGTAAAGGGTGCGCATCCTCACCCGGGCATAGTGGGAATCGTGATTGGACGGGTCTTCGATCCAATCCTGTCCGGCGGCACGCAATGTTGCGTATAAGTCGGATTTCGGGACATCAAGTAACGGACGCACGAAGCGCAGCTTGCCTCGCTTGCTGAGCGGTTGCATCGCGGCAAGCCCGTGCACGCCACTGCCGCGCATCAGATTGAGCAGCAGCGTCTCGGCCTGATCTTCCCGCTGGTGGGCAAGCAGGAGATCCCCGATTCCCCGTTCCGCACAGGCGGCTTCAAGCAAGGCATAACGCTTTTGTCTGGCTGCTGCCTGGATTGAACTGGTGGGCTTATCGTCCGCCCATTGCAATATCCGATGCGCAATCCCGAGATCCGCGCACCAGCCGGCAACCCGTTGTGCTTCGGCTGCGGAGTTACGGCGCAGCCCGTGATCGACAGTCAATGCCAACAACCCGTCAGCCCAGCCGCTATCGCTAGACCGCCGCAACCAGTCACGGCACAGCAGCAGCAGCGCCATGCTGTCCGCGCCGCCTGAAACAGCGACCGCGACCGGCGGTTGCACATCGAGTGCGGCCATCGCTGTCTGAAAGTATTCGGTTGTGACAGGCTGTGCCGTTTCTGGCGTCATGATGACCGCATCCGCAAACTGTGTCGCTGTTGTGGTAACGAAAACCGCTCACGCAGTCAGCCTGACACAGGCCGTACGCACGGTTTGCAGCCCGCCCGCTTCTGTGCCCGGTCTGCGATCTCGCCGGTGCAGCATAGCATGCTAGCATGGATCGGGTTACCGGCAGTTTGCCTTCTTGGCTTCGCTCGTCGCGCGGCTTTTTATCTTGTCGCTTGCCTGGGGATAGGTCTTTCCGATCTCGGTCAGGGTCTGACAGGCCTCCATCTGATGGCCAAGTGCTGCCAGCGTCATCCCGAGCTTCAGCATATTATCGGCGCCTTTGGGGCTGTCAGGATATTTTTGAAAGCCTTCGAGGAAATAGCTCGCCGCTTCCTGATACTGGTTGCGCACATAAAAGGTCTCGCCGAGCCAATAGATGGCATTGCCGGCAAGCTTGTGATCGGGATGGGCTGCAAGAAAGGCCTTCAGGGCGCTGGCCGCGGCCGGGTAATCCCCACCACGCAGCAGATTGAAGGCTGCGGCATATTGTGCCTCAGGCGACTGGTCGGCAGTCGTGGTGGCAGGTGCAGCCGGGTTTGCCGCGGGCGCCGCTTCGCGCGATGCTGACGGGTCCTCGCCGGGGAATTTGCTGCCGATGGACCCGCCGGCAACGCCTTCCTTGCCTTTCTCAAGTGCGGACAGGCGGAAATCGATATCGGCGACAAGCTTGTCGAGTCGCGTCTGCGTTTGCATCAGCCGGAAGTCGATCTGCTCGATCTGCCCGGTCAGATTACGCAGCTCAAGCGCCATCTGATCGATCTGGATTTTCAGACGCGCGGCGGCGGTTTCATTTCCGACAGGTTCAGGCGCAGCGATCGCCGCGGCTCCCCCCGCTCGCGATTGATTTGCCATTTGCCGTTGCAGATCCGCCACATCCTGACGCAGCCGGTTCAGCTCATATTGCAGGCCTGAAACATCCTGCAGCGAGCCGGTTTGCGCGGCCGCTGGCAGTATGCCCGCAAACAGCCAGGCCCCGACAATCAGCCAGGCCCCGATCATGATGTGCTGACTAAACGGTCTGAGCGTTGATTTGGCTTTGCCGGAAGGTTGGGCGGTCTGTGCGGCAAGCGGCATGGCATTTGACCTGTCTATCGAGAATATGTTCCCCGCCGCGTGCCATTGGGCGCGGAGGACAAATTATAGAAACATGGCTGTGCCCGGGCATGCGGCAGTGATTGTTCGCATGCCCGGTCAGCAAGTCAGTTCCAGACTTAGTTCACCGATGTCGTGGCATTACGGTTTTGTGACCAGCAGGATTCATCCGAGCAAACGGCAATCGGGCGTTCCTTGCCATAACTGACCGTCGAAATCCGGGACGCATCGACCCCGAGGCTGACGAGGTAATCCTTGGCGGAATTTGCCCGACGCTCCCCCAGCGCCAGGTTGTATTCGCGCGTGCCACGTTCGTCGCAATTGCCCGCGATCGTGATCGTCGCCTGCGGATTTTCCGCAAGCCACTTAGCCTGCGCCTGCAACGCCTGACGCGCCTGTTGGCTCAGATCGTAACGGTCGAAGGCAAAGAATACGCGGTGCGCCGCCTCTGTTTCGAGGTGTTTTTGCGAACCGGCGATGACGCCCGCAGGCAGAGAGGACACAGTGCCCGAAGACACACTGCTTCCGCTACCGGCCGCGCCCGTCCCGCCTGCGCCACTGCCCGATACGTCGCGATCGGGGGTGGTTTCACAGGCGGCAAGCAAGAAGATCGCGGCAAGCGCACTGGCAGACCGGATCCCGAAGGAAACTTTTGACATTAAGAGATACTCCTGATGATGATTGTCAGCGAAGCATGGAATGGTCGTGGCGCTTTGCCTAAGCTGCGATTTGCCGCACTAAATCGTTATTCGGCCTACGTCTTTTTTTGATCCACCCCCATTGGTGACAGCAATATAAGTTTACCCGCCTTCCCCGAGTGGAATCAAGGGCGACCAAGCAGGATCCGACGCATCGCCGACTGTTGCAATTTCACGTTCGTTATATCCGGTCAGGTCGATCGAATAGAGACGTGTGCGCGATCCTTCACCTTGTGCGTTGGAGGGCGTTTCGCGGAAGAACATAAGTACCCGGCCATTGGGCGACCATGTCGGTCCTTCATCCAGAAAACTTTCGGTCAGCAACCGTTCGCCGCTGCCGTCAGGACGCATCACGCCGATATGGAACCGCCCCTTGCGGAAGCGGGTAAAGGCGATCAAATCGCCACGCGGCGACCAGACCGGCGTGGCATATCGGCCATCCCCGAAGCTGATCCGCCGGACATTGCCGCCATCCGCGTCCATCACATAGATCTGCTGTGAGCCGCCGCGATCGGAGTTGAACGTGACCTGTCGGGCATCGGGCGAAAATGAAGGGGAGGTGTCGATTGCGGGATGGTCGGTCAAACGGGTGGTTACCCGACTGCGTAAATTCATCAGATAGATATCGGAATTGCCGTTGCGCGCCAGGCTCATGATGACGCTGTCGCCGTCCGGCGAAAAGCGCGGCGCGAAGGTCATTCCCGGAAAATCGCCCAGCACCTCCTGCTGTCCCGTATCGATATCATAGACATAGACACGGGGTTTATCGTCGAAATAGGACAGATAGGTGATCTGATGGGTGGTCGGGCTGAAGCGCGGTGTCAGGACCAGATGCCGCCCGCTTGTCAGGAAGCGCTGATTGGCGCCGTCCTGATCCATGATCGCCAGCCGCTTGACGCGCGCAGCCTTGGGGCCGCTCTCGGCGATATAGACGATGCGGGTATCGAAATAGCCGCTTTCGCCGGTCAGCCGCTCGTAGATTTTATCGGAAATCAGATGTGCGACCCGCCGCCAGTTATCGGGCTGGGTGAAGAAGACGCGGCCTTCCATCTGCCGTTCGGCGAATACGTCCCACAGGCGGAACTCGACCCGCAGCCGGCCGTCGGGCTCCCGGATCGCCGCGCCGGTCACAAGCGCCTGCGCATTGATAAGGCGCCAGTCACCAAATCGCGGCAAGACGCCGATTGCGTCGGCCTGCTGGATGAAACTGCGCGGATCAAGCGGCCGAAACAGGCCCGACCGTTCCAGGTTCGCGGAGATGACCCCATTCATTTTTTGCGCGATATCCTGGCCGATTTCGCTATCGGCCTGGAATGTCGGCAGCGCGATCGGCAATGGATCCACATTGCCCTGGGTAATGTCGATGCGCAATTGTGCCTGCGCCTGATGCGCAAGGCTCAACATCACCACACTGAACAGAATGGTGACGGCAAGTCGTGTTGCCCTGTGAAAGATATTTTTTCTGTACCCGGTCATCCGCCCAGCATTTCCCTTGGATCAAAAGTCAGTTCGATATCGCGCCACCGTTCATATTTATCCGGCGGCAGGTTTTTTAAAGGTACGCATTTTTGCACTGCACGGATCGCATGTTCCGCTGCTGTACGATAATGACTGTCCCTGTTCATCCGATCGCCGTCCACCACTTCCGGCATTCCCGCCAGTTCGCCATCGGGCCGCAGGAAAATGCGCAAACGGACAACCAGCCCTTCAGCGTAGCGTGCGCCTGCAGGCACGATCCAGCATTCCTGAATCTGCGCGCGTATTGCGTCGATCTCGCTCAATGTCAGCGGTGTCGCCAATGCCGGTGACACGGGAACCGGTTCACGGGGTGCATCATCGGTTTCGGTTTCATTCTTCTGTTCGGGCGCCGGCGCCTGCTCGCGCGATTTATCCAGTAGCGCGGCGATCCGGTTCGCATCGAATTTCGGGGGCCGTTTCGGCTTGACGCGCGGCGCGGGGCCAGGCGTCACCACCTGCGGCTCAGGCTTTACCGGCTCGGCCGCAACAGGTTTTTCCGGCACCGGATCCTTCGGCGTCAAAGGCGCGACCGCATCGACCTTTTTGGGTGCAGGTGGCGGTGGCTCCGCAGCGGCGGGCGGTGTCGGTGCGGGCGGCGGTGGCGGGCTTGCCTTCGGTTTGGTCGCTGGCGGTGGAAGATCGGCGGGTGAGGGGTTCTTTTTCGGCAAGCTCGTTTTTTCAGCTATCGGCGCAAGGGTGACAGGAATGATCTCGCGTGTCGGTTGCCAGTCACGGTCGAACATTGGCAGCCCGATCAGCGCGATCGCGATAATGGCGATGTGAAAAACCGCCGAGATGATGAGCGCGCGCCGCATGCAGTCTCATCACCGCTTGCCAGGCATTTCGGTCACCAGCGCGACTTTGGTGAAGCCCGCTTCGGTCAGACGCCCCATCAATTGTATCACCTGGCCATATGCGATGGACTGGTCGCCGCGAACATAGATGCGCGTATCGGGTTTGTTGCCCAGAATGGCGCGTAATTTGGGGATCAGTTCATCAGCTTCTATTTCCGTATCCTGAATATAGATAAGCCCCTTCGCATCGATCGAAATCGCGACTGGTTCGACGGATTCATTCAGCGGGGTGGCACGCGAATCGGGTAAATCGACAGGTACCCCGACCGTCAGAAGCGGTGCGGCGACCATGAAGATCACCAGCAATACGAGCATCACGTCAACCATGGGGGTGACATTGATCTCGCTCATCGGCTGATGCTGAAACCGCCGTCGGTTATTGCCCTGGCCGCTTTGGCCGGGGCGTCCGGTGAAGGCCATCGCTATGCTCCGTCCTCGGTCTGCCGCGACAGGATGGTGGAAAACTCGTCGGCGAAACCGCTCAGCCGGTTACCATAGCGGGCCATCTGATTGGTGAAGCGGTTATAGCCGATCACCGCCGGGATTGCCGCGACCAGTCCCAGCGCGGTTGCAAACAGCGCTTCGGCGATACCCGGCGCGACCACGGCCAGTGAGCTGTTGTGGCTCACCGCTATCGCCTGAAAGCTTGTCATGATCCCCCAGACCGTGCCGAACAGGCCAATGAAAGGGGCGGTGGAGCCCACGGTCGCCAGAAAATCGAGATAGCGCTCCAGATCCTCAAGCTCACGCGACATGGTGACCGACATCGCCTTGTCGACCCGCTCCCTGACGCTGCGTCCGAAGCCGCGGCCGCCATTGCCTGCGCGGCCCGACCCGCGGCTCCATTCGCGCATCGCGCTGACAAACAGCAGGGCCATCGGGTGATCGGCGCGTTTTGCAACCCGCTCGTAAAGTTCTTCCAGCGAATTGCCAGACCAGAAAACCTCCTCGAATTTGTCGGCTTTCTCCTCCACCTTGCGATAGCGCAGGAATTTGTGAAAAATGATTGCCCAGGACCAGAATGAGGCGAGCAACAGGGTCAGCATCACAAGCTTGACGACCCAGTCGGCGCGCAAAAATAGGTTCCATACAGAAAAATCCACCGCCGACAGCATGGCGGTGTCCGTTACCATTTCCGGCATATTGCCTGTCCTTTCACGCACGCACTTGACATATGAACTGTAGCGGATCGCGCCATCCTGTATCGCGCCGGCCATGACGCTTCAACAGGAAGGTGGCGTAATTGAGGCGGCCCAAGCGCGCATCCGTGCTGCACAGCGTTTTCGCGCTTCCCCTGTCTATTCCGCATCGGTCAGCAGGTCCGCAACAGCCTGGCGCAGAATTGCAGGCAACCGTTTCGGGCGACCGTCTTTGCCGACACAGGCAAGCGTGATATCTGCCCGCGCCAGATTTTCCGTCCCCCGCCATACCGATTGTGTGCAGTTCAGTCGCGCACCGCTGTCGCCTGTGAACCGCGTCCGCACCTGCAATCGATCGTCAAGCCGGGCGGGCTTTAGAAACGCGATGGCGCAATGGCGGACAACGAAGAATACCCCCTCCGGCCCGGCGGCAAGCGCGGTCTGGTCAATGGCGATCAGGCGGACATAATCGGACCGCCCCCGCTCCATGAATTTCAGATAATTCGCGTGATAGACCGCGCCCGACAGATCGGTATCCTCATACTGAACCCGCAGGGGCAGATAATGTGTCGCCCCCTCGATCCAGCCATCGCCATCCGCGTCGCGTTCAGTCATCCTGTGCCGCACCATCGTCTTGCAGCAGATCGAGCTGCGCCAGTTCGGCGGTATCCGCTGCCGGCGCGGGCAGTCCCAGATGCAGGAATGCCTTGCGTGTCAGCAACCGGCCGCGCGGGGTCCGTTGCAGCAGCCCTTGCTGGATAAGATAGGGCTCGACGATTTCTTCAAGCGCGTCGCGCGGTTCGCTGAGCGCGGCGGCGATGGTCTCGATTCCCACTGGGCCGCCGGAAAAACTTTCCGCGATCACCCGCAGATAGCGCCGGTCAAGCGCATCGAGCCCGCACGCATCGACCTCCAGCCGGTTGAGGGCGGCATCCGCCTGTTCTGCGCCAATCGGCCCCGCGCCTGCAACGGCCGCGAAGTCGCGCACCCGCCGTAACAGGCGCCCTGCGACCCGTGGCGTGCCGCGTGCGCGGCTTGCGATTTCAAAGGCCCCCTCGGGGGTGAGTTGCATCTCCAGCAGCCGCGCGCCGCGCGCGACGATTTCGACAAGCTCCTCAACCTCATAGAAGTTAAGCCGCACAGGAATGCCGAACCGGTCGCGCAGGGGCGTGGTGATCAGGCCCGAACGGGTGGTCGCGCCGACCAGTGTGAAGGGTGGCAGATCGATGCGCAGCGAGCGGGCCGCCGGCCCTTCGCCGATAATCAGATCGAGCTGGAAATCCTCCATCGCGGGATACAGGATTTCCTCGACAGCCGGGCTCAGACGGTGAATTTCGTCGATGAACAGCAGATCGCGCGGTTTCAGATTGGTCAGAAGCGCCGCCAGATCGCCTGCCTTGGCGATCACCGGGCCCGAGGTCGTTTTCAAATCGACACCCAGCTCATAGGCGAGGATCTGCGCCAGGGTTGTCTTGCCAAGTCCGGGTGGTCCGGCCAGCAGGACATGATCAAGCGCGTCGGCGCGCTGCCTGGCAGCCTGGATGAATATGCCCAGATTTTCACGGGCCTTGCGCTGCCCGATAAATTCATCAAGCGAGCGTGGCCGTAAATGCGGGGCGGCAAGATCCCCTGCAAGCGGTTCAGGGCTGATCAGTCTGCTTTCGAATTCCGCGTCTTGTGTCATGCCGACAGTTCCCGCAAGCCGATGCGGATCAATTCATCAAGCGTTATCTCATCCGCCGCTGCGCCGTCGCGGGCGGCAAGCGAGCGCCGTGCGGTAGCAAGCGCCCGATGCGCGTCCGCTTCCTTATATCCCAAATTGACAAGCGCCGACAGGGCGTCCTGAAATGCGGCAGGTTGCGTCTGATCGGTCGGCGCGATGTTTGCGGTTTGCCCGCTTGCAGCGTTACCGGTGCGCAGGGCCAGATGCGGCCCCTTGTCCTTGAGCTCATTGACGATACGGCCGGCAAGCTTGGGTCCAACGCCGTTCGTGCGGGCGACGGCGGTCTTGTCCTGCAAGGCAATGGCGTCGGCAATGCCGTCAACGCCCAATGTGCCCAGAATGGCGAGCGCCAGTTTCGCGCCCACCCCCTGCACCCCGTTCAGGATGCGGAACCATTCCTGTTCATGGCGGGCGAGAAAGCCGAACAGGGTAATCGAGTCTTCGCGGACCTGGGTTTCGATATGCAGCGCAATAGCCTCGCCCGGTTGTGGCAGTTGGCCGATCGTCGTGCGCGCGCAATGCACCAGATAGCCGACCCCGCCGACATCGATCACCACGCAATCATCGGTGCAATAGTCAAGAATGCCTTTGAGTTGCGCGATCATGAACCTGCTCCGCCTGTCCTGCTCCGCCTGTCTCGCGTCGGCTGTCGCTTGGCGGGCGGCGCGGTCGGCCATTGTCGATCCGCCCAATGGGCATGGCAGATTGCGACCGCCAGGGCATCGGCCGCATCGGCGCTGTCGATAATGCAGCCCGGAAGCAGATGGCTGACCATGGCGTGGATCTGTCCTTTATCCGCATGCCCCACGCCCACCACGGTTTTCTTGACCTGGTTGGGCGCATATTCGGCGACGGCAAGCCCGTGATTGGCGGGCGCCAGCAACACGACGCCGCGCGCCTGTCCCAGCTTGAGCGTCGCGTCGGGGTTTTTATTCACGAAAGTCGTTTCGGCGGCCGCGCTGTCGGGCGTCCAGTCCGCAATGATCGCATCAAGTCCGGCATAGAGCTGCTGCAGCCGCTGCGCCAGCGGGTCGGACGGTCGCGATCTTACGGTGCCGTTCGCCAGATGCTGCAACCGGTTGCCCGCGATCTGGATAATGCCCCATCCGGTGTTGCGCAGCCCCGGGTCGAGCCCGATAATTCGACGCGTATTTTCCAGCGCTCCATCCTTTGCAACTGCGGTTCGCAAGCGTGACTGCGCGATCGTCCGTCCCGAGACGGGCCGTCAGGCGGTCAGCTTTTCCATGACCGCTTCATCGATTTCGAAATTCGCATAGACATTCTGAACATCGTCATTTTCATCAAGGGCGGCGAGCATTTTCAACAGCGTTTCCGCATCCTCCTCCCCCAATGCCAAGGTGGTTTGCGGTTTCCAGATCAGGGCGGCGCTTTCCGCCGGGCCAAGCTTTGCTTCCAGTTCGGCGGCCACCTCATGCAGGCTGGCGGCATCTGTCGTGATGATATGGCTGTCCTGATTGCTTTCGCAATCATCGGCGCCCGCTTCGATCGCGGCCTCAAGCACCGTGTCCGGATCGCCGGCTTCGACGTGATATTCGATACTGCCGACCCGGTCGAACAGATAGGCGACACTGCCGCTTTCGCCCATCGAGCCGCCATTCTTCTGGAAGGCGGAGCGGACTTCGGGCGCGGTGCGGTTGCGGTTGTCTGTCATTGCCTCGACAATGACGGACACGCCGCCCGGGCCGAACCCTTCATACCGAACCTCTTCGAAATTATCCGCATCGGCGCCCTGCGACTTTTGAATAGCGCGCTCGATATTGTCCTTGGGCATGTTCTGGGCGCGGGCCGCGGCAATTGCCGAGCGCAGCCGTGGATTGGAATCGGGGTCGGGAAGGCCGGATTTCGCTGCCACGGTAATTTCGCGAGACAGGCGCGAAAAAATCTTGGCACGTTTTTTATCCTGCGCGCCCTTGCGATACATGATGTTCTTGAATTGGGAATGTCCGGCCATGACGCGTCCGCTGTTTTGATCCTGTGCTGTGCCTGTTTTGTTTGCACCATTGCTATCAGGAAGTTGGGTGTCGTGAAAGCCCGATCGCGGTCTTTCCCCGACCGCAGATTTGCGCGTTAACCGCGCCGCAAGAAATTTGGCCTAACTATACACCGATCAAAGCAAGCGACTTTTTGGGTTTTGGCAGCCTTTAGTGATGCGTAACGGAGGCCAGCACCGAGCCAAGTGGCGCATAGCAATCCGTTGCGGATGCATAAAGACCTTAAAGCATGGGGCATGAAATGCTGAAATTTGCGAATAAGAAATCAAACACTAAAGAGGCCGCCGCCGGCGATGTTGCGGATCACACACCCGACCGGGCGCGTATGGGCAATGCATTGCTCGATGCGGTGCCAAGCAACATCATGCTGGTGGATCCCGAAAGCGGGACGATCAGTTTTATCAATCAGGCCGCGCTGGCCGCGCTGCACGGATTGGGTCAGCAGAATATGGCGATGGTCGAACCCGAGAAGATGATCGGCGCAACGCTGGACCATCTGCACGCCGACCTGACGCCGCTTGTCGGCGCAATGGCTGATCCCTCGGCATTGCCATGGCGGGCGGAATTGGCATTCGGCACCGAGGTAATGGATGTGTCTGTCTGTGCGGTTGATGGCGGCGAATATGGATATAGTGCCGCGCTGTTGAGCTGGAAGACTGCAAACAAGAGCGCTGATATGGCGCGCAATATGCAAGTCAGTGTGATGGAGTCGATCAATCAGGTCACTGCCGCAGCACAGGAAATCATGGCCGCGGCCCAGCGGGTCAGCGAAGGCTCACATATGTCTGAAACACAGGCCGAAAGCGCGCGCAGCAATGCGGATGAAACCGCGGTGAATGTGCAGACTGTCGCCAGCGCAGCCGAACAATTGTCAAGCTCGATCGCGGAAATCTCGCGTCAGGTGGCGGATTCCTCGCGCATTTCGCAAGACGCTGTGGCGGAAGCCGAACGTACAAACGAAACCGTTCAGGGCCTTGCGGAAGGGTCCGAAAAGATCGGGGAGGTGGTGAATTTGATTCAGGATATCGCAAGCCAGACCAATCTGCTGGCGCTTAACGCTACGATCGAGGCGGCACGCGCCGGTGAGGCGGGTAAAGGCTTTGCCGTGGTTGCATCGGAGGTGAAAAACCTCGCGAACCAGACCGCCAAGGCGACCGAGGAAATCGCGGCGCAGATCGGTGAAATTCAAAGCAGCACAAATGGCGCGGTGACCGCCATTCAGGGGATCGGCAAAACCATCAATCAGATCAGCGAAATCGCCGCTGCCATCGCCGCTGCTGTTGAGGAACAGGGTGCGGCAACATCGGAAATCAGCCGCAGTGCGCAGCTGGCCGCAGGCGGTACGGCCGATGTCACCGCCAATATCCAGGATTTGATGGAAGCCGCACGCACCACCAATGAGACAAGTGCCGTTGTGATGGGCGCGGGCGAATCACTGATGAACAATGCGGGCGCGGCAAAGCAGCAGATCGAGGATTTTCTGCACCAGGTCAAAAATGGCTGATTGAGCCCTTACCCGCTTCTTCGCGGGTCAAAAAATGCGAAGCCGCACGGAAATCCCGTGCGGCTTTTTTGTTTTCTGTCCTGAGCCCCGGTCAAAGCAGAATATATATTTTGTATATTGATTGCAATAAATACACGTATAAGTTTACTGAATTTTAGCCTTCTTTCCATATAGATGGTGTTGCTCAAAGCATTCATGTCGCAGCACGGAATTGGGAGAGAGGGAAAATGATATGCTGAAACTGCTGAACCGCCAATCCGGGCTTGCTGCCTCTTCAGAACCGGTTACCGAAGCAGTCGTCGCGGCCACGGCTCCCGATCAGGCAACATTGGCCATGATGCTCGACTATATGCCGATCAATGTAATGATGGCCGATCCGCAGGATGCGACAATCACCTATTGCAACCGGACGAGTATAGAGACTCTCAAAACCCTGCGGCATGAGTTGCCGACGACAGTGGATCCCGACCACATGGTCGGTCAGTCGATTGACATCTTTCATGCCAATCCCACCCATCAGCGAAACATTATATCGGATCCGACAAATCTGCCCTGGACCGCGCGCATTCAACTGGGTCCTGAGACGCTCAACCTCAAGATCTCCGCGATCTATCATGAATCGGGAGACTATATCGGTGCGATGCTGACCTGGAGCGTCGCGACCCAGATCGTCGGGCTGATGAACAGTTTTGAGCAGAATGTGAAGGATACGGTTGAGCATGTTGGGCAGGCCGCTGCGCAAATGTCCGAAATGTCAGATCAGATGGCGGAAATGGCCAAGCGCGCCGAAACCCAGGTGGAAACGGCCGCGTCCGGTGCTGAAGAGGCGACGACCAATGTCCAGACGGTGGCCAGTGCGGCCGAAGAACTGACAAGCTCGATCGCTGAAATCTCCAGTCAGGTGGCGCAGTCCGCGCGTATTTCCCAGGATGCGGTCAGTGAGGCGGAACGCACAAATTCCACTGTGCGCGGCCTTGCGGAAAGTTCCGAGAAGATCGGCGAGGTCATCACCCTGATTCAGGACATTGCCAGTCAGACGAACTTGCTTGCATTGAATGCGACGATTGAAGCCGCCCGCGCCGGTGAAGCAGGTAAAGGATTTGCCGTTGTCGCCTCGGAGGTCAAGAATCTTGCCAATCAGACCGCGCGTGCGACCGAAGAGATCGCGACCCAGATCGGCGAAATACAAAATAGTACAAACGGTGCGGTACAGGCCATTCAGGGTATCGGCAAGACGATTAACGAAATCAGCGAGATTGCGGCCGCCATCGCCGCAGCTGTCGAGGAACAGGGCGCGGCGACCAGCGAGATCAGCAGAAATGTGCAGCAGGCTGCGGCCGGCACGCAGGATGTTTCTGGCAGCGTCAACGATCTCAATATGGTTGCCAGTGATACCGGCCAATCCGCTGCTCAGGTGCGCGAAAAGGCGGCTACCCTGCGCGATAATGCGATGCTGCTTGATCGTTCCGTCACGCAGTTCCTGGATGAGCTCAAAACAGTTTGATCGGCCGGTTTGCCGCCTGACCCGGCGCGCCTTTCTGTACCGGTTTGATCCATAAGAGCGTCTGTTCGGTCAGGATTGCATCGAGCGGGGCATCCATCGGCCCCGAGGGTACCTCCGCCACACGCTGCGCGGCAAAGCCAAGGCCGATCGCATGGTGAAAACCGGGGCTGTGCCGCAACATTGCCAGGGTGCGGTCGTAATAGCCGCCGCCATACCCAAGTCTCTGTCCGCGTCGGTCAAATGCCAGCAAGGGCACCAGTATCATGGTAACCGCATCGGTGCAGACAGGCCCTTCGGGTTCTGAAGTTCCCAAAGGCCCCTGCTTCAATGCGGCGCCTGGCCGCCAGGACCGGAATGCGAGCGGCGCGCCTTTTTCGGTGATCGCGGGCAGGGCAAGCCCGACACCTTGGCTCGCCAGCCTCAGCATCAGCGGGCGCGGATCGAATTCGTCGCCAATCGGCCAATAGCCGCCAATAACCGCTCCCGACACTGCACCGGGCAGTGATTTGAATTGACGAAGGAATATATCCGCTGCCGCATCGAACATCGCGGCGGATGCCGATTGCCGCGCCAGCCTGCGTGCCGCAGTAGCCCTGGCGCGCAGACCTTGCTTGCGCTGATCCAGTTGGGAAGGTGAGCCGGGCACAGAAAATTTCCGCAAATCTATTTTCGTGAAGCCGCCCGCGCCGCTGAATGATACAACCCCCGGGCGCCTGCTCATGCAGGTGGGTGCCGTGATGCGCCAGACCAGGATCCGGTGCAGGGACAGCTCCCTTAGGGTGATTTAAGGCCCCTGGGTTTGATATTCTGGCGTGCGGGGCAGCCTCTGGAAATCTAGACGACTTATTTAAGCCCCGGCAATGCCCGCTGCAATGGCCTCAAGCTTTTTTGTTGCCTCGCTCAAGAATGCGATTTCCGCTTCTTCATCCTGTTCGGACGCAGCGGCGGAGGCCGGGGCGCTCTTTTCTGCCTCGAATAACTCGTCGGCGATCAGCAAGGTCGCCATCAGCAGCAGCCGGGTGTCACCTCTGCGCCCGCCTTCACCGACAATTGCGGTGATCTTGCCGTCGATAAATTCCGCAAGTTCGCGCAGATGCGGCTCCTCGCCTTCGCCGCAGGCCACATCGTAGTTGCGGCTGTTCACCGTCAGTGTGAGTTCAGGCATCGGGTATCGTTCTCTCGTCTTTCCATGACCGTTGCGTGGCCAACAACCTCAAAATCCACAAACCGGGCATTCAGTCGGGCATTCCCGGACTTTCAGTGACTGCCCAGCGCGTCGCGCAACACGCTGATCGTGCCGCCAAGCTGATCGGCAAGCGCGGCGCTTTGCTGCTTCAATGTTGCCTGCGCGCTCGTCAGCGCCTTTTCGCGTGATTGCAGGCGCGCATTTTCCACCTGCAATTCGGCGATTGTCGCGCGCAAGGCGGCATTCTCACCTGCCAGCCGGTCGACTTCCTGCCGCGCCTGCCCGAGCGCCGCGTGCGATTCCTGCAAAGGCGCAAGAGCATCTTCCAGTGCCGTCAGCGCATTCAGAAATTGTTGGCGCGCCTGCTTGGCGGTGGGCATGACGATGTCCTTAACTCTTGTCTGCGCGGGCCCCATTCTAGCCCGATAGCGCAAAAAGCGCGATCGCATTTCCTGTTCCGAGACTAAGCAACCGCGGGCGGAAGCGTCAATATGTCGATCCGGCATTATTAATCTTTCCGCGATGGCAAGAAAACCCGCGCGGCTCCCTTGACGTTGCCGGCGCAACATGGTCAATGTCCCCCCCATAAATAAAGCCGATTAGCCGGCTTGTTGAATTTGACCGGCCTGTTGAATTTGAAATGATCGCATAAAGCGGATCGGACCGTCGGCGGGCGGATGCGGTTTTCTGAACCGCTGACAATCGACAGCGATGGCAGGACCGGCACCGACCGTGGATTGATAAGCAGATGTCGCCAGACCAGATGCCGGGCGCGGCCCGTACCAAGCAAGCTGCAACCCCTAAAGATATGGCCAATGCCGTCCGCGCGCTTGCGATGGATGCGGTGCAGCAGGCGAATTCCGGCCATCCGGGCATGCCGATGGGGATGGCCGACGCGGCGACGGTGCTGTTCACGCGGTTTCTGAAGTTCGATCCGGCAAATCCCGACTGGCCTGATCGCGATCGTTTCGTGCTGTCGGCCGGTCATGGCTCCATGCTGCTTTATGCGCTGCTCTATCTGACCGGCTATGCCGATATGCCGATCGATGAGATCCGCAATTTCCGGCAGCTTGGCAGCAAATGCGCGGGCCACCCCGAATATGGCGAGGCTGCGGGGATCGAGACGACGACCGGCCCGCTCGGTCAGGGTATCGCCAATGCGGTCGGCATGGCGCTGGCCGAGAAACTGCTCAGCACCCGGTTCGGCAGTGATCTCGTTGATCACCGGACCTATGCGATTGCCGGCGATGGCTGCCTGATGGAAGGGATCAGCCATGAGGCGATGGGGCTTGCCGGGCATCTCAAGCTGAACAAGCTGATTGTGCTGTTCGATGATAACGGCATCACCATCGATGGCGCGACCGAGCTTGCCACATCGGAAGATGTGCCCGCCCGTGTCGCTGCTTATGGCTGGAACGTGCTGCACGCGGACGGGCATGATCCCGAGGCGGTGGCGGCCGCGTTACAGGCGGCGCAGGACAGCGACAAACCGACGTTGATCGCCTGCAAGACCCATATCGGTTATGGCTCGCCCAACAAGGTGGATACCGCCGGGGCGCATGGTGCGCCGCTCGGTGAGGATGAAATCGCCGCAACACGTGCCGCGCTTGGCTGGGATGCGCGCCCATTCGAGGTGCCCGGTCCGGTGCTTGAAGCCTGGCGCGCGGCAGGTAAGCGCTGCGGTGTGGAATTCGCCGCCTGGAAGGACCGGCATGCGGCGGCGGATGCGGGGCTGCGCGGTGAATTTGACCGCCGGCTTGCCGGCACATTGCCTGAGACGCTCGATCAGGTGATTGCGGATTACAAGCATGAACTGGCATCCGAGCTGCCAAGTGTTGCCACCCGCAAGGCATCGCAGAATGCGCTTGATGTCATCAATCCGGTGGTTGTGGAAACGGTTGGCGGTTCGGCCGATTTGACCGGTTCCAACAACACATTGTCCAAGGATATGGGCATCGTCACGCCGGAAGATTTCAGCGGCCGGTTCGTGCATTACGGTATTCGCGAGCATGGCATGGCCGCGATCATGAACGGCATTGCGCTGCATCGCGGGCTCATTCCCTATAGCGGCACTTTCCTTGTTTTCACCGATTACTGCCGCCCCGCGATCCGGCTGTCGGCGATGATGCGGCAGCGCGTCATCTATGTCATGACCCATGATTCGATCGGGCTGGGCGAGGATGGGCCGACCCATCAGCCGGTCGAGCATCTGGCCAGCCTGCGCGCCATGCCCAATATCCAGATTTTCCGGCCCGCTGATGCGGTGGAAACGCTCGAATGCTGGCAACTGGCATTGCAGGCGGAAGACCGGCCAAGCGTGCTGGCGCTGACGCGTCAGAACCTGCCGACGATCCCGCAGCCCTTCAGTGCGGAAAATCGCTGCGCGAAGGGGGCTTATCTGATCGATCCGGATGCGGCGGAAGATGCGGTGACGCTGATCGCGACCGGGTCTGAGGTGGAAATCGCCATGGCGGCATGCGCCGCACTGAATAAGGAAGGCATTGCCGCGCGGGTCGTGTCCGCGCCTTGTCTCGAGTTATTCGCCGCGCAGCCTGACAGCTATCGCCGCGCGGTGCTGGGCTCGGGGCTCAGGGTCGCGATCGAGGCGGGCAGCACTTTCGGTTGGGAGCGCTATGTCGGCGATGACGGGCTTGTCATCGGCATGCAAAGCTTTGGCGCAAGCGCACCTTACAAACAGCTTTATCAGCATTTTGGAATAACCCCGGAAGCGGTGGCCGATGCCGTCCGTGCCCGGATTAAATCGGCAAATTAGGGAGAATAGCGAGATGGCGCTTCGGGTTGCAATTAACGGTTTTGGTCGGATCGGGCGCAATGTCCTGCGGGCGATTGTGGAATCGGGCCGTACCGATGTTCAGGTTGTTGCGGTGAACGATCTGGGACCGGTGGAAACCAATGCGCATCTGCTGCGTTTCGATTCGGTGCATGGCCGTTTCCCCGGTACTGTGACGACGACCGAAGATACCATCGATCTTGGCACCGGCCCGATCAAGGTGACCGCCGAACGCGACCCGGCGGCGCTCCCCTGGGGTGATCTGGGTATCGATATCGCGATGGAATGCACCGGTATCTTCACCGCACGCGATGCTGCGGCGAAACATCTTGAAGCCGGCGCCAAGCGCGTGCTGGTATCCGCACCGGCGACGGGTGCTGATCTGACCGTTGTCTATGGCGTCAATCACGACAAGCTCGAAGCCGGTCATACGGTGGTTTCCAATGCATCCTGCACGACGAACTGCCTTGCGCCGGTGGCGATGGTGCTCAACGAGACCATCGGCATCGAACAGGGCTTCATGACCACCGTGCATGCCTATACAGGTGATCAGCCGGTGCTCGATACGCTGCATTCGGATCTTTATCGCGGCCGGGCGGCGGCCTTGTCGATGATCCCGACCTCGACCGGTGCGGCCAAGGCTGTCGGTCTGGTGCTGCCCGAGCTTGCCGGCAAGCTCGACGGCACCGCGGTGCGGGTGCCGACCCCGAATGTCTCGATGATCGATCTGGTCTTCAACGCCAAGCGCGCGACCACGATCGAGGAAGTGAACAAGGCGCTTGTCGATGCGTCGGAAGGCCGGCTCAAGGGTGTGCTCGCAACCACAAGCGCGCCGAATGTCTCCATCGACTTCAATCATGATCCTGCTTCCTCGACGGTTGCGCTCGATCAGACGCAGGTGACGGACGGTACCCTCGTGCGGGTGTTGAGCTGGTACGATAATGAATGGGGCTTTTCGAACCGCATGTCCGATACCGCGACCGCAATGGGCAAATTGCTGTAGCGCGCTGCGGGGTTAGCCGCGATGCGCCGGTTTCAGACGCTGGACGATCTCGATGTTGCGGGCAAGCGGGTGCTTGTCCGCCTCGATCTCAATGTACCGCTCAAGGATGGCCGGGTGACGGACACGACCCGGATCGACCGGGCGATCCCGACAATTGCTGAGCTTTGCGACAAGGGTGCGAAAGTCATTCTGCTGTCGCATTTCGGCCGCCCCAAGGGTGAAATCGTTGCCGAGATGTCGCTTGCGCCGGTAGCTGAACCGCTTGCGGCAGCGCTTGGCCGGCCGGTGATTTTCTGCCATGCCTGCATCGGGCAGGTGGCTGATGGCGCGGTGGCGAGCCTTGAGCCGGGCGAGGTGCTGCTGCTTGAAAATACCCGTTTCCATCCGGGGGAGGAAACAAACGATCCCGATTTTGCCGCCCATCTGGCCGATCTTGGCGATATTTATGTGAATGATGCCTTTTCGGCGGCGCACCGGGCGCACGCCTCGACCGAGGCTGTGGCGCATCTGCTGCCTTCGGCCGCCGGCCGCAACATGGAAGCCGAACTTACCGCCCTGTCGCAGGCATTAAGCGCGCCGGAACGGCCGCTTGTCGCGATTGTCGGTGGCGCGAAGATTTCATCGAAGCTCGATCTGCTGGGCAATCTGGTGGAAAAGGCGGACTGCCTCGTCATCGGTGGCGGCATGGCCAATACTTTTCTGGCCGCGCAGGGTAAAGCTGTCGGCAAGTCGCTATGCGAACATGAGCTTGGGGACACGGCGCGCGAAATTCTCGCCAAGGCGGAAAAAGCCGGGTGCGAGGTATTGCTGCCCGCACATGTGGTGGTGGCGAACGAGTTTGCCGCCGGGGCCGAGGCACATTCCCTGCCGATCGACGAGATGCCGGAAGAGGGCATGATCCTTGATATCGGCGCGGCGTCGCTTGCGGTGCTTTCTGAACGTTTCGAGACGGCAAAGACGGTGGTCTGGAACGGCCCCTTGGGCGCGTTTGAAATCACACCTTTCGACAATGGCACGAATGTCGCGGCCCGCAAGGTCGCCGCACTCACCAAGGCGGGCAGGCTATTGTCGGTGGCGGGCGGCGGCGATACGGTGGCCGCGCTCAATAATGCCGGGGTGGCAGGGGATTTCAGCTATGTCTCGACCGCCGGGGGGGCCTTCCTTGAATGGCTCGAAGGCAAACAGCTACCAGGGGTCAAGGCCCTTGAAATGGACCGATAACTGAACAGAATTTAATTCAGAGATTGAAAGAAGAGGGCGATCCGATGGATTTAGCGGCACTGAACGACATCGCGAACAAAATGGTCGAAAAAGGCAAGGGGATCCTTGCTGCGGATGAAAGCAGCGGGACGATCAAGAAGCGGTTCGATCAGATCAATGTGGAATCGACGGAAAACAACCGGCGCGATTATCGCGAGATGCTGTTCCGCTCGGAAGGGATGCAGCATGTCAGCGGTGTCATCCTGTTCGATGAAACGATCCGGCAGAATGCAGCCGACGGAACCCCGCTTATCAAACTGATCCAGGATGCAGGCGCGGTGCCCGGCATCAAGGTCGATGCCGGTGCGAAGGAACTGGCCGGTGCGCCGGGCGAAAAGGTAACCGAAGGACTTGACGGGTTGCGCGAACGGCTTGCCGAATATCATGCGATCGGCGCGCGCTTCGCCAAATGGCGCGCGGTCATCGACATTGCCGAGGACATCCCCAGCCAATATTGCCTGAACGCCAATGCCCATGCGCTGGCGCGCTATGCGGCGCTGTGTCAGGAAGCCGGGATCGTGCCAATCGTCGAACCCGAAGTGCTGATGGATGGCGGTCATGATATCGACCGCTGTGCCGAGGTGACCGAAGCCGCGCTCGATGCGCTTTATGCCGAACTGTTTGCGCAGCGGGTGCAGCTTGAAGGTACCGTGCTGAAACCGAATATGGTGGTGTCGGGCAAGAAGAATGCGGTTCAGGCCGGCGTCGAGGAAGTGGCGGAAAAAACCATCAAGGTTTTGAAGCGTTGCGTGCCCTCGGCTGTGCCCGGCATTGCATTCCTGTCAGGCGGCCAGTCGGACGAGGAAGCGACCGCGCATCTCAATGCGATGAACGCGATCGGCAATCTGCCCTGGAACCTGACCTTCTCATATGGTCGGGCATTGCAGGCACCGGCACTGAAAGCCTGGAACGGTCAGGCGGAAAATGTCACCAAGGCGCAGGCGGTCTTTACCCACCGGGCCAAGATGAACGGTCTTGCGACCAGGGGCGACTGGAAGTCGGAAATGGAACGGGGTCTGGCGGTCTGATCGGCACAGCCCTGAACAGGTGGCGGGGGCAATATGGCTGAGAGTGAGCCCACACGGCCGCGTTGCCGGCTTTATCTGATCACCCCGCCATCATTCGCGCCCGACAGCTTTGCCGATGATCTGGCCGATGCGCTTGCGGGCGGCGATGTCGCTTGCCTGCAATTGCGCCTCAAGGATTGTTCCGATGATGCCGTGCGCGCGGCGGCAACCCGGCTGATGCCGCTTGCGCATGCGCGCGATGTCGCTTTTCTGATCAATGACCGCCCCGATCTTGCACATGAGTTAGGGGCGGACGGGGTGCATATCGGACAGCAGGATATGGCCTATGCGGATGCCCGGCGGATCGTCGGTCGGGACGCCATTGTCGGGGTGAGTTGCCACAATTCGCACCACCTTGCCATGGAGGCGGGGGAAGCAGGCGCCGATTACGTTGCCTTTGGTGCCTTTTACCCGACGGCGACGAAACAGGCGAAATTCAGTGCCGCGCCGGAAATTCTGCAATGGTGGCAGGAGACATTCGTCCTGCCCTGTGTTGCGATCGGTGGGATTACCCCGGAAAATTGTGAACCGCTTGTCCGGGCCGGGGCGGATTTCATCGCCGTGGCAAGCGGTGTATGGGACCACCCCGCGGGGCCGCAGGCAGCGGTGCGGGATTTCAACTCGGTTTTCGATCGCGTCGCCGCCGACATTGATCAGGGATAAGCGCTCAGCGTTCGGGCTTGCGCACCCAGAATGGATCGGTGCCGATGAAGGTATCGGGAAATTCCTCTTCAAGCGCATGCCAGTTGCGCAGATCGGTGAATTCGGGATCCTTTGGAAAGCGTTCGGCGTAACGCCGCCCGGTTTCGCCTGACAGGAATTCGTAGCCGAGAAATTCAAGCCCGAGCTCTTTGATCATGTCGGCGATCTGCAGGCAGGTGAAGCGATGCTCCTCCCCGTGGAACAGCAGATCGCGGCAGGTGGAGGTGGCAAAGAAATCGCTGCCTTCGCGCGTCACAGGTTTGGCCGGGTGATCATCGGGCAGGGCCAGCAATTCGCGACGACATTCGCGGATCCCTTCGGTTGTCGCCGGATAGCCGCGCGCCGCGATCAGTTCCCGCGCCGCGACGACCGGCTGGCGTGCGATTTCGCTGTAAAGCGCGATGCGCATCAGCCCCGCCTCATGCAGGCAATCGGTGAGAATGCGCCAGCCTTCCAGCGGATCGCGCATATGGTGCAGCACCCCATAGGCCTGTATCACATCGAATTCGAGCCCCTTGCCCGGCAGGGCAAGGATATCACCATGCCGGAAATCGATCGAACCGATGCCGAAATCCGCCGCCATCCGTTTGGCATAGGCCAAGCTTGTCAGGCTGAGATCCATCGCGGTGATCTTTGCGCCGCGAATGGTTGCCGCGCTGCTGATCGCATCCATGCCGGTGCCGCAGCCCGCGATCAGCATGCGCGGATTTTCCGGATAGCGCATCTCGCGCCCCTGCAGATGCGGAAACTGGCTGACGAGAATCATGCCCATCGATTGCGGGCTGCCGATCGCTGTATTCTGCCAGCGCGGATAGGGGTTTTCCTCATAATGGGCGCGAACATCTGTGGATACCGTGCCGGTGATTTCGGTCAGCGGCTCGATCGTTATGCGCAGTTTCGCTTCCGCGCGCGGCTCCTTGATCTGCCGCCCGATCAGCGCGCCCAGGGGGTTGTCGAACACAAGCCGGTCGAGCGTATCGGCAAACGCCATGTCGTTCAGTGGACGATATGCGCCAACAAGCGCGATATCGCGCGCAAGCGGCCCGGTCTGATCGCCCGCAAGCGTCACCATATCGGCCGTGCCGAGCCGCGTGATCAGGGCGTCGAGCGCGGCTGTCTCTTCGGCGGTTTCGTAATAGGCATATTCATTGAGGAAGCATTGCATCGGCAGCGCGAAGACAAGGATCGCAGGCGCCTGCTCGCGTGCCGCTGCATCAAGCAGAAGATGCCGCCGCAACCGGGTGAATAATTGCTCCATATCCGCGTCGCGGACGATATCGTAGATCAGGCAGGCCGCGATCAGCCGCGACCCCATGGCCTGAATTTTTTCCGCGTCCAGGATAAACCTGTCCGCCTTCATCGCGGCGATCCATTCGCCCATGGTCGGGTTGTTCTTCAGAAATCCGATCGCGCGGCGCGACAGAAGCTGGGTTTCCACACCGGGCGTTGTCAGGCAGACCGCAATCTCATTGCCCATGGTGGGATCGTCGGGCAGATCGGCGCGTACCGCCATGCAATTGGCCAGCCCGCGCCACAATGCGGGGTCGTTCGGTTCAAACTCGACAGCCTTGCGAAAGCTGGCGAGCGCTGTATCCAGATCGCCCAGATTTTGCAGGATCGTGCCGAGATTATGGTGCAGGGCGGCAAGTTCAGGATCGATTTCAAGCCCCTTGCCATAGGCGGCGACCGCATCGCCGATCCGTCCCACGCCACGCAAGGCGACACCGTAATTCAGATACAGCTCCGCCGTTGGCCGGCCCTTCGCAAGCGCGCTTTCAAGCAGTTTCAGCGCTTCCTCGCTATGGCCTGTCATATTGGCGATCATGCCCAGATTGGTCAGCGCGTCGATATGGCCGGGTTCTGTGGCAAGGATCCGGTTATAGATGTAGCTCGCCTGATCGAGCTGGCCTTGCTGCTGCGCCTCATAGGCGGCGCGATAGGCCTCGACCAGGGTCAGCTCGATGGGCTGCCCGCCATCGCGGCGCTCCAGAGTGACGCGTTTATGTTTCTTGCGGCGGCGTTCTTCGGCGCGCCTTTGTTGCCGGTTCATCTTGTTATTCCGTCAAGGCTGGTGGGTAGGTTCAAGGCTTGTCAAGTGCGGCCAGCGCGGCGGTAAATCCGCTTAGAGACATGGGCAGCGCGACGGTCTGACCCTGTATATTGGTAATCTTGAACTCCGCAGCCTTGCCCGCCTTGAAAAAGGATTGCAATTCATCATTGACGATCAGAGGGGCAAGACAGCCGACCGGCTCGCAGCGCTGAACGGGCAGGCGGCCGATTTCCTTTCCGTCGACCGAAAGCACAGCCCCTTGCGGCAACAGAAAGCCAAGCGGCAGGATCACGACACCAAGCGGATGTTCCGATTCGGGAACCTTGAAGATCGATACCCGTAGAATTTGTTGTCCGGTTTCGCTAACCGTCACACGCAATATCGCTTCGCAACTGGGCACGTCCTTATTGTCGGGCTCGGGACAGATGACCGCCCAATCCTTGAAATGGGTAATATTTTTTTCCGGTGTCTTCTTGGCGTCCTGTGCGGTTGCGCGATGCGATAACGCCATACCTGTCAAAAGCAGCATACAGCTGACAAACCAAACTGATCGTGCGGTGCGTCTCATGGGGATTCCTGTTTCCCGGATTGCAAAGAGCGCCAGCATAGCGATGTTTGCGTCATTGTGCGATGGGGCTTGCTAAGTTTCGCGATACTGATCGGTTGCCCGGATCAGTGCATCGACAATGCCTGTTTCCATGGCGGAATGCCCCGCATCGGGGATGATGGTGAGCGTCGCTTCGGGCCAGGCGCGATGCAGATCCCAGGCGCTGCGCATCGGGCAGACGACATCGTACCGTCCCTGTACGATATGGGCGGGGATATGCCGGATCCGATCGATATTGGCGAGCAGCTGATCGTCGCGTTCGAAAAAGCCGCGATTGATGAAATAATGGCATTCGATGCGGGCAAAGGCTTCGGCGAAACTATCGTCGCCGGCATGCCGGATATGCGCCGGATCGGGGGTCAGAAAGCTTGTACTTGCCTCCCATATGCTCCAGGCGCGGGCCGCAGCCATGCGTGTCGCCTTGTCGGGGCTTGTCAGCCGCTTGTAATAGGCGGCGATCAGGTTGTCGCGCTCGGCTTCGGGGATGGGCGCGAGATAATGTTCCCACGCATCGGGGAACAATTCGCTTGTGCCTTCCTGATAGAACCAGTGCAATTCGCGTGCGCGCAGCATGAAGATCCCGCGCAGGATCAGCCCCTTCACCCGTTCGGGATGGCTCTGGGCATAGGCAAGCGACAGGGTACTGCCCCAGGATCCGCCGAACAGATGCCAGCCGGCAAGGCCCAGATGGCTGCGCAGCCTTTCCATATCGGCAACAAGGTCCCAGGTCGTGTTGTGGCGTAGTTCAGCATGCGGACGACTTTTTCCGCAGCCGCGCTGATCAAACAGGATGATGCGCCAGCTTGCCGGATCAAAAAAGCGCCGTCCGCGCGGATCGGTGCCACCGCCGGGCCCCCCATGTACGAACAGGATCGGTTGCCCGTCCGGATTGCCGGATTCCTCGACATAAACCGAATGCCCGTCCCCGACCTCAAGCCAGCCTGTGCGATGCGGTTCAATCGGTGGATACAGGCCGCGCAACGCTGTCTGTCGGGGGGCGGTGTTGGCGGACATGGCGTTTATCCTTCGCATCGGGTTTGCGGGGTATCAGCCATCCGGCCCATATCGCTGCCCCTGAGGCTTCTGCTGCCCGGGCTGGTGTTCGGGTGGTGATTCATGGCTAATATAGCAGTCAAAATAACCACAATAAAAAGGGAGGCCCGTGAAAAGCTCTCTGAGGGCCGGCGGGTAACAGATATGCGTGAGGTTGAGGGAAAAACCGCCTTCATCAGTGGCGGTGCCAGCGGCATTGGGCGGGGCATGGCCCGCGCTTTCGCAAATGCGGGCATGAAGGTCATGATCGGCGATATCGAACAGGCGCCGATGCAGGCGCTGGTTTCCGAACTGCGGCAGGCGGGGGCGGATGCCGATTGCGTCAGGGTCGATGTGACCGACCGTGATGCGGTGATGGCAGCCGCCGACGCCACGCAAGCACGCTTCGGCAAGGTGCATGTGGTGTGCAACAATGCGGGCGTTCTGGTCGATGGCCGTTCAGAGAAGGTTGATATGGATAACTGGAACTGGGTCGTCGATGTCAATCTGTGGGGCGTCGTCTATGGATTTCAGGCATTCATCCCCAGGATTCTTGCCCATGGCGAAGGCGGCCATGTGGTCAATACCGCCTCGATGGCGGGGATGGTGAATTTTCGCGGCTCGGGCCCCTATAATGCGACGAAATTCGCCGTCGTCGCCTTGTCCGAAACGCTGATGGAAGAACATAAGAAGGATAATCTTGGCGTTTCGGTGCTGTGCCCCGGAGCGGTCAATACCAAGATCGCGGAATCAGGCCGCAATCGGCAGGGCCGGTATGGCGGCACCGATGACAGCGTCAATGCCCCGATGGCCGCGCTGCTGCCTGATGCGATCGATCCCGACATTGTCGGCCGTCAGGTGCTTGAGGCGATCCGTGACGATCAGCCTTATATTTTCACCGATCCCGGCCTGCGGCGGCATATCGCGGAACGTTTCCGCCGTATCGGTCTGGGGTTCGACTGGGCGGAAAGCTGCGAAGCGCTCAAATAGCCGGGTACGGAAATAGCCGGGCGCGCGATTACCGGAAAACAGGCCAGACGGCCGGCAAACAAACAGGGGAGGATTGAGGATGAGCTTCGATAACAAGGTCGCGATCGTGACGGGTGCGGGTTCGGGTTTTGGTGCGGCGACAGCGCGGTTATTTGCGGCGCGCGGCGCTGCGGTTGTTGCGTCCGACATCAACCTTGATGGCGCGGAACAGACCGCGGCCGCCATCGAACAGGCCGGCGGCAGCGCCATCGCGGTGAAAACGGATGTGCGGCGATCCGAAGATATGCAGGCGCTGATCGCGGCTGCCTGCGACAGATTCGGCGGTATCGATGTGGTGGTCAACAATGCCGGGCTTGGCCATCGGGCGGCCCCGATGCATGAACTCAGCGAGGCAGATTACGATCTTGTTTTCGACACCAATACCAAAAGTATTTTCTGGTCGGTGAAATATGCGGTGCCGAAACTGATCGAACGCGGTGGCGGCGCGATCGTCAATGTCGCCTCGATCGGCGCGAAGCGACCGCGTCCGCTGGGGGCTGCCTATAATGCCTCCAAGGGCGCGGTGGCGACGATGACCCGTGCGGTCGCCGCTGAGCTGGCGCGGCACAAGATCCGCGTCAATGCGGTGTGCCCGCTGGCGTCCGAGACAGGCTTTTTCAAGACCACCGGGATCGAGAAATTGTCCGACAAGGCGCGCGAGCGAATGATCAGCGAGGTGCCGCTGCGCCGGCTCACTGAACCGCGCGATGTTGCCAATGCGATTGTGTTTCTTGCATCTGAACAGGCGGAATTCCTGACCGGTATTCTGCTTGATGTGGATGGCGGCAAAGGTATCTGAGCGACCCGCTTTTCCCGATAAACGACCACTGATACCCCGCCGCGGGGCGACCGGATCCGGTCGCCCCGGCGATTGATCCTGTGCGCGATATCGGCGCGAGATAAGCCTGTGCGCGGTATCGGCGCGAGAAAAGATTGTGTCCTTCTGATGAAAACGGGTTTGCAATACGTTATGTTATAACATATTGATATCGAAATGTTGCAAATATGACGATAATAGTATTTGCAAATGCGAATAATTATCAGTAAGTATCTTTCGATACAGCAGGAGTGAGGGGTATGCACAAGATTTTAGCGGTGGCAACGCCATTGGCATGTTGGTTGGTCGGCGGCGGGGCCGCCTGGGCGGATGAAGGACGTTTTCCCCGTCTGGATGTCGTTATCCCGATTGAGATACAGGATGACTTTGCATTCGAATCGGATGATCCGGCGGCCGAGCTCAACGATCTCTACGCGACGATCGAGCCGGAAGTGACATTGCATTTCAATTCAGCAATTTCGCTTGTTGCGGGATTTGTATTCGAACCGGTGCAGGATCCCGGCCCGCGTGAGGATCGCGTGTTCGAGGATCAGGGCCTTTATGCGGAGCAGGTTTTCCTCAGCTATGCTGGCGAGGGTTTCGGCTTGCAAGCTGGTAAATTCAATCCTGCTTTCGGGATGGCCTGGGATCGTGCGCCAGGGCTTTACGGCACTGATTTCGCCGAGGATTACGAGCTGACCGAACGGGTCGGTCTTGGCGGCAGCATCGAATGGGGAAATGAGGATCGCGGGCTGCATACGCTGTCGGTCGCAACCTTCTTTGCCGATACGACCTTTTTGAGTGAATCCGTGTTCCAGGATCGTGGCCGCACGCGGATCGGTAGCGGCGGGGTCAGCAATACAGAGGATTTCTCGTCCGTTGCCGTGTCGCTTGATAGCGAAGCGGTCGCGGGGCTGGGTGGCATGGGCTACACCCTTGGCTTCGTGCATCAGCAGGGCGGCCGGGGCGATCCTGAAGACGAAACCGGTTTTGTCGCAGGTCTGTTCAAAAGCGTTGCATTGTCGAACGGTGCCAGTATCGAACCTGTTCTCGAATGGGCGCATTTTGAAAATGCCGGCGGGGCGCAGCTTGATCGTGACTATCTCACATTGGGCGCGGGCTGGATGAACGGGCCGTGGAATGCGGCGCTGTCAGCCACGGGCCGGTTCTCCGATGCGAATGCGGCAGGTGTGGCAGGCGATGACGATACGCTTGTTCAACTGTCGGGCGGATACGGATTTTCCAACGGCGTGACGCTGGATGTCGGTTACCGCTTTTCCGAAGAGGCCAATCTTGAAACTCATATCGTTGGCGCTTTGCTGACCTATGAGCTTGGCTTTACGCTCCCGCGGTAGTTTTTACTCTCTCCCTCCTCCGGGACGTCCTGGGATCGGCGGTGCGGCGCCGATCCCTTTTTTTTATTTACCTCTTTTTGTACCATTCCATGACCCCGACGCCGGGGCGGATCTGGGTGCCGGCGCGGCCTGACAGAACGGCTTCAGCCTCGGACAGATGGCCGATCCGCGCCGTGCCGCCGGTTTCGCGTACAAAGTGGCAGGCAGCGGCGACTTTCGGCCCCATCGAGCCTTCGGCGAAATCGAAACCGGATATGCAGTCGGTCGTGGCCTGGCGGATTGGCTTTTGTTCGGGGGATTGCCAATTGCCGTAAACCGCATCGATATCTGTAAGGATCAGCATCTCCCGCGCACCAATCTCAATGGCAAGCAGGGCGGAACTGCGGTCTTTGTCGATGACCGCTTCGACCCCGTGCCACCGGCCTGTCTCATCTGTGGTGACCGGAATGCCGCCGCCGCCGGCGCAGATCACAACGAAGCCGGCAGACAGAAGATGGCGCACCGCCGCGATTTCACAGATCCGAAGCGGCAGGGGGGATGCGACGACTCGCCGGAACCGCCCCGGCGATATCTCCCTCATACGCCAGCCAAAGCGCTGCGCAACTTCCGCCTGATCGGCCGCGGAATAATAGGGGCCAATCGGTTTTTCCGGATGGTCAAAGGCGGGATCGTCGGGATCGACCTGTATCTGGGTCAGGAGCGTCACCGCCGCGCGGTCCGCAGGCAGGTAACCTGCGAGTTCGCGTTCGATCTCGTAACCGATCAGCCCTTCGCTTTGTGCACCCAGATCGTCAAGGGGAAAAGGCGTTTGCCCCGAAACGCTGAGTGTCTGGAGCGCAAGCAGCCCGATTTGCGGTCCATTGCCATGGGTGATGGCGATGCGGTGATGATCGGCAAGCCTGCCGATAACTTGCGCTGCCGCTGCGATTTTTTGTCGCTGTTCAACCGGATCGGTGCTGCCATCAGGCCCGGCGATTGCATTGCCGCCCAGCGCGATAACGATATACGCATGCGGTTCCGCCCCCTGGGACACGGTATCGCCTGGTGGTTTGCCGATCGCTTCCCCCATCACGACAAGCCGAGCTCGCGAAGCCTGTCGTCAAGCGCTGCTGCAAGGCCTGGACTGTCCATATCCGACAGCTCGTAACGCGCCCGTAGCGCGGGCTTGTCGAAGGGGATAATCCGGGCCAGATCGAAGGGCGTACCGATGATGACAAGCGCCGCATCCGATCTTGCGATTGTGGCCGCCAGTGCCGCGCGTTGCGCCGGGTTGTAGCCAACTGCCGGCAGTACCGGACCGATATGCGGATATTGCGCAAAAAGCGCCGCGATTTCGGGCGTGGCGCTTTGCCGGGGGTCGATGATTTCGGCCACGCCGGCACTTTTCGCGGCGGCAAAGCCTGCGCCGGTCGCCATACCGCCATGGGTCAGCGTCGGCCCGTCCTCGACCACAATGACGCGCTTGCCGGCGGCCAGGGCCGCATGTTCGAGCGTGACGGGCGAGCCTGTGCGCCGGATCGGTACATCGGGATTGAGCGCGCGGATTTCGGCGATCACCGCGCGGGTTTGCGCGTCGCCGGCCGCATCGGCCTTGTTGACGAGCACAAGATCGGCCATCCGCAGATTGGCTTCGCCGGGATAGTAGCTTGCCGCCTGCCCCGGTCGCAGCGCATCGGCGAGCACGATATGGAAATCGGGTACAAGAAACGGGAAATCGTTATTGCCCCCATCCCACAGCAGGATATCGGCCTCCCGCTCCGCCGCCTCTAATATTGCGGCATAATCGACCCCGGCGAAAACGACCCCGCCAGCGGCGATATAGGGTTCATATTCCTCCCGTTCCTCATGGGTGCAATCGGCGGCGGCAAGATCGTCGAGATTTGCGAAGCGCTGCAGCTTTTGCCGCGCCAGGTCCCCGTATGGCATGGGATGGCGCAATACAGCGGGGTTCAATCCGCGCGCGCGCAATTCATTGAAGATAAAGCGCGCGGTCTGTGACTTGCCGCAACCGGTGCGGATGGCGCTGACCGCGATCACCGGACGGTTCGCGCGCAACATCGTCTGGCCCGGTCCCGCCAGCATGAAGTCCGCCCCACAGGCCTGGGCGCGGGCTGCAAGCGTCATTACCGCCCGATGGGAAAGATCGCTATAAGCAAGCAGGACGCGCCCGATTTCATGCGCTGTGCACAGCTCTTCCAGATCGCTTTCAGGGTAAATCGGGATGCCGTCGGGATAGAGCGGACCCGCCAGCTCCGCCGGATAGTGGCGATTGTCGATGTCGGGGATCTGGGCGGCGGTGAAACCCACAATCTGTGTGTTCGGATCGTTGCGGTACAGCATGTTGAAGTTGTGAAAATCGCGCCCGCCCGCCCCGAGTATCAATGTTCTGACGGGTCCGTCATGCTCTTCCGCAGCTTGTGTATCGGTGTTTTTTCTCATCTCGGGGATCTTTGCTTTCCGCCTGGCTTCCGGTTCGTTGTGGCCATGCTACCTGAACATATGATGTGGCCGTATTCCGCATCGGTTTTCAACATTCTGGCAAGAACGGGACTGGACAACATTGATTCGGATCAATCGGGGATTCGGATCAATCGGGGCGGGTCGGCAGACAAGCAACCGACTACGAATATTTCCGCCCATGCTCATTATTTAACCGTTAATTAGGCAGTTTTTTCTATTGAAAGAGGTCGAGCTTCTGCGCGCATAAGAAGGTTATAACTAAATGGTCTCAGACAGCTTCGTGAAGGCGGATGAGGATGCACCCATCCGCTGGCGTATTGGGCTGGAACTGCTCAGCATGTTTGTGGCCAGCCGGCGGCGGAATATTCCGCTGCTGATGCTGCTCATCTTCATGATGACTGGGGTGTTGATTACGCATGTGCCGATTTGGAAGGCGGTTGCATGGTGTGGTGCTGGCATCCTGCTGTCGGCTATCGGTTTCATGCTGTGCACGAAATTCAAAAAGTCGCGCCCGAGCACCCGCGATTTCGATCGCTGGATCGTTGTTATCGGTAGCTGGCGTTTGGCAACCGGATTGTGGAATTCGACCCTGCTGATCTGGGCGTGGGATCCGGTTTCCATGTCGGGCAATCTGATGTTGCTTCTGTTCATGGCATTGCAATTGCCGATCTATGCGATGAATGGCGGTACCATGCTGTCGCTGTATTTCGCCGAACAGGTCAGCTCCGCTGCCGCCATGCTGGCCGGTGCCTGGTTGCTGATGAGCCAGTGGGGACATCCGGAGCTGATCCTGCCTGTGGGTCTTTACTTCGTTGCCAATATGATCTTTCCGGTCCGGGTTTACCGGTCGACGGTCAGCATGTTGCGCGCGCGTTTTGATGCCGAACATGCCAGGGCTGATGCCGAGGAAGCCAATCGCTCCAAGAGCGAGTTTCTGTCAACCATGAGCCACGAAATCCGCACACCGCTCAATGCGGTGATCGGGATGACCAGCCTGCTGCTCGACACGCCTTTGACGGCTGAACAGAACCGGTTTGCCCTGGCGGCGAAAAATTCCGGTGAGCATCTGCTCTATCTGATCAATGACATTCTTGATTTCAGCAAGCTGGAGGCGGAGCGGGTCGAGCTCGAGCAGGTCGATTTCGATTTGCTGCAGGAGGTTGAAACCGTCATCAGCATCGTCGGCAGTACCGCCAGCGCCAAGGGTGTCAAGCTTGGCAGCGATATTGCCGCCGATGTGCCGCGCTATTTGAATGGCGATTCCGCGCGCCTGCGGCAGGTGCTGCTTAACCTGATCGGTAATGCGGTCAAATTCACCGATAACGGCTCTGTCACCGTTCGAATCCGGACAGAAGAGCCGAACCGGGCCGTTGGCGGGCGGCATCCCCTGCGGTTCGAAATTATCGATACGGGGATCGGTATTCCCGAGGACAAGCAACAAAAACTGTTTCAGGATTTCACCCAGGCCGATGCCTCCACCACGCGGCGTTTTGGCGGCAGCGGATTGGGGCTTGTGATTTGCCGGCGCATTCTTGAATTGATGGGCGGCGATGTCGGTTTTTCAAGTGCCGAGGGGCGGGGCAGCACATTCTGGTTTGTCCTTTCCTTGCCGCGGGCGGTGGCGTTTGTTGAGGTGAATTGCGGCGCAGCCGACATTCGTCAGCGCGATTTGCCCAAACAGTTGCAGCCGCCGACCGCGCTGCGGGAATTGCAGATCCTCGTGGCCGAGGACAATCATGCCAATCAGCTGTTGATTCAGACATTGCTGGAAAAACAGGGGCATAAGCCGGTGATCGTCGCCAATGGGCGCGAGGCGGTGGATGCGGTCATGAGCCGGCCCTTCGATCTTGTGCTGATGGATATTCAGATGCCTGTGATGGATGGTATCGATGCGACGCGCAAAATTCGTCAGCTTGCCGAACCTGTGCGGTCGATCCCCATCATCGCACTGACCGCGGATGCCATGACTGGCGCAAGGGAGAAATTCTTCGGCGCCGGCATGGACGATTACCTGACCAAGCCGATCGATGTCGGCAATCTGCTCAGAGCATTGGAAAAATGGGGCAGGCAGGCGGATATGCGGGCAATCCAGGAGGCCAGCGTGGTTGCGCCGCCCGATCTGTCGACCGCCTATATGGATGCGGCCCTGCTTGATGAGGATATTCTGAGTGCGTTGACCGACGCCTTGGGCAACGGCAAGGTCATCGAATTACTGGATGAAGTCTGGCCTGCGATCGATACCAAAATCAGCCAGATCCGCGCCGCGATGGAAGCCCGGAACAGTGAGCGTATCCTGCAGTTGGCGCATGAGGTTAAAGGGGTGAGCGGTAATTACGGCAGCTTGCGTCTGTCGCTTGCTGCCGCCCAGCTCGAACGCGAGGCGGATGATCCCGCTTGCGTTGCGCGTCATCTTGACCGCATGTCCGAAACAGTCGCGCAGACCAGAAAATCCGCTGTACAATTTGTCGGGTCGGCATCCTAGTCCCGTGCCGTTGGCCACGCGGATCAAAGCTTCCGGTTGTAGACATTTCTGTATACGGTAAAAGACGCTGCGGAAAATATATTCTGCACACGTTTCGTTGTTTATCTCCGCCGGATGCGCGTGCTATATAGTCACAAATGAAACTAATTGGGGCGTGGCAGGAAATCGCGCCGGATGAACGAGGCTTGAGACATGGCGCGTCTGCAGTCGCGAAATATGGTCGTAGCGGCGATTTTTGTCGCTGCCATGGTCATTGCGACGGTTTTCTATTTTGTATCGGGCAGCGGCGGACAGCAATCCGGCGGCGCGATGGCGCAAGGTGGCGGGCGTCCGCCGCCCGTCGTCCTGGTTGGCGATGTGGAAGTTGGAACCGTGCGCCGGCAATTATCGGCGGTTGGCACTCTGCGCTCCAATGAATCGGTCGTCATCCAGCCTGAAATCGCGGGCCGTGTTGCAGGTATCTTTTTCGATGAGGGAATGGCCGTCGACAAGGGCGCGCGGCTGATTGCGCTTGACGACGCGATTTTCCGCGCGGAATTGCAGCAAGCCAAAGCACGGCTGGCCCTGCGGCGGGCAAATCATGACCGGGCCAAGGATCTGTTCAAGCGTGGTGCTGCGTCGGCCCGCAATCTTGATGAGGCGCTGGCGGAAATGCGTGTTGCCGAAGCTGATGTCGCGCTGGCGCAGGCGCGGCTCGACAAGGGAACGATTTCCGCGCCGTTTGACGGTATTCTGGGGCTGCGCAGCGTCAGCCTCGGGGATTATGTCAATCCGGGTCAGCGGATTGTGAATATCGAGGATATCGATCCGATCAAGGTTGATTTTCGTGTGCCGGAAAATTACGCCGGGCTTGTCGGACTTGATCAGAAAATCGCCATCGATGTCGACGCGCTGCCAGGCCGCCAGTTTGTGGGCCGGGTCTATGCCATCGATCCCCTGATCGATCCGAGTGGACGTGCGGTGACCCTGCGCGCGACAGTTGCCAATGAATCCAGTGAATTGCGGCCGGGTATGTTCGCCCGCGTCAAACTGACCGTCGCCGAACATGATGACGCGTTGCTTGTTCCTGAAACCGCCATATTTGCCCGCGGTCAGGATCAGTTTGTCTATCGTGTGGTTGATGGCAAGGCAGTCATGGCCGAGGTCCGGACGGGTATTCGCCGCGACGGCAAGGTTGAGATCGTCGAGGGGATTTCAAAAACAGACAGGATTGTTTTTGAAGGGCATATCAAATTGCAGGATGGCTCCCCGCTGAAAGCCATAGAGGCGGAAAAGCCGGTTTCCTGACTTCCCGTTCGGTACCGGTTCTCTGGCTGGAGCGGGCGTATTCGGGCTCGGGCCGGAACCGCTTGAGCGCAGGTTGGCGGGATTATGTTGGCGGTGAATCCTAAAGAGGTGGAGCAAATCAGATGACGGAGCGCGACCGCACATTGGGTGGAAATTCGCTGTCTGCCCTTTGTATTCGTCGACCGGTTTTTGCGACGGTGATGAGTTTGCTGCTCGTCCTGCTCGGGTTTGTATCGTTTGACCGGCTTTCGGTACGTGAATATCCCAATATCGATCCGCCGATCGTTTTGGTGACCACGACTTATCCCGGCGCCAGCGCCGAGGTTATCGAAAGCCAGGTCACGCGGGTGCTGGAAGAAGTGCTGGCGGGCGTCGAGGGGGTTGAATTCATTCGCTCGATCTCGCGCCAGGAACAGAGCATGATCGCGATCAATTTCGGCTTGAATCGTGATCCGGATGCCGCGACAAGCGATGTCCGCGACCGGGCTGGCCGGGTTGCCGGTCGTCTGCCCGACGAGGCGGATGAGCCGGTCATCTTGCGGCTTGAAGCCGATTCCGACCCGATTATGTGGCTCGCATTCTCAAGCGATCACCATAACATATTGGAAATCAGCGATTTTGCGGACCGGTTTGCCAAGGACCGGTTGCAATCCTTGCCCGGTGTGGCTGAAGCGCGTCTGTTTGGCGAACGGCTTTATGCCATGCGCATCTGGCTCGATCCGGCACGGCTGGCCGCCTATGACCTGACCGCGCAGGATGTGGAAAGTGCATTGCGGCAGCAGAATGTCGAAATTCCGGCCGGGCGTATCGAAAGCGCCGATGTCGAATTTACCGTATTATCCGAGACCGATTTGCGCGAGCCGGAGGAATTCGGCGCTATCATCCTGCGTGAAAGTGACGGATATCTGGTACGGTTGCGTGATGTCGGCCGGGTCGAGGTCGCCCCGCGTGATGAGCGCAGTATCATCCGCTTCAACAAGGAACCGGCCGTCGGACTGGGGATCGTCAAGCAATCGACAGGCAATCCTCTGGAAATTGCGCGGGCGGTCAGGCAGGAAATTCCCCTGATTGAGGAAAGCCTGCCCGAAGGCATGCGGTTGCGCATCGGTTATGACAGCTCGATTTTTATCGAGCGTTCGATCGATGCCGTTTATCAGACTATCTTCGAGGCCGTGGTGCTGGTCGGGCTTGTTGTCTTCCTGTTTCTGCGCACGCCGCGCGCAACGCTTATTCCGATGGTCACCATTCCTGCGTCGCTGATGGCAGCTTTCGCCATCATGGCGATGCTTGGCTTCACCATCAATACCCTGACATTGCTTGCGATGGTGCTGGCGATCGGGCTTGTGGTCGATGACGCGATCGTCATGCTGGAGAATATTTTCAGGCATATCGAAGAAGGCATGGCACCGATTGAGGCGGCGCTGAAAGGCAGCCGGGAAATCGGCTTTGCGGTTATCGCCATGACATTGACCTTGGCCACCGTCTATGCGCCGATCGGGTTTCTGACCGGGCGCAGCGGCAAGCTTTTCATCGAATTTGCATGGTCGCTTGCCGGTGCGGTGCTGGTTTCGGGGTTCGTTGCATTGACGCTCACCCCGATGATGTGTTCGCGGCTGTTGCGACATGAAGAAAAGCATGGCCGGTTTTACGTGGCCATTGAAAATGGTCTCGATGCATTGATCGAGGGCTATCGCAAGTTGCTTGCGCGTACCTTGAATATGCGATTTGTGATTGTTCTGGGTGCGTTGCTTTTTGTCGGTCTGGGCGGGCTGTTGTTTACGGTATTGAAGACCGAGCTGGCGCCGTCGGAAGATCGCGGGACGATCGTCGGCGTCTTTCGCGGGCCCGAGGATGCGACGATTGACTATATGGATCGTGGCGCGGCGGCGACCGAAGCCGTCTATGCGACAACACCGGAAGTTAACACTTTCTTCCTGGCTGGCGGCGATCCGGTGGTCAATCAGGGGGTGACTTTTATCAATCTTCATCCGTGGGAGGAACGTGAACGCAGTCAGTTCGAGGTTGTCGCCGAGATGGGCGGGCGACTGGCGCAAATTCCCGGAATTCTAGCATTCCCGACCAATCGTCCTTCACTGGGCGAAAGCCCCAGATCACGGCCGATCTGGATCGTGCTGCTATCGAGTGCCGATTATGCAACGTTGGAATCCATGGTTCAGGACATTATGGAGGAGGCACGCAAATATCCCGGTTTTATCAATCTGGACACGAATTTGAAGCTCAACAAGCCTGAACTGAAAGTCACGATTGACCGCGACAAGGCAAAAGATGCGGGCATTGATGTTGCCGAAATCAGCCGGACGCTTGAAACCATGCTGGGTGGCCGGCAGGTGACCCGTTTCAAGCGCGGTGGCAAACAGTATGACGTTGTCGTTCAGCTTGAGGATTTTGAACGGACCAATCCTGAGGATATGGGCAAAATCTATGTGCGCGGCAAGAATGGCGACATGATCCAGCTTTCCAGCCTTGTGTCGGTCGCCGAATCGGTCGCCCCGCGTGAGCTTGTCCGTTTCAATCAGATGCGTTCGGCGGAGATCAACTCCAACCTGGCGCCGGGCTATACGCTCGGGGAGGCGCTGGCGCATCTTGAGGGGATTGTGCGGGAGAAATATCCCGACGTTCAGATCGACTATATGAGCCAGTCGCGGGAGTTCAAGGAATCCTCCACCGAGATCTACTTCGTTTTCGTCCTGGCACTGATTTTTATCTATCTTGTTCTGTCGGCGCAGTTTGAAAGCTTTGTCGACCCGCTTGTTATTCTGCTTACCGTGCCGCTGTCCCTGACCGGGGCGCTGGCAACGCTCAGCCTGTTCGGTGGTACACTGAATATTTACAGTCAGATCGGGCTTGTCACGCTGGTCGGGCTGATAACCAAACACGGTATTCTGATTGTCGAGTTCTCCAATCAGCTGCGCAATGACGGCGTGCCGGTGCGCGATGCGGTGATAGAGGCGGCCGCGCTGCGCCTGCGGCCTATTCTGATGACATCGGGTGCGATGATAATGGGGGCGGTACCGTTGGTGATGTCGGCAGGTGCTGGCGCCGAAAGCCGTTATCAGATCGGGCTTGTCATTGTTGGCGGTATTCTGGTCGGCACGATCCTTACCCTGTTCGTCCTGCCGACGGCCTATGCATTGATTACCGCCTATCGCGATCGCGGGCTGGAGAAACAGGAGCGCGCCGCGACAAGCGATGATGCAGCGGGTGCCGCGGTGTCGTCGCCAGGCGAATGAAGCGGTAAAAAGGCGACAGAGACCGCTTGCGGTCAGCCGTCTTCGAATTTCATTCTGCCAATGCGCTCAGCGGTTTCGCCGTGATCCCCGCGCGGGCTTGAGGGTCGCTTTGCATCGGTTTCGGGCGCATCGGGAAACGGGTCGCGGTCCAGACCCTGGGCTGCAAGCCGCTCAAGATATTTGCCCCAGCGGGCTGCCTGATCTTTACCGAGCGTATAGAGATATTCCCAGGAATAAAGCCCCGTATCATGGCCGTCATCGAAATGGATGCGGATCGCGTAATTGCCGACGGGATCGAGTTTTGTGATTTTCACATAGCGCTTGCCGGGGATCGTTACCTCCTGTCCGGAGCCATGTCCCTTCACTTCCGCACTGGGGGAATCGACCCGCAGATATTCGGCGCTTAAACGGAAAACTTCTCCATCGTCGAATGTCAGCTCAAGCAGATTTTCCGCCCGTATGAGCTTGATTTCGGTGGGCCAGGCAGCGTTGCGCATCAGCGGCGTTCATCATCGCTCAGCGGCCGTGCCTCATCCTGCAGCATGATGGGAATACCCTCCCTGATCGGGTAGGCAAGGCGGGCTTTCTGGCTGATCAGCTCATTGGCCGCCGCATCATATTCCAACGGTCCTTTGGTGGCGGGGCAGACCAGGATTTCAAGCAATTTCGGGTCTACGCTTGGCGTCTCGTTGCTCATCTCTGTTTCCTTAAATCAAAGATCTCTGTTTCCCTATATCGGAGAATGCCGTCATTGCAGCGGGGTGTTATCGGGCGGGCTGCCGGTATTGGCGCTCGCCATCTGCAAAAGCGCAAGCAGGCATTCGTTCCTTTCAACCAGGGTTGGTGCTTCCAGCAGGGCCTGCTTCTCGGCGATCTCGAAGGGGCAGCTCATCGTCAGCGAATTGACAAGCCCGGCGGTTGGCGTTGCCTCGATTTCCTTCCAGTCCGCGCTCAGATGCCGTTGTTCCAGATAGCCGCGCAAGGTGTCGAGCAGCAACTGCCGGTCGATCTGACTTTCCTGCTCCTGCTGGTTTTCCAGATCAACCGCGAATGGCGCGTAATCGGCGCGAACTTGCCGGTACAAGGTGGTGACCGCCATTTCCTCCACGATCGCAAAGCGGCAAATGCCGTCAAGAATGATGAAGTAGCGCCCGTCGCCGCTCTCCCGGAAGGAGCTGATTCGCGCCAGACAGCCGACATTGCACAGCACCGGTTTGTCCAGGCCGTTACTGCCGGTGGGAACACCGCCCGGGGGTTGCGTGGGGCTGGGCTGGATCATTCCGATCACACGGTCACTGCCGATCGTGTCGTCGATCATCGCAAGATAGCGTGGTTCGAAGATATTGAGCGGCAGTTGCGCCTGCGGCAGGACCAAAGCGCGGGCAAGGGGGAAGACGGCAATCTTTTCGGGAAGATCGCCCGCTGATTGATAAAGCGCATTAATTGCCATCGTCTGTCCTTTCCCGCCTGTGTCTGTTTTTCCGCAGGTGTTTATGCGAACAGTATGGATGACAAGTTGCGCCGTGCCTCGATGGTGACGGGGTCGGTGGCGCCGAACATCTCAAAAAAGCTTAATAACTGTTTGCGCGCGGCATCGTCATTCCAGCTCCGTTCGCGACGGATAATCTCAAGCAGATGATCGGCCGCCTGCTGCTTTTCCCCTTTCGCGGCAAGCGCCACGGCCAGATCGAAGCGGGCCTGATGATCGGCCGGATCTGCTGCCAGCTTCTCTTCAAGTGGCGCCAGATCGCCGACGGATTCGGATTTCTCTTCAAGCGCCAGGGCAGCCCGGGCTGCGGCGATGTCAGCATGATCCTGATGCTCTGGCGGTGTCAGCGCCAGTACCTGTTTTGCGCGGTCCATATCACCAAGCCTGAGATAGCATTTGGCGAGCCCTGCGATTGCACCGGGATTGCTCTGATCCTGTTGCAGCAACTGGCCGTAAGCCTGCGCCGCCCCTTCAATATCACCGGCCTCCATGGCCTGACCCGCCATATCGAGGATCTGCTCCGCAGGCGACGGGCCGACCGGCCCCGCGACCCGCTCGATCAGCGCCTTGATCTGGCTTTCAGGCTGTGCGCCGACAAAACCGTCGACGGGCTGGCCATCCTTGAAGACGAACACGGCGGGGATCGATTGAATACGCAATTGCTGTGCGATTTGCTGATTTTCGTCGATATTGATCTTGACCAGGGCAACAGCGCCATTGGCGTCCTGAACGGCCTTTTCCAGAATCGGGGTAAGCTGTTTGCAGGGGCCGCACCAGGGAGCCCAGAAATCGACAATCACCGGTCGCGTCTGGGATGCTTCGACGACATCCTGCATGAAAGTCGCGGTATCGCTATCCTTGATCAGCGCTTCCGCCGTATTTGCTGTTCCGCCGCCAATTACCGGTTCCATCGCTCTTGCCTTCTGTATCTTCAGTTTTGCGGCCGGGCGGCACCGCCTGTTGCAACAAAGTTTACGTTAATTCAGGTTACCCGCGCCGATCGCGCTTCCCGGGATCTATCATCCGGGATGCGTTATCCTAGAGATGTAACGGTTTTTGCTCAATTCAAGCAAGAGCGTCAAAATCGACAATTCTCGGATGATGGCCGCAGGAACCGATAAAATGCAGCAGATCGTCCGCCTCTATTGCGGTCGTCGCGCGATTGTCCAACGGATGATAATTGAGCAGCGGATAGCGCAGCATCGCCTTGTCCAGGATGACTGTGACCTGCTGCGCGGTATCGTTGATCAGCGCGAATGGTGTGACCGACCCCGGTCTGACCCCCAACACCTCTTCCAGAAGCTCGGGTTTGCCGAAGCTCAGCCTTGCTGATCCGATATGTCTGGGGAGTTGATTAAGCGCGACCTGCCGGTCTTCCAGCATGACGATCAGCCACAATTGCTGCTTCTTGTCCTTCAGAAACAGGTTTTTGCAATGCGCGCCGGGCATGTTTTTACGGTAAGCTTGGCTTTCGGCAACGGTGTGCAGCGGCGGATGATGGTGGGTCGTCACCGTGATATCAAGTTCGGCAAGACGGGCGAATAGACGTTGCTGCGCGGCTTGAAGCTGATCCATTGTGGGGACGGTCCGGCTTACTGTAATGTCGACCCCCGGTTTAACTTCGGGAAGCAGCGAAAGCAATCGCCGCATGTCGAAGACCGCCCGAAAGCACAGATTTGTCAGTATTGTCGACTGTCCCGGCCAGTGGTTCCCCTGTCAAATCCGTGCGTGCCATCGCGTCAGGGCAATGGTGAGAGGCACAGGCCTTCATGCGTATTTTTTCGCATGCCGGTTTGAAAGTCACAGTCAGGACCATTTTGCAGTGCTTTCAAGCTTTACAGCCATGCGGGAAATCGCTTAGGAATCAAGCAGCCCCGTAATATTTTTTACATAAATCAGCAATTTGCCTGTGGGGTAAACCGCGTACGCTACGGCCCCCTTTCTCAAGGCGTCAGGCTGGCATAAGGCGTTAGGCTGGCATAAGGTGAATTGCTGGCGCAAGGCGATCACGCCTGCGGCACTCAATTGGGGGGGCCTGATCAGGGCCTTGTTTCTGGACGGCGGCAGCTCCTGCTGCCCCAAATGGAAGGATAGAACGCGAATGGCGAAGATCAGGGTGGCGATCGCAGGTGTTGGAAACTGCGCCAGCTCTTTGATTCAAGGCATCACCTATTACGCGGATGGCGAACATGCGGCCAGTGCGGGTTTGATGCATCCTGATATCGGTGGCTGGAAACCCTGTGATATCGACATTGTCGCAGCCTTCGATGTCGACCGCCGCAAGGTCGGTCGGCCGCTGGAGGAAGCGATCTTCGCCAAGCCGAACTGCACCATGGTGTTTCAGTCGGAACTGCCCGCCTCAGGCGTGACGGTGCAGATGGCGCCGATTCTCGATGGTATCGCGCCGCATATGGCTGATTATGACGATGATGAGGCATTTCGTGCGGCGGATGCAGAGCCTGTGGATGTTGCGCAGAGCTTGCGCGACAGCGGGGCTGAGGTGCTGATCTGCTATCTGCCTGTCGGGTCGGAGCAGGCGGTCCGTCATTATGCGCGTGCCTGCCTTGATGCAGGTGTGGCGATGGTCAATTGCGTGCCGGTATTTATTGCGTCGGACCCTGAATGGGCCGAGAAATTCACCAAGGCTGGCATTCCGATCATCGGTGACGATATCAAAAGCCAGGTGGGCGCGACGATTGTCCACCGTTCCCTGACGCGGCTGTTCGGGGATCGCGGTTATCTGCTTGATCGCACCTATCAGCTCAATACCGGCGGTAATACCGACTTCCTGAATATGCTGGCGGTCGAGCGGCTGAAGTCGAAGAAAACCTCGAAAACCGAATCGGTGCAGTCGCAGCTTGATGCGCGGCTTGAATCGAAAAATATTCATATCGGCCCGTCTGATTATGTTCCCTGGCAACAGGATAACAAGGTCGCCTTCATCCGCATGGAAGGTATTGGCTTTGGCGGTGCGCCGATCGAACTTGAGATGCGCTTGTCTGTGCAGGACAGCCCCAATAGCGCGGGTGTCGTGATTGATGCGGTGCGGTGTGCGCGGCTCGCGCTTGAACGCGGACAGGCCGGTCCGATCGAGGCGCCGTCAGCTTATTTCATGAAAAGCCCGCCCCGGCAGATGCGCGATTCGGTCGCGCATGATGCCTGTGAGGCCTTCATCGCTGGCGAAGATACAAAGGACGGCGTTGTCGCGCAGGTCAAGATGACCGAAGTCGCGGCGGAATAGCGGGTAATTCCAAAGCGTTTGTCGCGGCGGCTAGTCAAGCTGGTTCTCATGATCCGCGCTTAATGCCGCCGCATCGACGCCAATCGGGTTATCCAGCAATTCGCATCCCGCCGCGCGCAATGCGGCAAGCGCTGCGATATTCACCGCATAGCGGGTCTGAAAATATCCCTGGCTTGGCGTCCAGTAGCGCAGTCCCAGTACAACTCCGCCATAGGTGAAATCGTGAATGCCGATCTGCGGTTGCGGCTCGTCGCAGACATTGATTTGTGCGGCGATCATATCGCGCAGGCTTGCCACCGCCGCATCGATCTGTGTGTCCGCAGCAACGGCGATACGCGTCTCGACAACCCGCTGGTCGAATGAATTGACGATAATCTGGCCGACGATTTCCTTGTTGGGAATGGTGATCTTTTCCCTGTCCTCACCGGTCAGAACGGTGGCTGCCAGGGTGATTTCCTCGACCACGCCGCTGACCCGGCGCACCGTGATCGTGTCGCCCACGATGAAGGGACGCGTCAGAATGATCGCAAGCCCCGCCCCGTAATTCGACAAAGGCCCCTGAATGGCAAGGGTCAAACCGAAAGCAGAAGCACCGGCCAGGGCAATCAAGGGTGCGATGGATATCCCGAAATTGCCAAGGGTGATGATAACCAGCATCGCCAGCAGCAAAATCCGCATGACATTGCCGATAAAGACCGACAATGTCTGATCGATATTGCGATTGAGTGCGAATTGTGCGGTTTTCGCGCCGGCCCAACTTGTCAGCTTCAGCCCGATCAGGAAAATGATGAGCGAGCCGAGAATCTGGAAACCGTAGGCAACCGCGAATTCGGTGACCTTATCGATGATCGTTCCGGCTGTATCCAGATTGATTTCCAAATCGTTCATATCAAATCGTTCATCACAAATCGTTTGTCGCTGCGGCATTCACGGCAAATGCGGCGGCCGCGTTAATTTAATGTCGCCTTTATGCTGTCGGCTGGTCGCCAAACATCTGACGGAACTCGTCGGTTGAATTGACCTTGGGGAATGCGGCATCGGGAATTGGATATCCCAGGAACTTGCAAAGCGGTGCCCAGCCTTCCGCGACATTGTAAACAAGCAGCCTTTCGGGCGCGATCACCTCGCGCACTTTCCTGTTATGGGCTTCATAGACCGCAATCGCTGTTTCCTTGTCATGCTGCTGTCCCTGAAAGGTGCCGTCGATAATGATTTTTTCGGCCATGCGGCCGCGATCTTCACCTGCCATGTCGTTATTTCGCTGCCGGACGAGCGGGCTGAAAATTGTGTTTTGCGTACTTTCGAACCAGCTTTCTGAATCACGAACGGTCAGGATCACGCGTGCCTTCGGATAATATTCGGCAAGTTCGCGGTAAAAGGCCGCAGCGGGCCAATCGACAGTTGCGCCATAGCCTGCGAATATCTGGTCCCAATCAACCGGTCCGCCATCAGCGGCCTGTTCCCAGGCGGCGGCAAATTGCGGGTTGGCGATAATCTCGACCATATGGTAGCAGCGGCCAACCCCGAGCATTTCGAGTGCGGCTTTTAGCGAAAGGGTGCCGGTGCGGCCAAACCCCGCGCCGATGACAGATAAAGCCATGTGGTGATCCAGAAGAAAATTGCACGCAAGATGAGTTTAGCGGATCGTGACCGGATATGAAATGCGTTGCACCCGCCGGGCGTGGGGCAAAGCTGTGGCTTAAGACGCGGTCTCGTCAAGCGTCAGCAGATTATATTTCAGCATCCAGCCGACCGTCCGTATCAGCGTTTGCACATCGAGTTGTGCAAATGCGCTGCAGACATCATCCAGCCGGCAGCTGTTGCTGGCCGCAATGAAATCCAGCACGGCATCCGCTTCTTCGTCATCGAGAAATATCAGTCCGGCGATCCGGACAAGCCCGTTATTGCGCAGATTACTCCGGGTTTGCGCATCTGCCGCAGGGTGCAGCGCCAGCCGCGTATTGCCGGTCAAAGGCCGGCTTGGATAGGTGGAAAAGCGGAGGAAGGGATCTTGCCGTCTTGGGTCGTGCGTGATGTTTCCACATTTTGTCTGTTGCGGCGTTTCCTGTGTGGCGGCAGCCATGCGGCGCGCGGCAAGTTCTGCCCAAAGCGCCTGATAGCTGCTGATAATGTGAGGCCAGTCGTAGCGTGTTCTGGCACGCGCCTGTCCGCACGCGCCCATGGCGCGGCGTAGTTCAGGGTCGCGCGCAAGCTGCACGCACCGATCTGCGCAGGCATCGATATCGACAGCGACCGCCTGACTTGTACTTGCGCAATAACCGCCATAGCCACCGGTGCGCGTTGCATAACGTCGCGCGATGTCATCCCCTGCGGCGATGACGGGCATGCTTGTCGGTATAAGAAACCCGTCCTGCCCGTCGCGGATCGTATCGCGATACCCGTCCCAGTCGCTTGCCACAACAGGCAGACCCGCCGCCATCGCTTCAAGCGGGGTCAGCCCGAAGCTTTCCTGTATATTGTCGGGCAATGACAGGAAGATATCCGCGACATGCCAGATGTGACGTCTGATATCAGGGGCCCGTCCGTCGAGGAAAATATGCTTGACCGAGGGGGCAAGCTCCCGCGCGCCCTTGATGAACAGATCCTGATACTGTTCGCTGGAAAACCATCCGGCCTGAATGAGGACCGGCGTGCGGCCAAGCGCTTTCGCCACCTTCTCCAGCGCGAGATAGAGAGGGGCAGGGTTTGACTTCTCAACCGGGTTGAGCCGGCCGACATAGAGAAACACGATATCGTCGGCTGCAATGGCATGCTGACTGCGGAAAGCCGCGCACCATGGTCCGGTTTCCCCGCTTGCCGCGAATTCCGCGCAATCGATGCCAAGCGGTATGACAGGAAGTTGCGGCAGGATAGCGGGCCTGGCGGCTTCAAACCGGGTGCCAAGATAATCTCCCCATTCCTCAAGCAGGTCGACGATGACCTGCTTTATGGCCTGCGATGTGCAGATCAGCGCGTCCCACTCGCGCACCGGGGCAATCATCAGATCGGCGATACGATCGATAACCGGATATTCCGCGATGGCATGGGTAATCCCGCACAGGCTGTAATGCGCATCGCCATGTGCCGCACGTTGCCAGGCCAGTTCGGCGATGTTGGGGGCGGCCCGGAAAAGACAGCCTGGTGTTTCGAGTTCTCCGTTCGCGATAAACGGGATCCACCGGGTTTGGTGATTGTAATCCGCGAGTTTCGCGCACAGCGCATTGAATTCGTCGTACTGGCTTTCCCGTGCGGCATGGCAATAGAAACAATCCACGCCACCGAAGCGCAGAAAAGCCCGCAACAAGCCCTCATTGGCTGACAAACGGCCTGTCAGGCGGTCGCTGGCGGTCGAGAAATTCGCCGGTTGATAATAGATCGCGGCATTTGGCCGCCTTTGTCCGCGCGTCATGTTATCGCGAGCTCCCCACTATCCAAACGACAGGTGACAGGCGGGGTGTGTGCGATACCGCGATCATCGGTCAGTCTGTCAGATCGTCCCAGATCTCTTTGACTTTTGCGAAAAAGCCATGGGATTCAGGTGACGTCTCGCTACTGCCGCCTTTCTCGAATTCCTCAAGCAGCTCTTTTTGTTGCTTGGTGAGGTTAACCGGGGTTTCCACGACAAGTTCGATATACAGATCGCCGTGACCAAGGCCGCGCAGCGCAGGCATGCCCTTGCCGCGCAGCCGGAACTGGCGACCGCTCTGACAGCCTTCGGGCACCGTTACCCGCGCCTTCTTGCCCGCCATGGTCGGCACCTCGATATGTCCGCCGAGCGCTGCGCGGGTCATGGAAATCGGGACCCGGCAGAAAAGATCCGCGCCATTGCGCTGGAAAATCGGATGCGGGGTCACCGAGATGAAAATGTACAGATCGCCGCTGACATTGCCCTGAATGCCAGCTTCTCCCTCACCGGATAGACGGATCCGGGTCCCTTCCTCGACACCGGCGGGAATATTGACATTCAGTGTACGTTCTTTTTGTACGCGGCCCGCCCCACGACATGCGCCGCAGGGTGTTTCGATGACCGTGCCGCGCCCGTTACAGCCCGGACAGCTCCGCTCGATCGTGAAAAACCCCTGTTGCGCGCGGACCTTGCCGCTACCATCGCAGGTCGGGCATGTGCTTGGCTGTGTGCCCGGCTCGGCGCCTGTGCCGTGACAGGGTTCGCAGCTGACCGATGTCGGGATATGCAGGGTTTCCTGTTTGCCGCGAAACGCTTCCTCTAGCGATACCTCAAGGTTATAGCGTAAATCAGCGCCGCGGCCGCGATTGCCGCCGCGCCGGCCGCCACCCATGAAATCGCCGAACAGATCGTCGAAAACATCTGACAGGTCGGTAAAGCCGAACCCGCCGCCGCCATGCCCGTTGCCCATTCCGCCATTTTCAAAGGCCGCATGGCCATAGCGGTCATAGGCGGCCCGCTTCTGGTCATCCTTCAGAATGTCATAGGCTTCGTTGATTTTCTTGAAAGTGGTTTCGGCCTCGGGATTATCGCGGTTGCGGTCGGGATGATGTTCCTTCGCCAGCTTGCGATAAGCCTTCTTTATGACTTCGGGGGATGCGCCGCGATCCACCCCAAGCGTTTGGTAAAAGCATTGCCTGGTCATAATTCTTGTTTGCTATCGCCGTGTCAGAAATTGTGTCGGGTTTTAAAGACAAGCGGCAGGGCGTCACACAACGCCCTGCCGGTTTGTCTTGATTTTCGGCAACTATGCGGCATGCCGACGGCACTATCCGCTGTCAGGTCTGATTTTTCTTGTCGTCGTCGACTTCTTCGAAGTCGGCATCCACGACATCGTCATCACCTGCCGCCGCTGTTTCGCCCTCAGGGGGCTGGGCCGCGTCCTGCTCCTGGCTGTACATGGCCTCGCCGAGTTTCATCGAGGCTTCCATCAAAGCCTGGATTTTCGGTTCCAGCACATCCTTGCCCGCATTCTCGTCCTCGAGCGCGGACCGTAAATCAGCAATCGCGGTTTCAATTGTCTGCTTGACGTCAGCGGGCGCCTTGTCGCCGGCATCGGTCAATGTCCGCTCGGTCGTGTGGATTGCCTGTTCCGCCTGATTGCGGATTTCCACGCTCTCGCGCCGCTTCTTGTCTTCCTCGGCATGCGATTCGGCATCCTTGACCATCTGTTCGATCTCGGCATCGCTGAGACCGCCCGAGGCCTGGATCTGGATATGCTGTTCCTTGCCGGTGGCCTTGTCTTTCGCGCTGACATTCACAATGCCGTTTGCATCGATATCGAAGGTTACCTCGATCTGCGGCACACCACGCGGTGCGGCCGGGATGCCGACCAGATCGAACTGGTTGAGGAACTTGTTGTCCGCGGCCATTTCGCGCTCACCCTGGAACACACGGATGGTCACTGCCGACTGATTATCCTCGGCGGTCGAGAATGTCTGGCTTTTCTTGGTCGGGATGGTGGTGTTCTTGTCGATCAGCCGGGTGAACACCCCGCCCAGGGTCTCAATCCCCAGTGACAGCGGCGTCACGTCGAGCAGCAGCACATCCTTGACGTCGCCCTGCAGGACGCCCGCTTGAATGGCGGCACCCATCGCGACCACCTCGTCGGGATTGACGCCCTTATGGGGCTCACGGCCAAAGAAGCCCTGCACGACTTCACGTACCTTGGGCATCCGTGTCATGCCGCCAACCAGCACCACCTCATCAATATCGCCAGCGCTAAGCCCGGCATCCTTCAGCGCGGTCTTGCACGGCTGAACGGTGCGCTGGATGAGATCATCGACAAGCGATTCCAGTTTTGCCCGGCTCAGCTTCATCGTCAGATGCTTCGGGCCGGTCTGGTCAGCGGTGATAAAGGGCAGATTGATTTCGGTCTGCGTCGTCGAGGACAGCTCGATTTTCGCTTTTTCAGCTTCTTCTTTCAGCCGTTGCAGCGCCAGCTTGTCGTTGCGCAGATCGATGCCGTTTTCCTTCTGGAATTCGGTCGCAAGGTAATCGACAATCCGCATGTCGAAATCCTCACCGCCCAGGAAGGTGTCGCCATTGGTGGATTTCACCTCGAACACCCCGTCGCCGATTTCCAGCACCGACACATCGAAAGTGCCGCCGCCCAGATCGTAAACGGCGATTACCTTGCCTTCTTCCTTGTCCAGCCCATAGGCAAGCGAGGCGGCGGTCGGCTCATTGATGATGCGCAGCACTTCGAGCCCGGCGATCTTGCCGGCATCCTTGGTGGCCTGACGCTGTGCATCGCTGAAATAGGCGGGAACAGTGATAACCGCCTGCGAGACGCTCTCGCCGAGATAGGATTCGGCGGTTTCCTTCATCTTCTGCAGGATGAAGGCGGAAATCTGGCTGGGCGAATATTTCTCGCCATCGACTTCCACCCAGGCATCGCCATTGTCAGCCTTGCTGATTTTGTAAGGGACGAGCTTCGCGTCTTTCTGAACCGTCGGATCGTCAAAATTACGTCCGATCAGGCGTTTGATCGCAAACAGCGTCCGTTCCGGATTGGTGACAGCCTGGCGCTTGGCGGGCTGGCCCACAAGCCGCTCGCCATCGTCGGTGAACGCAACGATTGACGGGGTCGTCCGCGCGCCTTCGGCATTCTCGATAACTTTGGGGTTTGACCCGTCCATGATGGCGACGCAGGAATTTGTCGTCCCGAGGTCAATACCGATAACTTTTGCCATGATCATTTACTCCCGCGGCAGATTGACCGGGCCTTAAAGAGCACCCTCGCCAATCCCCAATTGTTCCATTTGATCAGTTGCGCGCCAGAAGGGACAGCCCCGCTGACGCGACCACTCGCTGGGTATATAGGATTGTCACCATTGCACCGCAACCTCGCTGTCGCGGCAAATGCTACAAAAAAGACTCAAAACCGGTGCTTTTGCGCGACATAACTGTCGCATTTCTGTTGCATTGTCGCAGCTTGACCGGTGCGGGTGACACATGGCTCAGGCCGAGGTGTCGAGCTGGCTGCCCGGCGCCTGACCGCTTTCTGTTTGGCCATTTTCGCTTTGCGTGGCCGTACCGCCCTTGGCGACGCCGACCATCGCGGGCCGCAGCAACCGTTCGCCGATCAGATAGCCGGTCTGGACCACCTGCACCACAGTGCCGTCCGGTTGTCCGGTGCCGGGGGCTTCGAACATGGCCTGATGGAAGTTCGGGTCGAATTTTTCGCCCTCGGGATGAATAGGCTGGATGCCGTGCCGTTCAAGTACCTGAAGCAGCTCCTTTTGGGTAAGCTTCACCCCTTCCATCAGGGTTTGCAGCGTTTCGCCGCCTGCACGCTGCGCTTCCTCGCTCACGCTGTCGATGGCGCGGGCGAGATTGTCGGGCACAGACAGCAGGTCGCGCGCCAGATTGCTGATACCGTATTTGCTGGCATCGGCCTTTTCCCTGGCTGCCCGGCGACGGACATTTTCCGCCTCCGCCGCCGCGCGCAAGGCCTGATCCTTGAGGGCTGCAATCTGTGCCTGCAACTCGGCGATCACTTCGTCGGGCGATAATTCAGCGGATGATGGCTCTGCGGTGTGGTCCGCCTTATCGGTGGCCTGCGTGTCTTCCGGCCGGGCATCGGCATTGGGCGCCGCCGCCGGGTCGGCGCTTGCGTCAGTTTCCTTGCCTGTCTCGGAAGCTGAATGCGGTGTACCCATCCTGTCCTCTTCCCGAGCCGGTTTTTCGTCTTCCTGACCGTGCGGTTCCTGCGATTGCGTCATAAGGTCCTCTCAATAAAGCATGTGCGGCGATTGCGGTTGCTGCGGGCAAGGCAGGTTTCCGTGCCACATACCGCTAGCCGCCGTCAATGAATCGGCGAATCGGCGCGTGCCAGGCAACAGTCGGAAGCCATTGCCCGACGCGCGGGTCGTCAACGCAAAAGCTGACCGATCACCTTGGCGGTGTAATCGACCATCGGGATAATCCGCGCATAATTGAGCCGCGTCGGGCCGATCACGCCGATCGCGCCGACAACCTGTTCGCGTGCATTCATATAGGGTGCAATGATCACAGATGAACCCGACAGGCTGAAAAGCTTGTTCTCCGCGCCGATGAAAATGCGCACGCCATCCGCCTGTTGCGACAGTTCGAGCAATTGCACAAGGTCCTGCTTGCGTTCCAGATCATCGAACAGAACCCTGATGCGCTCAAGATCCTCGGCCCCCTGAACTTCCTCAAGCAGGTTCGAGCGACCGCGCACGATCAGCGCGCTGCCGCCCTCGCTTGCCTTGCCACCCCAGGTCGCGAGCCCGGCTTCGACGACCTTGCTCGTCAATTCGTCGAGTTCGGCCTTGCGGGCTTCAAGTTCGCCCAGAATATCGGTACGCGCTTCCGCAAGGGTGCGGCCAAGGACCCGTGCGTTCAGATAGTTTGTCGCCTGGGTGATAGCCGAGGGCGTCATGCCCTGCGGCAGGCCGATGATCCGGTTTTCGACACTGCCATCCTCGCTGACCAGGATGACCAGCGCCTGCTCGGGGCCTGTCTGGACGAATTCGACATGCTTGAGCGGCGCTTCCTTCTTGGGCGACAGAACAAGCCCCGCGCAGCGCGACAGGCCGGACAATCGGGTCGTGGCATCGGACAGAATATCCTCAAGCCGTGCCGCAGAGCCGGCAACCGATGTCTCGATCTGGCGGCGCTCCTGTTCGGTCAGATTGCCGACTTCCAGCATCGCATCGACGAACATGCGCAGTCCCGCATGGGTCGGAATCCTGCCCGCGCTTGTATGCGGCGAATAGATCAGCCCCAGTGTCTCGAGTTCCTTCATCACATTGCGGATCGAGGCGGGGCTCAGGCTCATTGGTAGATGAGCGCTGATCGTTTTCGATCCCACCGGACTGCCATCGGCGAGATAGGCTTCGACAAGTGAGCGGAATATATGACGCGAGCGTTCGTTCAGTTCTTTAATCATGATTGTCTGGACCCCCCGTCAGCGGCACGTTACAGAAGGGTGATAATAAGATTTATCCAATTGAGCAAAATATCAAGGAATCTTCATGCAGCCAATTGAGCGTCCCTCCGGTCGTGCCGCCGATGAAATGCGTCGGATCGATCTGGAACCGGGCTATTCGCATCAGGCCGAAGGCTCGTGTTTCACCAGATTCGGCAATACCCATGTGCTGTGCACCGCCAGTCTTGAGGACCGTGTCCCGCCCTTTCTGCGCAATAGCGGTCAGGGCTGGGTCACAGCCGAATATGGCATGCTGCCGCGATCGACCAATGAACGCATGCGGCGCGAGGCAGCAGCCGGAAAGCAGGGGGGCCGCACGGTCGAGATACAAAGGCTGATCGGCCGGTCCCTGCGCGGTGTGGTCAGTTTCGACGGGATGGGGGAACGTCAGATCGTTGTCGATTGCGATGTCATTCAGGCGGATGGCGGCACCCGGACAGCGGCGATTACCGGCGGCTATGTGGCGCTTTATCAGTGTTTTGCCTGGATGAAGACGCGCGGCATGATCGAGGAGATTCCGATGATCGATTCGGTGGCCGCGATTTCCTGCGGTATCTATCGCGGTGTGCCGGTGCTCGATCTCGATTATCCTGAGGACAGTGAAGCGGACGCGGATGCGAATTTCGTGATCACCGGCAAGGGCGGCATAGTCGAAATACAGGGAACAGCGGAAACCGTGCCATTTTCGGAAGCCCGGTTTCTTGATCTGCTGAAGCTTGCGCAGCAGGGGATCGCAGAATTGACCGCCTTGCAACAGGCGGCAGTTGCGGCGCTATAGCCGATGGCGCGCCGGTTCGACGGATCGACACTGATCGTTGCCAGCCACAATGCGGGCAAGGTGCGGGAAATTTCCGATCTGCTGCGGCCGTTTGCGGTCGATGTCCGTTCGGCGGGCGAGCTTGGCCTGGCCGAGCCCGAGGAAACCGGTCAGACATTTGCCGAAAATGCAGAGCTGAAAGCCCGTGCCGCGGCGCAGGCCGCGCGGTTGCCCGCGCTGGCCGACGATTCGGGCTTGTGTGTGGTGGCGCTTGACGGGGCGCCGGGGATCTATTCCGCCCGCTGGGCCGGGCCGGACAAGGATTTCGCTGTCGCCATGGCGCGGATCGAACGTGAACTTCTTGACAGGGGCACAGCACAGCAGGACTGGCGCGCCTATTTCGTCTGCGCCCTGTCGCTTGCCTGGCCTGACGGGCATTGCGAAACCTTTGTCGGGGAGGTGCATGGGCAGCTTGTCTTCCCCGGCCGTGGCGACAAGGGGTTCGGTTATGATCCGATTTTCATTCCCGATGGCTATGCCCAGAGCTTTGGGGAGATGGAACCCGATGCCAAACATGCCATCAGTCACCGCGCGGCGGCGTTTGCGCAACTGATCGCCGCCTGCTTTCCTGACGCCCCTGATGCC